>Ga0210100_1000035_pt1 | contig 28940 bp, 19 predicted proteins | sample MayberryNW_TuleB_FD_185525 | JGI IMG/M metagenome (GOLD analysis project Ga0210100, IMG submission 185525) | Wetland microbial communities from San Francisco Bay, California, USA, that impact long-term carbon sequestration - MayberryNW_TuleB_D1... | ecosystem: Environmental > Aquatic > Marine >... | reverse complement strand
AGCTGCGCCTCCCAGAGGATCTCGTCGACCCATGAGCGGCCGATGCCGGCGATGTCGGCCTGGTGGCGGAGGAGGGGGTGGAGGTGTCTCGGCTGGTCGATCAGGGACGCGAACTCCTCCAGGGGCGGCGCCGGCCAGGCTTCCGGCCCCAGGCGGGCGACCGATTCGTCCTCGGCGACGGCGTCCGTCTGCAGAAGCTTGGCCCAGGCGCGCTGCTTGGTGCCGAACTCGCGCAGGCGCAGCTCGCGGCCGTCATCGAGGCGGATCAGGATGCGAGAGGCGCGGTCTTTGAGCGAGGCGCGCTTCTCGAAGACCCGCAGCCTCCCGGCCGACATCAGGTGGATCAGCAGGGTGAGGTCGCCGAACTCGACGATCGGCATCTTGGCGACGCGCCGCACGCCGCTCAGCTCGCGACCGGCCAGCGCCTCCAGTGGCGGCTCGAAGGTCTTCATCACGTTCATCCCCGGCGCGAGGGCCGACTCGACGGTCGCGCCGCGCAGTGCCGCGTCGAGACGGCGCGCCGTTATCTCTACCTCGGGGAGCTCCGGCATGTCGAGAGAGTAGACTCGAAATCAGTTCATTCGACTGGACTCAGGCCAAGGCCATGCCAGCGAACATCCGAGACGCGAGGCCCATCGGGGGTCTCTGAGGCAACGCCATGAGAGAGCTGCCTACGATCAACGAGCCGGTTTCCGTCCTCGACCTCTCGCCGCAGGAGGTCAAGGAGTTGAGCGCCGAGGTGCGCGCTCTGGCGCGCGAGCGCGACGCGGTGATCCTCGCCCACAACTACCAGGTGGCCGAGGTGCAGGACGTTGCCGATTTCGTCGGCGACTCGCTCGGCCTCTCGCGGCAGGCGGCCGCCTCGGGCGCTTCGACGATCGCCTTCTGCGGCGTCCACTTCATGGCCGAGACCGCCTCGATCCTCTCCCCCGAGAAGACCGTGCTGATCCCCGACCTCGACGCCGGCTGCTCGCTCGCCGACTCGATCACGGCGAACGAGCTGCGCAACTGGAAGGCCCGCCACGACCCCGACGCGGTGGTCGTCATGTACGTCAACACCTCGGCCGAGGTCAAGGCGGAGACCGACTACTGCTGCACCTCCTCCAACGCGGTCAAGGTGGTCGAGCACATCCTCCGCGAGCACGGGCCGGACACCGAGATCCTCTTCGGCCCGGACATGTGGCTGGGCTCCTACGTCGAGCGCACGACTGGCAAGCGGATGCACGTCTGGCCCGGCGAGTGCCACGTCCACGCCGGCATTCGGCCCGAGGACATCGCCGCGCAGCGCGCCGCCCATCCCGGCGCCGAGTTCCTCGTCCATCCCGAGTGCGGCTGCGTGACCCAGGTGATGGAGTACGTTGCCGCCGGCGAAATCGAGTCCGAGGGCGTGCACATGCTCTCCACCGGCGGGATGATCGACCACCTGAAGAGCCACCCGGAGGGCGAGTTCATCGTCGCCACCGAGAACGGGATGCTGCACCCGCTGCACCAGGTCGCCCCCAACGCCAGCCTGGTCGAGGCCAACCGGATGGCGCTCTGCAAGTACATGAAGATGATCACCCTGCCGAAGCTGCGCGACGCCCTGCGCGATGAGAAGTTCGAGGTCAGCGTTCCGACCGAGATCGCCGAGCGGGCGAGGCTGCCGATCGAGCGCATGGTCGCGATTGGGTAGCGCGCCGAATCGGGTAGGCGACAGATAGAGTCCAGCCGCGTGAGGGAGCTTGCACAACAACTGCGCGTCGACGCGGTCCGCGCGGCAGACGCCGCCGGGTCCGGCCACCCGACCTCAGGAATGTCCGCCGCCGACCTGATGGCGGTCCTCTTCAGCAAGTACCTGCGCTACGACTTCTCAGCCCCCGAGAACCAGGCCAACGACCATCTCGTCTTCTCCAAGGGCCACGCCTCGCCGCTGCTCTATGCGCTCTACAAGGCGGCCGGGGCGATCGACGACGCCGAGCTGCTCACCTTCCGCGAATTCGGCTCGCGCCTGCAGGGGCATCCGACGCCGGAAATCCCCTGGGTCGACGTCGCCACCGGCTCGCTCGGCCAGGGTCTGCCGATCGCGGTCGGGATCGCCACCGCCGCGGCGAAGCTCGAGTCCTCCGAGCTCCGCGTCTGGACGCTCTGCGGCGACTCGGAGCTGGCCGAGGGCTCGATGTGGGAGGCCTTCGAGCACGCCGGTTTCGCCGGGCTCTCCAACCTGATCGCCGTGGTCGACGTCAACCGGCTCGGCCAGCGCGGGCCGACGATGCACGAATGGGACACCTCGAAGCTGGCGGCGCGCGCCGCGGCCTGCGAGTGGCACGTGCAGGAGATCGACGGACACGACCTGGAGGCGATCGACGCCGCCTACGCGGCGGCGCTCGCCGCCGATCGTCCCGCGGTGATCTTCGCCCGCACCAAGAAGGGCTCGGGCGTCTCCGCGGTCGAGGACGAGCCGGGCTGGCACGGCAAGCCGCTCGCCGACGCCGAGGCGGCGATCGAGGAGCTGGGCGGCATCCGCGAGGTGAGCGTCGCGGTGCAGGCGCCACCCGCCCCGAAGCCGTATGAGATCGCGCGGGCCGAGGTCGAGCGGCCCGGCTATGAGATCGGCGAGAAGGTCGCCACCCGCGGCGCCTACGGCGACGCGCTTGCCTGGCTTGGTTCGATCGACGAGAAGGTGGTCGCGCTCGACGGCGAGGTCGGCAACTCGACCTATGCCGAGCGCTTCGCCGCCAAGCACCCCGAGCGCTTCTTCGAGATGTACATCGCCGAGCAGCAGATGGTCGCCTCGGCGATCGGCATGCAGACCCGCGGCTGGAAGCCCTTCGCCTCCTCCTTCGGCGCGTTCCTCAGCCGCGCCTACGACTTCGTCCGCATGGGGGCGATCTCCGACGCCGACCTGAAGCTCTGCGGCTCTCACGTCGGAGTCTCGATCGGCGCCGACGGCCCCTCGCAGATGGCGCTCGAGGACATCGCCTCGCTGCGCGCCGTGCTCGGCAGCGTCGTCCTATATCCGTCCGACGCGAACCAGACCGTCGCGCTGCTCGACGCGATGCGCCAGCACCGCGGCGTCAGCTACCTGCGCACGACGCGCGAAAAGACGCCGACGATTTACGCGCCGGGCGAGGAGTTCCGCATCGGCGGCAGCCGCACGCTGCGCTCCGACTCCGCCGACCGGTTGACGCTGATCGGCGCCGGGATCACGCTGCACGAATGCCTGAAGGCCGCCGACGATCTCGCCGGCAAGGGCATCTCGGCACGGGTCATCGACCTCTACTCGGTGAAGCCGGTCGACGCCGGCGCGGTGATCGCCGCGGCGCGCGAGACCGGGGCGATCGTCACGGTTGAGGACCACTGGGCCGAGGGCGGGATCGGCGACGTGGTCGCTGCGGTGCTCGCCGAGGCCGGCGTTGCCGCGCGGCTCGAGCGGCTCGCGGTCACCGAGCGTCCCGGCAGCGGGCCGCCGGAGGAGCTGCTCGCCGCCGCCGGGATCGACGCGGCGCATGTGGTTGCCGCGGCGCAGCGCGTCGCAGAGCCAGTCGGCGCCTGAACCTCGCGCCGGTCCCTTGAAAAAACCGCCGCCGTACCGTAGAACTGTGCGGGGTGGTTATACGCAGGGTAGCCACGGTCGTCGCCGTCCTCGGCTGCGTCGGCCTGATCGGAGCGTCGCCGGCATGGGCGGCGGAACCGCCCGTGGTCGAAGCCTCGTGGGCGACGGGAGTCGGCGCCACCGGCGCGACGCTTTGGGCGACGATCGACGCGAACGGCTCGAAAACCGAATACCACTTCGAGTACATCACCCAGGCGGCCTATGAAGCGAACCTGAGCGCTTCCCGGGAAGGGTTCTTCGGGGCGAGCAGGACGGTCGACACCGGGGCCGGCTCCGGCGCCGTGCCGGAATCGCATTTCCAGCAGGTTCAGAGCCTGAAACCGACCAACACCTATGTCTACCGTGCCGTGGCGAAGAACGCCATCGACTCAAGCCCGCCCGGCCCGGAACACAGGCTGACCACGACGGCCACGACCGCGACCTTCGCGTTGCCGGACGGGCGCGGCTGGGAGATGGTCTCGCCGGTCGACAAGAACGGCGGCGGCATCGGCGCGCCGGAAGGCCTCTTCGGCGGCGGCGACTTCCAGGCCGCTGAAGGCGGCGGCGCGGTCACCTACAGCTCGGGGTCGTCCTTCGGCCCAACGGCCGGGATCCCGCCCGTGAGCCAGTACGTCTCGCGCCGCTCGGGATCGGGCTGGGCCACGGAGAACGTCTCGGCGCCGCTCGAATCGGGCGGCTATGCCGCCGAACCGGACGGCGCGCCCTACCGCGTCTTCTCCAGCGACCTCTCGCGCGGGCTGACCCTCGACGGGACCCGCTGCGCGGTGGAGGAAACGTGCCCACCGAGCTATTCGCTGTGGCAGGGCGGATCCTGGCAGGAGCTGCCCACGGTTCCCGGCCTGGCCTTCGCCGGTGCGACTCCCGACCTGAGCCACGCCGTCTTCGAAGGCGAAGGCGGCCTCTACGAGTGGAATGGGGGGTTGTCGCTGACCCAGCTGAGCTCCGATCCGGGCGCGACCCTCGCCGCGCCGATCGGCGCGATCTCCGAAGGCGGCACGCGGGTCTACTTCAACGCGGGTGGCGACCTCTACCTGTGGAATGGCGGCGCGCCGCCCGTGCAGGTCGACGAAGCGGCGGGCGGGGGAGGCGAGTTCCAGGCTGCCTCGGCCGGCGGCGCGGTCGCCTTCTTCACGGCGAGCGGCTCGCTCTACCGCTTCGAACTCGGGGCCGGCGCCGGCGGGCCGATCGCCACCGGGGTCACCGGGGTGCTCGGCGCCACGCCCGACGGCTCCCAGGTCTATTTCCAGGACGGCGCCGGCCTCAAGCTCTGGCACAGCGGGACGACGACTCCAGTCGCGTCTGGCGCCAACGCCGCTCAGGAAAGCGACTTCCCGCCGGCCACCGGCACGGCGCGGGTCAGCTCCGACGGCACCCTCGCCTTCCTCTCCAAGGCCGAGCTGACCGGCTACGACAACCTCGACGCCGGCACGAAGGAACCGGACTCCGAGCTCTTCCTCTATCGCCCGGCGAAGGGCGGGCTGATCTGCGTCTCCTGCAACCCGACCAAGGAGCGCCCCGAAGGGCCGTCGACGATTCCCGGCGCTCCGGCGAACGGCAGCACGCGGGCCTACAAGCCGCGGGCGCTCTCGGAGAACGGCAACCGCCTGATCTTCGACTCGGCGGACGGCCTCTTCATGCTCGATACCAACAAACGGCCCGACGTCTACGAGTGGGAGGCCTTCGGCGAAGGCGACTGCGCCAGCGCCCCGGGCTGCGTCAGGCTTCTCTCGGACGGCCGCAGCTCGCTCGGCTTCAGCTTCGTCGACGCCTCGGGCGACGGGGAAGACGCCTACTTCCTCACCGAAGCCTCGCTGGTCAAATCCGATCCCGGCTCGATCGACATCTACGACGCGCGGATCGGCGGCGGCTTCCCGGAACCGGAAGGGAAACAGATCTGCGTCGGCGACGCCTGTCCCGCGCTGCCAAGCGAACCCGAAGACCCGACGCCGGGCACGCTGGTGCCCACCTCGGGCAACCCGGCGCCCCGCTACATCAAGGAAAAGCCGAAGCACCGGAAGGGCAAGCGGCGCCACCATCGCCGGCATCGGCACCACCATCGTCGCCACCGCGCGAAGCGCGCCCGGAGCGGGCGATGAGCCGGCCTCGCGCGGCACTTGCGGCGCTCGCCCTCCTCGCGGCCGCGGCGCTCTGCCTGCCGGCGGGCGCCGCCGCCTTTGACTTCCTTCCCGGCGCGGAAGGCTTCAAAGCCGCCGCCTACGGGCAGGGCGAAAACGTGGTGGCCACCGAAGCCGGCTCGCACCCGGTCGCCCTCACCGCCGAATTCAACTTCGAGAAAGACGAAGGCACCCCGTTCGCGGAAGGCGACCTGCGCGACCTCAGCCTCGAACTGCCGCCCGGCCTGATCGAAAACCCGACCGCCGAAGGGCTGAGCAACGCCGGCCTCTGCAGTCAGGAAAAATTCCAGACGCCCCGCGGCGAAACGCAGTGGGAAGAAAGCCTCTCCGGCGAGAGCTGCCAGGAGAAGAGCCAGGTGGGGATCGCCACGGTGACCTCCTCATACGGCGGCGGCGAGACGCGCACCTTCGGTGTCTTCAACCTGCAGCCGCCGCCGGGCGCTCCCTCGGAGATCGGCTTCAACCCCTACGGGGCGCCGATCGTCTTCGTCCCCTCGATCCGCCAGAGGGAAGGCGAATACGGGATCACGATGAAGACGACCAACGTCCCGCAGTTGGCGAGCATCACCGGTCTGACCCTGACGCTCTGGGGAAACCCCTGGTCGGTGATGCACAACGCCCAGCGCGGCGAATGCCTCAACGAGCTCGAACCGGAATTCGGCTGGGCCAAATGCTCGGTCGGCCGGCCCTTGCTGCCGGAAAGCAAGCCGCGCGCCTACCTCACCCTGCCGACGGCCTGCGACGAGCCGATGACCTTCACCGCGCGCGCCGTCTCCTGGCAGGGCGACGAAGTCGCGCGCTCGAGCGGCGGCGAAACGCTGGAAGGCTGCACGGGCTCCAACGGGCTCGAATTCGAGCCAACAGCGGTCGCGCAGCTGGTCAGCAAGCGCGCCTCCTCGCCCTCGGGGTACGCCTTCGACATCGAAGTCGACACCCGCGGCGTCACCGAACCGCAGCGGCGCGCCCCCTCGCCGGTGCGCAAGGCGGTGGTCAGCCTGCCCGAAGGGGTGACGATCAACCCCTCGGTAGGGTCCGGGCTCGGCGTCTGCACGGAAGCCCAGTACGCGGCCGAGACACCGACCTCGCCGCTCGGCTCGGGTTGTCCGGGGGAATCGAAGATCGGCGACTTCCAGGTCGTCAGCCCGGTCGTCTCGGGCTCCTTCGAAGGCGCGATCTTCCTCGCGGCGCCGCATGAAAACCCGTTCGGCAGCCTGATCGGCGTCTACCTGGTGGCGAAGACGATCGAACGCGGCTTCCTGGTCAAGGTCCCGGGCGAGCTGGTGCCCGATCCGGTCACCGGCCGGCTCACGGCGACCTTCGACCGACTGCCGCAGCTTCCCTACTCGGACCTCGAGATCCGCTTCCGCGAAGGCCAGCGCAGCCCGCTGGCGACGCCCGCCAGCTGCGGCCCGATCGCCACGCAGGCGAACCTGACTCCCTGGGACGACCCCGGCCTGGTGCAGTCCACCTCGCTGCCGGATCACATCGACGCCGGCGTCGGCGGCGGGCCCTGCCCGAGCGGCCTCGCGCCCTTCGCGCCGCTGGCCAAAGGCGGCACGCTCAACTCGCGCGCCGGCGCCTACACGCCCTTCTACCTGCACCTCAGCCGGCAGGTGACCGAACAGGAGATGGTCTCCTACTCGGCCTCCTTCCCGCCCGGCCTGCTGGGCAAGATCGCCGGCATCCCCTACTGCTCCGACGCCGCGATCGAAGCGGCGCGCACGCGCAGCGGGGTCGCCGAGCGCGATGCTCCCTCCTGTCCCGCGGCCAGCCTGATCGGCCACACCTACTCCGGCTACGGGGTCGGCTCGGTGCTCGCCTACGCGCCGGGCAACCTCTACCTCGCCGGCCCCTACCGCGGCTCCTCCTTCTCGGTGGTGGCGATCGACTCGGCGCTGGTCGGGCCGTTCGACCTCGGCACGGTGATCGTGCGCTCCGCCGTGCGGGTCGACCCGACGACGGCGCAGGTCTCGATCGACGCGACCGGCACCGACCCGATCCCGCACATCGTCGACGGCATCCCGATCCACCTGCGCGACGTGCGTGCCTACATCGACCGTCCGAACGTCACCGTCAACCCGACCAGCTGCGAAAAGTTCAGCGTCGCCTCGGCGATGAACGGCGCCGGGCAGCGCTTCGGCGACCCCTCCGACGACACTCTGGCGGTCGCCACGGCCCCGTTCCAGGCCTTCGACTGCGCCTCGCTCGGCTTCAAGCCGCGGATCTCGGTGCGGTTGCGCGGCGGGACGCGGCGCGGCGCCCACCCATCGCTGCGCGTCGCGGTCAGGCCGCGGCCCGGCAACGCCAACATCTCCTTCGCGCAGGTGACGCTGCCCAACTCGCTCTTCCTCGACCAGAGCCACATCCAGACGATCTGCAGCCGCCCGCAGTTCGCCGCGCACCGTTGCCCGCCGGGCTCGGTCTACGGCCACGTGCGGGTCTTCACGCCGCTGCTCGGCGGGCCGATGGAAGGACCGGCCTACCTGCGCTCCTCCGACCACACGCTGCCCGACCTGGTCTTCGCCCTGCGCGGACAGGGGATCGAGGTCGACCTGGCGGGCCGCATAGACGCCCGCAAGGGCCGCCTGCGCGGCACCTTCGCCTCGATCCCCGACGCGCCGGTGACCAGGTTCGTGCTCAGCATGAAGTCCGGCCGGCGCGGGCTGATCGTCAACGCGGAAAACCTTTGCGCCCGGCGGCAGTTGGCGCAGGCGAGGTTCTTAGGGCACGCCAACCTCGGGCGGATCTACCACCCGGTGGTCAAGGCGAAGTGCGGCGGCAAGAAGAAGCGCAAGCACAGGCACAAGCGCGCCCGGCACCACGGGCGCCCGAACGTGGGGAGGGGAACGTGAGGATGAAGGCAAGGACGACGATCGCGTTGCTGGCCTGCGCGCTGCTCGTGCCGCTGGGGGGCGCGGCGCCGGCTCATGCCGAACGGGCACTTGAAAATCCGGCGTTGCTGACAGGCGGTCCACCCCCAGAAGGCCAGATCGAAGGCGCCTGCGGTCTCTCGGTGCGAAGCAGCAGCCTCTACGTCTCCGACTACTACCACCGCGTGATCGACCTGTTCAGCACCAGCGGGACCTACCAGTCGTCCCAGATCGTGCTTGGGGGAGGCGGCTTCGACCTCAATCCCCCCGACTCGATCTGCGGCCTCGCCTTTGACGCGTCGGGCACGCTCTACGGCAACGAATTCCACGAGCGCGCCGTGCGGCTGAGGCCGAGCTTCGCGACGATCGACGAAGGGAAATCGACCGGCGTCGCGGTCGATGCGGCAACCGGCGACCTCTACGTCGACGACCGCACCTACGTCGCCGAGTACGAAGCGCCGGTCGAAGAAGGCGACGAACCGGTGGCGAAAATCGGCGAGGGCTCGCTCGAAGACGGCTACGGGCTGGCGGTCTTCGAAGGCAAGGTCTACGTGCCGGACGCCGGCGTTCCGGATGCCGGCGACGACGCGGTGAAGCTCTACGAACCCTCGACCAGCCTGACGACTCCGGTGAAGACGATCGTCCCGACCTCCCCGGGGTTCACCACGCTCGCCGATGCCGCCGCCGCGGTCGATCCGACCAACGGGCACCTGCTCGTCGTCGACAACGCTCAGCCCGGCTACGAACATCCGCTGTCCAACGTCTACGAGTTCGAAGCCGACGGGACGTTCCTCGGCACGCTGAAGCGCGCGGAAAAATCCGGCGGCGTGACCGGTCCGCGGTTTGGCGAACCATCCGGCATCGCGGTCGATCCGGAAGGGCACGTATACGTCACCGACGGCAACTCCGAACTCGCCAATGCCTTCAAGTACGGCCCCTACACGGCAAGCGCCTCGCCCGTGACCTCCTCCACCGAAGGGGAAGCGGGAGGGAGGGCGTCGGCCGCGAGCCTCGGGCACAGCGCCGCCCAGGCCCCCGCCGCCACCGCGTCCCGCCGGCGCTCGGGGTCCTCCGCGGTCAGGGTCCAGCGCGGCCCGGTCCAGGTCAGCGTCGAAGGCAAGCTCACGCCGCGGGCGCTGCCCCGCCATGGCAGGGCGCCGGTCGGGATCGCGCTCGCCGTGAAGATCGTCGGCACCGGCAAGGGCTCGCCGCCGCAGCTGCGGCGGATCGCGATCGAGATCAACCGCAACGGCCGCTTCGACACGGGCGGCCTGCCCAGTTGCCGCCTGCCGCAGATCGAACCCTCGACCACCAACGGGGCGCTCGCCGCCTGCCGCGGGGCGCTGGTCGGCGAAGGCCACTTCGCGGCCAACATCAAGCTGCCACAGCAGTCGCCCTTCCCCTCGAGCGGCAAGGTGCTCGCCTTCAACGGCCGCGTCCACGGCAAGCCGGCGATCCTCGCCCACATCTACGGCACCCAGCCGGCGCCGACCTCCTACGTGCTGCCCTTCATGATCCGCTCCAAGCACGGCACCTACGGCAACGTGCTCGAAGCCTCGCTGCCGCAGGCGACCGGCAACTGGGGGTACGTGACCGGCCTGCGAATGAACCTGCACCGCACCTTCCGCCGCGGCGGCGCCCGCCGCAGCTACCTGAGCGCCGGCTGCCCGGCGCCGGCCGGCTTCCCGGCCGCGGTCTTCCCGCTGGCCCGCACGAAGTTCTCCTTTGCCGGGGGGATGAGCCTCGCCGCCACGCTCGAACGCAACTGCCGGGCGCGTGGCTGAATATGAAGATTCGCTAACAATTCGCTAGCCTTTTGCTCGCAGGGGCGATTCTGGGCGCGGAGTTGCGCGGCCGAAGGGGCGCAGGAGTCACCCTGTACTCGCAGAAGGGACCGCGGCATGGCCAGAGCCAGAAGGCGAAAGAAGAGCGACGAGGAGCAGCGCGCTGCGCGTGCGCGCCGGCCCGGCGGCCGGCCGATCATCGACCTGCGCGACGTGACCAAGGTCTACCCGGGCGGACACATGGCGCTCGACCGCGTCTCGCTGGCGGTTGACCGCGGCGAGTTCGTCTTCCTGGTCGGGCCGACAGGCTGCGGCAAGTCGACCCTGATCAAGACGCTGATCCGCGACGAGGCGGTGACCGACGGCGAGGTGCGCATCGCCGGCCGCGACATCGGCTCGATGCCGGAGAAGAAGATCCCGCAGCTGCGGCGCAACATCGGCACCGTCTTCCAGGACTTCAAGCTGCTGCCCGAGCGCACCGTCTACGACAACGTCGCCTACGCGCTGCAGGTGATCGGCGCCCCGCGCAGCCGGATCCGCGCCCAGGTGCCGGAGATCCTCGGCCTCGTCGGCCTCTCGACCAAGCTCAACAGCTACCCCGACCAGCTCTCCGGCGGCGAGCAGCAGCGCGTCTCGATCGCCCGCGCCTTCGTCAACCACCCGCCGCTGCTGCTCGCCGACGAGCCCAGCGGCAACCTCGACCCGGTCACCTCGATCGGCGTGATGCAGCTGCTTTACCGGATCAACAAGACCGGGACCACGGTGCTGGTCGTCACCCATGACCGCGAGATGGTCGACAACATGCGCCGCCGGGTGATCGAGCTCTACGAGGGCCGCGTCGTCCGCGACGAGGTCAGCGGCGGCTACACCGAGGAGTCGACGACCGAGTTCGGCATGCGGATGCGGGCCGAGATGGGCGTCGCCCCCGAGGGCCAGACCAACGGACACGACGCGCTGATCTAGATGTCCCGCCTGCTCTTCTTCATCGCCGAGGCCTTCCGGGCGCTGCGCCGCAACGGCGCGCCGACGATGGCCGCGATCGTCACCACGGTCACCACCGTGATCCTGCTCGGCGTGCTGATCCCCGTCTTCCAGACGACCCAGGCGAAGAGCAGCGAAATCCGCCAGAGCCTCGAATTTCGCGTGCCCGTATACGACGACGCGACCAAGGCGGAAATCGCCACCCTGCAGCGCAAGCTGGAAGCGATCCCGCACGTCCAGTCGGTGCGCTTCATCGACAAGCAGGCGGCGCTGGCCGAATTCAAGGCCTCCTACGGCAAGAACAAGGTCGAAGAATCGATCACCCAGCTGCGCGGCTACAACCCGCTGCCGGGCAACTTCTCGGTCAAACCGGACGACGCGAGCAACCTCGAAGCGGTGCGCAACGCGGTCGCGCCGCCCGGCCCGAACGGCAAGCCGAAGCCGATCTCACCGATCGTCAACGCCGAAAACCCGACCTTCGAACCGCAGGAGGGCGGCAAGCAGATCGAGCAGGTGACGAGCGCTCTGAAGATCGTGCTCAGCGTGATCACGGCGCTGCTGATCGTCGCCTCGCTGATGCTGGTCGGCAACACGATCCGGCTCTCGATCTTCACCCGCCGCCGCGAGGTCGAGGTGATGCGCCTGGTCGGCGCGACCCGCTGGTTCATCCGCTGGCCGTTCATGATCGAGGGCGTCGTGGTCGGCTTCGCGGGCGGCCTGATAGCCATACTGATCCTGTGGCTGGGCAAGATCACGATCGTCGACCCGCTGAGCAGCACCTTCGCCTTCCTCGCGGCGCAGAACAACAGCACGCTCTCCTTCCCGGCGCTGGTCGCGATCCTCTTCGGCGCCTCGGTGCTGGTCTCCGCGGTCGGCTCCGGCGTCACCCTGCGTCGCTTCCTCAAGGTCTGATCGGCCCGTGAGAGCGCGCTCGATCGTGGCCCTCGCGGCTGCGCTCTTGATCGCGCTGTGCGCCGGAATCTGGCTCGGCGGCCATCCCTCGAAGCTGCCCGAATTCGCCCGCGAAAAGCTGGTCGGCGGCGGCGCCGGACTCAACCTGGAAGCGACCGAACTGATCGAGGACAACTACTTCCGCAAGGTAGGCCAGACGGAACTGACCAACGCCTCGCTGCAGGGGATGGTCCGCGAGCTGCGCCGCCGCCATCACGACCGCTTCTCCGACTACTTCTCGCCGGAAGCGCTGGCCGCCTTCGACGAGCAGATCTCGGGCCGCTTCTCGGGCGTCGGGCTGACCGTCTCCGAAGCGAAGCAGGGGCTGCGGGTCAACAGCGTCTTTCCTCACTCGCCGGCGGCGGGCGCCGGGATCAGGCCGGGCGACCTGATCGTCTCGGTCGAAGGCGACTCGATCGCCGGCGAGTCGAGCGAAGTCTCGACCGCGAAGATCAAGGGCCCAGAAGGCACCGAAGTGACGGTTGGCGTGCGTTCCCACGGCGGCGGGACGCGCCAGGTGAAGCTGACCCGGGCGCAGATCCAGCTGCCGGTGGTGAGCAGCTCGTTGAAGCACGTCCACGGCCGCACGCTCGGCTACGTGCGGATGCTCTCCTTCAGCGAAGGCGTCCACGCGCTGCTGCGCGAAGCGGTCGAAAAGGTCGTCAAGAAGGGGGCGGAAGGCGTCGTCCTCGATCTGCGCGAGAACGGCGGCGGGCTGCTCGAGGAGGCCGTGCTCAGCGCCAGCATCTTCCTGCCCAAGGACGAAGTGGTGGTCACCACGAACTCGCGCACCCAGGGCCACGCGGTCTACAAGACGGTCGGCAACAACCTGCCGGCGGTGCCGCTGGTCGTGCTGATCGACCGCAACACCGCCTCGGCGGCGGAGATCCTCACCGCGGCGCTGGCCGACGACGCCGGCGCCACGGTGGTCGGCACGCGCTCTTACGGCAAGGGCGTCTTCCAGCAGGAGCTCGGCCTCTCCAACGGCGGCGCCCTGAAGCTGACGATCGGCGAGTACTTCACCCCGAAGGGCGTCAACCTCGCCCAGAGCCACGGCATCCACCCCGACGTCAAGGCCGCCGACAACCCGGCCACCCCCCAGGACGAGGCCCTGGAAAAGGCCCTCGCGGTCCTGGCATCGCAGCGATGAGCTTCCGGTGCGCCTTTACTCGTCATACGGTGGATAAAGCGCACCGGAACCGGTGTGAGGTATGAGCCGGCGGGACTGGCGGTACTACCGGGAGCGGCAGCGGGCGCGGGGCGCGGCGCGGCGGCGCGAGGCGCCGCGCAACGCGCGCGAGGCGGTTGACGCGCTGCTCGTCGAGCGGCTCGGGTTTCGCGGCTTCCCGGCGGCGCTCGAGGTCGAGGCGGGGCGCGCCGCCGATGCGGCGGAAGGGAGCGAGCGGCGGCGGGATTTGACCGGGCTGCCGACCTTCACCGTCGACCCGGCGAGCGCCCGCGACTTCGACGACGCGATCTCGGCGCGGCGCGAGGACGACGGCTGGCGGCTCTGGGTCCACATCGCCGACGTCGCCGCCCACGTGCGGCCGGAGACGCCGCTCGACCTCGAGGCGCGGCGGCGGGCGAACAGCACCTACGTGCCGGGCGCGGTCGAGCCGATGCTGCCGCGGGCGCTGAGCGAGGACGCCTGCAGCCTGGCGCCCGGGGTCGAGCGTCTCGCGGTGAGCGCCGAGATCGAGCTCGGCCCGGGCGGGGAGCCGCGGAACGCGAGCTTCTACCGCAGCCGCGTGCGTTCGATCGCGCGGCTCGACTACGACCGCCTCGACCGGGTCTTCGCCGGGTCCGAGGCCGCGCCCGCGGAGATCGCCGAGCCGCTGGCCGCGGCGCGCGAGGCCGCCGCGGCGCTGGGCGAGCGGCGCGGCACGACCAGCCTCGACGTCGAGTCCTTCGAGCCGGAGTTCCGCTTCGACGAGGACGGCAACGTGAGCGGCGCGCGGGGCGTCGAGCAGACCGAGTCGCACCGCCTGATCGAGCGGCTGATGATCCTCGCCAACGAAGCCGTCGCCCAGCTGCTCGAGCGCAAACGCGTGCCGACCGTGTTCCGGGTCCACGCCCAGCCCGACCCGCCGCGGATCGAGCGCCTGATCGAGCAGTTGCAGGCGCTCGGGGTGCCGACCCCGGCGCTGGGCCAGGGCCTGGCGCCGGCCGAGGCGGGACGCGTCGCGGCCGAGGCCAGCCGCCTGGTCGTGCGCGAGGCCGCGCGGCGCGGTCACGGCCGGGAGGCGTATACAACGCTGGTGCTTCGCTCCCTGATGCAAGCCCAGTACAGCGACCGCAACAGCGGCCACGCCGGGCTCGGCAGTCCGGCCTACTGCCACTTCACCTCGCCGATCCGGCGCTACCCCGACCTGCTCGTCCACCGGGCGCTGCTGGCGGCGCTTGGCGAGGGGGAGGAGGCGCCGCGGGCGGCGGAGGCGCGCGAGGTCGCCTGGCACTGCAGCGAGCGCGAGCGCGAGTCGGCGCGGATCGAGCGCGACGCCGACGACGTCTGCGCGGCCTACCTGCTGGAGCGTGAGCTGGCCGGGCGCGGCGCCGAGACCGAGTTCGCGGGTGAGGTCTCGGGCGTGATCCGGGCCGGCGCCTTCGTCGGCTTCGGCGGCGAGCTGGGCGACGTCTACGAGGGCTTCGTCCCGGCGCGGACGATGGGCGGCGGAGGCGAGCGCTTCGAGCTGAACCGCACCGAGACCGCGCTGGTCGGCGCCGAATCGAAGGCGACGCTGAGCCTCGGCGATCCGATATCCGTCCGCGTCACCGGGGTCGAGGCGGCGCGCGGACGGGTGGATCTGGAGCGGGCCAATGAGTAAGAAGAGCAAGAAGCAGCGCCAGCCCGCCTCGGGCGACGTCGCCACCAACCGCCGCGCCCGGCACAAATTCGAGCCGATCGAGAAGATGGAGGCGGGGATCGTGCTGCGCGGCTCGGAGGTCAAGTCGCTGCGCGGCGGCAAGGCGCAGATGACCGACGCCTACGCGGTCGTCGACAAGGGCGAGGTCTGGCTTCGCAACCTGCATATCCCCCCTTACGAGCCGGCCAGCCGCGAGAACCACGAGCCCGAGCGGCCGCGCAAGCTGCTCCTCCACAAGGGCGAGATCGAAAGGCTGATCGGCAAGACCGCGGAGAAAGGCCTGACGCTGATTCCGCTGCGGATCTACTTCAAGGGCCCGCGGGCGAAGGTCGAGCTGGCGCTGGCGCGCGGCAGGGAGGGACGCGACCGCCGCCGGGACATCGCGGATCGTGACGTGCGGCGGGAAGTCGAGCGAGAATTCAAGGGCCGGATGAGGTAGCTTCGAGAACGATGCGTTCCAGGATTGCCCTGCTCTGGTCCACGGCGAGCCTCTCCGCGCTCGCGCTGGCCGTGCCCGCCGAGGCCAAGGCCGAATCCTTCCCCAGCGAAGCCGGCAACTTCGTCAGCGACCACATCCAGTACTTCGTCGCCGGGCTCGTCGCCGCGATCCTCCTGCTGCTGCTCGTGGTCAGCGTCACCCAGCGTCGCGCCAAGGAAAAGGCTGCCAAGGAGGGCGCCGGCGGGACGCCGGGGACGCCACCGCCTCCGCCGCCCGCCGCGGGTGTGCCGCCCGCGGCTCAGGCCGCGACCGCCGAGATCCCGGCGACGCCGCCGCCGGGCGCGCCGCCGTCCGCTCCCGCGCAGCCGGTGAGCGGCAAGGAGAAGCGCAAGCTGGCGCGCGCGCAGCAGCAGGCGGCGCGCAAGCAGCATCGCGAAGAGCGCCAGGCGGCGGCGAAGCAGCGCAAGGAAGAGCGCCTGGCGAAGCGAGCCGAACGGCGCGGCAAGTCCGGTGGGGGTCGCGCCGACGGTCGCCGCGCCCGCAAGGAGGCGGCGAAGGCCGAGCGCGAGCTGGCCGAGGCGCAGGCGGCGCGCGAGCGCGAACAGCTTCAACAGGGCGTCCAAGCCGCGCCGGCCGCCGCCCCGCCGCTGGTCGCCGCGCCCGAGCCCTCGCCCCTGCAGGCCGTGCCGCCGGTCTCGCCGACTCCCGCCGAGCCGGTCGCTCCGCCGCCGATGTCGCCGATTCAAGGGGCGCCCGAGGGCGCGCCGCCCGGAGCGCCGCCCGGATATGGCGATCCCGCCGCGGCCGAAGCGCGGGTACAGGCCAAGGTCGAGGAGATCCAGCGCGAGGAGGCGCGGATCCGCGCCGAGGCCGATCGCCGGATCGCCGAGGCGCAGCGCCTGCAGGGCGATGCTTCCGACCAGCTTGCGCCGGCCGCCGGCGCGGTCCCGCCCGTTCCGCCTTCCGCGGCCGCCGTGCCCCCGGCCGGCGACCTGCACACTGCTGAGCACCGCCTGCAGGAGGGGCGCGAGGCGCAGGAGCGGGCGATGAGCGAGGCTCAGGACCGCTTGCGCGAGATCGAAGAGCGCACCAAGGCGGCCGAACAGCGCGCCGCCGAGGCCGAGCGCCTCTCCCGGCTCAAGTCCGAGGAGCAGGAGCGCGAGCGCCGCCTGCAGGAGATCCGCGACAGCGTCGCGCAGGCCGAGGAGCGTGCCCGCGAGGCGGAGCGCCGCGCGGCCGAAGCCGAGCAGGCCGTGATCCAGTCGGTCCAGGCCGGTCCGGGGGCCGCCCCGCCGCAGCCGGCGGCCTTCCCACAGCCGACGCCGCCGGCCCCCGAGCCGCCCACGCCGCCACCCCCGGCGCCCACGCCCCCGGCGCCGCCGGCTCCGGAGCCCACGCCGCCGCCTCCCGCGCCGGCCCCCGAGCCAGGCCCGCCACCCGCGCCGCCGCAGCCGACGCCGCCTCCGGCGCCCGCGCCTCCCCCGGCGCCGCCAGAGCCGACGCCGCCCCCGGCGCCCCCAGCCGCATCGACCGGCGAGATCGACCTCAACTCGATCAGCTTCGAGCAGCTGCGCGCCGAGAACCTCTCCGTCACCCAGGCCACCCGCCTGCTTGCCCACCGCGAGCGGTTGGGCCGCTTCAACTCGGTCGACGATCTCGACGAGGTGCCGGGGTTCCCGCAGGACGTGCTTGAGGACCTGAAGAGGCGCTCGCGCGTCTGACGAGCGGTCCCGGCAGGGGGTTCCGCTTAACTTTTCCGGTGGAGACGCCGTCGCTGGCGCCGCTGGCTCACGACGAAAAAGTACAAGACGCTCCACCCCCTGCCGGGACCGCTCTTCCGCTCCAGTCCCCGCTTACAGGCCGTAAGCCTCGAGCAGCTTCAACCAGATCTCGCTGCGGGATGGGTATGGAGCTATCGCGTGGCGGAGCTTTGGGAGGGGGGTTTCGCTGACTATGGCGACTGTGGCTGCTTGTAGGAAGTCCGCCGTCTCGAAGCCGGTGAAGGTTGCTCCGACGATGATCCGGCGCGAGTCGTCGATCACGAGGCGGGAGGTGCCGCCGGTTTCCTTGCCTTGGAAGCTGGCGCCGGCGGTGCTGTCGGTGGGGACGTCTACGGCGCGGGCTTCGATGCCGGCTTCTCTGGCCTGGTCGAGGGTCTTGCCGGCGGCGGCTACCTGGGGGTCGGTGAAGGTGACGCGGGGGGAGCCGATGCCTTCGGCCCGGGCCTCGACCGGGCGGCCGAGGGCGTTCTCGGCGGCAACCCAGGCCTGGTACTTGCCCATGTGGGTGAAGAGGGCGCGGCCGTTGACGTCGCCGACGGCGTAGAGCCAGTCGCGCTCGCCGACGCGCAGCCGGTCGTCGGTCACGAGAAAGCCGCCCTCGCCGGGCTCAACGCCGACCGTCTCGAGACCGATCCCGGCGGTGCGCGGCTTGCGGCCGACAGCGACGAGCAGCTCCGCCGCCTCGGCGACGCTGCCGTCGTCGAGCTCAACCCTCACGCGGTCGCGCATCCGAGATTGACCCCCCTCCGGTGTGGTCAATCTCGGATGCGCGTCGGACGGGGACACGCGCGTCGCTTTGACGCCGGTCCTCACGTCGACGCCGTGGCGCTCGCGCAGAGCCGCCGCCACTTCCTCGCCGGCGAACGGCTCCTCGCGCGAGAGCAGGCGCGGGCCGCTCTCGATCAGGGTCACGCGGCAGCCGAGCGAGGCCCAGGCCTGGGAGAGCTCGCTGCCGACCGGGCCGCCGCCGAGCACCACCATGCTCTCCGGCACGCGCTTTGACGTTGTCCCCTCGCGGTTGTTCCAGGCGCCGACCGAGTCGAGGCCGTCGATCGGCGGCATCGCCGCGCCGCTGCCGGTGGCGACGACGACCGCGCGGCGAGCGACCAGCACGTCGTCGCCGACCCGCACCCGGCGCTCGCCGTCGAGCGCGCCGCTGCCGCGGAAGAGCTCGATCCCCCGTTCGGAGAGCCAGGGCAGCTGCCCCGAGTCGTCGAGGTCGTGGACGACCTCGTCACGCCGCTCGAGCACCGCCCGCGCGTCGATCCCGTCGCGGAGCTCGATGCCGGGCACCCGCCGCGCCTCCTCGATCAGGTCGCCGGGCCGCAGCAGCGCCTTCGACGGCATGCAGGCGTAATAGGAGCACTCGCCGCCGACCAGGTGCTGCTCGACGATCGCCACCGAGAGGCCGCCGTCGGCGAGCCGGCCAGCGCAGACCTCGCCCGGCGCCCCGGCGCCGAGCACGATCGCGTCGAAGGTCCGCTCGCCCATCCGTGTATTCCTACCCGACCGCGTACAATCGGTCCACATAGCACGGGGGCGACAGGCTTCGACGCGGTCGGTCCGTGCGAACGGTTGCAGGTCGAGGTGGCCGGAGGCCTCGCAAAACACCGGCACCAACCAATACGTGCGGACCATGAGTTCGCCCTCGCGGCTTAGTTAGAACTAAGCCCTGAGAGTCGGCCCTCCCTCGCCCGCGGGGAGGGGCACCGGCTTCAAAAGCGGGCTCACCCGAGCGGATCGCCCCGTCCGCCAGGGGACATCAAAGAGGGCTCTGTCTCCCGCAGTGCCCGCCGGCGCGGACCCCGCGAGACGAGAACCAAGCGCCGGCTAAACCTGTAGACACCTTCGCGCTACGACCACGGACGCCGGTTCAATTCCGGCCGCCTCCATTTGACGAATCACTATGTCGCCTTCCTGCGCGGGATGAACCTCGGTGGCAGGCGGATCAAGAACGAGGAGCTGCGGGCGGAGTTCGAGGCGCTGGGGCTTTTGGACGTCGCCTGCTTTCGGGCCAGCGGGAACGTGATATTCGCTGCCGAGGACGACGACGAGGCGACGCTGGGCGAGCGGATCGAAGTTGGCCTCGGCGAGGCGCTTGGATACGAGGTGCCGGTCTTTCTGCGGGGCTCGGACGAGCTGCGGGCGGTTGCGGCGCACGAGCCGTTCGACGCCGACGCGTTGAATGCGTCGAACGGGAAGCTGCAAATCGGGTTCCTGGCAAATGCGCCGCAGGCGGCAGCACACAAGAAGGCGCTTACCCTGGCGACGGACGACGATCGACTCGAGATCGAAGGACGGGAGTTCTACTGGCTGCCGAATTGGGGGATGTCCGACTCGGACCTCGACCTGAAGGCGCTGGCTGCGGTTCTCGGCCCGACCACGATCAGGACGATGGGCACGGTCGAACAGATTGTTCTCAGGTACTTCGACGAGTATCGGGCTTAGCGACGACCGAGCCGCTCGTCGAAGTGGGAGGCGAGCATTCCATAGACGGTCATGCTGGCCCACATGACTGGAATGAGAATTGCCGCTGGTGCCCCAAGTCCAATGATGGCGATGCCGATCACCACGGCAACCGACGTGCTCGTCGTCAGGGTCCCCCAAGGGAAGCTGAAGAGGAACCGAATCACGCCCATAGTCCGATGATAAAGACCAGCATCGAGACCGGCCAGCCCCAGACAAAACCTTTCGCGATGCCTTCGGGAACCGTCGATGCATCGAGGGAAACCATGCCTCGACATTAGGTCTTCTGAGCGCGCGTGTGGCGCGCGAAATGTCAATTTTCTGCGGAGATGTCCGCGCGGGGGAGCGCGGCGAGTTGGGCGTCGCGGCTGACCGCGGCGATCTCGTCGGGTAGGGCGGAGAGCTGGACGTTGGAGACGAACTCCATCTGTGCGCCGAGGGGGCGGAAGAAGTTGTCGTAGTGGGTGGGGACGATCGCCTTGGGGTCGAGGCGGGGGAGGATGCGGCGCCAGTAGTCCTCGGTGAAGCCGCGGCCGGCGACGCCGGCGAGGAAGACGTCGACCTGGTGCTCGCGGATCGCGTCGTCGATCAGGTTGGCGCTGCCCTGGTGGTAGAAGCGGACGCCGGCGACGGCGATCGAGATGCCCCAGACCTGGCCGCAGCGGTAGGCGCCCGGGGTCAGCGAGTCTAGGTGCTCGCAGGTGAGGTCGCCGTCGTAGGGGACGGCGAGGCCGAGCAGCAGCTTCGAGTGGACGCTGGGGGTGAAGCTCACCTCGAACGGCCCCATCTCGTAGGTGCGGTAGGGCTCGACCTCGACCGCGCGCTCGGTCAGGCCGTGCAGCGCCATCAGCCGCACCAGCGAGTCCGAGCCGTAGGCCTTGCAGCCGTAGCGGCGGGAGATCGCCGGCGCGTCGACAGCGTGGTCGAAGTGGGTGTGGCCGACGAGCACCCCGGCCACCTCGCCGGGCGCGTGGACGAATCGGTCGAGCGCCGCCGGGTCGGGCAGCGTCGGCCGCCGGCGCAGCAGGTCGCCGAAGGGGACGCGCGAGACGTACGGGTCGATGAAGATCGTCCGCCCCTCGAAGCTCATCCGGTAGCCGGACACCCCGAGCCATTCGACCTCCAGTCCGGCGGGCAGCTGCAGCGCCGTCGCCTCCAGCTCGTCCAGCGCCTGGCCGTCGGCGTGCGCGTCGGCGCGCCGGCGCAGTTGCGCCTTGGCCAGGTCCCTGAGGTGCGCCAGCGGTCCCGCCATCGCCCGGTGAGCTTACGCCGCCGGGCGCGAACCGCGTACCGTCAGAGACCGCATGGCGATCGCCACGGCAACCACGATCGACGTCTACGCGGGGGGCTCGCTGCTCTTCGCCGACGTCTCCTTCAAGCTCGAGCCGCGCGAGCGGATGACGCTCTCGGGCCGCAACGGCGCCGGCAAGTCGACCCTGCTGCGCGTGCTCGCCGGGGAACAGCCGCCCGACGCGGGCAGCATCTCCCTGCAGAAAGGGGCGCGGGTCGCCCTGCACGACCAGCGCCCGCCGCGCGACTCGAGCCTCAGCCTCAGCGAGTACGTCTTCTCCGGCCGCGCCGAGATGGAGGAGACCGAGGTCGAGCTGGCCCGCCTCGAGGCGGCGATGGCCGGCGGCGAGCCCGACGAAGACACGCTGCGCGCCTACTCGGCCGCCCAGCAGCAGCTCGAAGCGGGCGGCGGCTACCGCTGGCGCGACGAGGTGCTCTCCGTGCTGCGCGGGCTCGGCTTCGATGAGGAGGCCGCCGGCCGGCGGCTCTCGACCTTCTCCGGCGGCGAGCTGACCCGCGCCTCGCTGGCCCGGGCGCTCGCCACCCGACCCGACCTGCTGCTCCTCGACGAGCCGACGAACCACCTCGACATCCCCTCGCTCGAGTGGCTCGAGCGGTATCTCGTCGGGCTGGACGCGGCGATCGTGCTCGTCGCCCACGACCGCTGGTTCCTCGAGGCGGTCGGCACCTCGGTGCTGGAGATCGAGGCGAAGCGGGGGCGCTTCTTCGCCGGGCCCTGGCACGCCTGGCGCAAGGAACAGGCGGCGCGCGAGATCGCCCGCGGCAAGGCGATCGAGCGCCAGAAGGACGAGATCGCCCGCATGGAGCGCTTCGTCGAGCGCTTCCGCTACAAGGCGACCAAGGCGCGCCAGGCGCAGTCGCGCCTCAAGACGATCGAGAAGATCAAGCGCGACGGTGTGGAGGCGGAGGCGCGCGACCGGCGCAGCCTGCGCTTCTCCTTCGTCACCCCGGAGCGCCCCGGGCGGGTCGTGCTGAAGCTGGTCGCCGGGAGGATCGAGGTGCCCGGCCGCGTCCTGCTCGACGGGGCGGAGCTCGAAGTCGAGCGCGGCGAGCACGTCGTCCTCGTCGGCCCCAACGGCGCCGGCAAGACGACCCTGATCGAGACCCTCGCCGGCCGCCGCGAGCCGGCCGCCGGCTCGGTCCGCACCGGCCACAACGTGAAGATCGGCTACCTCTCCCAGCACGCCGAGGTGGCCGCCGGCCAGGGCACGGTGATCGAAGCCGCGCGCCGCGCCACCGGGCTCAGCGACCGCAAGGCGCGCGACCTGCTCGGCCGCTTCCTCTTCTCCGGCGCCGACGTCGAGAAAGCGCTCGACGACATCTCCGGGGGCGAGCAGGGCCGGCTCTCGCTGGCGATCCTCGTCGCCTCCGGCGCCAATGTGCTGATCCTCGACGAGCCCACCAACCACCTCGACGTCGAGAGTCGTGAGGCGCTCGAGGACGCGCTGCTCGCCTTCCCCGGCGCCCTGATCCTCGTCTCCCACGACCGCGCCCTGCTCGAGGCGGTTGGCACCCGCACCGTCGTCTGCGAAGACGGCGAGCTGCGCAGCCATCCCAGCGGCTGGGCCGAGTACCAGGGGCGCCGCGAGGCGGACGAGGAGGCCGCCGCGACGGCGGTTGCGGACGCGAAGCGCTCGGCCAAATCCGGCAGGCGCGAGAGCCCCCGCAAGACGGCGCAGCGCGCCGAGCGGCGCGCGATCCGCCTCGCCGAGAAGGTCGAGGCGGCCGAGGCCGCCCTGCGCGAGCTCGAGGACGAGCTCGCCGACCCCGGCACCTGGTCGACCCCGGCGAAGGCCGAGCGCGCCGGCGAGCGCCACGAGCAGGCGAAGCGGCGCCTCGCCGAGCTCTACGCGGAATGGGAGGAGGCCGAAGCCGCGGTCAGCGCAGCGGCCGGTCCAGCCTGACCACGGCGCCCTTGCCGGGCGCCAGCGTGATGTTGCGGACCTTGACCTTCTCCGGCTTCGGGTCGGGCGCGCTCAGCGCGGCCCGCTCGACGAACTCGCGCAGCACGATCCGCATCTCGTATTCGGCGAAGGCGGCGCCGATGCAGCGCCGCACGCCGCCGCCGAAGGGGATCCAGGCGTAGTTGTCGGCCTTGCCCTCGAGGAAGCGCTCGGGCCGGAAGTCGTCCGGTTGCGGGAAGAGGTCCTCACGGTGGTGCAGGGCGGCGATCGCCGCCATCACGAAGGTACCGGCGGGCAGCTCGTAGCCGCCGATCTCCAGCGGCGCGGTCAGCTTGCGCGCGACGTCGACGATCACCGGTCGCGCCCGCAGCGTCTCCTTGACGGTCGCGTCGAGGTAGTCCTCCTCGCCGGCGGCGAGCGACTCGCGCAGCTTCGCCAGGGCGCGCGGCGAGCGCAGCAGTCGCTCCATCGCCCAGGCCAGCCCGGTCGCGGTCGTCTCGTGACCGGCGGCGAGCACGGTGACCAACTCGTCGCGCAGCTCGGCGTCGCTCATCGGCGTGCCGTCGTCGTGTTCGGCGGCGAGCAGCAGGGAGAGGATGTCGCCGCGCTCCTCGCCGGCGGCCGGCTCGGCCGCCGCGCGGCGCAGGGCGATCTCCTCGTAGATGAAGGCGTCGAGCTCCTCGCGTGCCTTGACGAAGCGCGTCCAGGGGCTCCAGGGGCCGAGGTGGCGGCGCAGCATCGGGAAGGCGATCACGGCGCTGACCCGGTCGCTGAAGCGCTCGATGATCCGTCCGAAGCGGGCCAGGCGGGCGTCGTCGTCGACCCCGAAGACGGCGCGCATGATCACCGCCAGGGTGATCCGCTGCGTGTGCGGACGCAGGGCGAAGGGCTCGCCGACCGGCCAGCTCTCCATCTCGCGGTCGGTGACCTCGCGAATCAGCTCGCCGTAGCGGGCGATCCGCTCGCCGTGGAAGGGCGGCAGCAGCAGCTTGCGCTGGCGCATGTGCGCCGCCTCGTCGAGGGTGAGGACCGAGTTCGGCCCGAGCGCCGGCTCGAGCACGGTGGCGTTGGCCTCGCCGGCGTGCAGCTGCTCCGGCGAGCCGGTGAAGAGCTGCTTGACCAGGGCCGGGTCGGCGACGTAGACGAGCTGCCCGAAGTAGGGGAAGTCGAGCATGAAGACGTCCCCGTGGCGTTGCTGGAGGCGGATCAGGAAGCCGAGCGGGTCGCGCGCGTAGCGCGCCGCCTGCAGCAGGGCCGGCAGTTTCGATCCGGGGGGAAGCATCAGAAGACGATCGTACGGGCGCCGTCGAGGAGGACGCGGTCGTCGAGGTGGGCCTTGACGGCGCGGGCGAGGACGAGGCGCTCGATGTCGCGGCCGATGCCGGCCAGGTCGGCGACCTCGTCGCGGTGGCTGACCCGGGTCACGTCCTGGTCGATGATCGGCCCGGCGTCGAGCGCCTCGGTGACGTAGTGGGCGGTGGCGCCGATCAGCTTGACGCCGCGCTCGTGGGCGCGGCGGTAGGGGTCGGCGCCGACGAAGGCGGGCAGGAAGCTGTGGTGGATGTTGATCGCCGGCGCTCCGAGCCGCTTGAGGAACCCGGCGGAGAGCACCTGCATGTAGCGGGCGAGGACCAGCAGGTCGATCTCGCCGAGCAGCTCCAGGGCGCGCGCCTCGGCCTCTGCCTTGGCGCCGGGATCGACCGGCACGTGGTGGAAGGGCAGCCCGACCGCCTCCACCTGGGCGGCGTGCTCGGCGTGGTTGGAGACGACGGCGACGACCTGCGCCCCCAGCTCGCCGCTGCGCCAGCGCCAGAGCAGGTCGGAGAGGCAGTGGTCTTCGCGCGAGACCATGATCGCCAGCCGCTTGCGCTCGTCCGACTCGGCAAAGCGGAAGTCCATCTCGAAGGGCGTCGCGACCTCGCGCTCGAAGCGCGCCCGGACCGCGGCGCGCTCGGCCGCGGGCACCGCGTCGAAGGCCATCCGCATGAAGAAGCGCCCCTCGTGGCTGGAATGCTGGTCGGCGTCGACGATGTTGAGCCCGGCCTCGGCGAGGAAACCGCTGACCGCGGCGATCAGCCCCGGGCGGTCCGGACAGGCGAGCAGCAGGCGGGTTGTCGGGTTGGAGCCGGTGATGCCGGGATGATGGCGGCTGAAGCCATGTCGGGGAACCAAGGCACAACGCGCGCACGGCGGCGCCCGTACCACCCGCGCACCCACCATCACCGGCGGCGCGGCGAGCGGCTCGGCCTGCGCGAGGCCTGCGCGATGGCGATCGGCGGGATGATCGGCGGCGGCATCTTCAGCGTGCTCGGGGTGACCGTCGACCTCGCCGGGCACCTCGCCTTCGCCGCCTTCCTGGTCGGCGCCGCGATCGCCGCCCTGACCGCGCGCGCCTACGCCCGCCTGGCGATCCACTCCGGCCGCTCGGGCGGCCCGTTCACCTATCTGCGCGAGGAGGGGCACCCCGAAGCGGCCGCCTGGGTCGGCTGGCTGCTGATCGCCGGCTACGTCTTCGCCCTCGCCGTCTACGCCTTCACCTTCGGCCACTACGTCGCCCACGCGTTCGGCGCGCCGGCGACCGTCGCCCGCCTCGCCGGCGTCGGCGTGCTCGGCGCCTTCGTCGCGATCAACCTGCGCGGGGTCGCCACCTCGGGGCTGACCGAGGACCTGGTCGTCGCGGTGAAGCTCGCCGTGCTCGGCGGGGTCTCGCTGGTCGGCCTCGCTTCGCTGAGCGCCGAACGGCTCTCGCCGCTCGACAACAAGGGACTGCTCGGCGTCTTCCTCGGCGCCTCGCTGATCTTCGTCGCCTACGAGGGGTTCGAGCTGCTGCCCTACGACTACGACGACATCGAGCAGCCGCGGCGCACGCTGCCGCGCGCCCTCTACCTCTCGGTCGGGATCGTCGCCCTGGTCTACGTCGCCGTCACCCTCGCCTCGCAGATGCTTGTCTCCGACGCCACCCTGGCGGCGCAGAAGGAGGTCGCCTTCGCGCTCGTCGGCAAGCAGGCGCTGGGCGTCTTCGGGCTCTGGGCGGCGACCGTCGCCGCCGCCTTCTCGACCAGCTCGGCGATCAACGCGACCCTCTTCTCGACCGCGCGCCTGATCCGCGACGTCAGCGAGGCGGGGGAGCTGCCGACCTCGCTGGCGCGGGAGCGGCGCGGCCTGCCGGTGGTCGCCGTGGTCTGGCTCGCCCTCTTCGGCGGCGCCTTCTCGCTGCTGCCGGGGATCGCCGAGGTGGTCTCCTTCGGCTCGCTCACCTTCCTGCTGGTCTTCGGCCTGGTCAACCTGCTCCACGCCCGCCACACTGCTGCGCCGGGATGGGACCGCCGGCTCGCCCACCTGGGCGCCGCCGCCTGCTTCGCGGCCTCCGCGGCGCTGCTCTTCGAGCTGGCCCGCTCCGACCGGCCGGCACTGGGCCTGATCGCCGTCTGCGGGCTCGCCGTCGGCGGCGGCCGGCTCTTCTTCGTGAGGTCGCGCCGTGCCTAGCCGGGTGCTCGGCGCCGACGCGCGGCCGCGCCTGCTGGCGCTCGCCTGCCTGGTGCTGATCGCGGCGGGCGGGGCGCTCAGCCTGCTCGGCGCCGGCGCCGCCGGCAACGCGGTCTGGGCGACGACGACGGCGCTGATGCTGGCGCCGCTCACCTGGTCGATCCTGCGCACGCTGGCGCGGGGCAGGGTGGGGGTCGACGCGATCGCCCTGGTGGCGATGGCCGGGGCGCTGGCGATCGGCCAGTACCTGGCCGGCGCGGTGATCGCCCTGATGCTCTCCGGCGGCAACGCGCTCGAGGCCTCGGCCTCGCGCCGGGCGCGGCGTGAGCTGACCGCGCTGCTCGAGCGGATGCCGACGATCGCCCACCGCCGCGAGGCGGGCGGCTGGGTCGAGGTGCCCGTGGAGGATCTCGCGGTTGGCGACGTCGTCCTCATCCGCGCCGGGGAGATGGTGCCGGTAGACGGCAGCCTGGAGAGCGCCGAGGCGGTGCTCGACGAGTCGGCGCTGACGGGTGAGTCGCTGCCCGTGACCCACGCCCGCGGCGCCGCCGTGCAGAGCGGGGTCGCCAACGCCGGCGGAGCCTTCGAACTGCGCGCCAGCCGTCCCGCCGCGGAGAGCGCCTACGCCAACCTCGTGCGGCTGGTGCGCGCCGCCGAGACCCAGCGCGCGCCCTTCATCCGGATCGCCGACCGCTACGCGGCCTTCTTCCTGCCGGTGACCCTGGCGGTCGCGGCGGCGGCCTGGGTCGCGGCGGGAGATCCCGAACGGGCGGTGGCGGTGCTGGTCGTCGCCACTCCCTGCCCGCTGATCCTCGCCGCGCCGATCGCGATCGTCTCCGGGGTCTCCCGCGCCGCCCGCGCCGGGGTGATCGTCAAGGGGGGAACGGCGATCGAGCGGCTCGGCGAGGCGCGCACCGTGCTGCTCGACAAGACCGGCACCCTGACCCTGGGCGAACCGGCCGTGGCCGAGATCGTCGCGCTGGGCGAGCTGGGGGAGGGGGAGGTGCTGCGCGTCGCGGCCTCGCTCGATCAGCTCTCCGCCCACGTGCTCGCCGAGGCGCTGGTCCACGACGCCGAGCGGCGCGGCCTGGCGCTGAGCGAGCCGGCCGACGCGGTCGAGGAGCCGGGGCAGGGGATCGAGGGGACGGTCGACGGGCGCCGGGTGGCGGTCGGCAGCGCTGCCTGGCTGGGGCGGCGGGGCTTCGAGACGACCGCGGACGCGGCGCTGGGCGAGGAGGGCGACGCGGCGGGCTTGGCCAAGGTCATGGTCGGGATCGACGGCCGGCTGGCCGGAACGATCGTGCTGGCCGACCGGCTGCGTGAGGACGCCCGCGAGCTGGCCGGCGAGTTGCGTCGCGCCGGGGTGCGGCGCGTGGCGATGGTCACCGGCGACCGGGCGTCCGTCGCCGAGCGGATCGCCTCCGAGACGGGACTGGACGAGGTCCACGCCGAGCAGGGTCCTGAGCAGAAGCTCGACGTGGTGCGGGCGATGCGCGCCGATCCCGAGCTGGCGCCGGTGGTGATGGTCGGCGACGGCGTCAACGACGCCCCGGCCCTCGCCCTCGCCGACGTCGGCATCGCGATGAGCGGCCCCGGCGCCACCGTCTCCTCCGACACCGCCGACGCGGTGATCGTCGTCGACCGCATCGACCGCGTGGCAACCGCCGTGCACATCGGCCGCCGCTCCCTCGCAATCGCCCGCCAGAGCGTCGTCTTCGGCATCGGCCTCAGCCTCGTGGCGATGGCCTTTGCCGCCGCCGGCGAGATCCCCCCAATAGCCGGCGCCCTCCTCCAGGAGGGCATCGACGTGGCCGTGATCCTCAACGCCCTCCGCGCCCTCACTGACTGATTCTTAATAATTCGTACGTTTCTCCCGCAATCCAGCTTATGGACTGAAAAGTTTTGGTGGATGAAATTCCAGCGGCCGAGTGGGTTACGTATAGACGTTGAGTTCCGCTTGCATTTTGCCTCCGGAGTGCGATAGAAGGTTCGCGCTGTTTTTGATGAGTATTTGCTGCAATTCGGAATAGGGGAGGCGTCATGCAGCGGATGAGGCTGGTTGCGGGGGCGCTACTGGCGCTGCTCATTTTGTGTTCGGGCATCGCGGTCGCGCGAGGCAATGCCGGGGGCGGAGAGGTCCAAGCATGGGTGCAAGGACGGGCTCCCGGCAACGAATTGCGCGCCGATCGCACCGCCACCTCGCGAACTTTCCGCCGGCCGAGCGGGAAGCTCGAAACGAGGCTCTACCAGGCCCCCGTCAACTACGAAACCGCCAAGGCCCGGTGGAAGCCGATCGGCGAAGGCCTGCGCGAAGCCGAAGGGGCGACGCTCGAGAACGGCGCCAACGACTTCGAAGCTCGCCTTCCCAAGCAGATC
>Ga0210100_1000029_pt1 | contig 32799 bp, 29 predicted proteins | sample MayberryNW_TuleB_FD_185525 | JGI IMG/M metagenome (GOLD analysis project Ga0210100, IMG submission 185525) | Wetland microbial communities from San Francisco Bay, California, USA, that impact long-term carbon sequestration - MayberryNW_TuleB_D1... | ecosystem: Environmental > Aquatic > Marine >... | reverse complement strand
AGGGCACTGATCTAATTTAGTGCAGGGAGATCGTCGGCTCCGGCGAAAACGTGGGTCACCATGTTTGCTCCGATGGTTGACGAGCGCCCGATACGTGAGCGGTGGCTGGTGGTGTGCGACGAACTCAACGAGCGCGGCCGGCGGATGTGGGCGGCGGCGGAGGCGCGCTCGCACGGCTACGGCGGGATCGCCGCGGTGGTGCGGGCGACCGGGATCTCCGAAGCGACGGTCCGCCGAGGGATTGGAGAGGTCGAGAGCGGCGAGCGGGCGCCTGAGGGGCGCATCAGGCGCCCAGGCGCCGGGCGCCCGTCGATCACCGAGCGAGAGCCGGGCCTGGATGAGGCGCTGCTGGGGCTGCTGGAGGGGGCGACCCGTGGTGACCCGGAGTCCCCTCTCCTTTGGACCAGCCGCAGCGTCGCCAACCTGACCGCGGCGCTTGCCGAGCAGGGCCTCGGGGTCTCAGAGAGCACCGTGCGCCGCCGTCTTCAGGGCCTGGGCTTCAGCCTCCAGGCCAACCGCAAGGGCAACGAGGGGGCCGATCACCCCGACCGCGACGCCCAGTTCCGCCGCATCGCCGAAGTCTCCGGCCGGGCGCTTTCGGCCTCCGAGCCCGTGATCAGCGTCGACACCAAGAAGAAGGAGCTGATCGGCAATTACAAGAACGGCGGCCGGGAGATCGCCCCGACCGGCCGCCCGATCCTGGTCAACACCCACGACTTCATGGACAGGGAGCTCGGCAAGGCGATCCCCTACGGGATCTACGACGTCGGCGCAGACCAGGGCTGGGTCTCGGTCGGGATCTCTGCCGACACCGCCACTTTCGCCGTAGCCGCGATCGCCAGCTGGTGGAAGAGCCTCGGCCACAAGCGCTATCCGGATGCCACCACGCTGACGATCACCGCCGACTGCGGCGGCTCCAACGGCTACCGCACGCGCTTGTGGAAGACCGAGCTGCAGCGCCTCGCCGACCGGACCGGGCTTGAGATCCGGGTGATGCACTACCCGCCCGGCACCTCGAAGTGGAACAAGATCGAGCATCGCCTCTTCAGCTACATCTCGATCAACTGGCGCGCCAAGCCCCTGGTCAGCCGCCAGGCCGTGATCGACCTGATCTCCTCCACCAAGACCAAGACCGGCCTCAAGGTCTACGCCCGTCTCGATCCCAAGACCTACCCCACCAAGATCAAGGTCACAAAGGAGCAGATGGACGCCGTCAACCTCGCGGGCGAGGAGTTCCATCCGGAGTGGAACTACACCATTATTCCGTCAGAAATTTAGCTGCGCCTCCTAAGGGCTAACGCTGATCCTGAGCCGGGGGCAGGAACTCGATTCCGCACTCGGCGGCGATCCGTTGCACGCGCTCGAACTCCGGGGGCTCGCCGGGCTCTGGCGGGCTCGAGGGGTCGTCGATCGGCTCGCCGAGGGTGGCAAAGAAGCGGACGTGGCCATCGCCCGGCGAGACGACGGTGAGCACCCGCATTGGGCCGGGGCCGGGGTTGTGGAGGGAATGGACGACGCCCGGCGGGATGTGGAGGAAGTCGTCGGGCCCGAGCTCGTGAGGCTCGCCCGCAACCTCGACCTCGAGCCTTCCCTCCAGCAGATAGAACGCCTCGTGGTTGCGCTCGCTGTGCGGCGGCACGCCGAGGCCGGGAGGGCAGCGGTGCTCGAATGCCAGCATCGTCCCTCCGTTGTCCCGCGGCTCGTCCTTGAAGGTCAGCGTCGAGCCCATCAGGGCGAAGGTCCGGCCCTCTCCGGTGGCGAGGCGCTTGACGCCGGTCGTCTCCGTTGCCATCGAATCCCGTCCTCTCTGTAGTATGGATGCCATATCAAATATAGTACTAGCTCCGTACTGTCGATGACCGACGACGCCGACCGCTCACGATTGCCGCCGCTGCCGATCGGCGCGCTGATGCGCTTCGGGCTGCACGAGATCCGCGCCCGGATCTACGCCGAGGCGGTCGCAGCCGGCTTCGACGATCTCCGCCCGGCGCAGGTGACGCTATTCCGCTGGCCCGGGCCCGATGGCCGGCGGCCCACCGAGATCGCCGCCGACGCCCAGATCTCCAAGCAGCGGGTCAACGACCTGCTGCGCGACCTGGAACGACTCGGCTATCTGCGCCTTGAGCCCGATCCGAGCGACGGCAGGGCCCGCATAGTGCGGCTGACCCCGCGCGGCAAGCGCCTGCACCGGGCCGCCGTCGACGTGCATGCCGCTGTGGAGGAGGAGTGGAAGCGGCAGGTCGGCGCTCGGCGGTATTCGCAGATGCGCGAGACGCTCGAGGAGCTCCTCGCGGACCCGGCACGGACCTGACCGGAATCCTGGCTGCTTGCCGGGGGTAGTGATCGAGGCTGCGGCTCGTCGGGCGCCTCGCCGCACCGGCAAGCCGCCAGCCACGGTGCGCTATCTGCCGGCTCCGCAAGCGCGGGAGGCGAAGCGGGGCGAGGGGCAAGCGGCTCCTGTCCTCTGAGCAGTTCGCAAGTCAGCGCTTTCCTCGGCGCTTCCGCGCCCCAGACCCCGGAAGAGCCGAACCCCGCGACGACGTGCGGTTTCATGACCCTGCACGACGGTACGCCGGACGTCTCCAAGCCAGCCCTCGTCGTCATTCCATTCCCGCAACCGGAACAGCCAGCGACGCCCGCCGCGCTTCACAAGGAGCTCGGCCCCACTGGGGGCGCCGACACCTTGGCCGAGCGGCCACAATGGGGGGACGGCTCCTTCTTCACGATCAAGGAAGGCTTGGGGACACTGGCGAACGTCGAGATGACGCAAGTCGGGGGAGGGGGTGATGTGCGATGAGGATCAACGTGTGCCCGGTTGCGGTTCCGCTGCTTTCGCTCTACAAGACCCGCTGAGAAGCGCGAGGCAGGGCTGCGCGGCACCGTTGGCGGGCGCGCGTAGCCCTGCCCGAAGCGCTTGCGTCTTCGCCGAGGGCGCTCGGCGAAGACCAGGGGCGTCCCGATGACCGACGCGGGGGTCGAAAGATGTTCACCGGCCGGGCGCCGACCTCCCAAGGACTACCTCCGCTTCGGAAGCTGGGAGGCCGCGCTGGGCCGCCATTGGTGGATAGTTCGCACCGTGCGCTTTCAGGATTCCTATCTCGGCCGACTCCGCAAGCTCGTCGGGCACGATCTCGTCCTCATGCCCGGCGCGATGGTCTTCCTGCAGCGAAACGACGGAAAGGTGCTCCTGACCAAGCGCACCGACGACGGGAGTTGGTGCGCGCCGGCCGGCGCTGCGGAGCCAGGCGGGAGCTTCGCCCGTACGGCAGTCGACGAGCTGGTCGAGGAGACGGGCATCGAGGTTGCCGTGGGTGACCTCGTTCCCTTCGGCTGCCTCTCCGAGGCCGACGCGCACACGATCCGTTACCCCAACGGCGACGTCACTCACTGTTTCGCTTTGTGCTTCGTGGCCACCTCGTGGAGCGGCGAGCCGATCCCGAATGACGACGAGGCTGTCGAGGCGGGCTTCTTCGATCCGCAGGTGCCGCCACAGCCGCTACATAGGCCGACCGCTCACGCCCTCGAGCTCCTTGATGCCTTCCACCGCCAGGGCACGTTTCAGGTGCGCTGAGATCGAGCAGGAGCGCTTCCTGGGCGAGCAAGCATCCTCGTTTCGAGCGGTTGTAACCCGCAGTTGGAACCGGTGTGCGAACCCAGGCACTTCTTGCCGCCGAAGGGCGGTCACAACTATGCGGAAGGCGCGCGGATTCGGGCACTTCCCGCCGCCGAGGCGGGCCTGCGCCGCGCCGCGGCGATGTTCGGCCGGCGTGACCGCCGGGTAGCGGATGCTCGATTCGATGATCGAGAACATCGACGACCCGGAGATCGAGAGCAACTGGGGCAAGTTCGTCGAGTTCACCCCCGAGGAGGAGGCCATCGCCCAATGAGCCCGGCGACGCGATCCGCGGCGCGCGCCAAAGGAGGCCGGAGTGGCATGGCGGCGATCGGCTACACGCTCTCCAGCGAGGAGAATGGCGCACGCGAGCTGGTCGCCCAGGCCAAGCGGGCGGAGGAGGTCGGGTTCGAGTTCGCCTTGATCTCCGACCACTTCCATCCCTGGGTCGACCGCCAGGGCAACAGCTCGTTCGTCTGGGGCGTGCTCGGCGCGATCGCCGAGGCGATCGAGCGGATTGAGCTGATGACCGGCGTCACCTGCCCGACCACCCGCATCCACCCGGCGATCGTCGCCCAGGCCGCGGCGACCGCGGCCTCGCTGCTGCCGGGGCGTTTCTCGCTCGGCCTCGGCAGCGGCGAGAAGCTCAACGAGCACATCCTCGGCGACCGCTGGCCCCCGGTCGGCGAGCGCCAGGAACGCCTCGCCGAGGCGATCGAGACGATCCGCGAGCTGTGGAGCGGCAAGCTCGTCAGCCGCCGCGGCGCCCACTACACGGTCGAGAACGCCCGCCTCTACAGCCTGCCGGAGGAGCCGCCGCCGATCCTCGTCGCGGTCGCGGGCATGCAGTCGACCGAGCTCGCGATCGAGCATGGCGACGGGCTGGTCGGTACCGCGCCCGTTGCCGAGACGGTCGAGCGCTTCCGCGCCGAGGCCGGCGCGGACAAGCCGGCTTACGGGTAGCTGCACGTCTGCTGGGCAGAGAGCGAGAAGGAGGCGCGCCGCACGGCGCTCGAGTGGTGGCCGAACGGCGCGGTCAGCGGCAGCTACTTCCTCGAGCTGCCGCTGCCCGCACCCTCTTGAGGGCTCGGACGCCACCGACCCGATCTCCATCAAGGCTCGCCCTACGGACTCACCGAGATGGAGATCGGCCTTCCCGCCTCGATGGGCGGAGAGGGCGGGATGAAGCTACACAGCCAACTCTGCCGACAAATATCAGGGCGACGCCCCGAAGGGGGCCTGGGGCGAGCCCCGGTAGCCGTTGGAGGTTGGCATCCAGCGCAAACACTCGGCTTGTCGTCGCCTGTTCGCGTAGCAGTTCTGCTACGTTGCGCTTGATGCAACGGATACCCCAGCGGGAATTGCGTAACGACGTCTCCGCCGTGCTGCGGCGGGTGATGGCGGGCGAGCAGCTTCGCGTCACGGTGGCGGGGCGCGACGCGGCCGATCTCGTCCCGATCGAGGATGCGCCCTCTTGGACGGCCGGCTCCCGCGCCCGAGAGCTGATCGCGGCCAGCCAGGCGGATGCGGGTCTGGCCGGCGAGCTGGATCATGCCTTTCCGGACACGACCGATCAGCTCTAGGCAGTCGGCCCCGGCGGCGTGCAAGCGGTCCTCGACACCTCGGTCTTCATCGCGCGCGAGCAGGAGCGCCCGCTCGGCGCCCTCCCCGACCAGGTTGCGGTCAGCGTCGTGACCCTGTCCGAGCTGCGCCACGGCGTTCTCGCCGCCGCGGGACACGAGCAGATGGCGCGGCGCCTCAGCACGCTGGAGGCGGCGCGGCAGATCGCGAAGCCGCTGGTCATCGACGAGGCGGTCGGAGACGAACTGGCGCGCCTGCGAGTCTCGCTCAAGGCGATCGGCAGGGCGATGAAGGTGATGGACGCCTGGATCGCCGCCACAGCGATGGCCCACGGCGCCGCGGTTTGCACCCAGGACGCGGACTTCGATGCGGCGGCGGAGGCGGGTCTGATCGAGGTTGTGCTGGTGTAGGTCGCGAGGATCTAGTACGTCGGCATTCTCGTTGGGACGCCGACGGCGACCTTCAGCAAGACGTAAAAGTTGAAATTTTCTGGGAAATCGATCTGTCCAACGGCGACGAGATGTAGGTGCCTGGACGGACGCTGAACGAGTAGCCGCCTTCCGTCCCGGTGACCATAGCCGCCGGTTATCGCGCCCGTAACCGTTTGGGGTCTTCCGCTCGGCAAGCCCGTGCTCGATGCTCGGTGCAATCAAAGGAGGAATCCATGTCGGCACCAAACAACACTACGAACCAGGGCTTGGGGTTCACTCAGCTTGCGGCGGGGATTGCCGTGCTGATGTCGATGGCCGCCCTGCTGGGCGTCGCCTTCAAGATGGACAACAGCAACGGGACACAGGTTGCCACCGCGGCGACGAGGTCCGCGTCCGGCGGCAGCTCTTCGGCCGTGAGCGGCGAAGACGTGAAGCTGGTCGTCAAGTCCGACGAGGAGCACGCCAAGAAGGGGAGCGACGGTAACTGGCACGATGCCTACCTGCCGGCGGACTTCTCGGTCGAGGCGGGGGCGACGGTGCACGTGACCGTCTACAACTACGACGACATGCCGCACAGCTTCACCGCGCCTGGGTTGGGCGTCAACCAGGAAGTCGCCGCCGGCTCCGAAGGCAAGCCGAGCAAGACGACGTTCAGCTTCACGGCGCCGGCGGAAGCGGGGAGCTACGAATGGCTCTGCGTCTTGCCCTGCGACCCGTGGTCGATGAGCCACTTCGGGTTCATGAAGGGCCACGTGCGGGTCGCCTAATCGGCCGACAAGGCCCCTCCAACGCGACCGGCCGCCTCGGCGGCCGGTCGTGCGTTCACAATCAGGCGGATGAGCAAGCTCGTCCGGGCGCCCGAGATTGCCGAGCTCCGCGCGTTCTGCGCCGCGGTTGACCTCGGCAGCATCGGCAAGGCCGCGCGACTGCTGCGCGTCAGCCAGCCGGGGCTCTCGAAGCGCCTCAAGGCGCTCGAGGCGCTGAGCGGCTCGCGGCTGCTGGAGCGCTCGACCCGGGGGGTTGCGCCGACCGCGGCGGGCCGTGAGCTGCACGAGGCGGCAAAGCGGCTGCTCGCCGAGGCGGAGGCGGTTGAAGCGCTGATGTCGGGGCTTGGCGCCGAGCACTCTCCCGTGCGGATCGCGGCGAGCCCGACGATCGCCGAGTGCGTCCTGCCGGCGATGCTGGCCGAGCTGGAGAAGAGGCATGAGGGCCACCTCTCGGTTGAACTGTCGACTGCCAACTCGCGCGCGGCGCGTGCCCTCGTACTCGAAGGCAGGGCAGAGCTGGGGGTCGTCGCCGAGGACTCGAGCCCATCGGGGAGCGGCCTGGAGGAATCGCCCTTCTGCGAGGACGAGATCGTCGTCGTCGTGCCCGAGAGCCATCGCTGGGCGCAGGCCGAGGCGGTCGACCCGGCGGAGCTGGAGAGGACGTCGATGATCATGCGCGACCCCGGAGCCAGCAGCCGGCAGATCGTCGCCGACGCGCTCAAGCCGCTGGGCTTCGCGCTGGCGCCGCCCCTGGCGGAGATCGGCAGTACCGCCGCGGCGATCTCGGCGGCGATCTCCGAGTGCGCGCCCGCCCTCCTTTCCTCGATGGCAACGTTCCTGCCTGCCGAGGAAGGGTTGACGAAGCTGCGGATCGCGGGGCTGAGCCTCGACCGGAAATTCGTCTTGATCCACAGCGGCGAGGAGAGCCTCTCGGCTCCCTCACGAGCGCTGGCCCGGCGTCTGCTCGCGGCCCGTGAGCAGACGCTCTCGCGGGCTCGCTCGGCCGCGCTCCGCCAAGCACGAGCGGCACCGCCGGCAGGTCGAAGTCGAGGCTGAAGAAGACGAGGACCGCCCGCTATCCCGGGAAGTCCGAGAGAAGCGGCCCGAGGCGCCGCAGCTCCTCCAGGTGGAGTTGGGAAAGCCGCTGGATTCGCTCATCTCCCGCAGCCGTGAGGTGGAGCCGGACGGCGCGGTGGTCCTCGGCATCCTGGAAGCGTTCGGTCAAGCCGGCTTTTTCGGCACGGTCGACGAGCTCCACCGCGCTGTGGTGGCGGAGGACGAGGTAATCGGCGATATCGCCGATCGTCGGACCCTCCGGGCCCGTGTGCCCCTTTACCGCGAGCAGGAGCTGGTGCTGGGCCGGCGTCAATCCGGCCTCCCTGGCCTGCTCCTCGCTCCAGCGCAGGAAGCGGCGCAGGGAGGTGCGGAAGCGCAGCAGAGTCTCGTAGTCCTCGGGCCTCATCTCGGCCATCAGCCGACCGCCTCCCCGGTATCGCCATCCCGGCCGAGCCCGATCAGGCTGAGCGGCTTCAGCACGCGTTCGCTGTGGCGTTCCTCCTCGAGGTCGCGCAGGCGCCCCTTCAGCAGCTGTTCGAGGGTGACGGTCCCGATCGCCACCGTGGGATCGTCGCGATTCGTCACCGGCAGCGCCGTGCGCCCGCTCTCTGCCATCACGTAGGCGACGTGGCGAAGGGTGTCGTCGGCGTGGACGGGTGGGCCGTCGGAGCCGCCCTCCGGCAAGGATTCGCCGGACGCGTCCATCACCTCGCGCACGAAGAGGACCTCCAGCGGATCGACGCTGTACTCGCGCGAGAGGTGCAGGCCGCGACGGGCGATCTTCTCCGTCAGCACCGAGCGCCGCAGCACGAGCACGGAGACCAGGAAGGCCGTGGTCGCGCCGATCAGCAGCGGCAGCAGCGCTTCGTAGCGGTGGGTCAGCTCCAGCGCAAAGGCGACTCCGGTGAGCGGCGAGCGCATCACGCCGCCCAGCACCCCGGCCAGTCCGACCAGCGCCCAGAATCCGGGCGCGACGGCGGGGAATACCGCCGCCTCCAGCCCGCCCAGGGCGCCGCCGATCATCAGCATCGGCGCCAGCACCCCGCCCGAGGTGCCCGAGCCGAGCGAGAGCGACCAGATCAGCGTCTTGACGATCAGGATGCCGACGATCAGGTTGAGGGCGATCGAGCCGTTCAGCTCGGCTTCGATCACGTTGTAGCCGACCCCGAGGGCCTGGGGGACGACGAGGCCGCCGAGGCCGACGATCAGGCCGCCGATCGCCGGCCACCACATCCAGTGGACCGGCAGGCGCTGGAAGCCTTCCTCGGACGCGTAGACGAGCGTCGTCGCGGCGAGGGCCAGCAGGCCGGCGACGGTCCCCGAAACCAGGCAGAGGCCGTAGACGCCCGCGTCGAGGTGAAGGGCTCCGGGGGGCGCCGGGAAGATCGCCCCGGAGCCGAGCAGCGGCGCCCTGACCGCGGTCGCCACCGCCACCGCGGCGACCACCGGCACGAAGCTGCGCGGCCGCCACTCGAAGAGCAGCAGCTCCACGGCGAGCAGCACCGAGGCGAGCGGCGCGTTGAAGGTCGCCGCCATCCCCGCCGCCGCGCCGGCGACCAGAAGGGTCTTGCGCTCGTCGGCGGTGAGATGCAGGAGTTGTGCGGAAAGCGAGCCGAAGGCGCCGCCGGTCATGATGATCGGCCCCTCGGCCCCGAACGGCCCTCCGGTGCCGATCGCGATCGCCGAGGCGAGCGGCTTCAGCACCGCGACCCGTGGCTGCACCTTGCTGCCTGAGACGAGGATCGACTCGATCGCCTCGGGGATGCCGTGGCCGCGGATCTTCTCGGAGCCGAAGCGGGCGATCAGGCCGATGAGGAGGCCGCCGGCGATCGGCGCCAGCAGGATCAGCGCGGGAGAGTGGTGGCCTTCGCCCGGCGCGACCAGCGCCGTGCCGACACGTTGGTAGAAGACGAGGTTGGTGATCAGCCCGATTAGGCGCAGCAGGGTCCAGGCGACGAACGCGCTGAGCGCGCCGATCGGCAGCGCGAAGGCAGCAATGACGAGCGTCCGGCGCGTGGCGGTGAAGTCGCCGAGGTGGCGAAGCGAGCCGGGCTGGACGCTCATCCGGGGAACATATCGTGACACGATCTAAACTCCCGCGGGCCATGACGAACGTCGCTCTCTTCTTGCGCGTCGCCGGTGTTCAAGCCCTGAGGCGCCCTGCCGCGCGGTCAGGGCAATAGCGCCCCGACCAGCTCCGCGGCCGGCCGCACGTCCTCGATGCGCGCCACCGTCTCTCCGGCATAGAGCGGCCCGGCGTCGAGCAGGTTGGCCGGGCCGTCGTCGGCCGGGCCGAGCGGCGAGAGCAGGCGGCTGCTCGGGCGCTGCGCCAAGGCGATGCGGCGCTGCAGCCTCTCGGGCATGTAGCGGGCGCCGGGACCGGTGAGGCGGTTGAGCGCGCGGTTGAGACGCGGCCCGCGCGGGTCCCCGGCGAGCCAGCGCTCCGTGGCGGCGTTGGCGATCACCCGGTGGGGCGCCGGCCAGCCGGCGCCGAAGAGCTCGGTGAGGACGGTCTCCCGCGCGCCGATCAGGCGCCCGCGGTACTCGGGATGGGCGTGGCTCTCCTCGGCGAGCAGGAAGCGGGTGCCCGCGACCCCAGCCGCCGCTCCGGCGTCGAGGGCCCGCCCCACGTCGGCCGAGTCGGCGATTCCGCCGGCGAGCAGCAACGGGAAGTCGTCCGGCAGCGCCGCTCGCGCCCGCTCGAGCAGCTCCAGGGCGGGGAGCGTTCCGCGCACGTGGCCGCCCGCCTCGACGCCCTGGAGGATCGCCGCGTCGGCCCCGGCGGCGAGCGCCGCCCGCGCCTCCTCGACCGAGCCGCACTGGTGCAGCCAGGGGCCGGGCGTACGCCGCTTCGGGCGGCCCCAGAAGGTGACCACGACATCGGCTCCGGCCGCCGCGGCGAACCAGTCGCGCCGCGCGAAGGGCAGCAGCAGGTTCACTGCTATCGGCTTGCCGGTCAGCGCCCGCGCCGCCTCGAGCTCGCGGCGGATCGCGGCGGCGCCGTTGACGGCGATCGTCCCCAGGCCACCCGCCTCCGACACCGCGGCGGCCAACTCGTGACGGCTGAGACCGCCGCCCATCCCGGCCTGCACGACGGGGAGCTCGACGCCGAGTCTCTCCAAGAGCGCCACGCGGGTCACTCTACGCAGGCTGACTTGAGGCCGTGGGTGGTCCGCACGAGACGGCATCCCTATCATTTACACATCCTTGATGTGTAAATGAGCTGGAGGTGAGCGATGACCTACGTGATCAACGAGCCCTGCATCGGCACGAAGGACAACTCCTGCGTCGAGGTCTGCCCGGTCGACTGCATCCACCCGACCCCCGAGGAGCCCGACTACGACTCTGTCGAGCAGCTCTACATAGACCCCGACGAGTGCATCGACTGCGACGCCTGCGTCGAGGCCTGCCCTGTCGACGCGATCACGCCGGAGAGCCAGGTTCCGCCGGAGTGGCACAAGTACATCGAGATCAACGCCGCCTACTTCAGGGACCGGGCGTAGCGGCCTCGGCCTGCTCGATCGCCGCAGCGAGCAGCACGACAAGGTGCTCGCGCAAGGGGGAACGACGCGCCTCGTCTTGTCTTATGTCGTCTTCGCCCTCTCGACTTCGACGAGGCAGCCGGCGCGGCGGGGGTCATGAGGTTCGAAGCGGGACAGCTTCGCCGCCGGGTCGAGGAGCTCCAGCAGCCCTGCGGTGATGCCGCGGTGCAGCGTGCAGACGACATCGGGGTTCTCCAGCGCCGCGTCCCGGTAGGGGCAGCTCTCCATCCGGCAGGCGAAGCCGCCCTTCTCGCCGCGTTCGATCGCCGGCTGGAAGCCCAGCGCAGCGAGCACCGATCGGAAGGCCTCGGCCGGATCTTCCGCCGCGCTCGGCGCCAGTTCCCGCCCGATCTCCCTCCCGGTCCCTTCGAGCGCACGCAGCCGGCCCGGGCCGCCCGGCGTCGCGCGGGCGAGCCAGCTGGCCATGTCGGCATAGCCGCTGGGGGGCTCGCCGCCGGGACGGGCGCCGGACGCGACCAGCCACCTGTCGCCCGGTCGACCCCTCTCGCCTCGAGTGCGTCGCCGCTCGACCAGTCCCGCCTCGTCGAGTCGCTCGAGGTGGCGCCGAACGCCGTTGACGTGCATGCCCAAGAGGCCCGCGAGTTCCTCGGTGCTCATCGCGGCGCGCCGCTCCACAAGCAGGGCGAAGATGCGCGCGCGGGTCTTCTGACCCAGGACGTCGTCGCTGCCGCTCGGCAGGTCCATGACCGCCCTTATGTTTGCACAGGATCGATGTGTAAAAGGACGGCCCTCAGGCCGTTCACGGGCCGCCCATCGAGCGCCTGCGGAGAGCTGTGCTCGAAAGGATTGTCATACGAGCCAAGGTAGCGCCATATATGCGCTCTCCTGGCGAGCCGGCAGAGTCTTACCCGAGGCCCCTGTCCTCGGCGGCCTTGTAGGCGACCTGGAGGAAGTCGGAGATCGTCAGGGCCGAGAAGATCGCGGCGACGAAGCGGGTCAGGCGGGGCGCGAAGAGCAGGCCGACGGAGAAGGCGGCGACCACCCAGAGGCCGAGGCAATAGGGACAGGTGAGCATCTCGCCGAGCGCCTGGCGGGCGCCGCTGCCGCGGCTGCTCTCCTTGAACTCGGAAGGCCCGGCGTCGCCTTCGAAGCGGGTGAAGGGGGCGCGCAGCGGGCTGGTCACCTTGTCCTTGGCGATCACCCGGCTGAGCTTGTGCGAGGCGACGCCGATCGTCAGCAGGTCACCGGCGCCGATCCGCTCGGGAAGCGGTCGCCCGAACCGCCGGGCGAGCAGCAGGGCGCTCGCGAAGAGCCCGTTGAAGACGGCCATCGCCACCGCGTAAGAAGCGAGCGGCGGCCGCTCTCCTGGCGGCGCATACCCCTGAACGGCGGGCGGCGCCTGGTCCTTGTCGACGGCGGTGGCTATGCACTTCGCCTACCCGCGCGGGGCAGGGCGCAACCACCTACCCGACGGTTTTCAGTGTCTTGGCGATGCGCCGTTTTCCTCCTCAAGCCCGCAGACCGGGCATTCGGGCTCGGGTACGACGCTCTCTTTTCTTACTTCCATTGTCTTCAGGTCGTAGATGTGGCTCTCGCCGAAAGTCGAGGGTTGAGCAAGTCCGGTGATGTAGTGCATCACGTCGAGTGACGCCTGACCGGCGATGAACGCACAGGCTCCGCCGAGCGTGGCCGCCGGCGACGGCTTGGCCCGCTGCTGTGCCACCACGGCCTCATACAAGGGGTAGTCGCGCTTGTAGGCGATCTCCTGGCAGGAGTAGCAGCCGGTCTTGCCCGGCACGTAGAAGGGGCCGACGCGGGCGATCGGGGGGTAGTGGCTCATTGCGACGTAGGGAATTCCGGCCGAGAAGCAGGCGGAATTGACCCACACCTCGATGTCGTGGGCCGGCCAGTCGACGGCATTGATCACCAGGTCGTAGCCGGCGATCACCTCGCCGACGGTCGCTTCGCTGTCCAGCCGCTCTTCGAGGCAGGCGACGTGGGCGGCGGGGTTGAAGGCGAGCAGGCGCCGGGCGGCGAGCTCCGCCTTTGGACCGCCGACGTCGCTCGCGCTGAAGAGCACCTGGCGATTGAGGTTGCTCAGGTCGACCACGTCGAAGTCGACCAGCAGCATCTCGCCGATGCCGTGGCAGGCGAGCGCGAGGGCGGTCCAACCGCCCAGGCCCCCGACCCCGAGGACGGCTACTCGTGAGTCCCCCAAGCGTTCCTGGCATGTAGAGGGAGTGGTCCCCAGGCCCACGTCGCTGAAGTAGCGCAGCTGGCGGTCAAAGCGCTCGCGGGTCTGCGGGTCGACGAGCTCATCGTCCGCCGCGTCCTCGCCGAGACCCATTTCGCTGAGCTGCAGGACCAGATCCTCGACCAGGCAGCGGTCGAAGTCCTCTTCGAGCTCGGCGTGCGTGCGGGTTCCGTCTAGCGATTCGAGCAGGTGACGCATTTCTCGAGTCGGCTCGCGGATGCGGATGTCGGACTCCTCGCTCGGCCGGCGCAGATAGAGATCGCCGTTGGGCGCGTGGAGAAACTCGGTGGTGCGCTTAAGCCGTGGCCTCTTCCAAGCCGGCAGGTCAGGCGGAACGGCCAACGTAAACGGCCTTCGTGTGAGTCGAGACGTCAAGCGGCTGGCGTGGAATGCCGTCGGTGCCCTGGCCGTGGATCGCAAGGCACTCGAGGCCCACCGCCTCCATCGCTGTCAGAACCTCGGTTTCCGTGAAGTGGCGCTGGCGGTGAGCCGAGTGCTTCTGGCGCCCATCGCCGCCGCTCGCCGCCTCGAAGCACGAGAACTCGCAGAGTGCGCCGGGGTCCGCCTGCCAGCCTCCGGTCGCCTGCCAGAGGAGCCGCCGTCCGTCGCGATCGACCTCGATCGTCTCCGCGCGCAGCGCCCGGTAGACGGCCAGCTCATTGACGTCGAACAGCAGAAGTCCGTCGCGGGTGAGGTTCTTCCGCATGCCGTTGAGCGCGCGTTCGAGGTCCTCGACGCTCAGCAGGTAGTTGATCGCGTCGTCCAGGGCCCAGACGAGATCGAAGGACCCGAGCACGGGCTCGTCGCGCATATCGGCGACCTCGAGGCGGACGGACTCTCCTGCCTTCTCTCGCGCCCGCGCGAGCATCGAAGCCGAGAGGTCGTAACCGGCGACGTCCCAACCGCGAGCCGTCATCGGCAGGAAGCTCTTCCCGGTTCCGCACGCCACATCGAGGAGGCGCCGGCCCTGGAGTCCATGGGGCGAGAGGACCCCAAGAAGCTCGGCCGTCCAGAACTCGTACTGGTAGTGGGCCGTGAAGTCGTCGTAAAAGGGCGCCATTGCCTCGAAAGCCTGCAATGCCGAGTCTCCCGCGATCTGCCTTGTGGCCAAACCTCCCATGAGCCTGCCGGCTCAGCGTAGCGCGATGTGCATCGACTGGTCGAGCGACTTCGGCCACCGAGAGGGCGTTGCTCAGCGGTGTTGAGAACGGCCGATCTCAGGCCGTCGGGCGGCTGAGATCGGCCACCGCTGCCCGGAACTAGGCGGGCTTGAACGTCGAGATCGCCGGAACCACGGCGTCAACCTTTTCGAGCACGGCTAATCACCCCCTCTCCCACTGGTGTCGTCAGACCAGTGGTCGAGACTAGACGACTAGTCGATCCACATCAGGAAGTGACACGGCCCGATAATCGACTAGAGCCTGCTCAATTACTCATGGATATTCGGGCCGTATCGGTTAAGGTCTCGCTCGTTCCGTTAATCGATGAGAGGAGGGCTTCATGACGGGTCCGGCGCTACCGAAGATTGAGCTCGATCAGCAGCTGTTTCGGCTGCTCAAGAACCCCGGCCAGCTCGAAGCTCTCGTCATCCTCATCGAACGCCGCGCCTCGCCCAGCGACATCGCCGACGAGCTGGGCGCGAAGCTCAATCAGGTCACCTACAACGTCAAAGAGCTGGTCAAGATGGGACTGGTGGAGCTGGTCGACACCGAGCCACGGCGCGGTCAGGTGGCGAGCATCTACAGGGCGGTCATGCGTCCAGTATGGAGCAGCGAGGAATGGGAGAAGCTGAGCCAGGACGAACGGGAACGGTACTCGGTATGGGCCTTGCAGCTCTTCCTTCGGGACGTCGCATTCGCCTGGAAATCCGGCAGTTTTCAAGCGCGCAAGGACTCGCATTCCAGCCGTTCGCCTCTGCGGGTGGACGATGTCGGGTGGCAGCGCGTCAACGACATCCTCGACCAGGCTCTCAGGGAGATCCACGAGGTCGAAGTCGAGAGCGCCGAGCGGGCGGCCAACAACGGCGGAGGCGCGCTGGTTCCAATCCGGGTGGCGATGTTCTGTCTCGAGATGCCCGCGGGCCAAACCAATGCGTAGCCACCAGTTGTCGATCTAGTTCGTCCAGTCGATGTAAGACGTTCGAAAAGTGTGGATGCGACCGATGTCGTACCAGTGGCATACTCGAAATGTCCGGTGGAATCAGATATCCGAAACCGTTACCCCAGGGTCCCCCGGCGACTGAGCGCGTCGTCGGCTGCTCAGCGCAAGGGGGACCCTGGGTTAGCGGTACGGGATCGCGTTAGAAGCCATCCAGTGCGCCGTCAAATCCTCGAGCTGATCGAAGAGAGAGAGTGCACATCGCTTGACCCCGGAGACGTGCATCGTCTTCTTTCGCCGGGAATGCCGAGGGTGGCCGCGGTTCGCTACCACCTGCAGGTGCTGCACTGCGTCGGCCTCGTGCCCGCGGTCGAGTGGCCGCGTTAGATCTCCCAAGAAGGTCGCGTTGGTTTGAGCGCGCTCTATCCGGGCAGCCGGGGGCAGGGGCCGATGGCCCCGAACACACCCGGAAAGGAGCTTCGAATGGCTGGTGAGCTGAATGGGAAGCGGATCGCGTTTGTGGTGGCCAACGAGGGGGTTGAGCAGGTCGAGCTGACGGAGCCGATGGAGGCGGTTCGGGAGGCTGGGGCCGAGGCGGACATCCTCGCGCCGGAAGGCGGTGAGGTGCAGGCCTTCAATCACCTCGACAAGGGCGACACGTTCGAGGCGCGGGCGGTCGGCGAGGCCGACGCGGACGACTACGACGGGCTCGTGCTGCCGGGCGGCGTCGCCAACCCGGACCAGCTGCGGACCAAAGAGGAGGCGGTGTCCTTTGTGCGCTCGTTCTTCGAGGCGGGCAAGCCGGTCGGCGTGATCTGCCACGGGCCGTGGACGCTGGTCGAGGCCGGCGTCCTGAGCGGCCGGACGTTGACCTCGTGGCCGAGCCTGCGGACCGACCTGCGCAACGCCGGCGCCGAGTGGGTCCACGAGGAAGTGCACGTCGACCGGGGCCTGGTCAGCAGCCGCAAGCCCGACGACCTCGAGGCGTTCAACGCGAAGATCGTCGAGGAGTTCGCTGAGGGCGTGCACGACGCCCAGCGCGAGCGCACCGCAGCCGCCTGAGCGGCGAAAGCGACGCACATGCCGGACCGCGATTCTCGACCGCGGTCCGGTGCCGCAGGCCGCTATTCCGTGATGTAGAGCGGCGGGTCTTCGATCGTTTCCCCTTCCAGCGTCACTTCGTCGAATACATATTCGGCGCTGAAGGTTGGGTGGAGGCTGCATTCTGGAAGCGGGCCTGCCAGTAGCGTCAGTTTCTGTTCTTCCGCCGCTGCTGTGGCGGGTTCTCCCCCTTCGACTTTGAAATCAACCTTTTTGGCTCCGTACTTGCATTCAACCGGGCCGCAGACAACCAGCCATTCAAGTTCACCGCCTCCTCGTTTCAAGCTGAGAGTCGACGTGCTGGCTTCCACTTCGGACGTGATCGGCAGGTGTTCGATTTCCTCGCCACATTTGGTCAGGCTGGAAAAGCAACCGGCATAGTTGGTGTCGCTTACTTCATCGAGCAACGGAGTCCCAGGTTCCAGCAATGCATCCACCATCACCGATGCGGTGCAGGTAGCGATACCGGTCTGGACAGTGGCGCCTTCTTTGAGATGAAGGTGGTATTCCGAGCCCGTTGGATATTCGAATGCTTCACTGCAGGTTTCCGCTTCTACCATGCACAGGGAAGTAGCGGCCGCTGGACCCGCTCCGAAGATCGCGAACGCGAGGCATCCCGCTGTGAGGCCCAGACAGAGCATCTTGATCGATCCCATTTTCTCTCCTCCCGCAAGAGTTGACAGGACCATCTTACTAAAAATTTACTGATCATAAATTACTCGTCGGCGGGGATCGGCTGGTCGGGCTCGCCGCGCTCGACGTCCTCCCGGTCCTCCGGATCGGGGGCGTCGCGGTCGGGGAAGCGGTGCTGGTCCCCGTGCGCGGCGATGTCCGCCAGCCGTCGCTCGGCCTGCTCGAAGCCCTCGGCCTCGCCCTCGCCGGCCTCTTCGAGTGGCTCGCGGGCGGGGTCGTCGCTGAGCGGGTCGACGCGGCCGCCTATGTGCGCGGCTTCGGCGGCCGCCGCCTCGGCCTCGGCGTCAACGCCGCGCTCGACCCCCGGTGTCGGGGAAATCTCGATCACGAGCTTGCGGTGCGGGCTCTTGCGGCCCCACGCCTCGCCGACATCGCGCAACGGCAGGCCCTCGGTCTCGACCCGCAGCTCGCCGGCGATGGCGTGGCGGCACATCGCCGCGAACGCCTCACGTTTGAGCTCCCGCGAGGCCTTGAAGTTGGTGTGGCCGACGATCCGGCCGAGCTGGTTGCGGAAGCCGCGGGTCGGCAGATGGGCGGACTCGCCGGCCGAGTTGCCGACCTGGATCAGCCGGCCCTCGACGCTGAGGGCGGTGAGCGCCGCCATCGCCGGCTCGCCCCAGAGCGGGTCGACGACCACGTCGAAGCCGCCGCCGGCCGCCTCCTTGAAGCGCTCGGCGAGGCCGGCGATGCCGAAGCTCACCGCGAGGCCGTCCGCGACCCCGTCGGGGACCTCGACCAGCGCCCGGCCGTCCGCCCGCGGCTCCTCGAACTCGCCGAGCTCCGGGGCGGATTCGTAGTTCTTCAGCACGGCTGCTTCCATGGTCAATCTCCCTACCCAGTTTGACCGTGAAGTAATTTTTCGGCGTGAGAGGCAGCGAGACAGAGTGGATCGGGCAGCACCTGGCTCAGGTGGTGCGCGGCACCCAGGACGCCGTGCTGAGCAAGGACCTCGACGGCATCGTCACCTCCTGGAACCCGGCCGCCGAAGAGATCTACGGCTACACCGAGGAGGAGGCGGTCGGCCGGCACATCTCGTTCCTGGTTCCCGCGGACCACCGCGACGAGGACCAGGAGATCCTGCGGCGCATCCGCAACGCCGAGCGGCTCGAGACCTTCGAGACCGAGCGGATCCGCAAGGACGGCGCGCGGATCGACGTCGCGCTGACGATCTCGCCGATCGAGGATCCGCGCCAGGGGATCGTCGGCGCCTCGATCATCGCCCGCGACATCACTGCCGAGAAGCGCAGCGCCCGGGCCCGGGAGTTCCTCCTTGGGGCGACGCGCCTGCTCGACGCCTCGCTCGACCCCGAGCAGACCGCGCGGACGATCGTCGAGGCCGGCGTCCCCGATATGGCGGAGCTCTGCGTGATCGACTTCGTCCGCCGCGACGGGTCGATCGGCGACAGCATCGTCGCCGGTGTCGATCCGGAGGTCGCCGCCAGGCTGGAGGCGATTCGCCACGGCTCGCCGCTCGACCCGGCGGGCGATCACCCCGTCGCCCAGGTGCTGCGCTCCGGCGAGCCGATGGTCTGGCGTGACCTGATGTCTCCCGAAGCGATCGGCCAGGTCGCCCAGAGCGACGAGCACCGGCGCTTGATCGGCGACGCCGGCTACCGCTCCGCCGCGGTCGTCGCCCTGGCCGCGCGCGGCAGGACGATCGGGGCGCTGTCGCTGCTGCACGCCCAGACCGACCTGCGCTACGACCACGCCGACCTGCGCTTCCTCGCTGACCTCGGCGACCGCGCCGCGGTGGCGCTCGACAATGCCCGCCTCTACGCCGAGCGCGACCGGATCGCGACCAACCTGCAGCGCGGGCTGCGGCCGCCGGGGCCCGCCGAGGTCCCGGGTCTGGAGATCTCCGTGGTCTTCGAGGCCGCCGGGCGCGGGATCGAGATCGGCGGCGACTTCTACGACGTGCTGCCCACCGACGACGGCTGCTGGATCCTGATCGGCGACGTCACCGGCAAGGGCAGCGCCGCGGCCGGCGTCTCGGTCGCCGTCCGCCACGCGGTGCGCGGCCTCACCCGCGAGGTCGACGATCCCGGGGACGTCCTCGCTCACGTCAACGAGCTGCTGCTCGAGGGGGAGACCCTCAACGACTTCGCCACCGCCCATCTGGTCAGGCTGCGCCGCGACGGCCGCGGCTGGGAGATGACGCTGGCCGCCGCGGGTCATCCGCCCGCCGTCCACCTCAGCCCCGCGGGCGCCGAGCGACTCGGGGGCGGCACGCTGCTCGGCGCCTTTCCGGAGCTCGCCACCGAGCGCCACGAAGGCGCGATCGACGCCGGCCACACGCTGGTGCTCTGCACCGACGGCTGGCTGGAGATCGGCGAGCCGGCCGAGCACCGCCACCCCGAGGACTTCGCCGCGGCGGCGGAGTCCCTCGCGCACCTCAGCCTCGAAGGGCTGACCGCCGGCCTGCGCGACCACGCTCTGCGTCGGGCGGGAGGCGAGCTGCGCGACGACATGGTCGTGCTCGCCTCGCGACCGGCGTCCTGAGCGCGCCGCCGTGGCCTCAGTGGTTGCGGAGGGCGTCGATCAGCTCGCCCTTGTCCATCTCCGAGCGGCCCTCGATGCCGATCTCGGCGGCGCGTTCGCGTCCTTTACCTGGGGTCCGTGGTCTTTGGCCATCGTCGCCTCCTGCTCCTGCTTCGCGGTTTGCGTCGGCCGGTTTTCGATTCCCCTCCTGGGCGGCGGCCAAACCCGGACGATCGTGATTTCGATGCTTCGCACGGGGTAGATGGGAGCGGTGAGGTCAAGGACGGATGGGAGCGCGGTTGCCGCGGCGGGCGTGGTTGCCTGCTTGCTGGTGGGACTGCTGCTCGCGCCCACGGCGTCGGCCTTCCCGCGGCGCTTCTGGGGCGTCGTGCCACAGGTCTTTCCGAGCACCCCGCAGTTGCGCCGCCTGCGCCACGGCGGGGTGGACAGCGTCCGCGTGCCGCTGACCTGGATCCAGGCCTCGCCAGGCGGCCCGATCGAATGGGCGGGGACCGACGCCCAGGTCGAAGCGGCGGTGCGGGCGCGGCTCGAGATCCTCCCCTTCCTCTACGGGGCGCCGGGCTGGGCGGTGCGCCCGCGGCCCGTGCCCGGCAGTCGGGCAGGTGAGACCGCGCCGGCGCACCTGCCCGTGAGCGGCCGGGCCGGTCGCGGCTGGTCCGCCTTCGTGCGCGCCGCGGTCGAGCGCTACGGACCGCGCGGCAGCTTCTGGCGCCAGCACAGGAGCCTGCCGAAGCGGCCGATCCACGCCTGGCAGATCTGGAACGAGGAGAACTTCAAGTACTTCGTCGCGCGGCCCGATCCCGGCGAATACGGTCGGCTGGTAAGTCGCTCGGCGCGGGCGATCCGTGCCGCCGACCCGCGGGCGACGATCGTCCTCGGCGGCCTCTTCGCCCGGCCGCGCGAAGCCACGTTCCCCTTCCACCCGCCGCGTGCCTACTTCGCCGCCGGCTTCCTCGACCGCATGTACCGGCGCACGCCCGGGGTGAGCGCCGCCTTCGACGACGTCGCCCTGCACCCCTACACCGGTAGCTTCCGGCGGCTGCCCGGCGAGCTCTCCGAAGTGCGGCGGGTGCTGCGCCGCCACGGCGACGCCGGCAAGGGCCTCTGGCTGACCGAGCTGGGCTGGAGCTCCCAGCGTCCCAGCGGGCGCGACTCCTTCGCCAAGGGTCTGCGCGGCCAGGCGCGGCAGCTGAAGGGGGCCTTCGGGCTGCTCGCCCGTGGCCGCCATCGCTGGCGGGTGCGCCGCGTCTACTGGTTCTCGGTCGACGACTGGCCGGGCGCCTGCAACTTCTGCGGCGGCACGGGCCTCTTCCGCAACCGGTTCCGGCCGAAGCCCGCATGGCACGCCTACGTCCGCTTCGCCCGGGGGCGAGGTCGCTGATGGCCTCCTCGTCATTTCTCCGCGAGGCGAGCGAGGAGCAGCTTTGGAAGCGCTTCGGCGAGGACCGCGACCCCGCCATCCGCGACGAGCTGGTCCGCCGCCACATCGACTTCGCCCGGCGGCTGGCGCTGCGCTACCGGGGGGCGAGCGAGCCCTTCGACGACCTCGTCCAGGTCGCCAACCTGGGGCTGATCAACGCGGTCGACCGCTTCGACCCGGCTCGCGGCACACCGTTCACGGCCTTCGCCTCGCCGACCATCCTCGGCGAGCTCAAGCGCCACTTCCGCGACCGCGTCTGGACGGTGCGCGTGCCGCGCGGCCTGCACGACCGGATGGCCGAAGTCGACAAAGCGGTCACCGAGCTGACCAAGAAGCTGCAGCGCTCGCCCTCGGTCGGCGAGATCGCCGAGCGGCTCGACGTCGACCCGGTCGACGTGCTCGAGGTGATGGAGGCCAACCACAACCGCCGGCCGCTCTCGCTCGACCGCTCGGCGGGCAGCGAGGAAGGGGACGAGTCGCCGCTCGCGGAGTGGATCGGCGCCGAGGACGATGGCTTCGAGCTGGCCGAGGGGCGGCTCGCGCTGGAGACGGCGCTGCCCCACCTCGACGAGCGCGAGCGGCTGGTCCTGCGGCTGCGCTTCGTCGACGACATGACCCAGTCGCAGATCGCCGAGCGCATCGGCCACTCCCAGATGCACGTCTCCCGCATCCTGCGTCACGCCCTCGCGCGGATCCGTGAGCGGATCGAGGACGCGGACGTTGAGCATCGAGAGCAGGCATCTCGGTAGGGGTCGGCCGTGCTCTCCCTTCGTCGTCGCAAGACCCGGGACCTGTTCGAGACTCGCAGCCACTCCTGGCACGCGGTTGGGCTCGGCGACGAGCTCAAGGCAGGGCCGCGGTTCTTCCGCCGGCTGCCGCCGGCGACGGCGGGAACGCTGCGCTTCCTGATTCGCCTCTTCGGCGTCTCGGTCGTTGTCCTCGTCGGCCTGCGCGTGGTCGGGATCAGGGCCAGCACCCTGGCTCTGGGCGGCACGATCACGGCGGTCGTCTTCGGCCTCGCCGCGCAGCAGTCGCTGGCGGGGATCTTCGCCGGCGTGATGCTGCAGAGCACCCGGCCCTTCCGGGTCGGCGAACGGGTGCGCCTGGTCGGCGGGCTGCTCGCCGGCTCGCTCGAGGGGACGGTCAGCTCGCTCGGGCTCTTCTACACGACGCTCGCCCAGGGCGCCGACCGCATCAAGGTTCCCAACAGCGCGATGATCCAGCTGGCGGTCGTGCCGCTGCGCGAGCCCGACAAAGTCGACCTGCGCGCCCACTTCCCGCTCGGCGCCAGCCCCCGCCACGTCGAGGAGAGCCTGCTCGACCAGGTCGAGACCCCGACCCGCTACCCGCCAACCGTCGCCCTCGAGGAAGTCGACGAGGAGAGCGTCGTGATGCGCATCGCCGCCACTCCGCTGCGCCCCGGCGACGGCTCCCAGCTCGCCGAGGAAGTCCTGGCCGCGCTGCGCGAGCGCACGGCCGTCTGAGGGCCATTTCAGGCTGCGATTTCGCAGTGAAATCCCAGCGCAGAGCGGAAAAGCCGCTGCACTGGATTTCACTGAGAGCAATTTATTCAAGCGAATAACACAAGCTTCTTCTTGCAATCTCCTGCGGCGTGGTGTAGAAGACCCACGCCGTACCCAGTCAAATACAAACTGAATTGCTCGTCGGCATGGGCGGGGGAGGGGGAGGGACTCTGTGAAGGGGATCAGGCTCGTCTTGGTGGCGACGGTCGCGCTGTGCGTCTTGTGCACGGGAATCGCCTTCGCCCAGCAGGAAGGATCCGACTCCTCGGCCCAAGGCACCGTTGCGTCATCTTCGCTCGCCGAAATCCCTGCCCCAAGCGCAAGCGAACTCGCCGAAGCCGAACGCGAAGCGCGCGAACACTCCGAATGGCTTTCCAGTCCCAAGGCCCGCGAACAGCGCGAAGCCTCCGATCGCGCCTACACGAGCCTCACCGTCGGCGAAGCCCAGGATCTACTGGTCGAAGCCTTCCCCCGGCAACTTGAGACGCTGAACAGCGACCCAGCCCGCGTCATCAGCAATTTGGAAGTCGAGAAGCCTCTCGGGACCTACGGTGCCTTGGTCTCGGATGAAGATGGCGAAAGCGCCATCCTCAATTCCTCCGTCCCGGTGCAGAGCGATCTTGGTGGAGAAGGCAAGGAACCGGTCGACCTCGCACTGGAACAATCCGGCAATTCGTTCGTCCCACGGAATCCGCTCACAAAAATAGAGTTCCCCGACTCAGCGGAAGAACCGATTCAGCTAGAAAGCGGAGTCGAAGTCGACCTGCCCGCGAGCGACGATCACGGCGCCGTGTCTCTCGGTGCTATGAACCTCTTCTATCCAGAAACCGAGACGGCGACCGACACGCTCGTCTCGCCGAAAGCGAAGGGCGTCGAGGTCTTCGAGCAGTTGCGCTCGCCTGAAAGTCCGGAAAGATTCAGCTTCGCCCTCAGTCTTCCCAAAGAAGCAACCCTGCGCCCGAACGAAACCGGTGGAGCTGAAATCATCGGCTCAACGGGAGGAGCGCTTGGGGAAGTGCCGCCGCCTTCCGCAACTGACGCGCAGGGAGCCGCCGTACCGGTGAGCATGACCGTACAAGGCGACTCGCTGATCCTCGAGGTCTCGCACCGCTCTGGCGAAGTGGCCTACCCAATCCTCCTGGACCCCGAATACGTCACCGCGACCACTTCGTTCGGAGAATGGAGCGCCAGTCTCAATTCGGGTTACGAATACTATTTGAACAACAACTGGTCCAGCCTTGACGCGATCTCTCGAGGTCATTACTTCTATCCGGCCTATACCCACGGCCAGTGGGCCTACGGCGCCTACGGCCAAACCGCCTACATTGCCGCCGCGACCTTCTCGCCGGTCGACTACATCGTCCATAGCTGCTACACGTACGAGCCGCATGGCTACATCGGCCTCTACAACCCCGGATCGGGTGGTTATGACGCCCTCGGCGTCTGGGCGACCTGGAGCAGCGAAGGCCCCTACGAAACCGGTTGGAGAGGGAACAGCGGCACGCGCGACGCAATCATCGGCATCGGCACCGGGTCCAACGTCGAAATCAACTGCGCCCACGAACTCTACGTCGGCGGCTACTCGATCCAGGAAAAGGATCCCGAGGCGCCGACGGTCAATTGGGTCGGCGGCACATCCAGCGGTTGGGTCAAAGAAGTCACGGTCACCCCCCACGTCAACGATCCGGGGCTGGGTGTCAAGGCGATCACGCTCAGCCCCGAAGGGGCCTCGCCGCACACAAACTCACAGGGCTGCGCCGGCGCCAACGGCAGCCGCTGCCCAGGGAGCTGGGAAACCAGCTTCGGGCCGTCTTACTTCCTCGAAGGCGAACGCAACGCCAGCGTCACCGCGTATGACCCGCTCGGCCCGGATGTCTCCTCGCACGTCTCCTCCAGCTATCAGTTCACGACGAGGATCGACCGCCAAAAGCCTGAAGTCGAACTGGAAGGCGAGTTCACCGAAGCGCTCGAAGAAGCCGAAGAAGAAGGGGAAGGGGCAGAAGCCCCGGCGCTCCACCTCCCCGTCTACAACCTGAGGATCGACGCCACCGACAAAGCCAACGAAGGCAATCCCAACGCCGAACCGAAGGCCCGTCGCTCGGGTGTTAAGAATCTCTCGGTCTTTCTCGACGGGAAAGCAATGAAAGTTCCCTGGGGGGCGCAGGGATGCTTGGGACCCATATACAGCTGCCCGATGGAAAAGATCTATCCGGTTCCGATGGACGAAGTACAGGGGGCTGGCGTCCACAAACTGAAGGTGATCGCCGAAGATCAGGTGGGCAACAAACGCGAACGAGAAATCGAATTCGAATACTTCCCCGCCACCGGGATGAAGGACGAATACGTAATGCAGCACTTCTCGCTCCCCAATGGGGAAGGCAACGAATCAGAAGAAGAACACCCCATTCGTCCCGAACTAGCCGTCAATGTGACGAACGGCAACCTCGTCTACCGCCAAAAGGATGTCGAAGTCTCCGGCCCGGACGTCAACTTGGAAGTCGAACGCTTCTACAACTCCCAGCTTCCCGAAGAAGACAACACCGAATGGGGCGACGGCTGGACTTTGGCCCAGACCCCCCAGCTCGAACCCGAAGAGACCAAAGAAGAAGCCCCGCCGGCCAAGGCCTCGATGGTGCGCACCAGTGGCGCCCTGCAGAGCACCGTTAACCTTCCCACCGAAAGCGGCGCCACGCAGTTCGACAAGAAGCTCCAAGCCGTCGTCACCAACGATCCGAGCGGCGGCTACACGGTCGAAGACCAAAGCGGCGAATCCGATACGTCACTTGCCTTCGACGAATCCGGCAAGGTCACCGAAATGCGCACGCCGGGCTACGCGAAGGTCAACTACGCCTACGAAGGCGGTGAACTCGCCGAAATGGCGGTCGAAGACCCGGCAACCGCGAGCCTGCCTCCGGGAGCACTCGAAAAGACCCCCAGTCCACCGGTCTACGTGGACACGGTCGGCTCCTCTGGCTCGGGCGAAGGCCAGTTCGAATACCCCGAAGGCGTCGCACTCGGCCCCGAAGGCGACATCTACGTCTCCGACGCCTTCACGAACCGCATCGAGAGGTTCGACGGCGCGGGCGAATACGTGGGCCAGTTCGGCGAATACGGCTCCGGAGATGGCCAGCTCAACTACCCGCGCGGTATCGCGACCGACAGCGAAGGCGACGTGTGGGTGGTCGATGGGAGCAACAGGCGCGTCGAGGAGTTCAGCCCCGGAGGGGAATATCTCGGCCAGTTCGGCGAAACCGGCTCCGGCGAAGGCCAGTTCGGCAAAGGCGTTCGCTATCTCGCGATCGATGCCGCGGGCGATGTCTGGGTGGTCGATACCCAGCACAATCGCGTCGAGGAGTTCAGCCCCGGAGGGGAATATCTCGGCCAGTTCGGCGAAACCGGTTCGGGCAACGGCCAACTCGAACATCCAGAGGGAATCGCGGTCGACCCTGGCGGCGACCTCTGGGTCATCGACAACGGCAACGACCGGGTGGAGAAGTTCAGCGCCAGCGGCGAATACCTAGACCAGTTCGGCGGATACGGCTCCGGCGAGGGCCAAGTCGACTATCCCCAGGACGTCGTGATCGACCCCGAAGGGAACCTCTGGGTCACCGACGGGGGGAACGCCCGCGTCGAGGAGTTCAGCTCGGAGGGACGGTTCGTCAACCAATTCGGCGCCTCGGGGTCGGGCGAAGGCCAGTTCAACGAACCCACCGCCCTCGCAAGCGAGCCCGGCGGCAGACTCCTCATCGCCGACCCCTACAACTCCCGCCTGCAAAGGTGGATCACCTCGACTGCGCCTCTCGCTGCCACCGAAGCCGCGAGCACGGTGGGGGAAGCGAGCGCGACGCTCAATGCCACCGTCAACCCCCACGGCCTCGATACCCACTACAGCTTCGAATACGGCATCACCGACAACTACGGCGCCTCCGTGCCGGCCAGCGCCGAAGACGTCGGCTCCGGCGCTGAAGGGGCCGAGGTGAGCGAGAATGTCAGCGGGCTGAAACCCTGGGTGATCTACCACTTCCGCGTCGTCGCCACGAACGCCGAAGGGACGACCTACGGCGAAGACGAAACTCTCACGACCTGGGCCGACTGGACCCTCGAATCCCCGCCCAACCCCACCAACGCCGACGTCAGCTACCTCTCAGACGTCGCCTGCCCCTCCTCCACCAACTGCCTCGCCGTCGGCCACTCCAATGCCAACGAAGGCCAGGCGATCTCGGAGTCCTGGGGCGGCGAATCCTGGAGCCTGCATGAAGGCGGCGCCGACCAGCGCCCGACCGACCTCTCCTGCGGCACCCCGACCGAATGCTGGGCGGTCGGCACCCAGGGCACGACAGAAGAAATCCTGGTCGAACGCCACTACTACGAAGGATACGAAGAAGAATGGTATGGCGGCCGCTACTCCAAACACAAGCCGATCACCCCCGAAGGCGCTACCAACATGCACCTGGACGCGATCTCCTGCAGCGGGGAATGGCAATGCACCGCGGTCGGCTACTACGACGACTCAGAAGGCCACCAGGACGCCCTGATCGAGCGCCTGGAACCCTCTCCGACATACTGGGCGATCCAGAGCGCCCCAGCGCTCAGCGGCACGGTCGCCCTCGAAGGCGTTTCCTGCCCCTCCTCCACCAACTGCCTCGCCGTCGGCTACCGCCAGCCGAAAAAAGGAGAAGGGCCGCGCGAAGCGATCGCCGAGCGCTGGGACGGCAGCGAATGGAGCGCTGTTGCGGTCCCCACCCCGACTGGCGAAGAATCCAACCCCCACCAACTGAACGACGTCTCCTGCGCCTCCACGTCCAGCTGCATCGCGATCGGCAGCTACTACGGCGAACACCCGATCTTCGCCTCCTATGACGGCAGCTCCATCTCGCTCACCGCGCCGCCACTCCTCAAAGAAGGCATCTTCTACCCCGAAGGCCTCTCCTGCGACTCGGCCACCTCCTGCCTCGCCATCGGCTACGAAAACGGCGTCGGCACCCGTGCCCTCGCCTACAACGGCTCCGAATGGGCGCCCCAGTCCGTGCCCACCCCTGAAGGCAAAAGCGCCTACCTCGAGGGCGTCTCCTGCTCCGAAGCGCTCGCCTGCGCGGCGGTGGGCAAGGCCACGGGGAGCGGGGAGACTGTGACGTTGGCGGAGCGGATCAGCACCACCTGGACCCTCGAATCCCCGCCCAACCCCACCAACGCCGACGTCAGCTACCTCTCAGACGTCGCCTGCCCCTCCTCCACCAACTGCCTCGCCGTCGGCCACTCCAATGCCAACGAAGGCCAGGCGATCTCGGAGTCCTGGGGCGGCGAATCCTGGAGCCTGCATGAAGGCGGCGCCGACCAGCGCCCGACCGACCTCTCCTGCGGCACCCCGACCGAATGCTGGGCGGTCGGCACCCAGGGCACGACAGAAGAAATCCTGGTCGAACGCCACTACTACGAAGGATACGAAGAAGAATGGTATGGCGGCCGCTACTCCAAACACAAGCCGATCACCCCCGAAGGCGCTACCAACATGCACCTGGACGCGATCTCCTGCAGCGGGGAATGGCAATGCACCGCGGTCGGCTACTACGACGACTCAGAAGGCCACCAGGACGCCCTGATCGAGCGCCTGGAACCCTCTCCGACATACTGGGCGATCCAGAGCGCCCCAGCGCTCAGCGGCACGGTCGCCCTCGAAGGCGTTTCCTGCCCCTCCTCCACCAACTGCCTCGCCGTCGGCTACCGCCAGCCGAAAAAAGGAGAAGGGCCGCGCGAAGCGATCGCCGAGCGCTGGGACGGCAGCGAATGGAGCGCTGTTGCGGTCCCCACCCCGACTGGCGAAGAATCCAACCCCCACCAACTGAACGACGTCTCCTGCGCCTCCACGTCCAGCTGCATCGCGATCGGCAGCTACTACGGCGAACACCCGATCTTCGCCTCCTATGACGGCAGCTCCATCTCGCTCACCGCGCCGCCACTCCTCAAAGAAGGCATCTTCTACCCCGAAGGCCTCTCCTGCGACTCGGCCACCTCCTGCCTCGCCATCGGCTACGAAAACGGCGTCGGCACCCGTGCCCTCGCCTACAACGGCTCCGAATGGGCGCCCCAGTCCGTGCCCACCCCTGAAGGCAAAAGCGCCTACCTCGAGGGCGTCTCCTGCTCCGAAGCGCTCGCCTGCGCGGCGGTGGGCAAGGCCACGGGGAGCGGGGAGACTGTGACGTTGGCGGAGCGCTTTGAAATCCACAACCAGGAGGCGATCACCAAAGCCGCCACGGACGTGACCCACGACACAGCCAGGCTCAACGCCACCGTCAACCCCCACGGCCTCGACACCCACTACCACTTCGAATACGGGCCAACCCGCTCCTACGGCACGTCTATTCCCTTCTCACCCAAAGACGCGGGCTCGGGCAGCAGCGATATCGCCGTGAGCGAGGGCATCGAAGGCCTGGAAGCGAGTCGCCCCTACCACTACCGCCTCGTCGCCACGAGCGAAATCGGCACCACCTACGGCGAAGATAAGACTTTCACCACCACGCCGCCGACGTTCGCCTTCGCCGTCAGCGAAGAAGGGTCCGGCGAAGGCGGGCTCAGCGACCCCTTCGGCGTCGCCGCCGACGCCGAAGGCAACATCTACGTCGCCGACTCGGGCAACGATCGCATCGAGAAGTTCAGCCCCAGCGGCAAGTTCCTGAGCCAGTTCGGCGAAGAAGGCTCCGGCAACGGCCAGCTCAGCGATCCCCGCAATCTCGCGGTCGGCGCCGAAGGCAGCCTCTTCGTCGCCGATCACGCCAACAAGCGCGTCGAGGTCTTCAGTCCCGGGGGGCAGTACCTGAGTCAGTTCGGCGAAGCCGGCTCCGAAGCCGGCCAGTTCGGCAAAGGGCCCGGCGGCATAGCGATCGACGAGCAAGGCGACGTATTGGTCTCCGACTCCTCCCACGACCGCATCGAGAAGTTCAGCCCAGAAGGGGAATACCTCGATCAGTTCGGTGAAGCGGGCTCCGGCAACGGTCAGCTCAGCAGTCCCCAGGGACTAGCGATAGACGCCCACGGTGCCGTCTACGTCACCGACCTCGGCAACGACCGCATCGAGAAGTTCAGCCCAGAAGGCGCCTACCTTGCCCAGTTCGGCTCCCAGGGCTCCGGCGAAGGCGAGCTCTCTTTGCCCTGGGACGTGGCGCTCGACCCCTCGGGCAGCGTCTGGGTGACCGACGCCGAAAACGACCGCATCGAGGGATTCAGCCCGGCAGGCTCCTTCATCGGCCAGTTCGGCTCCCAGGGCTCAGGCGACGGGCAGCTCAACGGACCCGCTGGCCTCGCCATTGACTCCGCCGGCGACTTTCTCGTCGCCGACCAGTACAACAACCGGGTGCAGAAGCTGTTCGTCGCAAAAGCGACTCCCGAAGAAGAAGTCGAACTCACCGAAGATGACCCGAAAGTTGAAGTCGACACATCCGGTGGCATGGTGGCCAGCGTCGATGCCGTCGAAGGGATAGAAGCAGAACCCATCGAAACCGCCTACAGCCACGAAGGGGAACTGCTTACTTCGGCGGATGGTCCGAAGGGCGAAACGCAGTACGAATACGACTCAGAAGAACGCCTGACCAAGGTCACGCTGCCGAACGGCACCTGGGGCGAAGTCAAATACGACGAATTCGGCCGGGTCAAATCGGTGACAGTCTCGATCGAAGGCAAAGCCAAGACCACCTTCTTCTCCTACAAAGAGGAACCGCGACGCACCACCGTCTCCCCCGAAGGGCAGCCGATCACCATCTACGACATCGCCCCCGACGGCTCGGTGCTTAAGTGGTGGAACAAGCAAGAACCGCCGGAAATCGAGAACCTCTCAGGTAGCCTCTACGCGAACAAGGAAACGGAAAAACCAGTCGAACCAGAAGCCTACGAGCTGCTTGTCCAAGCCCACTCGGTTGAAGGCATCGCCAAGATCGAAATAGTCGCCAACGGTGATCAACTCGTCGACGAAAAGACCTGCGAACAGGATTACGAAAAAGAAGGAACGGAGTGCACAACGGTCGAGGACCCTTGGGTCACCGAAACCCAGGACTGGCCGCCAGGCATCCTCTACCTGGAAGTGATCGTCACCGACAGCGTCGAAGGCACCGAAACGGTCCCCAATACCGAAAGCACCAAATTCTGGGTCAACATTCCTTACACCCCGCCGCCGGACCCGGAAGCCGAAGAACCGCCGAAGTTCAGCGAAGTCTTGCGCTTCCGCGAAGAATTCGGCCTGGATCTCGACCTCCAAGGCAACGGGCTGGCGATTGATGAACGAATCTTTGATCTGATCGGCGACTGGAACAATCCGCATACGCCGGCCGGCGAAGTCGCGCGGGCGACGGACGGACGCTGGGGTTCTCCGCTGAGGTCGGTCGACGCCGCCGAGATGGACTATCGAGAGGGATATGTGGCATCCATCGGCAAGATGCTTGAAGAATGGGGGCCAGCTGAACGCGCCAGTACATATGCAGGCTATTCCGTCAATAACGCGGCTGGCGGGATCATAGAAATTGGATTCACTAACGAACCCGCGACCAATCTTGCAGCCTTTGAGGACGCGATGGACCCGCCAGCACAAGATCGCTTGGTTGCCTATTGGGCTCCTCAGGGAATCTCCGCCGCGGCCTTGGTCGAAAAGGAAGGGGCTGTATCGGAAGCCATTGAAGCTAGTGAAACGCTGCAGTCGGAGGTTACCGAATTCTGGGTCGAATACGAAGAGGACATTGTCAAGGTTGGAGCATCTGACACATCGCAAGTATCTTCACTGCTCACTGCTGCCCTCGGCAGTCTCAATGGAATTGATGTCGTATACCAACCGGTTCACCCCGAATATTCGTCGGGAAGGAACAGGACGACAGGTAGGATGCTGGCCGGAGACAGGATCCTTAATAAGGAGGGGCCGATAGGCTGTACTGCTGGCTTCGGCGCCTTCGAACAACGTCAACAGAAGTCTAATGGTGAAACCATTGTTGTGCCTTTCTTCCTTACGTCCGGTCATTGTTATGCCGTGGGCATTGCTGTGTGGCGCAGCCCCTACGCTGGCACGGGAGGCATTGATAAATGGGACCGAGTAGGCGAAGTCACCCGTAGTGCCTTCGAACAAGGAGTGGGAATCATCGACGCCGAGGCCGTGCGGCTCGAAAGTGCCGGAGTGGCTCCGCGACATATTTTTGGCCGGAATGATAATCGGCCAAGGTTCGGTGAGCCGGTCGTAGCGCGTCGAGGCCAAGAGCTCTGTTTCTCAGGGGCCTATACGAGCGGAGTGCGGTGCGGTAAAGTAGTTGGAATTCGGAAGCAGCTGTACAACGAGGGATCCCGTCCCGCCGGAAGTGTGCAGATCGCCGCACGAAATGTAGCGGGTGACAGCGGGTCGCCTGTGTGGAATCCCAAGACTGGCGCAGCCGTTGGCATACTGCGCGCGCGCCAAGGTAACTACACTTGGGTGCAGCCGCTGCTAAATACGCCGAACAATCACGGCGATGTATACGTGGGTGCGCTCCAGGCAGCCAAGATGTACAAGCTGCACATCATGACAGGAGGCTGAACCTTATGGACGTACGGATGGGCTCAAGGCTCGGATATGTGGTCGGCGTTCTGTTGATGATAGCCGTGTTGCTCGGCTGCAGCTCCGGCGGTGAGGACGTGAAGGGTTCAAGCACCGCCGGTCATCGTCCGGCTTCGGCGCTGAGGCCCGTCCGCTGGAAGATCAGCGGCAAGCCCGATGGCAGGATGCTTCGTATACGCAGTGATGTGGGCTATTGCAGTGGATCGCCGAAGCCATATATCAAGCGCGTTCGCAGCGACGAACACGGGCGCAAGGTGTTGCTCACGGCGATGCTCACGGTTGTCACGCGTTCTACTGATGTTGCCTGTGCGGGTGTGCGGCTTGGGGTGAGCAAGACAGTAATGCTTAGACGAGATGTGGCTGGACGCGCGATATATGACGCCAGTGTCTCTCCTCCTAGGAGACGTTGGCCTCGATGAGATCCGCGTAGTGCACTCGAATGCGGAGGTAAGGGGTCGTGCAAACACGCGGGGAAATGATTGTGGAATGAGCTACCGATATCTAGCCCAGATCTTGCGTGCGCCCAGAGTTGGAGGTGATCTGATGTAAGTAACTATCCGAGAACTCCTCGGCCCGGCAGGAGTTATGTAGCCCCAAGCTGAATCGGCAAGGCACAACCCTCGCGAAAGGAGAGTGCCTTGCCGGTGCCCGACACTACCCGCCAACGCCCCCTGCCGACGATCTGGGAGCTCCCCGACG
>Ga0210100_1000026_pt1 | contig 33398 bp, 34 predicted proteins | sample MayberryNW_TuleB_FD_185525 | JGI IMG/M metagenome (GOLD analysis project Ga0210100, IMG submission 185525) | Wetland microbial communities from San Francisco Bay, California, USA, that impact long-term carbon sequestration - MayberryNW_TuleB_D1... | ecosystem: Environmental > Aquatic > Marine >... | reverse complement strand
CGATACCTAAAAATAGGGCTTTGCATTCAAAAACATGCGGTCCAGTCCCGCCGAGAGTTCTTTGCCGGTTCCCGCCGCACCACCCTTTCCCCTTCCGGCGCCCGCGCGGGGAACGATTCCCTACTCGCCCGCGTTGAACTCCCAGATCGCGATTCCCAGCATGATCAGGCCGAGGACGGCGACCGTGAGGATCTCCAGGGCGATGGGCACCGTCCAGCCGAACCAGGTGATCCCCGGGTTTAGGGCCGCTTCGGCTTCGGCGCTGAGGCCGAGCTGGCCGAAGACCAGGGTGCGCATCGGCGAGACCGCGTAGGTGAGCGGGTCGATGCGGTTGAGGAAGGCGAGCCAGCCGGGCAGGTCGGTGACCGGGAAGAGCGCCCCGGAGAGGAAGAACATCGGCATGATCACCATCTGCATCAGGCCCATGAAGGACTGCATCTGGGTGACGCGGGCGGCGACCATCACGCCGAAGGCGGTGATGCTGAAGGCGAGCAGCAGCTGCAGGCCGAAGATGCCGAGCATCATCGGCACGTCGTAGGGGACGTCGACCGCGCCGGCGAGGGCGATCAGGATGACCCCCTGGAGGCTGGCGACGGTCGCCCCGCCGAGGCACTTGCCGACGACGATCGAGCTGCGCCGCACCGGCGCCACCATCATCTCGCGCAGGAAGCCGAACTCGCGGTCCCAGACGATCGAGGCTGCCGAGAACATCGCGATGAACATCACCGAGATGCAGAGGATCCCGGGGTAGATGAAGGTCTTCAGGTTGACCCCGTGGGTGCTGGCGGCGGAAAGCTGCTGGAGCCCCGAGCCGAGCACGAAGAGGAAGAGCAGCGGCTGGACCAGCGAGGTGACGATCCGCATCCGGTCGTTGGCGAAGCGGATCAGCTCGCGCCGCCAGACGACCTTGATCGCCCGCAGCTCGCTGCGCGCGCTCCGCGCCGGCACCTGCACCCCGACCACGGCGCCAGCCCCCTCCATCACGCCAGCGCCTTCAGGTGCGCCTTATCCACGCATAGCGGGGCAAAGGCGCACCGGAACGTCATCGGCGCACCCCGCCCATCATCTGCGCCGCGATCCGGTTGCGCAGTTTGTCGCCGGACTCCTCGGCGTCGCGGATCGTCGAGCCGGTGAAGGACATGAAGACGTCGTCGAGGGTCGGCCGGGCGACGCTCACCGAGCGGATCGGCAGTCCGAGCTCGGCGAAGAGCCGCGGCACGAACTCGGCCCCGTCGGCGACGGCGAAGCTGACCGCGCCCTCGGAGACCTGCGCCTCGAGCCCGAAGCGCTCGCCGATCGCCTCGATCGTCGCCCCGTCGTCATCGGTCTCGATCCGGATCCGGTCGGCGCCGACCCCTTCCTTGAGCGCCTCGGGCGTGTCGAGGGCGACGATCTCGCCGTGGTCCATGATCGCGATCCGCCCGCAGAACTCGGCCTCGTCCATGTAGTGGGTGGTCATGAAGATCGTGATCGCCTCGCTCTGCTGAAGCTCGCGGATGTAGCCCCAGATCGAGCTGCGCGTCTGCGGGTCGAGGCCGATCGTCGGCTCGTCGAGGAAGAGCACGCGCGGCGAGTGCATCAGCCCGCGGGCGATCTCCAGGCGCCGGCGCATGCCGCCCGAGAAGGTCAGCACCTGCGCCCCGCGGCGCTCCCAGAGGCCGACCATCTCCAGCACCTGGCGCATCCGCGGCGCGACCAGCGAGCGCTCGACCCCGTAGAGCTCGGCGTGCAGGCGCAGGTTCTGCTCGGCGCTCAGGTAGCCGTCGAGGGTCGGGTCCTGGAAGACGAGGCCGATGTGGCGGCGCACCTCGTCGCGCTCGGCGACCACGTCGTGGCCGGCGACCGAGGCGCTGCCGGCGCTCGGCCGGGCCAGCGTGCAGAGCATGTTGATCGTCGTCGTCTTGCCGGCGCCGTTGGGCCCGAGGAAGCCGAAGACCTCGCCCGCCGCGACCTCGAAGCTGACCCCGCGCACCGCTTCGACCTCGCCGAAGGACTTGCTCAGCCCCCGCACCTCGATCGCCGCCTCCGCGCTCACTCGGGCATTGTCGCCGACGCGGACCGCCGGGAGCGGACCAGGGCCGTGCCGCCGGCGAGCAGGCCGAGCGCGCCGAGCACCAGGGCGACGATGGCGAGACCGTTGCTGGCGCCGCCGCCGGAGCTCGAGCCGCCCGCGGATTCTTCGGCCGGTTCGGCGCTCGGGCTGGGCGGCGCGGTCTCCGAGCCGGCGACGTCCCGCAGCACGCCGCCTTCGGCGGTGACGTCGATCCGCGGCGCCGGTTCCTCGGAGCTCGGCGGGCCGATCCAGCGCACGACTTCGCCGTCGTCGTAGTACTGAAGCACCTTGAAGGTCAGCTCTTCGCCCGCCTTGCCGGGGATCTCGGTCGAGATCGGGAAGTTGAGGAACTGCCCGGGCGGGATCCGGCCCTGGGCGCCGTGGCCGGTCCAGACGATCTCCTTCACCCGTTCGGTGACTTCGCCGTCGTCGGTCTGCACCGGCTTGGCGAGCTTCGCGGTCTTGGTTTCGGCGTTCCAGCCGGGCATGTATTCGGTGGAGACGTCGAGGAAGCCGGGCGGGAGCTGGACCGCGAGCTTGACCGTGCCGGCGTTGTCGGTCTCGTTCGGCACCCGGATGTCGAGGGTGGCGAAGGAGCCGACCGGCACCTCGTTGGGGTGCAGGCTGACATGAGCCTCGGCGGCGGCCGGCGCCAGCAGGGCACAGGCCAGGGCGAGGGGGACGGCGATTCGGCGCATCGTGTCGTTTCCTTTCTTGGGCGCCATCAGTGGATCGGCGCCTCGACTGTCTTGGTGTACTCGTTGAAGGCGGAGACCCGCACGACGATCGCGATCTGCCAGTCGCCGGAGGAGCCGAGGAAGGCGCTGGGAATCGTGTAGTGGCCGGGGCCGGAGAGCTGCGGTTCGAGCGGCAGGGCGATGCCCTTGCCGGGCAGCAAGGCGGTCGCCTTGAATTCCTCGATCGGCGAGAACGGCGCGCCGCTCTTCGCGTCGAACATGTAGACGTGGATCTGGTTTGCGCCGGCGCGCGCCGGTTCGACCGTCATCTCCAGCTGGATCGGGCCGAACTGCGATTCGGCCGAGAACGGCCCGGAGAGCGCCGAGACCGGCGGCGCGTAGCTGGCCAGCGCCGCGGTGACGCCGAGGACGACGACCAGCAGCGCCAGCTCGGCGCGCAGCGCGCGGCGCAGGGTGAGGCCGGCGCCGCCCGGCGCCTGGCCGCCCGCCGCGATCCGCTCGAGGCGCGGCAGCGAGCGGCGGCGGTTGTAGGCGCCGAGGCCGATCAGCGCGACGAGCAGCAGGAACTTGGCGAGGACCGCGCGGCCATAGCCGGTTTCGGTGAGCGCGTCGAGTTCGCGCACGTAGACGTAGGCCTGGATCAGGCCGGTGAGCAGGATCGCGCCGACCGCGATCAGCGCCACCCGCGAGAAGCGGGCGAGGACGGCGGCCAGCAGGCGGCTGCGCTCGGGCGGCTCGAGCTCCCGCGTGCCGCGCGGCACGGCGAGCAGCAGCGCGGCCAGCCCACCGAGCCAGATTGCCATCGCGCCGACGTGGATCGCGTTGAGCGGGAAGTTGAGCGCGATCGGGTGCTGGGTGCTGCCGTGCCCGGAGAGTGCCGGCGCGAGGACGACGAAGAGCAGCGGCAGGGCGAGGGCGGCCGCCCGGGTCGCCAGCGCGCGCCGCGAGCGCGGCGGCCGGGCGAGCAGGACGGAAGCCAGCGCGGCGAAGGCGACCCAGGCGACCGTCGCCCAGCCCCAGACGGAGCCGAACTTGGTTTCCAGCGTCTCGCGCAGGATGTTGCTCTTCAGCGCTGCGAAGCCGGAGATCCCAGCGGCCTCGGCGCCCTCGACCACGATCCCGGCGACGGCCGCGAGCGCGCCGAGCAGGGCGGCGGCCAGCAGCACGATCCGCAGCCGGCGCAGGAAGGCGCGGCCGGCGCGCTCCCACTCCTCCTCGGCGCCGGCGACCCGGGCCAGCCCCGGCAGCCAGCAGAGCGGCATGAAGAGCAGGCCGCCGAAGGCCAGGGCGATCGCCGCGTACTCGAGCCCGCGGGCGAGGCCGAAGGCGGTCTCGGTCACCGCGCCGCTGCCCGATCCCCTGGTCAGTTCGGCGACCGTCTGCTTCGGCGCGGCGCCCGGCTTGCCGATCGAGAAGACGAAGCCGCTGGAGACGATGTGGCCGTCGGCCGAGATCACCCGGTAGGTCGCGGTGTAGCTGCCGTCGGGCAGGCCGGGCTTCAGGTGGACGCCGAGCTTCGGGCCTTCCCCGTTCGGGTGGAAGGCGTCGCCGTCGTCGACCCGCGAGCCTTCGGCGTCGAAGACGCGGATCGCGCCGAAGTTGCCCTCGACCGGCTCGTCGAAGCGGAAGATCACCGCGCCGGGCTCGTGCTTGACCACCGCGCCGCGCTCCGGGCTGGTGCCCTCGAGTTGGGCGTGGGCCAGCGCCCGCGCCGGCGCCAGCAGCAGCGCCAGGCCGACCCCGATCGCGGCGAGCCTGCGCACCGCCTACCAGGCTTCCTTGGCCGGCTCGTCGCGGTCGCCGGCATCGCCGTCGCCTTCGTCGCCGCGCCGGCGGCGCACCCAGACGACCAGCGCCCCGCCGAGGACGACGATCGCCAGGCCGATCACGATGAAGGGCAGCTTCGAGGTGTTCGCCGGGCCGACCCAGTAGAGGGTGCCGTCAAGCGTCCCCTTGCGCCCGTCGATCCGCAGCGGGATCGTGTAGTCGAAGATCTTGGTTTTGCGGCTGCTGTCCGTGACCTGGGGCGGGGTGCCGGTCGACGTGTAGTGGATCCGGTGGTCGTGCCAGATGAAGGTCCCCGAGCTGTCGACCGTCTTCCACTTGGGCGGCTTGGTCGGGTCGGCGATCGCCGGCAGTTTCGCGGTCGGGAAGTAGGTCTGGTTGAGGTACAGCGCCGGCGAGCGTTCGTTGACCTGGACGGCGCCGTCCCGGCGGATGCGCGCGTAGGGCTCGCGCTCGTAGCCGTAGACGACGACTTCGTGGCCGTGGCGGTCGAGCAGCTGGATGTAGTTGTCGTAGCTCAGCACCCGGAAGGTCACGCCGGGCGTCGCCGGGGTGAAGCCTTCGATCACCGAGCGGAAGTCGGGGTTGCCTTCGTGGGCCGCGGCGGGCCAGGTGCTTTCGCACGGGGTTCCTTTCGGTCGCGCGCGCGGCGGCCGAGGCGGGTGCCCCGAGCGCCGGCGCTAGCTCTGCGGGAGGAGAAGGCCGGGCGGCGGGCGCTTGGCCAGCGAGAAGGCGATCAGGCGGGTGCCGCGCGGCGCCAGGGTCAGGACGCCGAGACGGGGCGGCGAGAGGCTGGACGCGGCCAGTCGCCGGCGCGGCCGCTCGTGGCGGCTGGCGAGCCGCTCGATCAGCGACTCGCCGACGTAGCGCCCGGCGAGCAGCGGCGCCGCCAGCAGCAGGGCGGGCGCCATGAAGAGCAGCGCCTCGGTCGAGTCGAGCAGGCCGAGGGCCAGCACCCAGCAGACCGTCGCCGCCAGCGCGGCGCCCGCGAAGAAACGGCTCGAGAGCCCCATCGCCGCCGGATGGTATCTGCGCGAGCCCGTGTACGACGTGGCGCTCCGGGGCGGCCTCATCGCTCTCTCAGGCTGCGGAGGGTCAGAAATGACAAGACCCGCCGAAGCGGGTCGAGTCTGGCGACGCGGGGAACCACCCCGCACACGATTGACACCCTGCCGAGCGTACCACGGCAGATCGCGCCATCCTCGACCCACTTGCTTGCTTACTGCGGAGGGCGCCGGACTCGAACCGGACCCGGCGGTTAACCAGGCACTACGGGTATCAATCGTGTGAAGACACCTCAACGTTGGCTTGCTTTACGTCTCAACTTCCACTGGCCACCCGGCGGGCCTCGGCGGTGCCGAGGTACGGGGTGAGGGCGAACTGGGCGGCCTCGGGGGCGAGGGCGGGGAGGTCGGACTCGCGGGCGAGCGAGAGGCGCTGGGCGACGAGCATCGCCAGGCCGCTGGCCACGGCGCGCTCGGTGACCTCGGGGAGGCGCTCGCCGTGGGGGGCGAGCTCACGGCCCGGCAGCAGCAGGCCGGCGATGTAGGAGACCATCCGGTCGTAGCGGGCGAAGCCGGGCGCGCCGCCGGCCAGCGCCTCGTTGGTCAGCAGCTGCGCGGCGGTCGGCTCGGCCGCGGCCCACTCGAGCGCCGCGCGGATGCCGGCCACCACCCCGTCCGGCCACTCGGGCTGGGCCGCGCAGGCCGACTCGACAGCGACCTGAAGCCGCGCGAACGCCGCATCGAAAGCGTTGCCGAAATCCCCCTGTTGCCCTGCGCTCTCCACCATCCCCGCCCCTTGCTTGCGACGCGAAGATCATAAACATGACTGTCTACCAGCGCAAGAACGTCATAGCAACGGTATGCTTCTCCGCGTTCGAGTGTCCTGGCGGCGCGGTGCGAAGGCCAGGCGCGGGAGTCGGGACGGCTCTCGCGCGGGGCGTCATCGAGGCGAGGCCAGGGCAAACGGCTCCGGGAACGGCATGTGGGCGCGAGAGCTTCGCGCGCCGCTCGTTCGAACAACACCCAGGAGGAGCCGTCCGTTGGATCGTCCCGATCCCCCAGAGAGCCCTGCCCGAGGGGCAGTCGTCGCGGATCTATCGCGTGAGATCGTGCAGCTGCACTCGCGCCTCTACGGCCGCGGTCCGACCAAGGCGCGCAGCTACATCCAGAGCGACTACGCGATCTGCGTGCTCGAGGAGATCTTCACCACCGCCGAGCGGACGCTGATCGAGGCGGGCTCGGGCGACCACGTCCGCGACACGCGCAAGCGGCTCCAGGAGACCGTCAAAGGAGATTTCGTCGACGCGATCGAGCGGATCACCGGGCGCGCGGTGCGCGTCTACGTGAGCCAGGTCGACGTCGGCGCCAGCCTGGCGCTCGAGTTCTTCATCTTCGCCGAGCCCGGCGGCGCGGGCTAAGCGGCATCGGCCTCGCCGAGCAGGAAGACCTCGATCGCGACGTCGGGGTTGACGTTGACGACGCTGAGGAAGGCGGCGACCGGCCGGCCGAGGACCTGCTCGGCGAGCCGCCGGTGCCTGCCCTCGCAGGCGTCCCGGTAGAGGTTGCGCGTGCGCCGCACGTGCTCCGCCTGCCCCGCCTCGATCAGGGTCCGCTCGACCGGCGTGTAGATGTCGGTGAGCACGCAGACCGCCATGTCCTCGTTGACGAAGCTCCGCGCCGCGCCCGGCCCGCGGCCGAAGCACTCGCGGTGCAGCGCCACCATCGCATTGGAAAGCTCGATCACGGAGCGCCCAGCCTAGCGGGGAAGCTCCTCTTGGGATCGCCCGGAGTCTCGTCTAGAAACGCCGGGGCGGGCCTAGCGGTGCGAGCTCTGGCTGACCTGTGTGGTCAGGCTCGCCTTGGGCGCGCCGGAGCCGACCTTGGCCGCCTTGACCGAGAAGCGCAGGCGGCCCTTGCTGAGGCCGGAGACGGTGAGCACGGCGAAGGTGCTGCTCAGCTTGCGGCTCACCTTCAGCTTGCGCGGCTTGCGCGAGGCGACGGCGAGCAGGCGGTTCTTGCGGCCGGTCAGCCGCAGGCCGGAGATCTTGAAGCGGTCGAGTGGGCTGGTCCAGGTGAGGGTGATCTGGATCGCCTTGGTCTTCGCGCCGATCGCGACCCCGTGCGGCTTGCTCTGGCCGGCCTTGAGCAGGTCGGTGAACTGGACCGGGGGCGTCTGGCAGGTGAGCGCCGCCTCGATGCTGTTCATCACCGACTGCAACTGGCTCGCGTCTTCCAGCGGGTAGTAGGTGCCGCCCGTGTCGGCGGCGATCTTCTTCAGCCGCGCCTGGTCTTCGGGCAGGACGATCCCGCCGAAGCCGATCACGTAGGTGGGCACGTTGTGGACGAGGTGGCCTTCGTTGTAGGCGCCGACGTCGTGGCCGCCGTCGGTGAGGAAGATGCGGGCGTCGGCGGCCGGGTTGTCGGCGTCGGACTGGGCGAAGGCCCCGTTGTAGTCGGTGGCTCCGTTGTCGGCCTGGATCTTCTGGTCGAGCGCCGTGCGCATCGCGCTCGCGTTGGGCCCCACCGGCTCCGGCGGGAAGACCGTGTCGGCGGCCGGGATGTATTCGGGGATGCCCGAGCCGAACTCGACCGCGCCGAGCTGGGTCGAAGGGCCGAGCGTGTCGATCAGCAGGTTCATCGCCTGCACCCGCAGCCGGCTTTCGTCGGTGATCGACATCGAGCCGGAGTCGTCGACGATCGCCTCGATGTCGGTCGCCTTGACGCAGCCCGAGGCCTGCGCGAGCGGCGCTGCCGGGGCCGGCCCGGCGAGGGCGAGCGCCAGCGCCGCGAGGGCGGCAAGCGAGACGAGCGAACGGCGGACGAAACTCATCTGCGCAAATGTAGCGCGTGTCCACCACTTGAGCTTTTCTTTTCACTCGCTAGGCTGGACGCATGGCTGAGACGGGCAGCACGCCGACGGTGATCACCCTCGGGCCGGAGGGGACCTGCCACGAGCGGGCGGTGAAGCGCTACATGGAGTTCCAGGGGGTCGGGGACTATGAGCTCGAGCTGACCACCGACTTCTTCGCCGGCCTCGAGCGGGTGCGCGAGGGCCGCAACACCTTCCTCGTCCAGTGCAGCGCCCACCCGAAGGTGCACGAGATCACCGAGAAGCACTGGACCGAGGTCTTCGTCGTCGACACCTTCATCTACCCGACCAAGCACCTGGTGCTGCTCAGCCGCCGCGCGGTCGAGCGGCCGCGCTCGATCGGGATCGTGCCGGCCACCAAGGGGTACGTCGACCTCTCGCGGTGGGAGGAGGTGATCGACGTGGTCTCCAAGCCGGTCGTCGCCGAGGGCCTGCTGCGCGGCGAGTACGACTCGGGCCTGACGCACATGGAGCACGTCGGCGAGCACTCCGGGGAGCTGCGGCTCGATCTCGACATCGGTGAAATCGACACCACCTGGGTCGTCTACGGCCGCCAGAAGCGCTTCCGCGGCGATTTGATCGGGATTCCCTCCGCAAACCTCTTCGGCGCGACTCCGGTCGGCGCGTAGCGGAGATACCATCCCAGCTGACACCGGGGTGTCCCGTGGGATGGCGCCGGGGTTGGTCTTTGAACGATGAGCGCGGTCGCGCTGCTTGCGGCTCGACCCGGCTCAGCGGTGTAACGAATGAGGAAGGCGCATGTCCGAGGACGCCGCCGTCCGCTGTCCCAACTGCGGGCACCTCGTGCCCGCGAGCACGGTATGGGCGATCAACAAGGTCTGCTCCAAATGCCTGCGGCCGCTGGACGGCGCGGGCGAGGGCGGCGAACCCGCCAAGGAAGCGGCGGCGCGGCGCTGGTTCGACGCCTTCAACGCCCGCGACCTCGACGGGATGCTTGTCGAGATGCATCCCGGCGTCGACTTTCACCCGCTGCGCCTGCACGGCCTGCAGAGCTCCTACCACGGTCATGACGGCGTGCGGTCCTGGTTTGAGGAGATCGACCAGCTTCACCACACGCACCGGATCGAGATTGGCGACGTGCGCCAGGCGCGTGACGGCAAGCTGATCGTCGTCGGCACGCTCTCCGTCGGCGACCCCTCGGGCCCCGCCGCGTTCTGGGCGCTGGAGCGTTTCGCCGACGGCGCGATCGCCGGCGCCCACCATTACCTGACCGACCCCCGGATCGCCCAGGAAGGTTGGTTGCCGCGGTGAGCGACGGACCCTCGCGCCCGCTGCCGGACGGCCCAGCGGTTTCCGCCGACGGAGGCGGGGAACTCCTAGGAGGTATGGAGGTGCTGAGCGGAGGTGAGCTGAACGCCGCGGTGACCCGCGAGGTGACGCGAGTGCACACCGATGTGGTCGGCCGCGGGCCAACGAAGTCCTACTCCTTCCACAACGGCAACATCCTGGTCACCGTGATGCTCGAGGTGATGACCAGGGCGGAGCGCAGCCTGGTGGCCAATGGCGAGGGCGAGGCGGTGCTCGACCTGCGCCGCCGCGCCCAGCGGACGATGGCCAACAGCATGAAAGCCGCGGTCGAGGCGCTGACCGGGTGTCAGGTGGCCGCCTTCATGTGCGACAACCACCTTGACCCCGACATGGCGGTCGAGGTCTTCATCCTCGACCCGCCGCTCACCTGACGGACTTGATCGCCGGCGATCCCAATGCCCGGGCGGCATTCTCATCCCCTCTTTGGGTCCGTCCCAATAGGCTGCGGCGGGCATGGCACCGATCGCTGCGGCTGGCACGGAACCGATCACCTTCCTACAGGCGATCATTCTCGGTCTGATCCAGGGGATCGCCGAGCCGTTCCCGATCTCCAGCCTCGGCCACGCGGTCGTCTTCCCGCAGCTGTTCGGCTGGAACATCCACCAGGACAACGAATACTTCCTCGCCTTCCTGGTCGCCACCCACTGCGCGACAGCGGCGGTGCTCTTCGTCCTCTTCTGGGATGACTGGAAGCGAATCTTCGCCGGGCTGTGGCGCTCGCTGCGCGACCGCGGCCGGATCGCTCCCGACGACAGCGACGCGCGGCTCGCCTGGGTGCTCGTCGTCGGCACGATCCCGGCCGGCATCCTCGGGCTGGCGCTCGAGCACCCGCTGCGCACGCTCTTCGCCTCGGCCCAGTTCGCCGCCGCGTTCCTCGTCGTCAACGGCTTCCTGCTGCTCTTCTTCGAGCGCTTCCGGCGCAGGCCGCCGCGCCAGGGCGACTACATGGGGGACTCCGACCCGCGGATCGCGAAGATGAGCTTCAAGCAGGCGCTGGCGATCGGCGCGGCGCAGGCGGCGGCGCTGATCCCCGGCATCTCGCGCTCGGGGATCACGATGGGCGGCGGGCTGCTCACCGGCCTCTCCAACGAGGACGCCGCCCGCTACGCCTTCCTGCTGGCCACGCCGATCATCGGCGCCGCCGGCGTGCTGAAGATCCCCGACCTGCTCGGCTCGGCCGGCGACAGCGTCCGCGGCCAGGCCGTGGTCGGGGCGCTGGCCGCGGCGTTCACCACCTGGCTGGCGGTCAAGTTCCTGCTCAAGTTCTTCGAGACCAACCGCCTCACCCCCTTCGGGATCTACTGCATCGCGATGGGCCTCTTCTGCACCCTCGTCTTCGCCCTGTAGCCCCACCGCCACCCGGGGACGTGCCGTCCTTTAGATACCCATAGGGGCCGCTAAGGGGCGGCACGTCCCCGGAGCGGGGTCAGCGGATTGCGCGGCGCTCGGCTAGGGCGGCGCGGCGGTGGCGGCGGTGGGCTCGCTTCAGGGTGCGGTTGCGGCGGGGGTGGTGGTGGGCGCGGCGCTTTCGAGTCGAGCTCTTGGCGGCGGGAGCTGCCGCGGGCTGGGTGACGGCGGGCGACCGTGGGGTCTCCGTCACCGCTGGCGGATCGGCTTCGAGGCCGACGCCGGTGAGGGTGATCTGGGTGCCGCCTTCGCTTTCGCCGAAGAGGCTGAGGCGGGCGGTCTTGGAGCCGGTCGAGATCGGCTGGAAGCTGACCACCGCGTTGCAGGTGGACGAGGGGTAGAGCGGCGTGCCCGTGCAGTTCTCGTCGAGCAGGTGGAAGCTGCCGACCGCGCCGCCGGAGATCACCGCGATGAAGACGCCGCCCGGCATGTTGCCGGTATTGGTGACGTCGATCGTGCGGGTCACGGCGGGGGCGCCGACCGCGATCGAGCTGAAGTTGGTCGGCTCGCTGGCGGGCGTGAAGACGGGGCGGCCGCCTTCGCCGCTGAGCGCCGCGGTGAAGGTCGCGCCTTCGGCGGACATGACCCGCACCTGGGCTTCGTAGGCGCGGACTTCGCCGGGGTTGAAGTAGACCTGTATCGAGCAGCTTTCACCCGGTTCCAGGGTCTTGCCGTAGCAGTCGCTGCCCCCGACCCAGAACGAGCCGGAGTCGGGACCGATCGTTTCGAGCGAGTAGACCGGCGCTTCGACTTCGCCTTCGTTGCGCAGCTGGAAGCTGGTCTGGGCGCCCGAGTAGAGCTGTTGGAGGCCGAAGTCGTGGCTCGCCGGCTGGAAGCTGAGTTGCGCTTCCCCTCCCAGGGGCGCCGCGACGGCGCCGGCGGCGAAGGCCGCGAGACTGACGATTGACAGGACGAGAGCGAGGGCGGCGCGCTTGCCGCGTGCGGTGGTCATGGACGGATGATCGACCGCCCGGCTCAACCATTTGACGATGCGAGAAACCTTGCAGTGAGATTTCTCTCTGATTTCGCTTAGCCGCGATTTACGGCGAGCGAAGATCGTGCTCGCCGTGGACGAGCGGCGGCCCAAGCGAGCCCGGCACGAAGGCGGGCGGGCCGCCCGCGCGAGAGCACGCCGGCGGCGGCGCCTGCTGCCACCGATCGCCGGGCTCGGCATTCTTGCCGTGACGGTTCTCGCGCTCCAGGCCGGCGGGTCGGGATCGAGCGGCGGCAGCGCCGCCGATCCCGCCGCGGCGGCCTCGCGCACGGTCCTCGTCGCCCGCGCCGCGAAGCCGCTGCCGGCGCCGGTCAGCAACGAGTCGGCGGTCGGCCTGGCCGGCGGGCCGCTGATCCTCGGCGGGCTCGACGAAGGCGAAGCCTCGGTGAGCGGCGTCTTCCAGCTGGGTGGGGCGAGCGGCGGGCTGCGCGAGGCGGGCGCCCTGGAAGCGCCGCTGCACGACGCCGCCGCGGCGCTGCTCGGCGGCCGCGTGCTGGTCTTCGGCGGCGGCCAGGAAACGAGCGAAGACACGGTGCAGGCGCTGCCGCTCAGCGGCGGGCGGGTCGCGGCGGGGACGATGGCGACCGCGGTCGGCCACCTGCCCACGCCGCGCTCGGACCTCAGCGCGGTGACGGTCGGAAAGCGAGCCTACGTGCTCGGCGGATACGACGGGACCAACCTGCTCGACTCGGTGCTGGCGACCGGTGACGGCTCGAGCTTCACCCAGGTGGCGACCCTGCCGGAACCCGGCCGCTACCTGGCCGTCGCCGCGCTCGGCGGCCGCATCTACGCCTTCGGCGGCGAGACCGCGAGCGGCGGTGCGAGCGACGCGATCCAGGAAGTGAACCCGGCGAGCAGCAAGGCGCGAGTCGTTGGCCGGCTGCCGCGGCCGCTGTCCCACGCCGCGGCGGTCGCGCTCGGCGGCTCCATATACGTGCTCGGCGGGGAAGCCGCGGGCGGCGAACCGAGCGACCGCATCTGGCGCTTCGACCCGGGCAGCGGCAAGGTCGTCGCGGCCGGCCGGCTTCCCTCCCCGGCCGCCGCCGGCGCGGCGGCGGCGGTCGGCTCGACCGCCTACCTGATCGGCGGCAAGGGCTCGGGCGGCGCGCCGCTCGCCGGCGTGATCGAGCTGCGCCTGCACACGATCAAGCCCGCGCCCTCCAAGCCGCAGGGCGGCGCGTCCGCCGCCGCCGGCCCGCCGCCGCCGTTCGAAGGCCGGCTGCTGATCGCCGACCGCGGCAACAACCGGCTGCTGGTCGTCAACGCGCAGAAGAAGGTCCTCTGGCGCTTCCCCTCGCGCGCCCACCCGGCGCCGCCCGGCGGCTTCTACTTCCCCGACGACGCCTTCTTCACCCACGGCGGCACCCAGATCATCTCCAACGAGGAGCAGAACGAGCGCATCGTCCAGCTCGGCTTCCCCTCGGGCAAGCTGCTCTGGTCCTACGGCCACCCGGGCGTCACCGGCTCCGAACCCGGCTACCTGCACGAGCCCGACGACGCCTACCTCTGGCGGGACGGGACGGTCTCCGTCGCCGACGCGCAGAACTGCCGCGTGCTGATCGTCTCCCACGCGAAGAAGGTGCTGCACGAATTCGGCGAACCGGCGCGCTGCGAACACGAACCGCCGCGGGCGCTGGGCTCGCCCAACGGCGACACGCCGCTGCGCGACGGCAACCTGCTGATCTCCGAGGTGAACGGCTCCTACATCGACGAAGTCACCCGCGCCGGCAAGCTGGTCTGGAGCGTGCAGCTGCCGATCGCCTACCCGTCGGACCCGCAGCAGATCGGCCGCGACCGTTACCTGGTCGCCGACTACACGACCCCCGGCGGCCTCTTCGAGTTCAACCGCGCCGGCAAGATCCTCTGGTCCTACCAGCCGAGCTCCGGCAGGGGGATGCTCGACCACCCGAGCCTGGTCGAGCGCTTCCCCAACGGCGACCTCGCGGTCAACGACGACTACCGCCACCGGGTCGCGATCATTGACCCGCACACGCGCCGGATCGTCTGGCAGTACGGCCGCACCGACTCGCCCGGCCGCGGCCCCGGGCAACTCAACACCCCGGACGGGTTCGACCTGCTCGGCCCCGAAGGCACGACTCCGACCCACCCCTACACGGGCTGAGCGATCCGGGTTAGGATCGCTCGGTGGCGATCACCGAGCAGGAGGCGAAGCTGGTCGCGGAGGCGAACGCGAGCGACCGCGCCCCGGTCGTCTTCATCCACGGGCTCTGGCTGCTGCCGAGCAGCTGGCAGAGTTGGATGGAGCTCTTCGAGCAGGCCGGCTACGCGCCGCTGGCGCCGAGCTGGCCGGGCGATGCCGAGACGGTCGAGCAGGCGCGGGCCAACCCGCAGGCGATCGCCGGCAACGGAGTCGCCGCGGTGGCCGACCACATGACCGAGGTGGTCGGCGGGCTGAGCCGCAAGCCGGCGATCGTCGGTCACTCCTTCGGCGGGCTGCTCGCCCAGAACCTCGCCGGGCGCGGGCTCTCGGTCGCCACCGTGGCGGTCGACCCGGCGCCGTTCCGGGGCGTGCTGCCGCTGCCGATCCCCGCCCTGCGCGCGACCTTCCCGGTGCTCAGCAATCCGCTCAACCGCGGCAAGGCGGTGACGCTCAGCTTCCCGCAGTTCCGCTACGGCTGGGCCAACGCGGTCGACGAGGCGCAGGCGAAGCGGCTCTATGAGGAGTACCACGTCGCCGCGCCGGGCAAGCCGATCTTCCAGGCGGCGATGGCCAACCTCAACCCGGGGGCGGAGACCGCCGTCGACACGAAGAACCCCGAGCGCGGGCCGCTGCTGATCACCACCGGCGAGGCCGACCACTCGGTGCCGCCGGCGATGAGCCGCGCCGCCTTCAAGAAGCAGAAGAGCCACAACCCCGGAGTGACCGAGCACGCCGAATTCGCCAGCCGCGGTCACTCCCTGACGATCGACGACGGCTGGCGCGAGGTCGCGGAGGCGGCGCTCGCCTTCGTCAAGCGCTCCGCCTGAGCGGGCGGGCCGGGCGCATGGAACTCACCGAGAGGGTGCAGCGCTGGCAGCGGCGCGGCAAGCTGGTCGAGTTCCGCGGCCGGTGGATCCACGTGATGCGCGAGGAGCGCGATGGCCCGCTGCTCCTCCTCCTGCACGGCTTCCCCTCCAGCTCGTATGACTGGAGCCGGATGCTCGAGCACGACCGGCGGCGCAACGTGCTCGCCTTCGACTTCCTCGGCTTCGGCCTCTCCGAGAAGCCGCGCGGCCACGACTACAGCCTCTTCTGGCAGGCCGACCTGACCGAGGAGCTGGTGGCGCGCTACGGCGAAGGCCGGCCGGTCTTCATCCTCGCCCACGACATGGGGACCTCGGTCGCCAACGAGCTGATGGCTCGCGACCTCGAGAAGAAGCTCGGCTTCTGGCTGGAGGGCGCGATGCTCTTCAACGGCAGCATGGTCCTCGAGAAGGCCAGCCCGACGCCGGCGCAGCGCCTCCTGCGCAGCCGCTTCGGGCCGCTGCTCTCGAAGCTCTCCAGCGAGCGCGTCTTCCGCCACCAGCTCGGCTCGGTCTTCTCGGAGAAGCACCCGCTGAGCGTCGAGGAGGCCGAGGACCAGTGGTCGCTGGTCTGCCACAACGGCGGCCGCACGCTCGGCCACCGGCTGATCTCCTACATGGACCAGCGCGAAGAGCACGCCGGGCGCTGGCACGGGGCGATCCGCGACTGGCCGGGCGAGGTGACCTTCGCCTGGGGGATGCGCGACCCGGTGGCCACGGTCGCCGTGCTCGACGCGCTCTGCGCGCTGCGGCCCGACGCGGCGGTGATCGAGCTGCCCGAGCTCGGCCACTACCCGCAGATCGAAGAGCCGCGGCAGATGTCGCACACCCTGCGCGGGGCCTTCCCGCGCGATCAGGCCTCGGAGTAGGCGGGCTCCGGCTCGCGGCCGTGCTCGGCCGCGATCGCCTCGGGCGAGGGCATCGCCACCGGGCGCAGGACGGCGACCGCGATCACCACCGCCGCGCCGACCAGGGCGGCGCCGACCAGGTAGGCGAGGTGGTAGCCCGAGTTGAGCGCCGCCAGGTGCGAGGCGCCGGCCGCCGTCTGACTGTCGGCGCGCTGCGCGGCCAGCGTCGCCAGCACGGCGAGGCCGATCGCGCCGCCGACCTGCATGCTGGTGTTGACCAGGCCGGAGGCGAGGCCGGAGTCCTCGCGGGTGGCGCCCGACATCGCCATCGTCATCAGCGCCGGGAAGGCGGTGCCGACCCCGAGGCCGACGCAGAGCATCGGCGCCAGCAGGTCGGCGAGGTAGCTGCCGTCGACCGGCGTGCGGGCGAAAAGCAGCAGGCCGATGCCGACGAAGACGACGCCGGGGATCAGCGTGTTGCGCGGCCCGAAGCGCATGATCAGCCGTTCGGAGAAGCCCAGCGAGAGGGTGCCCATGACGATCGTCGCCGGCAGGAAGGCGAAGCCGACCTGGAGCGCGTCGTAGCCGAGGATGCCCTGCAGGTAGAGCGCGCCGAGGAAGAACATGCCGAACATGCCGGCGACCAGCAGCGCCTGGATCGCGTTGGCGCCGACCACGTTGCGGGAGCGGAAGAGGCGCAGCGGCATCAGCGGGTTCTCGATCCGCGCCTGGCGCAGGACGAAGGCGGCGCCGAGGGCGATCGAGATCGCGCCGAGGATCAGGGTCTGCGCCGAGCCCCAGCCGTGCTTGTCGACGCCGAGGATCGTGTAGACGCCGAGCATCAGCGAGCTGGTGATCAGCGCCGCGCCGGGGATGTCGGCGCCGGCCTTGAAGCCGATCCCGGGGCGGCCCTCGACCAGGCGCGTGGCGCCGTAGGCGGTGGCGATCCCGATCGGCAGGTTGATGATGAAGATCCAGTGCCAGCTGATCGCCTGGGTCAGGGCGCCGCCGAGCAGCAGCCCGATCGAGCCGCCGGCGGAGGCGACGAAGCCGTAGACGCCGATCGCTTTCGCCTGCTCGCGCGGCTCGGGGAACATCGTGACGATCATCCCGAGGATCACCGCCGAGGCGAGCGCCCCGCCGACCCCGGCGAGGAAGCGCCCGCCGATCAGCATCGCCTGGTCCTGCGCGGCGGCGCAGAGCAGCGAGGCGACGGTGAAGACGGTGAGGCCGATCAGGAACATACGCCGCTGCCCGAGCAGGTCGCCCAGCCGCCCGGCGAGCAGCAGCAGCCCGCCGAAGGGGATCAGGTAGGCGTTGACCACCCAGGCCAGCCCGGCCTGCGAGAAGCCGAGGCTCTTCTGGATCGTCGGCAGCGCGACGTTGACGATCGTCACATCGAGGACGATCATCAGCATCCCCGCGCAGAGCACGTAGAGCGCGAGCCAGCGGCGACTGTCGTCGGAAGGCGTCACGCGGGCCACTGTAGCTGGACGCCGTGTTCGGCTTGTCACGGGAGCCAACCGGGCTTTGTCCTCGCCCTCTACCATGGACCGCCACGCCCCCGTAGCTCAGTTGGTTAGAGCGGCGGCCTTTTAAGCCGCGCGGCGCGGGTTCGAGTCCCGCCGGGGGCACTGGGCGGTGCGGTCGTGACGGTGGTCGAACCGGACTGCGCGCGGCGGCTCGGAGCGGCCGTCACCCCCCGAGCTGCTCCAGGCGATCACTGATTACCTTGACCGCTTCGACGAGATCGTGCATGCCCTTGTCGGGAAGTCGGGCGCCGTCGAGCAGTCCGAAGTCGATGACGAATTGCTCCGTGGGCAGTGCGCGGCCCCGGTGATCACTGTATTCGACGTAAGCGGTGTGTCGCTGTGGCAGGTCGCTCTCCAAGCGGTCTGGAACCCTGTCCAGGAGGATGAGTCGCTCCTCGCCTGGGACAAGCACGGGTGTCTCCTCGGTCAGCATTGCAACATCGCCGACGGCGCCGTATTGGGCACTTACAAGCTCCGGCTCGAATCTGATTCGGAGGTCTCGGGCTGGCGTATTCCCCAAGTTGCGCACCACGATGAACGCAATGATGCTGCGGAAGTGAAAGCTGACCGTGACCCAGGGTCGGAACTGATCTCTGACCTGGCGCGCCACATAGGCGAGCGTCAGCAAGAGCACAACGAAGGTGGCCCAGGCGGCTGCGGCGGCCCAGGCTCCGGGATTGTGGAGACTGATCAGGGCGGTCACGGCCGTCAGGCTCTCAGGTCACCCGGTCAACAGTGCGGGGCTCCTTCAGTCAGAGTCCAGAAATGCCGAGGCCGCCTTGCGGCGGCCCCGCTCCCTGCTGGCGAAACAGCAGGGGGATTGGCTTCAGTATACGGATCGACAGTCTCGTCTCCAAACCTCACCATGTATCGGGCTTGACCAGCCGGGCGCCCTTGGGAGAGGCGATCTGCTCGGGGAACTGGCACTCCGCGACGTCGTGGGCGGAGAGGCGGATGAAACTGGCGTTGGCCGGCAGGGGGTCCGGGGAGAGCGCGGCGCTGCGATGCCTGCTGTGCAGCACCGGGTTGACCACGGTCACGTGCAGGCCAAGCTCCTCGCGGACGACCCGGATCGGCATCTTCAGGTCGCCGTCGTTGGAGATGACCGCAGCGGACTCATAGCGGCGGTTGAACCCGTCGAGGAGGAGACGCGTGGCGAGGTTGACGTCGGTTCCCTTCTCCTCGTAGGTGAGGACGGTGCGCCTGGGCAGCTCGTCGGGGGCGGGGTCGACGAGTTCGCCCCGAACCCGCTTTGAGATGTAGTGGCCAAGGAAGATCTCAAAGTTGGGGATCGTCTGCAGGGCGCGGTGGTAGAGCCGCTGGCGGTCCTGTGCGCCAGGGTCTTCGGGATCGCGCTTTATATTGGCCGTGAAGTAGGCGATCTCGGCGATCTCGTCATTGGGCAGCAGGCGCTGGGCAAGCGCCAGGGGGTTCAGCCAGCGCCGTCCCGGCGTCCGGCAAGCTCCGTAGTAGAGGTTGAAGGCGTCGATGTAGACAATCGTGCGCACATTTCCAACTTATCTACCGCTCCGGCGCTGATCGATTCGTCGCCCGGAGATTCAGGCCTCTTGGAGGCTGCGCTACCGTGCCAGCGAAACCGGCTCACCGGGGATCCGCGCTACCGGGTTCGCATTGTGTTCGGCTGGGGGCACTTCGTGCGTGAAGGACTCGATGGCCTTTACCGCGGTCGAACCGGCCCTCGGCCTGGTTCGAGCTCGACGGGCCGTCTGGGGCTTTTGGGCGTTGGCGCGTCCAGGCGATTCGGGTCCTGCCCGAGGCGGACGACCTGCTCGCGGGTTAGGCACAACCGCTCGATCGACGATCCCAAGCCGAGCGGTCAGGGCCGCCGAGGCGGGTGATAGAAGGCAGCGGTGGACGATCGGAAGTGGTGGATCAAGACCAGGACGCCGGAGGCCCGCGAGATAGTTGGGCGGGTCAAGGTCGCGACCCGGTTGTCATCCAAGCTCAGCGCTCTTTGCTACGACGAACCGGAGCGGGTTCGAGGGGCCTTCGAGGAGCTGATCGGCAAGCCGGTCGACGGCTCCCTCTCGCTGATCCCCCCTTTCTACGCCGACTACGGCCTGAACATCACTGTCGGCAGCAAGGTCCACATCGGCTACGAGTGCATGTTCACGGGCCACGCGCCGATCGACATCGCCGATGAAGTGATGATCGCCAACAAGACCAACCTGGTCACCAGCGGGCATCCCGTTCCGCCCGATCAGCGGCGGGACTACCTCACGGGGGCGCCCATCACCATCGAGACGAACGTCTGGATCGGGACCGCCGCGACGATCCTCCCCGGCGTCACCATCGGAGCCGGCTCCGTCGTCGCGGCCGCGGCCGTCGTCACCCATGACGTCCCCCCGGCAACTCTCGTCGCGGGCGTTCCCGCGGCGGTCATCAGGGAGCTTGAGTCGACCGAGGCCCCATTGACCACCTGATCCCGCTTCTCCCTTTAACCCGATTCGGCTCGATTACGCGCTCGGCCGCCGGGACGGGGAGGCCGGCCGGCGTCCCGATCCAAGGCGATAGGGCCGACCTCGATGCGAGCGGTCCGGTTCGTCTTGTGTTCGGCTGGGGGCACTGGGCGCCGCGGGCCGGATCGTGAAGAGCTTCTAACGAACTGTTTCGGTTTGGCTTAGCGCAAGCTAATCGTGGCCTTATCTGGATGTCAAAGGCTTCGGTCATGGCCGATGCGCACCGTCCCGCGGCGCCCCCCGAGCTGCTCGGCGCGCCTTCCCGCGATGGCGCGCAAGCGTCCGACCGCACGCCGTACGCGAAGACCTGGGACCGGCGGGTCCGCCAGGCGGACGAACTCTCGCGCAGCCCCGGCTTCCGCGAGATCCGCGACCGGATCCTCGAGCGGGCGGCGCCGGCCGAGACCGATCGCGCCCTCGACGTCGGCGCGGGAACTGGCTTGCTCGCCTTGGCCCTGGCCCCGCGGTGCCGCGGCGTGTGGGCGATCGACGTCGCCCCGGCGATGGTCGAGCACCTTCGCTGGGTGGTCGCTGGACGGGGATTCGACAACCTCTACCCGCTTGTGGCCTCCGCGGCGACCCTGCCGCTTGAGGACGGCAGCGTCGATCTCGTCGTCTCCAACTACTGCTTCCACCATCTGACGGAGGATGAGAAGCGCCTCGCCCTGGCTGAGACGTTTCGGGTGCTGCGGCCGGAGGGCCGCCTCGTCTTCGGCGACATGATGTTCGGCTGGAGCCCCGGCGTCGAGCGCAACCGCACGATCGTCCGGGCGAAGGTCCGGGCGATGGCCCGCCGTGGGCCGGCCGGCTACGTGCGCATCCTCTCCAACGTAATCCGGATGCTGGCCGGCAGGGGCGAGCGGCCGGCGCCGCCCGACTGGTGGCGAGCGGCGCTGCTCGAGACCGGATTCGACGGGATCCGGATCGACGTGCTCTCGCACGAGGGCGGCATCGCCTCGGCGACCAAGCCTGGATGAGCGCCCGCGTCGAGTCGCGAGGCCCGACCCGGTCCACGATCCGGCGCCGGCGCTCGCTCGCGCTCCTCGTCCTCCTCGCCCTCGCCGCCGCGGCAACGCTGCATGCCGTCTCCGCGGGCGGCGGCGGCGCGGCGCCGCCCGGCGTCGTGCGGCTCGAGCTCGGCGGCTCGGTTGTCGCCCGGCTCAGTCTCGCCGCCGCCGGGCGCCCGGCGGCGATCGAAGCGGCGCTGCGGCGAATCCCGAGCCACCGCGTCGTCCAGGCGGGCAAGGCGAGGATCGCCTACGCGGTTGACCGAGCGGCCGCGGCGGTGGAGCTGCGCCGGGCCGTGGCAAACGCCACCACCACCGTCCGGGTGCCCGAGCACGCCGCCTCGTCCTCGATCGGCGTGCCGCTGATCGCCCAGCGCCTGCGCGACGACTGCGAGGCGACGGCGCTGGCGATGGTCCTCGGCTACGCCGGTCGCCATGTCGACCAGCTGACGCTGCAGCGTCAGCTTCCCCAGGCCAAGCCGCTCGACCCGGGAATCGCCGCGGACGGCGGCGAGGTCTGGGGAGATCCGAGCCTCGGCTTCGTCGGTCGCGCCGACGGCGGCGGACCGGCCGGCGGCTTCGGCGTTTACCAGCGGCCGGTCCGGGCGCTTGCCCAGAGGCACGGGGTCGCGTTGACCGATCTGAGCGGCGCTCGGGCGAGCCGCGTTTACGCGGCCCTCCTCGCCGGCCGCCCGGTCCTCGCCTGGGTCGCGCTTTCGGCCGGCCCCTACGCGAGCTGGACATCCCCGGCCGGCAGGCCGATCCGCGTCAACTACGGCGAGCACGCGGTCGTCCTCACCGGCGTCGGCCGCGGCCGGGTCCACGTCAACGACCCACTCTCCGGCGAACGCCTCACCTGGAGCAAGGCGGAATTCGAACGGATGTGGGCGGAGCTCGGCGACCGCGCGCTCTCCGTGCCGGCAGGGTGACGACGCCGATCTGTGTTCTACTGACGGCATCTTGACCTCGGCGAACGGGAGCAACGGGGCGAAGCGCGACGAGCGGCTGCTGCGCGTCCCCTGCGACGTCGAGGCCGAAGACGAGCTCCGCCTCGGCCGCATCCACGACGAGATCGACGCCGCCTTCCACGCGCTCCGCGACGTCGATAACGGGGTCTCGGTCTTTGGCTCGGCGCGGATCGACGAGGGCCACCCCTGGTACGAGCTCTGCCGTGAGACGGCGGCCTGCCTGGTCGGGCACGGCTTCGGCGTGATCACCGGTGGGGGCCCCGGCCTGATGGAGGCGGCCAACCGCGGCGCGGCCGAGGCGGGCGGTACCTCGATCGGCCTCAACATCGAGCTGCCGCACGAGCAGCAGACCAACCCCTACGTCAACCGCGCCCTGCGCTTCCACTACTTCTTCGCCCGCAAGCTGATGTTCGTCCGCTACGCGCGCGCCTTCGTGATCATGCCCGGCGGCTTCGGCACCCTCGACGAGCTCTTCGAGAGCCTCAACCTGATCGAGACCCACCGCATCCGCCACTTCCCGACGATCCTCGTCGACTCCGCCCACTGGGCGCCGCTGCTCGCCTGGCTCGACAGCGTCGAGCAGGACGGCCTGATCTCACCCGCCGACCGCGCCCTGCTGGTCACCGCCGACACGCCCGCCGAGGTATGCGACCACGTCGGCCGCGCCAGCCGCCGCCAGCGCGCCCTCGCCTGAGCCCCTACCGCGCCGGCCGGCTCAGTGCCGGAAGTGCCGGTGCTTGGTGAAGACCATCGTCACGCCGGCGGCCTCGCAGGCGGCGATCACCTCGGCGTCGCGCTTCGAGCCGCCGGGCTCGATCACGGCGGCGGAGCCGGCCTCGATCGCCAGCTCGGGGCCGTCGGCGAAGGGGAAGAAGGCGTCGGAGGCGACGGCGGAGCCGGCGAGCAGCTCCTCGGCCGCCTCGCCGCGCGCCTCGCGGCACTTCTCGACCGCGAGGCGGACCGAGTCGACGCGGCTCATCTGGCCGGCGCCGATGCCCAGGGTCGCGCCGTTCTTGGCGATCACGATCGCGTTGGAGCGGACGTGGCGGACGACGGTCCAGGCGAAGCACATGTCGTCCCACTGCTGGTCGGTCGGCTGGATGCCGGTGACGACCTCCATCAGCTCGCGCGGCTCGGGGTCGCCGTCGCGGTCCTGGACCAGCAGGCCGCCGAGCACGCGTTTGACGTCGCGTTCGTGCGGGTCGCGCTGGCGGCGCTCCTCCTCGCAGAGGATGCGGATCGCCTCCTTCTGTTGGAGGACGGCGAGCGCCCCGTGTTCGTATTCGGGCGCAATCAGCACCTCGACGAAGTTCTTGTGCAGCTCCCCGGCGAGCGCCTCGGAGACCGGCCGGTTGAAGGCGATCACGCCGCCGAAGGCCGACATCGGGTCGCAGGCCAGCGCCTTCTCGTAGGCCTCCCGCGCGTCGGCGCCGATCGCCACCCCGCAGGGGTTGTTGTGCTTGACGATCGTGCAGGCGGGCTGCTCGAAGTCCTCGACCAGGCGCCGCGCCGAGTCGAGGTCGAGCACGTTGTTGAAGGAGAGCGCCTTGCCGTGCAGCTTCGAGACCCGCGAGAGGATGTGGCTGCGGCCCCCCGCTTCCGCGTACAGAGCGCCGCGCTGGTGCGGGTTCTCGCCGTAGGAGAGGTCGAGCACCTTCTCGTAGGCGACCGCGAGGTGCTCGGGGAAGTCCTCGTAGGACTCCGAGAACCAGCGGCTGATCGCCGCGTCGTAGCGCGCCGTCTGGGCGAAGGCCTCGTTGGCGAGCCAGTGGCGGGTGGGCGCCGAGACCTCGCCGCCGGACTCCTCGAGCTCGGCGAGCAGCGCGTCGTAGGACTCGGGTTTGACGACCACGGCGACGCTGTCGTGGTTCTTGGCCGCGGCGCGGATCATCGTCGGCCCGCCGATGTCGATGTTCTCGACCGCCACCTCGGGCGTCACGTCGTGGCCGGAGACGGTCTGCTCGAAGGGGTAGAGGTTGACGCAGACCAGGTCGATCGGCTCGATCCCCTCGCGCTCCAGCGTCGCCATGTGCTCGGCGTCGCCGCGCCGCGCCAGCAGCGCCGCGTGCAGCCGCGGGTGCAGCGTCTTCACCCGGCCGCCGAGGATCTCCTCCTGGCCGGTGAACTCCGAGACGTCGGTCACCTCGAGGCCGGCCTCGCGCAGCGCCGCCGCGGTCCCGCCGGTGGAGAGGATCTCGACCCCGAGCCCGGCCAGGCCGCGGGCGAAGTCCGCCACGCCGGTCTTGTCGGAGACCGAGACCAGCGCCCGGCGCACGCGCACCGCGCCGTCGGCGACGGTCTCGGTTCGGGTGTCCGCGGGGGCCTCACTCATCGGCGACGACCGCCTGACGGTCGTGGTCGCCGATCCTAACCCGGCCCGCCGCGATCATGCGGATCGCCTCCGGGTAGAGCTCGTGCTCGACCGCGTGGATCGCCCGCTCGAGCGCCGCCCGGTCCCGGTCGGCGGGGACCTCGACCCGCCGCTGGAGGATCGTCGGCCCGGTGTCGATGCCCTCGTCGACGAAGTGGACCGTGACCCCGGTCACCTCGACCTCGGCTTCCAGCGCCTGGCCGATCGCGTCGAGCCCGGGGAAGGCGGGCAGCATCGCCGGGTGGACGTTGACGATCCGCTTGGGGAAGCGCTCGACGAAGGCGGCGCTGAGCAGCTGCATGTAGCCGGCGAGGACGACGAGGTCGGCGCCGAGCCCCTCGATCCACCCGGCCATCGCCGCGTCGCGCGCCTCGCGGTCGGCGTACTCGGAGGCGGGGAAGACCCGCGTCTCGATCCCCGCCGCCTCGCCCCGCTTCAGCGCCCGCGCCCGCCGCTTGTCCGAGCCGACCCCGACCACCTCGATCCCAGCGCGCCCGTGCAGCCGGTCGAGAATCGCCTGCAGGTTCGAGCCTGTCCCGGAGGCGAGGACTACGAGCTTGAAAGCGCTCACGCCGTCTCTAGCGCGAACTTCCCGTTTGCGCCATCTGGGTCGCCCAACGGGTAGCGCCCGCTGAAGCAGGCGTCGCAGTGGTCCTCGGGGGGCGTGCCGATCGCCTCGTAGACGCCCTCCATCGAGAGGTAGGCGAGCGAGTCGCACTCGAGCTCGTCGGCGATCTCCTCGATCGTGCGCCCGTGGGCGATCATCTCCTCGCGCGTCGACATGTCGACCCCGTAGTGGCAGGGGTTGCGGATCGGCGGCGCCGAGATCCGCATGTGCACTTCGGCGGCGCCCGCGTCGCGCAGCATGCCGACGATCTGCCGCGTCGTGTTGCCGCGCACGATCGAGTCGTCGACGACCACGATCCGCTTGCCGGCGACGATCTCCGGCAACGGGTTGAACTTGAGCCGCAGCCCGTGCTTGCGCAGCTCCTGGCCGGGCTGGATGAAGGTCCGCGCCACGTAGCGGTTCTTGATCAGGCCGTCGTCGCGCGGCAGCCCCGAGGCGCGCGCGAAGCCGGCCGCCGCCGGGTTGCCCGAGTCCGGCACCGAGATCACCAGGTCGGCCTCGACCGGCGCCTCGCGCCAGAGGATCTCGCCCATCCGGCCGCGCACCTGCTGCAGCACCTTGCCCTCGAGCCGGCTGTCCGGGCGGGAGAAGTAGATGTGCTCGAAGACGCAGCGCGCCGGCCGCTCGGCCCGCACCACCTGGCGCGTCTCCAGGCCGCGCTCGGTCAGCGAGACCATCTCGCCCGGATGCACTTCGCGCAGCAGCTCGGCGCCGATGATGTCGAAGGCGCAGCTCTCCGAGGCGACGACGAAGCGGCCCTCGAGCCGGCCCAGCGAGAGCGGCCGCACCCCGTGCGGGTCGCGGAAGGCGACGATCGCCCGCTTGGTCATCGCCACGGTCGAGTAGGCGCCCTGCATGCGCGGCATCGTCTCCGCCACCGCGTCCTCGATCATCCGGGTCTCGCTGGAGGAGAGCAGGGCGGCGATGATCTCCGAGTCGGAGGTGCCGCGGAAGGCGATCCCGGCCTCCTTCAGCTCGCTCCAGAGCTCGACCGCGTTGGTCAGGTTGCCGTTGTGGGCGAGCGCCAGCTCGCGCCCGTCGTCGCGCCAGACCGGCTGCGCGTTCTCCCAGGAGCCGCCGCCGGTGGTCGAGTAGCGCACGTGGCCGATCGCCATGTCGCCCTCCAGCGCCCGCAGCTTCTCCTCGTCGAAGACCTGCGAGACCAGCCCCGAGTCGCGCAGCGTGGTGATGTGCCCGCCCTCGCAGGTGGCGATCCCGGCCGACTCCTGGCCGCGGTGCTGCAGCGCGTAGAGGCCGAAGTAGGCGAGCCGGGCGACGTCGTGCCCGGGCGCGTATACGCCGAACACCCCGCATTCCTCGCGCGGGCCTTCGCGATCTATCGGCTGCCCCTGGGGCGGAGTCAAAGCGCGTTCCTCGCGGTCGGAAGGACGTGACGCGCAGGCAGACTGCTGCCTACCTGCGCAGGGTAGCAGCGCCCCGCGGCCACCCGATCGCCCTCCGACTCCCGCTGTTTGCGGGATCAAGCCAGCTGCAGCGCCGTCCCGAGCGGCTCGCCGAGCACCAGGCCGAAGCGCTCGAGCAGCTCCGGGACCGTCTCCGGCTTCATCTCGAGCTCGTAGCGGGCGGATAGCCGCGCCAGCTCCCCGGGGTCGGCCTTCAGCGAGCCGCCGAGCTCGACCAGCTCCGCGAAGAAGCGCTCGAAGCCGGCCGGCGCGATGATCTCGAGGATCCTGCAGGGCTCGTCTCCGGCGTTCCAGAACGTGTGCCACTCGTTGCGCGGCTTGAAGACGAGCTCGCCCGGGCCGGCCTCCACGACCTCGTCCCCGAGCAGCCCGCCCATCCGCCCTTCGAGCACGAAGCTGTACTCGTCCTCGCGCGCATGCCGGTGCAGCGGCGCCGCCAGCGCCCGGGGAGACATCGGGTGTTCGACCAGGGAGAAGTCGCCCCCCGCGTCCTCGCCGTCGATCATGAAGCGCACCCCGATGCTGCCGAGGAAGCCCGCCTTGCCGTCGCTGGGACCGATAACCGTCGCCATCTCCTTCTCCTTCCAAGTTCAACGAACAGTGATGTTGCGCGAAAGCGTAGCGACGGCCGGCGGATCTGTCAATATTGGCCGTACACCGATGTCCGAGCAAAAGCGCAAATACGAGAAGAAGCGACGCGCCGAAGCGGAGGCGCAGACCCGCCTGCGGATCACCGAAAGCGCGGTCGAGCTGCACGGCTCGCTCGGTCCCGCCCGCACCTCGATGAGCGCCGTCGCCGAGCACGCCGGCGTGCGCCGCTCGACGCTCTACCGGCACTTTCCCGACGAAGAGGCCCTGTTCGGCGCCTGCTCGGCCCACTGGGCGGCCCGGAACCCGCCGCCCGACATCGAGGCCTGGGCGAAGATCGAAGACGCCGACGAGCGCCTCGCCACCGCCCTGGACGAGATCTACGCCCACTACACCCGCACCGAGGGCATGATGGACAAGCTGCTTCGCGACGCTCCCGTGGTGCCGGTCGTCGACGGATTGATGGGCGGCTACCGGACGTTCCTCGACGCCGCCGCGCAGATCCTGATGCGGGGCAGCGGGGTGCGCGGCAAGGCCCGCGAACGCCGCCGCGCCGCGGTCGGCCACGCTCTCGCCTTCCGCACCTGGCAGGACCTCCGCCGCGGGCAGGGTCTCGGCGAGACCGCAGTGGTCGAACTGATGTCTCGCTTCGTCGCCGCGGCCGGCTGAGGCGCGCGCCGATGGCGGCTAGCGGCTTCGCTTCCAGCCGTGGAGCCGGGGCTTGAGGACCTCGGTCGTCGGCGCGCCCGCCAGGTTCGGCGCGGTGACCGTGATCCGCGTGCGGATCGACTCCTTCGGCGTGAGCCTTCGCAGTCGCCGCTTGACGGCTTTCGAGTAGCGGATCGGGAAGCGTGCCGGCTGGCCGGCGGCAACCGCCTTCGTGCCGCCGTAGAGCGCCACGATCAGGTTCCTCCTGCCGAGGTCCTTGCGCTTCGGCTTGAAGCCCCACATCGCCTGTCCGTAGACGGTGACTTCCGCCGCCATGCTCGACGTGACCAGCAGCCGCAGGGACTTCCCCTTGCGCAGCGCGCGCGCTTCGAGCGCAACCACAGGGCAGGCTTCGTGGTAGGCGGCGCTCTGCGGGCATTGGTCCTGGGTCTCGTCTCCGTAGCCGTCGCCGTCGATGTCGGGCTCGATCGTCGCGACCAGCGGCACGCGCACGAAGGCGCCGGCGGCGAACTGCTGGGTAGCGCCAGCTTCGATGCTGCCCGGGTAGGACCAGGTGTGATCTTCGACCTCGGTGGTCAGGCAGGCGAGGGGGCTGTCGGCCCCAACCGCGACCAGGCCGAAGCGATCGCCTGCCTGCGCGGCGACTCGGGCCGGGAAGACGTTGGGGCCGGGCTGCGCGGTCACCGGATCGCTCTCGAAGACGGCCTGGAACCTGCCGGTCATTTCGGTCGGGCGGAAAATCGCGAGGCGCTCCGTCACCGGGCCGCTGTAGGCGGAATTGACCTTCCAGCCGGTCACGATCCCGGCGCTCGGAGCGCTCAGCGGCAGGGCGCCGCCCGAGGCGTGCTGCTCGGGCACGAGGCTGTAGGACCCCGACGCGTAGTTTCCTTCGCACTCGTCGCCGACTTCGGTCGCCGCCGAGGCCGTTGCCGCGCCGCCCAGCGAGATCGTCGCCGTCAGAGCGAACAGCACCAGGTTGCGGGGGGTTGCCATGAACGCAGGCTAGGACAGTCGGCCGGCTCCCGCAACCGATCAGGCCGATTTGTCCAGCAGCCGGTCCAGCGCCTGACTCAGCCCGCCGATCGCCGAATCGAGCGGCTCGGTGCCGCCGGCGGCGCGGGCGCGGATCAGGGCGCCCTCGACGGTGGAGACGACGAGGCCGGCGAAGGCCTCGGCGTCGCCGCGGCTGACGCCTTCGTCGAGCAGGAACGCGGCGATCGGGCCTTCCCAGCTGCGGAAGGCGGCGGTCGCGGCGGCGGCCAGCTCGGGGTCCTCGGGGCGGGCGAGGGCGGCGGCGGCAACCGGGCAGCCGATCCGCTCGGGGTGGTCCGTGACCCGGCGACGGAAGATCTCACCGAAGCGCCCGAGCGTGCCGCGCAGGCCGCTCTCCTCCAGCGAGCGCTCGATCAGGCCGCGGATCTCCTCGCCCTCGAGCGCCGCGGCCTCGGCCGCCAGCTGCGCCTTGCCGCCGGGGAAGTGGTGGTAGATCGAGCCGCGGGGGGCGCCCCCGCGCTCGGCCACGTCGCGTAGCTCCATCCCGGCATAGCCCTTCTCGGCGAGCAGCTGACGGGCGCCGTGCAGCAGCAGCGCCCGGCCGTCCCGGCGACTCGACTGTGACGGCTGCCCGTCGGCGATCCTGGATATGCCCACCGACATAGTCTATAGTCCGCGCCGATGTATGACCATGGTCATAGAGGGATCGTGGCGATCGCCTGCGCCGGCGCTTTCCTCGCCTTCCTCGACGCGACGATCGTCAACATCGCCTTCCCGGCGATCTCGCACTCCTTCGCGAGCTCGGGGCGCGACGCGCTCTCCTGGGTGCTCGACGGCTACTTCGTCGTGATCGCGGCGCTGCTGGTTCCGGCCGGCGGGATCGCCGACCGCTTCGGGCACAAGCGCGTCTTCCTGCTCGGCGTCGCCGGCTTCACCGTCGCCAGCGCCCTTTGCGCGGCGGCGCCCTCGCTTCCCTTCCTGATCGGCTTCCGCGTCGTCCAGGGCGTGGGGGCGGCGCTGATCGCGCCGACCTCGCTGGCGCTCGTCCTCGACGCCTTCCCGCCCGAGCAGCGGGCCACCGGCGTCGGCATCTGGGGCGCGGCGGCCGCGGCCGCCGCGGCGATTGGACCGACCCTGGGCGGCGCGCTGGTCGAGCTCGACAGCTGGCGGCTCGTTTTCCTGGTCAACCTGCCGCTGGGCGCCGCCGTCGTGCTCTTCGGCGCCCGCCGCCTGCGCGAGCGCCCGCGGCTCGACAGCCGCCTGCCCGACCTGCCGGGCGCCGCGCTGCTGGCGCTCAGCCTCGCGCTGGTCACCCTGGCGATCGTCGAGGGCAACCGCTGGGGCTGGGCGGCCGGCTCGACGCTGGCCTGCTTCGCCGCCTCCGCGGCGCTGCTGGCGGGCGTGGTCTGGCGCAGCACCCGGCACCCGCGCCCGATAGTCGAGCCGGCGCTCTTCGCCGACCGCGCCTTCCGCCTCGGCAACCTCGGCACGCTGCTCTTCGCCGCCGCCTTCTTCTCGCTGATCCTCGGCAACGTCCTCTTCCTCACCGGGGTGTGGGGCTACACCGTGCTGCAGGCCGGCGCCGCGACCCTCCCCGGCCCGACGCTCTCGACCGTCTTCGCCGGACCCGCCGGCAAGCTCGCCGACCGCTTCGGCCAGCGCGCCGTCGTCGTCCCCGGCACGCTCTTCTTCGCCGCCGGGGTGATGGTCCTGCGCTCGGCCGGCGCCCAGCCCGACTGGCTCGGCCTCTGGCTCCCGGGTTCCGCCCTGACCGGCATCGGCATCGGCCTCGCCTTCCCGACCCTCGGATCCGCCGCCGTCCGCGACGTCCCCGACGACCGCTTCGCGACCGCCAGCGCCGTCAACGCCGCCTTCCGCCAGATCGGCGCCGTCCTCGGCACCGCCATCCTCGTCGCCATAGTGGGCGAACCGGCAACCCTCGCCGACGCCCTCAACGTCTCCAACGACGCCTACCTCTTCAGCGTAATCGCCGCCCTGGTCTCGGGCGGGGCGCTCCTCGCCCTACGGCCCCAGCGCGCCGATCGGGATGACGTGGACGCCGTCGTCGCGGCGGTAGCCGTAGCCGCTGCCGATGATCACGCCTAGCGCGGCCGGCGGGCCGCATCGTGAGGTGTCGATCCGTTTGACGAACTTGTGCAGGCTGGCGCAGGCATCATTGACCTGGTGGAAGCCGAGCTTGACCTCGAAGGCGGCCCAGCGCCCGTCGCGGCATTCGACGATGGCATCCACCTCGAGTCCGTCGCTGTCGCGGTAGTGGAGGACTTCGGCGTCGGCCGCCTGAGCGTAGACGCGGAGGTCGCGGATCGCCATCGACTCGAAGAGCAGGCCGAGGGCTTTGAGATCACGGACCAGGCGCTCGGGCCCGCTGCGCATTGCCGCGACGGCGAGCGAGGGGTCGACGAAATGGAGCTTCGATGCCTTGCGCAGCGTGTGACTGGTGCGCAGGTGGACGCCCCAGGCGGGCTGGTCCTCGACGACCATCAGCCGTCTCAGCGCATCGAGATAAGCATCGACGGTGGCACGGTCGAGTGGCCCGTCGGCGCCGCCCGCGTCCCGCGCCAGCGTGACGGTCGATGCCTCCGTGGCAACGTTTCGGCCGATGCCGCGAAGCAGCTGCCCGACCTTGACCGGGTTTCGCCGAGACCCGCTTGCGTTAGCGACGTCCAGGCGCCGGATCTCCTCGAGGTAGTCGCTGACAGCGTCCAGGGACTCACCTTCGCCCATTCCGTGGATGCCTGGCCAGCCGCCCAGCGCAATCTCCTCGGCGAGCTCGCGAACCTCCATTCTGGCCTCGCGTGCTCCCTCTTTGGCTCCGTCGAGAAGACTCTCCAAGGCGATCTGGCCACTGCTTCGCCCCTTCTCGAAGAGGCTCAGGGTCCGCATGCGGACCCGGGCGAGGCGACCGGCTCCGGAATGTCGGGTTGCATCGTCGCTTGGCATGACCGAGCCGGTGAGGAGGAATTGGCCCCGGCCGTCGCGATCGTCGATCGCTCGCCGCACGTGGTTCCAGATCGAGGGCTCCAGCTGCCACTCGTCGATCAGGCGGGGCGTAGGCCCTTCGAGCACCGAAGCAGGATTCAGCACAGCGGCTTCGCGAAGGCTGTCGTCAACGTCCAGGCGGGCTTCGCTGGCTGCAAAGCGCTGAGCCGACATCGTCTTCCCGCACGCCTTTGGGCCCTCAATGACCACGCCCCCCATCGCGCCCAGTTTGCGCTTGATTTGCCGATCGACAATCCGCTCTATGTAAGGGCTAATCAGCATATAATCAGCAAAATACCAGATGTGTATTGGCGGTTTTAGGAGATTTATAATCTGCAAAAAAGCAGACTCACAACCAGCAAAATATAACCGACGACGCTCAGTAGAGGAATACCTAGGCTAGGAACCGTCGCGCTCGACCCGCGCCGCCAGCGAGCGCCAGGCGCTCTCCGCGGCGTCGAGGCCGACGGTGAGGCTGCGGTCGCCGGCGGCGATCTCCAGCGTGGCGCCGCCGGTCTCGCCGATCAGCGTGGCGCCGAGGGATTCGAGCGTGGTGCGGTCGCCGCTGAGCAGGAAGCCGCCGGGGCCCTCGCCGAAGAGGGCCTCCTCGGGGGAGCAGCCGCGTTCGCGCAGGGGCTGGAGGTCGACGCGGCAGCCGATGCCCGCGCCGATCGCGCACTCGGCGAGGGCGCAGGCGAGGCCGCCGTCGCTGACGTCGTGGGCGCAGGCGAGGCTGCCGGCGCGGACCGCATCGCGGACCGCCGCGCAGGCCGTGGCGACGGCGGCCACGTCGGGCTCGGGCAGTCCGGCGTCGAGCTCGCCGCGCAGCTTGGTCAGCTCCGAGCCCGCGAGGTTCGGTTCGAACGGTCCCAGCAGACCGATCGCCTCGCCCTCGCCGGTGAAGGCGCTGCCGCAGGTCTGCGCCGGGTCGGGCAGCTCGCCGACCATGCTGACCACCGGGGTCGGGTAGATCGGGCCTTCCGGTCCCTCGTTGTAGAGGGACACGTTGCCGCCGACGACCGGCACGCCGAGTTGCTCGCAGGCCTCGGCGAGGCCGCTGACGGCGCGGTCCAGCTGCCAGGCCGGGACGGGTTTCTCGGGGTTGCCGAAGTTGAGGCAGTTGGTCAGGCCGAGCGGCTCGGCGCCGACGCAGGCGAGGTTCTGGGCGCACTCGAGCACCGCCTCGACCGTGCCCGCGTGCGGGTCGCAGGCGACGCGTCGCCCGTTACCGTCGATCGAGACGGCGATCGCGTTGGCCGCCTCCGGTATCTGCAGGACCGCCGCGTCGGCGCCCTCGGGGCGGCGCACCGTGCGCGAGCCGACCAGGCAGTCGTACTGCTCGAAGGCCCAGCGCTTCGAGGCGACGCTGGGCGAGGCGAGCAGCGCCAGCAGCGTCTCCTCGCTCGTCGCGTCCTCGTGCAGCGTCGTCCGATTCCCGTACTGCCAACCCTTGGGCGCCGCCGGCTCGAGGTCATACAGCGGGCAACCGTCGACCAGCGCCTCGACCGGCATCTCGCCGACGACCGCATCGCCGCGCAGCACCCGCACCTGCCCGGAATCGGTGATCGTCCCGATCTCGGCGCCACCGGTCTGCCATTTCTCGCAGACCGCGAGCACCTCGGCGACCTTGCCCGGCTCGACCACCGCCAGCATCCGCTCCTGGCTCTCGGAGACCATGATCTCGAAGGGCTCCATGTCGGCCTCGCGCAGCGGCACCCTGGCCACGT
>Ga0210100_1000022_pt1 | contig 34316 bp, 33 predicted proteins | sample MayberryNW_TuleB_FD_185525 | JGI IMG/M metagenome (GOLD analysis project Ga0210100, IMG submission 185525) | Wetland microbial communities from San Francisco Bay, California, USA, that impact long-term carbon sequestration - MayberryNW_TuleB_D1... | ecosystem: Environmental > Aquatic > Marine >... | reverse complement strand
TGCTGATCGCCGGCACGATCGCGATCGCCCAAACCGACCTGAAGCGGGTGATCGCCTACTCGACGATGAGCCAGATCGGCTACATGATCATGGGCGTCTCGATCGGCGCCTACTCGGCCGGGCTCTTCCACCTGATGACCCACGCCTTCTTCAAGGCGCTGCTCTTCATGGCGGCCGGCTCGATCATCTCGGCGATGGCCAACCGCCAGGACATCGACCGGATGAGCGGCTTCTGGAAGGCGATGCGGCTCACCTCGGTGCTCTTCCTGATCGGCTCGCTGGCGCTGGCCGCCTTCCCGGGCACCTCGGGCTTCTTCTCCAAGGACTCGATCCTCGCCTTCGCGGAGGCGCGCGGCGGGATGTACGAGTGGATGGCGATCGGCGGCTACGTCGGCGCCTTCCTCACCGCGATCTACACCTTCCGCCTCGTCTTCCGGGTGCTGCCCGGCAAGCCCTGCCCGGAGGCCCAGGTGCTGATCGAGACCGGCCACCTCTTCCATGGCGACCCGATCAACCCGGCGACCGAAGAGCTCGAGGACGCCGCGGTCGGCTTCCCCGGCGAGCACCACCACATCGCCGAGCAGTCCTGGCCGATGGCGGTGGCGATGTCGATCCTCGGCTTCGGCGCCCTCTTCGCCGGGCTGATCCAGATCCCGGGCGTGACCGACGTGCTCTTCAAGTTCCTCGACCCGGCCTTCGCCGACTCGCCGCTGAGCGCGATCCACGCGAGCACCGGCGCCGAGTGGCGCGGCCTGGCGATCGGCGGCGCGATCTCGATCCTCGGCATCGCCGTCGCCTGGCTGCTCTGGGTGCGCGAGACCGAGTGGCCGCGGCTCTTCCGCGAGCGCCTGCGCCCCGTCTACCTGCTCTGCCTCAACAAGTGGTACTTCGACGAGGCGATCGAGTTCCTCGTCGTCCGCCCCGCCCTGGCGGTCGGCCGCTTCGCCAACCGGGTCTTCGAGCGGATCGTCGTCGACGGCCTGGTGATCGGCGCCGAGGACGTCGTCAGCAGCGGCGGCCGGCTCGTGCGGATCGCGCAGAGCGGCTACGTTCGCGCCTACGCGCTGCTGCTGCTCGTCGGCTTCGCCGGCCTCGCCCTCTACTTCCTGCTCGCCAGCTCATGACCAACTCGCTGCTCTGGACACCGCTCGCCTTCGGCCTGATCGGCCTCGCCGTGCCGCGCCGCTACGTCGGCTGGTGGGCGACGCTCGGCGCCGCCGCGACGCTCGGCATCGCGATCGCCCTGCTCGCCGGCTTCGACAGCGGCGCCGCCGGCCTCCAGGACACCGTCGACGTCAACTGGATCCCGGGGCTGGGCGTCGACTACAGCCTCGGCATCGACGGGCTCAACGTCTTCCTGCTGGCGCTCACCGCGGTCCTCTGGACGGCGGGCACCGCCTTCGCCGCCTTCCGCGAGCAGCGCCGTCCCCACCTCTTCTTCCTGATGATGCTGCTCGGCGAGACCGCCACCCTGGGCTCCTTCCTCGCCCAGGACCTGCTGCTCTTCGTCCTCTTCTTCGACCTGATGCTGGTCCCGTTCTACTTCCTCTTCGGCGCCTGGGGAAGCGACCGCGAGGACGGGCCGACGGCGGCCGCGGCGACCCTGAAGATGATCGTCTACACGCTGATCGGCTCGCTGCTGATGATGGTCGCGGCGATCGCCACGGCGATCATCTCCGCCCAGCACGGCGGCCACCTCACCTTCTCGATCGCCGAACTGGCCAAGCACCCGATCGGCGAAGGCAGCCAGCGCTGGATCTTCTGGTTCTTCGCCGCGGCCTTCCTCGTCAAGATGCCGGCCTTCCTGCTGCACGGCTGGATGCCGGACGCCTACCGCGCGGCGCCGCTGCCGGCCCTGGCGGTCTTCTCCGGCGTGCTCGCCAAGGTCGGCGCCTACGGCTTCCTGCGGGTCGTGCTGCCGCTCTTCCCGGCGGCAACGGTCGAATTCCAGACCGTGATCCTGCTGATCGCCCTGGCCTCGATCCTCTACGGCTCGGTGATGGCCTTCACCCAGACCAACGTGCGCCTCGTCGCCGGCTACTCCTCGGTAGCCCAGCTCGGCTTCATCACCGCCGGCATCTTCGCCCTCTCCGCCGACGGCGCCGACGGCGCCGTCCTGCAGATGGTCAACCACGGCCTCGTGGTAGCTCCCCTATTCGTGATCGTCGCACTGCTCGCGGAGCGCTCCGGCACGGAGGACCTGCGCAAGATGGGCGGCATGGCCACCAAAGCTCCCGTCCTCGCCGCCCTCTTCCTGATCGTCACCCTCGCAACGCTCGCGATGCCCGGCTCCGCCAACTTCATCGGCGAGTTCTACATCCTCAACGGCCTCTTCAACGCCAAGATCGTCTTCGCTTTCATTGCCATCTCCGGCGTCGCAATGAGCGCCTACTACGCGCTGCGCTTGTACCAGCGCACGATGCACAACCGCAAGGCGGGCGGAGTCGAATCCCGCGAGATCGGCTGGCACGACGGCATCGTCCTCATCCCCCTCGTCCTCTGCATCCTTGGCCTTGCGCTCTATCCGCAGCTGATCCTGAAGCGGACGGACGCCTCGGCAGCCCAGGCGGTAGCGGCCACGGAAGGGCCGTCGAGGGGGTCTGCCAAAACACTCCAGCGAGGCTCCCGCCGAGCGTTTTGGCAGACCCCCTCGACGGCCCTCACCACGACCGAGGCCCCCCAGTGAACTTCCACGCGCCGCATATGGACTACGCGGGGCTTTCCCCGGTCATTGCGCTCACGGCGGGTCTGTGCATCGTGCTGCTCAGTGCGGTGTTCAAGTCGGTGCGACGAGCGGCTCCCTTTTTGAGCTTGTTGACCTTGGGGGCCACAGCGGGGTTCCTTATCTGGCAATGGAACGATCCGACCGAACTCGTTTCGGGAGCCTTGAGGCTTGATGACCTTGCAATCTCGATCTCGCTTATCGCAGTGCTTACGGCTGGGTTTGCTGTGCTGCTGTCCATCCGCGAGCCCGCTGTCGATTCGGTCGGCTCCGGCGAGTACCACGCTCTATTGCTCGGCTCGGTCCTCGGCATGACGCTGCTCGCCCAGGCGACCAACCTGGTGACCTTCTTCGTCGCGATCGAGACGCTCTCGATCCCGCTGTACATCCTCTGCGCCGCCAACCTGCGCCGCGAGAAGTCGCTCGAGTCGGGGCTCAAGTACCTGATCGTCGGCTCGCTCGGCTCGGCGACGCTGCTCTACGGGATGGCGATGCTCTACGGCGGCTCGGGCTCGACCGGGTTCACCGGGATCGCCGCCGGCATCTCGCAGAAGGGCGTGCTCGGCGACCCGCTGGTCCTGGTCGGGATCGGCCTGACCGCGGTCGGGCTCGCCTTCAAGACCTCGATCGCCCCCTTCCACCAGTGGACGCCGGACGTCTACGAGGGCGCGCCGACCCCGATCACCGGCTTCATGGCGGTGGCGACCAAGGCGGCGGCCTTCGCCGTCTTCGTCCGCTTCTTCGACGTCGCCCTGATCTCGCAGGCAAGCGAATGGCAGCCGGCGCTCGCCGTGCTCGCCGCGATCTCGATCGTCGTCGGCAACGTCGGCGCGCTCGGCCAGAACTCGCTCAAGCGCCTGCTCGGCTACTCCGGCGTCGCCCAGGCCGGCTACATCCTCGGCGGCCTGGTGGTGGCCAGCGAGGCCGGCGTCAACGCGCTGGTCTTCTACCTGGCCGGCTACGCCCTGATGAACCTCGCTGCCTTCGCCGTGGTCGTCGCCCGCGAGCGCGAAACGGTCTACGGCGACCACATCGACGGCGTGCGCGGCCTCGGCGCCGAGCGCCCGGCGCTCGCCTGGCCGCTGACGATCTCGATGCTTGCCCTCGCCGGCCTGCCCGCCACCGTCGGCTTCATCGGCAAGCTCTACCTGATCGAGGCCCTGGTCGAAGGCGACTACACCTGGCTGGCGGTCTTCATCGCGATCGGCACGATGATCTCGCTCGCCTACTACCTGCGGGTGGTCGCGGCGATGTGGATGCGTCCCGCGGGCGAGACCGCCGCCCCGGCGATCGCCGGCGCCTCCCCCGAGGCCGACCCGATCGACCCCGAGGCCGGCCACCGCATCTACCTGCTCGCCCCCGCAGCCCTCGCGGCGGCGGCCACGGTCTTCTTCGGAGTCATCCCGCAGCCCCTGGTCGAGTTCGCCCAGCACGCCGGCGCCTCGCTTTTTTGACGCACTCCTGACGCAATTGGCACATTCCGCGCGCCACGCGTGAATCGAGGTCTGCCACGGTCGAGGCGTGCTTTTCGCCAGCCTCCCCAACCCGAGCAGTCCCGCCTTCCCGGCGCTGATCTCTGCCCTGATCGGCTTCACCGGAACCAGTTACGGCTTCTGGAAACAGATGCCCCGCGACGAGATCCAGTGGGCGGGTTTCTTCTGCGCATATGTTGGCTTGGCGGTGGGCCTGGTGTTCTATATCGCGACCCTCCTCGGCGAGCTATAGTGACGTTCATGCGGCGAAACGTTTTGGCTACAGAACTCCACTTGCCAATCGTCCTCGCCAGCCTCGTCGGGATCCCGATTCTCGAGGCGTGGCTCGCCCTGGGGTGGTCTCGCGAAATCCTGGGCATAGTCGAGATCGGAATCGCCCTCCTCGCCTCTTTCATCGGGAAACCGGTGCAGGCTTGGCTTGCACCGCGAATCGGGATTCCACCCCCGCGTCACATGGGCCATCGGCCAAAGACCTGATCACCCGCTCGGCGATGTCCTGCCCCCTGCGGAAGACCGCCTATCGGACCGCGCAATCCTTTGACTTTGCCAGCGGGTCGCGTCCTCCCCAGCTGCCAACCGACGCGTAAGGACGAAAGCGGATGAAGGCTGAGTGGCGATGGAAGGGGTGGGCCCGGTCGCGGGCAACCGCCTCGCGGTGGGCGCCGCCGCTCCGGGTAGCGTAGTCGCGCATCTCGGCCGCGCTGCGCCAGACGGAGAAGGTGGAGACGAGCCGCGGCAGGCGGCCGAACCCGGTCGAGGCGAGCAGGCCGGGCTCGGTGAGGACCTCCTCTTCGGCGGGATGCGCCGCCCGCAGGAAAGGGGCGAGGCGCCAGGGCATCAGGCGGCCGAGGGTGAGGACGACGACCGGCTCCTCGTCGGCGACGGGCCGCTCCTTGGCCGGCAATCCGTCCAGGTTCGGCCACTTCCCGAATACCCGCAGCGGCTCCATCCGCACCTGCCAGCCCGCCCGGAAGGGCTCGGCATGTGGGTCGGAGGCGAGGAACGACTCGAAGTGCCGGTCGTCGTCCCAGGAGGCAAGCAACGCCACCGTCCGCGGGTTCGGGGCGGGAAGCAGGCCACCTCCGAGCGGCGCCGTGAAGAGGGTCTCCGCGTAGCGCAAGCCTGGAACCCTGTCGACTGAGGGCCGCCGGCCGAGCGCCTTAAGGCCGTCGGTCAGGGGGACTTCGGCGATCTGGACGGTGACAATCACGGCGGGCCTCCTCGGTAACCTAGCGGCGATGAACGCGCTCTGGCTCGGCTTCGAGCGGATGAGCGCGGGCGAGACATGGCGTGCGTAGGGCGCGGTATGTTCACCGCATGGGAGAGCGGCTTAGGGCGCTGTCGGCGTCGACTATGTGCGAGGCGTTTCAGGTCTCCGCCGAGGACAACGCCGGCAAACCCGCGCTGCGGCTGAAGGACAGCGACTACGCGGCCTCCTGGGACGAGTACGCGGAGGCGGTGCGCAAGCGCGCCGCCGGGCTGGCCGCGCTGGGCGTCGAGCGCGGCGACACGGTCGGCTTCATGCTGGTCAACCGGCCGGCGCTGCACCTCACCGATGCCGCCGCGATGCACCTCGGCGCCACCTGCTTCTCCGTCTATAACACCTCCTCGCCCGAGCAGGTCGAGTACCTGGTCCGCGACGCCGGCAACCGGGTGATCGTCACCGAGCAGCAGTACCTCGAGCGGGTTCTGGCGGCGCGCGAGGCAGTCGAGACGCTCGAGCACGTCATCGTCGTCGATGGCGAGGCGCCGCGGGGGACGATCGCGATCGCCGAGCTGGAGCGGATGGGCGAGCCCGGCTTCGACTTCGATACCGCCTGGCGGGCGGTCGAGCCCGAGGACGTGCTCTGCCTGATCTACACCTCGGGCACCACCGGACCGCCCAAGGGCGTGCAGCTCTCGCACGCCAACATGGTCTCCGTCTGGCGCGCCTGCGACGAGATCCAGCAGATCGAGCCGGGCGGGCGGATGATCTCCTACCTGCCGAGCGCCCACATCGCCGACCGCTGGGCCGGCCTCTACGGGCAGATGGTCTACGGCAACTGCGTCTACTGCTGCCCGGACCCGCGCCAGATGGTCGCCTACTCGATCGAAGTGCGGCCGACCGTCTGGGGCGGCGTGCCGCGCATCTGGGAGAAGCTCAAGGGGGCGATCGAGGTCGGGATCGCGGCCGAGGCCGACGAGGCCAAACGCGAAGCGACCGAGGCGGCGATCGAGGTCGGCCTGCGCCGCGCCCGCGCCCTGATGGCCGGCGAGGCGCCCGACGAGCTGCAGGCCGAGTGGGAGCGCGCCGACGAGCAGGTGCTCTCCGGCATCCGCGGGCTGCTCGGCCTCGACCAGGTCGAATCGTTCGTCGTCGGCGCCGCGCCGACCCCGCCCGAGGTGCTCGAGTTCTTCCTCGCCCTGGGCATCGAGATCTGCGAGACCTGGGGCATGTCGGAGACCAGCGCGATCAGCACGCTCAACCCGCCCGGCCGGGTGCGGGTCGGCACCGTCGGCCCGCCGATCCCCAACACCGAGGTGAAGCTCGCCGAGGACGGCGAGATCCTCGTGCGCGGCCCGCAGGTGATGGTCGGCTACCGCAACCTGCCGGAGAAGACCGCCGAGGCGCTCGGCGAGGACGGCTGGCTGCGGACCGGCGACATCGGCGAATTCGACGACGAGGGCTACCTGCGGATCGTCGATCGCAAGAAGGAGCTGATCATCAACGCGGCCGGCAAGAACATGTCGCCGGCGAGCATCGAGGCGAAGCTGAAGGCCGCCTCGCCGCTGATCGCCCAGGCGGTGGCGATCGGCGACAACCGCCCCTACAACGTCGCCCTGATCGCGCTCGACGCCGAAACCCTCGCCGCCCGCGGCCTCGACCCCGGCGACCCGGCCGTCGCCGAGGAGATCGCCGCCGCGGTCGAGGCCGGCAACGCCCGCCTCTCGCGGGTCGAACAGATCAAGCGCCACGCGATCGTCCCCGGCGAGTGGCTGCCGGGCGGCGAGGAGCTCACCCCGACGATGAAGCTCAAGCGCCGCCCGATCGAACGCAAGTACGAAGCCCAGATCGAGTCGCTGTACGAAGCCTAGAAAATACTAGGTAATACTACTGCTTTCTGCATAGCATCAGATAGTCTTCGGCAGCGATGGACCCGCTGCTGAACCCCTTCCGTCCCGGCGCCGGCACACCTCCGCCGACCCTGGCCGGGCGTGAGGCCGAGATCGGCGCGATCGCCAATCTGCTGGGCAGGCTCGCGGCGGGACGCGGGGAGCGCAGCCTCGTGCTCACCGGTCTGCGCGGGGTCGGCAAGACGGCGTTGCTCTGGACCGCGGAAGAAGCCGCGGAGGATCTCGACTGGCTCACCATGAGCCTCGAGGCCCGCTCCGACATCGACTTTCGATCGGCCCTCGCCGAACGCGCCTGGGTGATCCTGCGGCAGCTCGAACATCGCGGCGCCGTGCGCGAGGCGCTCGCCCGCCTGGCGACGACGATCAGGCGCGTGCGCCTGCAGGAGCCGGCGACCGGCCTCGAGGTGAGCGTCGATCTGGCCGCGGCCGACCGGCGGGAGGGCGCGCTCGAGGCCGACGTCATCGAGCTCTTCCGAGCCCTGGGGACGACCGCCCGCGAGACGAAAACCGGCGTGCTCTTCCTCTTGGACGAGCTGCAGCTGGTCGCGCCCGAGGCGCTCGAGGCGCTCTGCGCCGCGATGCAGGACGTCGGCAGGCGCGAGCTCCCGCTTGCCGTCGTCGCAGCCGGACTGCCGACGCTGCGTGGCCGGCTGCTGGACGCCAAGACCTACGCCGAGCGGCTCTTCGGCTACCGGGAGCTCGGTCCGCTGAGCGACGATGCGGCGACCCTGGCACTGGTCGAGCCCGGTCGGTCGGTCGAACCGGGCCTCGAATTCGAGGGGCCGGCGCTGAAGGCGCTGCTCGCGGCCTGCCAGGGCTACCCGTACTTCATCCAGGTGTACGGGCACGCGGCCTGGCAGGTCGCGGCCGGACCCACCGTGGGAGCCGGCGACGCCAAGAAGGCGCTGGCCCTGGGAGAGAGGGAACTCGAGGCCGACCTCTATGCCGGGCGCTGGGACCGGGCAAGCGAGAAGGCGCGCGCCTACATGCGCGAGATGGCCCGGCTCGGCGACGGCCCGGTGAGCAGCGGCGAGGTCGCCGCCACCTTCGGAGGCCACCGCGCGGCCGCGCCGACGCGTGACCGGCTGATCGACGACGGACTGGTCTTCAGCCCCGCCCGCGGCAAGGTGGAGTTCACCGTGCCCGGCTTCGCCCACTACGTACGACGGGTCCCGCAATCGGCGTCCTCCTGACAACTGCCGCGATCGTCCTCGCCGTCGGCGTCGGGGTCGCCTCCGAGCGGCGCTGGCCGGCGGGGGCCGCGCTCGCCGCGCGGCGAGCGCTGACGCTGGTGCTCTACGTCTTCCTGCCGCCGGTGATCTTCTTCAACATCGCCAAGGCGAACATCGACCTCAGCCACGGCGTCGGGCTGCTGCTGGGGATCGTCGCCTCCTCGCTGGGGGCGCTCTTCGCCTACCTGGTCGCGAGCCGCGTCCTGAAGCTGCCGCGCTTCCAGGTCGGCGCCGTCGTCTGCACGATCCTCAGCGTCAACACCGGCTACCTGGGCTACCCGATGACGGTCGCGCTGCTCGGCCGCGACCAGCTCTCGACCGCGGTCCTCTACGACGTCCTGGTCACCGGGCCCTGCCTGCTGCTCGGCGCCTTCGCCGTCGGCGCCGCCTTCGGCACCAAGGCCGGCGAAACCACCCGCCAGCGGGTGCGCGCCTTCTTCACCCGCAACCCGGCGCTCTACGCCGCGATCCTCGGCCTGCTCGCCCCCAGGGCGCTGGCTCCGAACGTGCTGGTCGACGCCTCGCAGGCGCTGATCGTCGCGATCCTGCCGATCGGCTTCTTCGCCGTCGGCGCCACCCTGGCTGAGAACGCCGAGCACGGCGAGCTGCCGATGCCGCCGCCGCTCAGCCGCCCGGTCGCGCTCACCGTCCTCACCCGCCTCGCCGTCGTCCCCGCCCTCCTGATGCTGCTCGCCGCTCCCCTGATCCACCTGCCCGCCGCCTACCGCCTGCTCTCGGCGATGCCCTCCGGCCTCAACTCGCTGGTCGTCGCCCACGCCTACGGCCTCGACATGGAGATCACCGCCGAGGCCGTCACCTGGTCGACGATCGTCGTCGTCGGCGCGGCGCTGGTATCGCTTGCCTTCTGATGCCTAATTAGGCATTATTCGATTGTGAGTTCAAACTCGACTGGGAAGCTTCTCCGGGCGACACGACAGCGCCACCGCCTCAGCCAGAAGCGGCTGGCACTGCGGGCGGGCACCGACCAGGCCGCGATCAGCCGGATCGAGAGAGGCGAGACCTCGCCGACGCTGGAGACATTCGAGCGCCTGATGGCGGCGATGGGCGAGCGCCTCGCGATCGCCTCCGAACCGCTCGAACGCGACTACGACCCCTTGCACATGCGCGCGACGCTGAAGCGTACGCCCGAGGAGCGGCTCCGGTTGGCGATCTCCTGGAACCGGCTGGCGGGACGACTGACCGCGGCGGGAAAGCGTCCTCATGGCTGATCGCGCGCCCGCCACACTCGACCCCCAGCGAATCTTCGAAGAGCTGGCTCGGCATGAGGTCGATTTCGTCCTGGTCGGCGGGCTGGCGGCTCAGACTCACGGCAACACCCGGATGACGAATGACGTTGACGTCATTCCCGAACCTGATCCCGGCAACCTCGCTCGGTTGGCGGCCGCGCTCCGGGCGCTGGATGCCAGCGTGCTCAACCCCGGTCACGAAGAAATCGAAATCGACGCCGCGATGCTGCCGCCGACGACGATCTGGCAGTTCGCCACCCCCCACGGCGACATCGACGTCCTGCACGACGCACCGGGGGCCGCCCCCTATGCGGAGCTGCGCGAGCGTGCCCTGGTCATCGCGCTCGACGGAACTCCTGTGCCAGTCGCGGATCGCGACGACCTAATCCGGATGAAACTGAGCCGAGGCCGCCCAATCGACCGCGCCGATGTCGCCGCGCTCACCGACCCCGAGGCCGATCGATGATCCACCACGTCGGGATCGAGGTCGCGGCGGACGAGGTCGAGCGCACGGTCGAGCTCTTCCAGCTGCTCGGCTTCGAGTTGGTCGAGCCACCCGAGACGCTGCGCGAGTTCACCTGGCTGGAGCGCGCCGGCACCCAGGTCCACCTGATGCCGACCGCGGAGCCGATCGTGCCGGCGCGCGGCCACCTCGCGATCGTCGTCGCCGAGTTCGAGGCCACCTTCGAGGCCGTGCGCGAGGCCGGCTTCGAGATCGAGCGCCGCCGCGAACACTGGGGGCAGCCCCGCGCCCTGGCGATCGCCCCGGGCGGCCACCGCGTCGAGTTGATGGCCGCGCCGCCCTCCGAGGCGAACTAAGTGCCGAGCATGTGCTCGACCGCGGCAAGGAAGTCAGCGGCGCCCTCGACGTAGCGCTGTGCCTCCTCGTCGCTCGGCGAGACCGCCTGGTAGTCGCCACCCTCCCTTGCCACCTGCGCATGCTGGGCGAGCGTGAAGAGCGTCGGGTCGAACGCGTCTGTGACCACGTAGTTGACGCGGAAGGCCTCGCGCCCCGCGGCGAGTCGGTCGCGGGCCTGCTCGAAGAACTCTTCCGAGCGGGGACTCACCGGATGACCTTCTTGCCCTCGCCGAGGTCATCCAGCGAGCCACCATGGAGGACGACCTTGTCGCGGTCGACCTCCTGCAAGAAGAAGGAATGGATGCGGCGACGGTCGCGCAGGTACTCGGTGTCAAACACGCGCAACGAGTAATAGACGGGGCTGTCAGCCTCAGCGTCGGCTGCTGCCTCGATCAGCGCCATCGCGTCCCAAGCGGCCTGGCGCGCGTCGCGCGCCGGGTTCACGATCGCCAGCAGATCGACGTCAGAGCGAAGATCCGGGTCCGTCTCCGCGGGATCAGCCTCTCTTCGGGCGCGAGATCCGTAGAGCCAAACCGCAAGCAGGTCGTTGCCAAGTTCGCTCCTCAGATCGCCGAGCAACCGAGCGACGACCCTTCTCTCCCTCTCGCTGAGGGCCACCTGGGCTCCGAGAGTCGAAGGAAGGCCGGCGGTCATGGGTTGAGCATAGGCGACGACCTGGAAGCCCCCGCCGCAGCGGGGTCTACGATGCGCCGGTGCGCTACCCGGTCGAGGACTTCACCGCCGAGGAGCGGGCTCTGCTCGCCCCTCACTTCACCAACCTCGATCGGCCCGTCTTCGCCCTGGTCAACTTGCCGGAGACCGTGAAGGGCGCGCTTTTTGCCCGCTATTCGCGGTATTCCGGGACGGTGCGCCGGCTCTACCTGGACGAGTTCGCCGCCGACGCCGAGTCCGGCACGCGGCCATTCGACGGGGTCGAGGGTGAGCGCGCCGCGGGCCTCTACGAGCGCGTGTTCGTCGGCTACGGCGACGACTCGATCGCCCAGGTGGGCGGCGCCCACATCGCCTGCGAGTGGGTGTCGAACGTGCTCACCAAGGTGCTGCAGCGCGGCCGCCTCGCCGCCTACCTCGAGCAGTCGACCCGCTACATCCCCTACGACCAGCCGATGCGAATCGACGGCGGCGAGGGCTACCGCTACTACCGCGACGAGCGGCTCGGACCGCGGTTCGGCGCCGCGATGGACGAGCTCTTCGCGATCTACTCGCGCTCGCTGGCGCGGGTCGAGGAGTGGGCGGCGGAGCGCTGGCCGCGCGGCGAGGGCGAGCCCGAGGGACCGTGGCGGCGCTCGATCCGCGCCAAGGCGCTCGACCTGATGCGCGGGCTGCTGCCGGCCGCGACCCTCAGCCACGTCGGCATCTACGCCTCCGGCCAGGCCTACGAGCAGCTGCTCCTGCGGCTGATGGCCTCCCCCCTGCCCGAGGCGCGCGAGTACGGCGCGATGATCCTCGCCGAGCTGAAGCAGGTGATGCCGAGCTTCGTCTCGCGGGTCGAGCGCCCGGAGCGCGGCGGCGAGTGGGTCTCCTACCTCGAGGCGCGCCGCGAGCGCACCGAGGAGTGGGTGGCGCGGCTCGGGCTCGACCGGCGCGGCGCCGGCGAGGACGTGCCCTCGGTCGAGCTGGTCCACGTCGACGGCAGCGAAGAGGACCTGCTCGCCGCCTGCCTCTTCGAGTCGGCCGCCGTGCCGCAGACCGAGATCCTCGCGCGGCTCGACGTGCTCGACGGCGAGGAGCGCGCCCAGCTGCTCGCGGCGACGGTCGGCGAGCGAGGCAACCGCCGCCACCGCCCCGGCCGCGGCTTCGAGGCGCTGCGCTACCGCTTCGAGATCGTCTCCGACTACGGCGCCTTCCGCGACCTGCAGCGCCACCGGATGCTGACCTGCCAGTGGCAGCGGCTCGGCCCCGACCTCGGCGCGGGCGTGCCCGAGGAGGTGCGCGAGGCAGGCGCCGGCGAGGAGTTCGAGCGCGCCCTCGAGATCTCACGCGCCGAGTACGAGCGCCTCGCCGATGCCGGCCTGCGCGAGGAGGCGCCCTACGCGCTCAGCCTCGCCTACCGGATCCGCTACACGCTCGACCTCAACGCGCGTGAGGCGATGCACCTGATCGAGCTGCGCTCGGGCCGCGAGGGACACCCCACCTACCGCGCGGTCGCCCAGGCGATGCACGAGCGGATCGCCGCGATCCACCCGGGCGTCGCCGCCGCGATGCGCTTCGTCGACGACTCGACCGAGCCGCGCCTCGAGCGGATCCTCAGCGAGATCCGCACCCACCGCAAGCGGGCCGCGGCTACGCCGCCCGCTCCCTGACAACCCTGGCGATATCGAGCTTCTTGACGGCGCGCAGGCCAGGGCGCTCGGAGAGCAGCGAGACGGCGAGGATCGCCAGGGACGAGAGGACGAGCGTCGAGGCGCGAATCTGCAGCTCAAAGCTGAAGGCCTCGCTTTCGAAGGAGGCGAGGAAGAGGCGGGAGACCTCGAGGCCGACGATCAGGCCGGGGACGATCCCGATCGCGGTGACGAGGAAGTTCTCGGCCGTGATCATCCGCGAGAGCGTGCGGAAGGGCGTGCCCGCCGCCCGCAGCGTGGCGACCTCGACCGAGCGTTCGGCCAGGTTGGCCTGGATCGAGTTGTAGAGCAGGGCGAAGGCCATCGCCGCGCCGAAGATCAGCATCGTTCCGACGAAGGCGTAGAAGAGCCCGAGGTATTCGTCGACGGTCGACTTGAGCGCGGCCGAGTCGACGAAGGCGACGACGCCCGGCAGGGCGCTGAGCCGCCGCCGCATCGCTTCCCGGTCGGCGCCTGGGCCATAGCGAACCAGCGCCACGTTGCCGAGTCCGAGCCGCGGCCCGGCGAGGCGCCGGATCGGTCCCAGCGCCGCGTAGACGTAGGTGCCGAGCGGCTCGTCGACGAAGGCGTCGACCGGGGCGGGAACCGAGGCGCCCGTGCCAGGCGCGCTCACCTCGACGCTCTCGCCGGCGCCGATGTCCAGCTTGCCGGCGAGGGCCTTGCCGGCGAGCAGTCCCCGGGCGGGCAGCGTCGTCGTGCCGCCCCCCGGGAGGAGGAAGCCGTGCATCCTGGTGTCGCGGGCGAAGCCCTTGAGCGCCGTCTGGTAGCGGTTGCCGTCGGCGCGCAGCGAGACCGGCACGTCGACCCCGGCTTCGGCTTCCGCAACCCCGTTGACGCCACGCAGCCGGCGCAGCTCGTCCGGCCTCAGGGCGCCGCGGAAGTAGAGCTCGGCGTCCTGGCGTTCGATCTCGCCGTACTGGCGTTCGACCAGGATTTCGGTTGTGTCGACCATTCCCCAGGAGACGAGGATCAGGGTCAGGGCGAGGACGACGCCGAGGATCGTCGCGAGGGAACGGCGCGGGTTGCGGCCGATCGCTCGCAGCGTCATCCGCCAGCGCACCGGCAGGCGGCGCAGCGGTGGGATCAATCGCTCGGCCAGGCTGAGATGGCCCCGGCCTGCCGGTGCGAAGCGGCGCATCGCCTCGGCCGGGGGGACGCGCGCCGCGGCGAAGGCCGGCAGCGCCGCCGCCAGCGAGCCGGTCAGCAGGCCGAAGGCGATCCCGATCAGCGCGGTCAGCGGCGAGACCGAGGTCAGCGTGATCGGGATCGAGAGCTGAGTCGTATACGCCTGGGTGACGACGCCCGCCAGCGCCGACCCGGCGGCGGCGCCGAGCAGGCCGCCGAGCAGGCCGGAGACGACGCCGAAGGTGAGGTAGTGGAGGACGACCTGGCGGCGCGAGTAGCCGCAGGCGCGCAGCATGCCGACGATCGGGCGCTGGGAAGTGACCAGGCGGCGCATCAGCACGCCGGTGGCCAGCGCCGCGGCGCTGAGGAAGAGCAGCGGGAAGAGCAGCGCCATCTCGCGGAAGCTGGATACGTCCTGCTGCAGGGCGTTGTTGGAGGGCTGATCGGCGCGGGTGAGCACGTCGGCGGCGCCGAGCTGCCCGGCGCGCCGGCTCAGCTTCGCGGTGAGCGCCGCCGATTCGCGCCCGCCCTCGTAGTAGACCGCCACCTGGTTAGGCCCGCCGCCGGCGAGCCGCCGCGCGGTCGCTTCCGGAGCGAAGAGGACGCCGAAGTCCTTCGGCGCCGGCAGGATGTCCTGGCGGCTGCGAGCCGGCCAGAAGTACTCGGGCGAGGAGGCGACGCCGACGATCCTCAACCGCCGCGGCCCAGCGGCGCCAATCGCGGTGACGGAATCGCCGACCCGGAGGCCGAAGGAATCGGCCATGTGTTTCTCGACCAGCACGCCGTCCGGCTCCCCGGGTCGCGGGTAGACGCCCCATTCGACCTCGACCCGGTTGACGGCGGGCTGGCGCCCGGCGGGCAGGCCGACGACCCGGCCGAGGAACTTGTCCCGGCCGACATGCAGCGGAACGTCGGCCTGCGTCCGAGCCTGCACCGCGTCCACGCCCGGGGTCCGCTCCGCCTCCGCGGCGAAGCGCTCGCTCTCGCCCCCGGTGACCGTGAGATCGGCGAAGCGGTACTCGACGAAGGCCTGCTTGTAGGAGGCGTCGAGGTTGCGGTAGGCGTCGTAGCTGGCGCCGAAGAGGGTGACGCCGAGGAAGATCGTCACGGCGATCGCCCCGAAGGAGGTCGCCTGGCGCCGCATGTCGCGGCGCGCCTTCGTCCGCAGCGTCCTCATCGTGCCCCTACCACTCCAGCGCCGCGGCGTCCTCCGGCGAGGAGTTGGGCTCGTCGGCGACGATCTCGCCGTCGCGCAGGCGCAGGACGCGGTCGGCCATGCGAGCGATCGAGGCGTTGTGGGTGACGAGCAGCACGGTCTGGTGCAGCTCGTGGCTGAGTTCGTGCAGCAGGCCGAGCACGGTGCGGCCGGTCTCCAGGTCGAGGGCCCCGGTCGGCTCGTCGCCGAGCAGCACGTGCGGACCGCTCGCCAGGGCCCGCGCGACCGCGACCCGCTGTTGCTCGCCGCCGGAGAGCTGCGCCGGGAAGTGGTCCAGCCGCTCGCCGAGCCCGACCCGGCGCAGCATCTCGGCGGCGCGGTCGGGGCCGTCGCCGAGCTCCGCGACCAGCTCGACGTTCTCCAGCGCGGTCAGCGTCGGGATCAGGTTGAAGAACTGGAAGATGAAGCCGACCGTCTCGCGGCGGTAGCGGGTGCGGCCCTCCTCGTCCAGGGCGCCGACGTCCCTGCCGTCGACGAGGATCTCGCCGCCGCCGGCCGGCTCGATTCCGCCGATCAGGTTGAGCAGGGTCGTCTTGCCCGATCCGCTCGGGCCGAGCAGGACGACGAACTCCTCCGGCCAGATCTCGAGATCGACCGAGCGCAGCGCCCGCACCGCGACCTCGCCCGTGCCGTAGGTCTTGGTGGCGCCGCGCAGGACGATCGCCGGCTCACTCTCGCGTCTCGGTCTCATCCTCCTGGTCCGGCCCGGGTCCGTCGTCATCGGGATCTTCGAGATCCTTCGCGGCCCGCTCCCCAGGCGTCGGCCAGGGGAGCGCCTCGCCGCTTGGCCATGCGGGTGGCCTGCCGCCCGGAAGCCAGCCGGCGACGAGCAGGCCGAAGTAGAGGAACCAGATCGCGGTGAACTGGTAGAGGCCGAACACCGAAGCGGCGCCCAGGGCGATCCCCAGCGAACCCCAGAAGCGCGTGAGCAAGCCGACCCTCATCGCGTAGAGGCAGCTGTAGACGAGCGCGAAGGCGAGCGCGATCAAGCCGCCGAACTGGATCCCTTCGCTGATCCGCCGCAAGGAGACGCCTTCGATCACGTCTTCGGCCCTGTCGTCTTCGATCTTTTCGGAGACGCAGGCGGGCACCGCTCCGCTGCCGCCGCCGAAGTCGCCCGCGAATCCCGAGGCATCTTCCTTGCGTTCTTCGGTGCATTCCTTGGTGGCCTCGGTCTTCGTCAGGCTGGCCGTCCCTTCGCCCGCGGCGAACGCGTCCGCCGCCTTGCCGGCCGAGGCGCCGTTGGTGATCGAGGCCGCGCAGAGCGCGATCGGAGCCAACACGATGAGCGGCAGGAACTGGGTCCGGACCCGCTCGCTGCGCCCGGCGGCCGCGCGAAAGAGGTAGACCAGCGGCGCGCCCAGCAACAGGAAGCCGAGCCCCTGAAGGACGCTGACCAGGGTGACCGTCGAAGAATGCTCGTGGAGGTTGCGCAGGCTCTCGGCCTGCCCGCCGCCACCGATTGAGGTGGCGACGACCACCGAGGCGATCAGCAGGCCGATCGCGAGAAAGGTCGCGGCCGCCGTCGGCGTCGCCCAGCGCGACTCCCAGGCGAGTTGCTGCCCGCGGTTCATCGCTCGACGGTCTCGCCCGGCTGCACGGCGCGTACGCTACCGCTATGGACGACGAGCGAGGCACGTCGCGGGAGCAGCGGCCGGTGGCGGTCGTGCCGCTCGAGGCGCAGCCCGGTCTGGCGGGGCCGGTCTCGCGCTGCGAGAGCTGCGGTCTCGCCCAGGTCGGCGAGCCCGGCGACGCGCGGGAGGCGCTGGCGGAGCTCGACCGTCTCGGCGGCGCCGACGGCCTGCGGATCGTCAACCGCAGGAGCCTCTCGGCCTGGATCGGCGGAGCCGGCTGGGCCGGGCTGGAGCCCGCCTCCCGCTACGTCTTCACGGTCGAGGCCGTGCGCCGCCTCGTAGCCAACCGCGACCAGATCGTCCGCCGAGCCCGCTGGTCCCCGGCCACCGGCATCGCGACGATGTGGCAGACCCTCCTGAACGGAGTCACCTTCGGCCGCAACGTAGGACTGTCCGCCCTCGGCCGCCGCGAAGCGGTTCCAGCGAGCCGTCCCTGGCAACGCAAGCTGGACGCCATAATCACCGTCCTAGCAGCGATCCCAGCCCTGATCGCCGCCATACCCCTGGAGCTGGCCGCTGCGGCTGCGAAGCGCGGCAGCGCTGCGATACTGCGCCTGGAACTCCTGTAGGCCTGTCTCGGTAGGGGTGGAGCGTCTTGTACTTTTCGGTCGTGAGCCCCGAGGCGAAGCCCCAGCCTCCCCATCCGAAAAGTTAAGCGGAACCCCTACCGAGACAGGCCCTACGCCAGTCCCTCACGGGCCTCACGCACCAGGGTGACCGCCTCCGGGAACAACACCCGGATCGCGTCGCGAACCTGCATCGCCTGCTCGTCCGGCCCGCCCGAAAGCTCGAGCTGCCCAATCGAGGCGACGGTCATCTCCACCGCCAGCTTGATCGCGTTGTCGGCCCAGGCGACGCGCTGGGAGGACTGCATCTGTTCCGAGAGCTCCTCCATGCGGGAGCGGAACTCGTCCGGGTCGCCGAAGAGATTGAAGGGGCTGCCCTCCATCGAACACATGAAAGCAGACGGCGAGTTCCGTGACGCAATCGTCACCTTTTGCGCGCCACACGCGCGCCCGCGATCCCTAGCGTCAGGGCCATGCGAGGCATGTGGAAGGACGAGCGCGGCTCGGCGAGCGTCGAGCAGGCTGGGCTGGTGGCGCTGCTCGCCCTGCTGCTGATCGCCGCGATCGCGGCGATCGCCTCCGGCGGCGAAGTCGGCGCGGGCCGCGGCCTCGCCGGCCTGCTTGGCAGGCGGATCGCCTGCGCACCGCGCCTTCCCGACGCCTGCCATCACCACCCGCTCGTCCCGGCCTACGGCTGGCCCATCGCCCGCCTCGCCCGGGCCCTCGCCCCCGCCGCGCGGGCGCTGCCCGGCCCCGACGGCCTGCCGCTGATGCCGGTCGACTTCCGCTACTGCCGGCGCGAGAGCTGCGCGGTCGCCGCCGGTCCGCACCTGACCGCCTCGCGCCGCCGGGTCACCGTTTTCACCCGGCTGATCGACCGCCGCCGGGCCGAGGGTTGGGTCGAACTCGTCTACTGGCTCTACCGGCCGACCCTCGGCTGGCAGCGCCTCGACCGCCGCGCGGGGAAGGCCGAGATCGCCGCGGCGGCGGGCACGCCCGTCCTGCTCGGGGACGACCCGAACCTCGTCCCGCTCGAGACCCTCCCCGGCCGCAACCACTACGAGTTCCCGCCCGCCGAACGCCCACCCTGGCAGTGGCACGTCGAAGCCCGCTACCCCGGCTGGTCGGACTAGAGAGCACCCCTGACTGAGGCCGCCTCAGCCTTCTCCGCCTGAGCCTCGTCCTGCGCTTGTTTGATCAACCCCCGCCAATCGGTCGTCCTGAAGACGAGCAGGATCGCGCCGAAGCCGAGGACCACGGACCAGGCCGCCATCGCGATCTGGGTGCCGACCGAGAAGGAGAGCACCGCCGCGCGCGAGGGGCCCTGCAGGGTGGCGACCAGCAGCGCCTGCTGGGCGCCGGCGCCACCCGGGGTCAGGGGAACGATGTTGGCGATCGCCTGGACGCTCATCACCAGCATCACGTTGCCGACCGAGCCGCCGATGCCGAACGCCTCGAGGAAGAACCAGAAGGCGAAGAAGCGACAGATCCAGCCCAACCCCTGCCAGGCCGCCACCTGGCGCAGGTAGCGGCGCGGCTCGGTGAGGATCACCAGGCCCTGGCGCACGCGCGCCCAGAAACGGCGCACGTGGTGGCCGAGGTAGATGACGCCGATCGTCAGCGCCAGCAGCAGGGCCAGGGTGACGATCAGCAGGGTGCGCGGGTGCTCGGCCCAGAAGGAGATCTCGAAAGCGGGCAGGTTGGGCAGTTCGGGCGGTTCGGGCAGCAGGCCCTGGCCGATCGCGTAGAGGAAGACGAGGATGCCCGCCGTCGTGTCGAAGACCGTCTGCACGAGGAAGGACGAGGTGACCGCCGGATAGGAGGAGCCGGGGATCTGGCGCTTGGCGAGGAAGACCTTGGTGGCGTCCCCCGCGTGGGCGGGGAGGATCGCGTTGATCCCGGCGCCGGCCAGGTAGGCGGCGCTCAGCTCGAGGAAGGAGATCGGCTTGCCCGGGTAGGCGGCGCGCAGCACGTTGCGCCAGGCCCAGGCGCGGCAGAGCTGCATCGCCAGCAGGAAGCCGAGGGCGACCGCGAACGGCGTCCAGCGGATGTCGGAGAGGTGCTCGAAGAACGAGCTCGCCGCGTTGAAGAACGAGTTGAAGCTCGATGCGAGGTCGGCGAAGGGCATCGCAGCTACACTAGCCCGCTCGTGTCAGAAGCCCCGACGCAGTCCTCAACCGTGCCAGCAGCCGCCGACCCCGCCGACGTGGCGATGTGCGACCGCGCCCGCGAGCGCTACACGGCCGACCGCAAGAGCCGTTGGCGCCGCCGCCGCAAACGTCACGCGGCGCTGCCCAACCTGATCATCGTCGGCGGGCTGAAGTGCGGCACGACCAGCATCCACCACTACCTCGGCCTGCACCCGGAAATCCAGATGTCGAAGCCGAAGGAGCTCAACTTCTTCGTCGAGGAGCTCAACTGGGACCTCGGCCTCGACTGGTACGCGAGCCGCTTCGAGAAGAGCTTCAAGGTGCGCGGCGAGTCCTCGCCCCACTACACGAACCTTCCCCGCTACGAGGGCGTGCCGGCGCGCATCCGCGAGCACTGCCCCGACGCCCGCCTGCTCTACATGGTGCGCGACCCGATCAAGCGCATCCTCAGCCACTGGGTGCACGCGACCGGCGCCGGCTATGAGACCGGTGAGCTGGCCGAGGTCCTCTCCCGCCCCGACACCTCCTACATGAACCGCTCCAAGTACTGGATGCAGCTGCAGCCCTACCTGGAGCTGTTCGACCGCGAGCAGATCGAGATCGTCGCCCAGGAGGAGCTGCAGACCGAACGCGAGGCGACGATGCGCAAGGCCTTCGCCTTCGCCGGGGTCGACGAGAGCTTCACCTCCGAGCAGTTCGACCGCGAGTGGGAGAAGTCGAGCGCCAAGCAGGGCGACAAATACCAGTTCATGGAGAAGCTGATCAAGCTCCCCGGCTTCCGCTCCTTCGACCGCAACTTCGACCGCCTGCCGGAGCGGATGCGCTGGATGGTCGAGAAGGTCGTCCACGACCCGGAGAAGCCGGCGGCCCCCAAGCCGACGCTCCCCGACGACCTCTTCGAGGCGGTCCGCGGCCGCTTCGGCGAGGACGTCGCCGCCCTCCAGAAGTTCGCCGGCCGCGAGTTCGCCGGCTGGCACGACTACTCCTGAGTAGGCTGCGGGCGCGATGCGGCGCCTGATTCCGGATCCGGGCGAGACGACCGTCGAGGACCAGCTCGGCGCCTACCGGCCCTGGGAGCAGGCGCCCGCCGACCGACCCTTCCTGGCGATGAACTTCGTCGCCACGGTCGACGGGCGGGCGACGATCGAAGGGCGCTCGGGGCCGATCGGGTCGGGAACCGACACGGCGATGCTGGCCGGCCTGCGCAAGCGCTTCGACGCGGTGATGATCGGCCACGGGACGATGCGGGCCGAGCGCTACGCGGGCCTCGAGAAGCGGCTGGTGGTGGTCGAGAGCGGCGACGGAGAGTGGACCGACCTCTCCGAGCTTCTCGTCTCCCTACGCGCCGAAGGCGTGCGCGCCGTGATCTGCGAGGGCGGCCCCACCCTCTTCGGATCTCTGCAGGCGGCAGGCCTGGTCGACGAGCTCTTCCTCACCGTCGCCCCGAAGCTGGCCGGCAGCGGCGCCCCCAACATCCTCGAAGGCGGCCTCACCGAGGTGGCCGAGCTGGAGCTCGGTTGGCTGCTCGAGGAGGACGGCGAGCTCTTCGCCCGCTACCGGCTCCGCTGACGCTTCAGTCGCCTCAGCTGGCGATTGCGTCTTTAGCGTCAAAGTCGCTATCGGTTCATTTTGGCTTTCAGCGGCGTTGACGCTTGCGCATCAAAACGCCCTTTGATTAACGCGCTCAAGTTGGTGAGTTATTAAAGATCTGGCTTAGTCTCTAAAATAGCGGCAATGGCAGCCGGGGCTAGTAAAAGCCGAGCAGGGCACTTCGTCACCCAGTCGGAGGGCTATGCCGCGTTCATTCCCAAACCACTCCCGCCAGACCCTCCGCTGGCCCTGGATGCCAGCCTGCTCAACTTGCTTGAGGAGGCCGTCGGGGAGCTGGGCAGGCTTGACGGCGTCGCCAAGGTCATCCCCGATCCGGACTTCTTCGTCTCGATGTACGTCCGACAAGAGGCGGTGCTCAGCTCCCAGATCGAGGGAACTCAAAGCACCCTGGAGGACCTGCTCGAACTCGAATTGGAGCAAGAGCGAAGCAACCCGCTGTCCGACGTCTACGAACTCGTCAACTACGTCCGCGCAATGAACTTCGGCCTGGAGCGGATCGCCACGTTGCCGCTCTCGCTTCGCCTCATCCGGGAAATTCACAGGGAGCTGCTGCGCGACGGCAGAGGCTCCAAGGCGACGCCCGGGGAGTTCCGGCGCTCCCAGAATTGGATCGGGCCCTCCGGAGCGTCGCTCAAGCAAGCGACCTTCGTCCCGCCGCCGGTTGCCGAGATGAAACAGGCGCTCCACGACTTCGAGGGCTTTCTTCATGCCGACAGCAGCTACCCGACCCTGATCGAAGTTGGCCTGGCCCATGCCCAGTTCGAGACGATTCATCCCTTTCTCGATGGCAACGGCCGTGTCGGCAGGCTGCTCAACATCTTCCTGCTGGTCCACCGCGGAGTCCTCCGCCAGCCGCTGCTCTACCTGAGCTACTTCTTCAAGCTCCACCGAGCCGAGTACTACGACCGGCTGATGGCCGTCCGGATCGCAGGGGATTGGGAGGGCTGGATTCGCTTCTTTCTGCGCGGTGTTCGCCAGACGGCGCGAGAAGCGACCGAGACGGCCGAGCGGCTTTTCGAGCTGCGCGAATCGCATCGGAGCTTGATCCTGGAGAACAACCTGGGCCAAAACGGCCTGATGCTCGTCTCGAATCTCTTTCAACGACCGCTGGTCAACATCAACCTCGTCGCCGCGCTGCTGGACTCGACGTTCCCCACGGCAAGTCGTCTCGTCTCGGCCTTCGAGGAGCTGGGCATCCTGGTGGAGATCACGGGTCGGAAACGCTCGCGCATGTTCCGCTACGAGCCCTACCTGGCTCTCTTCGCCGACCCCGACCCGACCCCGTGACCGCCGCCGACTGGCCAAGCCCACGCTCAAAGGCAGGCACTTCGAGACACGGGAGCGACGGGGCAGGAGTCCTCAAAAGACACCGGATTGAGATCCGGAGTTGAGCTACGCCGCGGCGGCGAGGTTCTTGCCCGCCTGCCCGCCGCGCTCGGTCGCCGGCTCATCCAGAAGCCCGCGGATGTCCTCGGCGGTGATGCTGCCGGCGAACATGTCGCCGTCGTCCATGACGCCATTGAACAGCTCCGCCTTGCGGCGGGCCAGGGCGACGACCTTCTCCTCGATCGTCTCGCGGGCGATCATCCGGTAGGCGATCACCGGGCGGGTCTGCCCGATCCGGTGGGCTCGGTCGATCGCCTGCGTCTCTGCCGCCGGGTTCCACCAGGGATCGAGCAGGAAGCAGTAATCGGCCTCGGTCAGGTTGAGGCCGAAACCGCCCGCCTTGAGGCTGATCAGGAAGACCGGCGCGCTGCCCTGCTTGAAGCGCTCGATCACCTGGTCGCGCTTGCGGGTGCGCCCGTCGAGATAGCAGTACTCGATCCCCTCGCGGTCGAGGCGCTCGCGGACCTTGGCCAGGAAGCCCGTGAACTGGCTGAAGACGAGTGCCCGGTGGCCGCCGCCGATCACCTCGCCGAGCTGCTCGACCAGTGCGGCGAGCTTCGCGGAGGGGACGTTGTCGTGACTCTCGTCGACCAGGCCGGCGTCGATGCTGAGCTGGCGGAGGAGCGTGATCGAGCGCAGGATCGTGAACCGGTTGCGGTCGAAGTCGTCGATCAGGCCGAGGATCTTCTGACGCTCGCGCTGCAGGCGGGTCTCGTACAGCTTGCGGTGGCGCGGGTGGAGCTCGACCTCGAGCGTCTGCACCTGCTTCGGCGGCAGGTCGGCGGCGACGAGCTCCTTGGTGCGGCGCTTGACGAGAGGCTTGATCCTTCGCCGCAGGCGCGCGAGGCGCTCGCCGTCGCCTTCGCGTTCGATCGGCCGCGCGTACTGCTCGGCGAAGCGCTTCGGGTCGGGAAAGAGCCCCGGCGCGGTGATCGAGAGCAGCGACCAGAGCTCGGTCAGGTTGTTCTCCATGGGGGTTCCAGTGAGGGCGAGCTTGAACGGCGCCGGCAGCTCACGCACGCACCTGTAGGTCTTCGACTGGTGGTTCTTGACGGCCTGTGCCTCGTCGAGGACGAGGGCCGCCCACCCCACCTCGCGGTAGGCCTCGGCGTCGAGCCGGAACAGCGTGTAGCTGGTGACGACGACGTCAGCGCCCGCGAGCTCGTCGATCGAGCAGCCCGACTTCCTCAGCGTGTCAGTGACCGCGTTTACCGTCAGCCCGGGGGCGAACCGCGCCGCCTCGTCGGCCCAGTTCGGGACGACGCTCGTCGGCGCGACGATCAGGAAGGGGCCGGCGCCGGGATCGCGCTCGCGAGCGTGGCAGAACATCGCCAGCGTCTGCACCGTCTTGCCGAGCCCCATGTCGTCGGCGAGGATGCCGCCGAGCCCGAGCTCCCAGAGCGACGCCAGCCAGGCGAAGCCCTCGCGCTGATAGGGACGCAGGTCGGCCTCCAGCTCGACGGGCGGGTCGTGGTCGCCGACCTCGTCGAGCTCGAGCAGCGCCGCCGCCTGACGGCGCCAGGCCTCGGCCTGCTCGGTGACGACGCCGAGCGCGGCGAGCTCGGCCCAAAGCCCGGCCTGGTAGCGGCTGATCCGCAGCGAGCCCGAGGGGGAGTCGGCAAGCGCCTGTGCCTCCACGATCAGCTGCCGCAACGACTCGAGGCGGTGGTCGTCGAGGGCCAGGTGGGCGCCATCGTCGAGCAGCAGGTGCGACTCCCCGGCCGCGAGCGCGGCGAACACGTCGGCGAAGGGCAGCTCTCGCCCCTCTACGGCGATCGTCACGCCGAGGTCGAACCAGTCGCTCTCGCCGGCGATCTCGGCGGTCGAGACGCCGATCGTCAGCGAGTCGCCGACGTCGCGGTAGTCGGCCGGCTCTCCCGTCACCTCGACGATGATTCCGCGCTTCGCGAGCCGCGGCAGCACCTCGGTCGTCAGGCGCATCGTCTCGATCCCGTCGAGCGAGGCCACCGGAGCTTCGGCCGGCTGCGCCGCCGCGTCGAGCAGGCCGAGGCGCTCGAGGCCGGTTCCGTCGAGCTCGGCCTTGGCCAGGATCGCCTGCTCGGCGCGGCGATCGCGGAAGCCGGAGGCTCGCGGGCCGATTCCGAGCGGCGCCTGTCGGGTCTGCGATCCGACCCGGTAGTCCCAACCCCAGGCGAGCTCCAGGGCATGCCCGGCGCCGTAGCTCGCGCGCAGCACGAGCGACGGCTCGGAGATCTGCGGCGGCACGAACGAGCCGTCGGACGACGCCACCTCGGCTACGTGGCGCAGCTCAGGCCAAATCTCAGCGGCGAACCGCTCGAGCTCGGCCTTGGGGATCTCGAGTCGCTCGCCGTCGAGGAACAGCTGCTGGAGCTGGGGCGGAGCGGGCCTGGCGAGACGCACCAGCCGCAATCGCCCGTCGGCGGGGCTGGCGCCCTCGTCGTCATCACCGCGTTCTGTGCAGACGAGTCCGTGCCCGCCCGCGCCGAGGAAGAGCAGCGGCTCGAGATCCGCCACATTCTCGCCGCCGTCGAGGCGGAGCACCGCTATCGCGACCGAGCCCCGCTTGCCGTTGCGGCGCACGTCGACGAGCAGCTCGCCGTTCTCGCAGGGCACCAGCTCGCCGAGCTGCGGCGCTCCGTGGATCAGACTCATGCCGATTCGCGCCGCCTCGTCGAGCAGCGACCACAGCTGGGGGCTGTCGAAGGCGTTCAGGTCGAGCGTGCGGTCGCCGCTTTCTCCATAGCCGTAGTAGTAGCCGCCGCCCTGCCGGCGGGTCCGGTAGACGGCGTGGAGCTCGCGAGCAAGCTCCAGGTGGTCGGGGCGGTACTGGCCCTCGCGGACGCTCCAGGAGTCGAGCCCGCTCCAGGAGAGCGAACCGTTGACCCAACCCCCGCGCGCCCCGGGACGCATCAGCCGCGCCATCAGCTGCTGCCCGCGGCGGTCCGATCGCAGAGAGAGCTCGATCGCAAGCGGTCGCTCCCCGGCCGCCGCCGGAGCACCAATCAACGCCCGCAGCGACCGCTCCCAGGATGGCGCGTCGGGCGGCTCCTCGCGAGCCGCCCGGGCGCGGCCGGCATTCGGGACGGAGACTCCTCCCTCGACCACGGCAATCACGAGCGCGGCGGCGTGCTTGCAGTCGTATCCCACCGGGCAGCTGCATTCCCCGGCGTCGAACTCAAGCCCCCCGTCGACCTCGGCGAGGCGCACGATCGTGACATAGGGCGAGGTGCCGACCACCGTGCCCGTCAGAGTTAGATCGTCCGGGTCCCAGTCGACGGCGACGACTCGCCGGGCGCGCGCATAGCTGCGCCCGCGCTCAAACGCCCTCGATCCGACCTCCTCCCGAACCTCAGACAGGTCGATCCCGCTGAGCTCTCCGACGAGGCCGGACATAGACGACCACAGTAACCGCAGCCTCGGAGATCGGCCGAGTGGCACCAAGAATCCTTGACCTACTCAGCGAGGCGCGCACCGAGGAGGCACGTAACTGGCGCGCTTACTGTCGAGCTCGGAGCCGTGGGAGCGATCAGACAGGTCGCCGGGGAGTTCAGCAAGTGCTCCTCACTGCGTCGAGCGACTCAGCGGTCGGCGGAGGGGCTGTTAGAGCGAGGGGGCAGGAGTCCGTCAGAGACACCGGATTGAGATCCGGGGATGAGGCGCGCGCCGCTCCGCTAACTCGATTGGCCCGCCTGCGCCGCCTGCTCCTTGACCCGCCGGGCGGCCTTGGCGTAGGCGATCATGCGGTCGCGACGGCCGATTGCCAAGACGACGCTGGTTGCCGGCGCGCCGTCCGTCGGCTCATTGCGGTAAACGAAGCGGTAGCGGGGCTTTCCTTTCCAGCCCGGCTCGTCGAAACGGACCTTGCGACAGCCCTTCAGCACACGGGGAGGCTTGTCTCCCATCAACTCACCGTGGTGCGGGTTGCCGTGCAGTTCGACCACGATGCCCGCGACCTCGCGCTTCAGGCCATCGTCGAGCTCGTTGGCGTCGGCCGTTGCCTCCGCCAGCGCTTCGACCTCGTGCCGCTCAGCCTCCGGGGAGCCGCTCAACGAACTCCCCCATCCCGATCTCCGTCAGGAAGTCACCGGCGCTCAACCGCTTCCCCTCGCTTTTCGCGAGACGCTCCTGGAGGAACAGCGCCAGACCGGCGTTCTCCAGATCCTCTTCCAGCTGTTCGATCCTCTCCTTGGCAGCGACCAGGTCCACGGTGGGAACCAAAGACGCCGATCCCTCCAGGCCCCGGGTCGTGATCCGCACCACGTTGCTTTCGAGATCCGGCGAAGGCTTGCGTCGCGATGACGCCTTCTTGACGAGCCGGGGAAGACCACGCCGAGCCTCGCTTGTGCCGAGCGCTACTGGCTTCTTGTCTCGGGCTGCCGCCATGCCGCAAGAGTACCACTAGTTGTACAAGTCCTGAAACGTTTGTACGACATCAGTCCTTCTGGGGGTGAATTCGCGGTCATCCAAGCCTTAACGAGGAAACGACCGAGGGGAAGACATGGCCTGGACGAGCGGAGACTTTGCGGGACGGCTGACGGCGAGGGCGGTTGTCGCTTTCGTTTTCGGGAAGAACCTCGCACGACAGCAGACGGTCGACGCGGTCAAGATCGGCGACGTTGTATATGCGGCTGTCAGATGCAAGGGCACCCAGAGGGTGTGGGGCATCGTCTTCATAGTCAATCGCGAAGGGGCGCGTCTCCATGTCAAGCCAATCAGCGAGCACATCGGCCCGTTCGACGATCGCTGCCCACCAAGGATTCTCGATCTGCTCAGCGAGCCACGTACCGAGGAGGCGCGCGACTGGCGCGCTCGTTGCCGAGCCCGGTGGCAGCGGGAGCGACGGGACTCGAACCCGCGACCTCCGGCGTGACAGGAGCGACCGGGAGGACGGTTCAGACGGCCAGATTTCGCTGTTTGATGCGGAATGAGGGCGGTGGCGGGGAATCGACCGCACCTCTCGAAATAGCCGTAAATTGCGCCCGATTCTCCGCCGTTTGGGCACCAGTGCCCAATGGAAACTCGCGGCGAGTCGGGCAGGGTTTCGCGCCGGACGCTGCGGCAGGATGGCCGCCGTGCCAGAAGACCCGACTGCCATCAAGGAGCTGGACCTGCTGCTCCAGACTGCGACGATCGCCCATGAGTCCATCTTCGAGATTCGGTGTGAGCTGATTGCGAGCGATCAAGGCAACCCCGAACAGGCTCAGCTCCTCGAGGAGTCGGCGCGGATCGTGACGGTCGAGCTGCCCGGTCTTTCGGCCACTGCTCGCCGGCTCTCTGTCGAATGGCGGGATCAGGTCTTGCTCGACGCCGAGGGGGCCGCGGAGACGCTCGCTGAACTGAACTCCGAGCTGGCGCGCATCAACGTCGACGCCGAGTCCCTGCTCGAACGACAGCTGGAGATCGCCGCTCGGATGGACTCGATGGGGAAGTAGTAGAGCTACGCCGAAGCGAGGCGAGAAGCCGCCGCCTGCTCATAACGATCGGCCAGCGCCAGGGCCGCATCGCGATAACCATCGATGTCGGTCTGCGCCGCCTGGGCACGAAGCTCCTCGGCGCGCGCGGAAAGCTCCCTCGCGGGCTGAACGGTGTTCTCCAAGCGCTTTTCCATCAACTCCAGCGCCCAGCGATGCTTGTCAGGAAGGTCCGGCCACACGCGAGTTTCCACGCTGAAAGTGTAGCCCGCCCGCAAGACCTGACCCTCACGCCGCGGTTACAGATACCTCTTGGTCGCCATCGTCCCGCGAACCGCGGCCGGGGGGACCGAAGCCAGCGGTCGAAAGCGAGTCGCTGAAGCGCCTGGCCTGACTGGGGCGCAGATGGAGGATCTGACCCGGGCGCAGCTCCAACCGCTGCAGCTCGGCGCGGGTGAGCTGCGCCCAGACGTCGGCGCCGTCGGCCAGCACCACCTCTACCCGAACCTCGAAGCCGAGTGGCACGATGCGGCGGACCATTGCCTCGACCGTCCCCACCTCGGGATCGAGGAAGACCTGCATGTCATGAGGGCGCACGAAATGCTCGCCGAGCCGGTTGACCTCGCCGACGAAGCTCATCACGAACTCGTTGGCGGGGTGCTCGTAGAGGTCGGTTGCGGTGCCCGACTGCTCGACCCGGCCCTCGTTCATCACGACGAGCTGCTCGGCGACGTCCATCGCCTCCTCCTGGTCGTGGGTGACGAAGATCGTCGTCACCCCGGTCTCGTCGTGCAGGCGGCGCAGCCAGGCGCGAAGGTCCTTGCGAACCTTGGCGTCGAGCGCCCCGAAGGGCTCATCGAGAAGCAGGACCCGTGGCTCGACCGCGAGCGCCCGTGCAAGCGCCATCCGCTGGCGCTGGCCGCCCGAGAGCTGCGAGGGAAGCCGGTCGGCAAGGCCCTCCAGCTGGACCAGGGCCAGGAGCTCGTGTACGCGGCGCTCGATCTGGTCCTTCGATCGCTTGCGAATCCTCAAGCCGAAGGCGACGTTGCCGAACACGCTCATGTGCTTGAAGGCGGCGTAGTGCTGGAAGACGAAGCCGACCTCGCGCTTCTGCGCCGGGCGTGCGGAGACGTCCTCCCCGCGAATCAGCACCCTCCCGGCGTCGAGCTTCTCGAGGCCGGCGATTGCCCGCAGCAGGGTCGACTTGCCCGAGCCGGAGGGCCCGAGCAGCGCCGTCAGCGAGCCGTCGGGAACGTCGATGGACACATCGTGAAGCGCCTGAAAGTCACCGAAGCGCTTGTGCGCTCCCTCGACTGCGATAGCCATCAGGCGTCCTCCTTTCCTTTCAGAAGGTTCATTGCCAGAAGGGCGGTGAGCGCCAGAAAGGCGAGCAGGATCGCCCCCGCGTAGGCGCCCGTATAATTGAATTCCTCGAACTGCTTGGCGACGAAGATCGGCAGCGTTTCCGTCTGCCCGGAAATCTTCCCCGAGACGACCGAGACGGCGCCGAACTCGCCCAGCACGCGCGCCGTCGTCAGCACGACGCCGTAGGCGACGCCCCAGCGGATCGACGGCAAGGTCACGCGCCAGAAGGTCTGCCAGGCTGAGGCGCCCAGGGTCGAGGCCGCCTGCTCCTGCTCGGTGCCGACCTCCTGCAGGACGGGGACCGTCTCGCGGACCACGAAGGGCACGGACACGAAGACGCTTGCAAGCACCATGCCCGGTACCGCGAAGAGGATTTGAAAGCCCGCTTCGGAGAAGCCGGCGAACCAGCCGCCGAGCCCGTAGAGGAGAAAGAGCGAGAGGCCGATCACGACCGGGGAGACGGCGAAGGGCAGGTTGATGATCGCGTCGATCGCGCCATTCCCCCACCACCGGTGGCGGACCAACAGGATCGCGCAGACGACCCCGAAGACGGCGTTCAGCGGCACCGCGATCGCGACCATCAACAGGGTCAGCTCCAGCGCGTGGATCGCGTTCGGGGACGTGATCGCCCCGACCGGCGCGGCCAGCCCGTGCTCGAAGGTCTTGTAGAAGATCATCCCGACGGGGACGAGCAGCAGCGCCGCCAGGTAGGCGAGGGCGAGCGTGCGCAGGCCCCAGCGACTCGGCGCGGAGAGGCTCATCGCCGCACCGCCCAGCGCTGGATCAGGCCGACGGCGGCGAGCAGCGCCAGCGAGGCCGCCAGCAGGACGACGGATACGGCGGCGGCGCCCGAGGTGTTGCCCGATTCGATCTGCTGGTAGATGAAGACCGAGGAGACGAGCGTCTTGAAGGGCAGGTTGCCGGTGATGAGGATGAGCGAGCCGAACTCGCCGAGGGCTCGCGCAAAGGCGAGCGCGACGCCGGCCCCGATGCCGGGCAGCAGGTTGGGGAAGACGATGCGGCGAAAGATCGTCAGGTTGCCGGCGCCGAGCGATGCGGCGGCTTCCTCCATCTCGCGGTCCATCTCCATCAGCAGCGGTTGCACCGCCCGGACCACGAAGGGGAGCGTGACGAAGAGAAGCGCCAGGACGACCGCCGCCTTGGTGAAGGTCACGTCGATCCCGATCGGGCTGTCAGGGCCGTAGAGCGTCATCAGGGTGATCCCGGCGACGATCGTCGGCAGCGCAAACGGTAGGTCGATGAAGGCGCCCAGGATTCGCTTCCCGGGGAACTCGTCGCGCACGAGCACCCAGGCGACGAGCGTGCCGAAGGCGCCGTTAATCGCGACGACGATCAACGAGGCGATCACGGTCAGCTTCAGGGCCGCCACCGACTCGGGGCTGCTCACCGCGTCCCAGAAGCCGGCGAGGCCGCCCTCCAGCGACTTTGAGAGGACGGCGGCGAGCGGCAGCAGGACGATCGCGCTCAGGTAGAGCACGATCGCCCCGCGGCCGAGCCAGGGAGCGCGATCGCGCTCCCCGACTTGGCCCGAGAGCCGCAACCGCAGGGCGAGGGCCTCAGCCACTGGTCGAGACCCCCAGCTCTTCCTCGACCTTCACGATCGAGCCGCTGCCTTCTTCGAAGAACTCTTCCTTGACCTTTTCCCAGCCGCCGAACTTGGCGATCGTGAAGAGGCCCTTCGGGGTCGGGAACTGCTTGGGGTCGACCAGCGCCTTGTCCACCGGGCGGTAGCCGTTCTCGGCCCAGATCTTCTGGCCCGCTTCGGACCAGATGTAGTCGAGGAATTTCCTTGCCGCGGGCGAGGCTTCCTTGGTCACCGCGATCGGGGTTTCGATCTGGATCGTGCCGGTGGGGATCACGTGTTCGATGTCTTCTCCGGCTTCCTGGGCCTTGATCGCCTCGTTCTCGTAGGAGAGCAGCACGTCGCCCTGGCCCTGCGTGAAGGCGGTCATCGCGTCACGGCCGCTGCCCGGCTGTGCGACGGTCTTGGAGAGCACCGTCTTGACCGCGGCGAGGGCCTGCGCAGGCGAGCGGCCCTGCTCGATCTGGGAGCCGTAGACGGCCATGATGTTCCAGCGCGCCGAGCCCGAGCTGGCCGGGTTGGGGGTGATGATCCCGACGTCCTTGGTCAGCAGATCATCGAAGGAGCCGATGTCGTCGGGGTTGCCCTTGCGGACGACCAGCACGACGACAGAGTCGTTGGCTATCCCGTGGTAGCGGTTGTCTTCCCAGTTGGGGGAGACCTGGCGTTCTTCGACCAAGCGGGTCATGTCGCTGCCGACCGAAAAGTTGACGAGATCGGCCTTCTGGCCCGCCGCGACGGCGCGACTCTGGTCGCCCGAGGAGCCGAAGGAGTTGGTGAAGGACACGCCTTCCCCGTCCGGGGTCTGTTGAAAGCCCTTCTCGAAGCCTTCTTCGTAGACCGACTGCGGGGTCGAGTAGCCGACGACCGCGACCTGTCCCCCGCCTGTTGCGTCCGAGCTGCCGCCGCAGCCGCTCGCGGCCAGCGCGCCGACCGCGAGTAGCGCAGCAAGGCCGGCGCCCACGATCTTCCTTGCCCTCCAACTGCTCTGCATCGTCCTTTTCCCCTCTTTCTTGATGACTTAAGTCGGGATTGATGGCGCGGCACCTTAGCACAAAGCTGATAGAGAAGATCAAGAAACGCGCCAGGGGGACACCCGGCGCCTACCAAAGTCCCCATCCCCTCGCCTTAGCTTCCCTTCATTACCGAGCCCAGCCACGCCCTGGGCCTCCCATTGACTCGCCCGGGACGGCTCCTCCCGTGTCCCTCTAGGCGCGCCATTACGCCACCGTCTCCCCCGCTCACACACTTGCACTTGCAAGTGCGGCAGCCAGCGCGGCGGCGCGATCGTGGCGCAGCGCGGCGGCGATATCGACATTCAGGCTGAGATGCCGCCAGCTTCAACCCACAGGCGAAGTCAACGAACGAGCCAGCCAGACGACCACCGAAGCGCCCCAGATCATCAAGGACCAAAGGGGCAACCTCATCGAGGTGCATCTGCCCTCACTCAGAGTGTCTCGGCAGCCCCAATCCCGCACCCCGACACACTACGAACCCCCCTTTTCCGGGGTCTCACCGGTGCATTTCGGTCGATCGGCGGACATAGAGGTTTAGATGCAATCCGCTCGCATCAAGCTAGATCCGCAGACAATCGAGGCGATCGCTCGCCGGGTGGTCGCGTTGCTGGACCGCCGCGGCCTCTCCGGCGGGCCCGAGCTGGTTGATGCCGCCGATCTGGCCCGGCGGTTGGGGATCGAGCGTTCGTGGGTCTACACGCACGCGATCGAGCTGGGGGCGGTCAAGCTCGGCTCGGGGCGCAAGCCGCGGCTTCGCTTCGACCCGCAGGTCGCCGCTCGGGTGCTTCGCAGGACTGGCGAGGGACCGGCGGCCGACCCGCCCGCCCGCTTGGGTGAGCGGGCGCGTCGGCCGCGGAAGCCCGAGGGGCAGGTGCGGCTGCTTCCGATCAAGGGCGGCGGGGCGAGTTGACCTCCGGCGTAGTCTCATCCAGGGAGGCGAAATGGCACGGAGATCGACAGGGCAGGTGGTCGAGCTGGAGCGGCAGGGAGGTCGCACCTTCGCCCTCCGCATCCGCGCCTACGGCAAGCGCAGCTACCTGACGCTCGGCACGAGCGCCGAGGGCTGGAGCCGCGCCAAGGCCGAGGAGGAGCTGGCCAACGTCCTCGCTGACGTGCGGAGGGGCATCTGGAAGCCGGGCGAGCCGCAGGCTGGCGCTGACCCATCACCTGCTGCCGTTCTTCAAGGACCACAAGCTCTCGGAGATCACTGCGCAGGAGGTCGACCGCTACAAGGCCGCCAAGGTCCGCGAGCGCGAGCTGGGCCAGGTCGAGAGGCCACTGTCGAACCGGACGATCAACAAGACGCTGACGCGGCTCGGGCAGATCCTCGACGCGGCGGTCCGCTACGAGCTGATCGAGCACAACCCGGTCAAGGGGAAGGTCGAGAAGCTGAAGGAGGCGGAGCCGAAGCGGGCGCGGCTGACGGGTGAGCAGGTGCAGGCCCTGCTCCGCGCGGCGGGGCCGCACCGGACGCTGCTCGCCACGGCGATCATGGCCGGTGGCCTGCGCGTCTCGGAGCTGACGCACCTGCGCTGGCGCGATGTCGATTTGCGCCAGGGCGTGCTCAACGTCGCCGTCTCCAAGACCGCCGCCGGCGTGCGCCAGGTCGTCCTCGACCCCGAGTTGGTGCAGCTGCTCCGCGAGCACAAGATCGCGTCGAAGTGGAGCCAGCCCGACGATTTCGTCTTCGCGGGACGCCTCCGCGACAAGCCGCGCGAGCGCAATAGCGTCCGCACTCGCCTCCTCTACGGGGCGATCGAGAAGGCGAACGAGCTACTGGCGAAGGAGGACCGCCCGCCGCTGCCGGAGGGCATCACGTTCCACGCGCTGCGCCGCACCTACGCCGCGCTGCGCGCCGAGCTTGGCGAGCATCCGGCGATCACCGCCGCGCAGATGGGCCACCGCGATCCGCGCATGACCCTCCGCGTCTACACCGACGTGACCGGCCTGCGTCCCCAGACCCGCATGGGAGGCCTGCTGGGCGACGCCGATTGGGCACTATCGGGCGCTGAAGGCGATTCGGCCGGAGGTCCGGGGGACGAAACACAGGCTCCCGGCGGTCCCGAAACCAGGCAAGTTGCAGGGATAAAGCGGAGCGAGGTCTTCACGTTTGCCCTATGCCGCATGCTGACGCGGGATTCGGTGGGCCGCTTTCGCAGCGACCACACGTTAAGCGGCGAGACGCCACACTCACGAGGCGATCAGCGCCGTCGCCGATTGCCGC
>Ga0210100_1000019_pt1 | contig 36043 bp, 32 predicted proteins | sample MayberryNW_TuleB_FD_185525 | JGI IMG/M metagenome (GOLD analysis project Ga0210100, IMG submission 185525) | Wetland microbial communities from San Francisco Bay, California, USA, that impact long-term carbon sequestration - MayberryNW_TuleB_D1... | ecosystem: Environmental > Aquatic > Marine >... | reverse complement strand
CTGGCTTGAAGATCGCTTGCGGTGGCCTGCTCGACGGTGGCGCAAAGGCGCTTGGCGTGAAGCTCGAGGCTGACCATGAGACGCATATTGCGCTCGACGTGACGCGCAAGGGGCGCTGTATCCAGCTTCGCGAAGTGGTCCATCAGCTGCAGTGGAGTGCCGTCGCCTGTAAGTAGCCGAGGTATCGCCGGGCGTCGGTTGGCGCGGGGCACGCTGAGGTGCGATGTCCAGTGGGCAGTCTTCACGCGATCGCCTACGCTGCCGACTAGCGATGTTCCCTGCAGACGCTGAGTCCTGGTTCAGGGTCTCCCGGCTGGAGCCGGGGGTGTGGCTGATCGGGGAGCCGGGGCATGTGAACAGTTGGCTGATCGAGGGTGGGGAGCGGGCGGTGCTGCTCGACACTGGGATGGGGCTGGCTGACATCTCGGCCGCGGTCGCCTCGGTGCGTGAGGAGGAGCCGCTGGTGGTCAACTCGCACGTCCACTTCGACCACGTCGGCGGCAACGAGCTGTTCTCGGAGGTGGCGATGCACGAGCTCGGGCCGCGGTGGATCGAGGCGGGCTGCGAGCCGGGGCAGCTGGCCGCCTATCCGGGCCTGATTCCCGAGATGGAGGCCTCCTACGAGCGGCTGCTGGCCGCCGACCGCACCGATTTCTTCCTGATTGGGCCCGACGAGGAAATGCGGCCCTGGCCGGCGGCCGGGATCGCCGCCCATGGCTGGCGGATCGAGCCGTCGCCGCCGACGCGGCTGCTCGCCGACGGCGAGCGGGTCGACCTCGGCGGGAGGGTGCTACGCGTCATCCACACCCCCGGCCATGCCCCCGACCACATCTGCCTGCTCGACGAGCGGCAGGGCGTCCTCTGGGCGCAGGACCAGGCCTACTACGGTCCGCACTTGGTCTACGAGCCCGGCGCCGACCTCGCCGAGTTCGTCGCCACCACCCGCCGCCTCGCCGACGATCTCAGCGACTCGCTGCGCACCATCTACACGGCCCACTGCCTGCGCCCCAGCGTGCCGCCCGCCTTCCTATGCGAACTCGCCGACGCCGCCGAGGCGCTGGCCTCCGGCGAGGCCACGACGACGCCCTCCGAGGGCTTCTTCGGCGAGCTGGTGCGCGCCGCCGACTTCGGCCACTTCTCGATCCTGGCCCGCCGCGACGATGGATGAGACCGTGCGCATCGGCCTGCTCGGCGGCTTCTCGGTGACGCTCGGCGGCGAGCCCGTGCCGGACGAGGCCTGGAGGCTGCGCAAGGCGAAGACGCTGGTCAAGCTGCTGGCGCTGGCGCCCGCGCAGCGGCTGCACTCAGAGCAGGCGGCCGAGCTGCTCTGGCCCGACCGCGACTCGGTCTCGAGCCGCAACAATCTGCACCAGGCGATCTTCGCGGCGCGGCGGGCCCTGGGCTCGACCGGTCTCGACGGGCACGGCTGCCTGGAGCTGCGTGACGACATGCTCGCCCTCTGCCCGGGCGGCGGCCTGCGGGTCGACGCGGTTGCCTTCGAGCAGGCGGCCGCCGCGGCGCGCGCGGCCGGCGACGCGGCCGCCTACCGCGCCGCGATCGACGCCTACGGCGGCGAGCTGCTGCCGGAAGACCGCTACGAGGACTGGAGCGCGGAGCGCCGCGAGGCGCTCGCCGACCTGCGCGCCGCGCTCAACGGCGAGCTCGCGGAGTTGAGTCCGGAAGCGCCCCGGCCGCCCGCCGCCCCACCGCGGCTGCCCCGCCAACTGAGCAGCTTCGTCGGCCGCGAGCGCGAGCTCGGCGAGGTCGACGGCCTGCTTGGCGGCGCGCGCCTGCTGACCCTGACCGGCGCCGGCGGCTGCGGCAAGACCCGCCTCGCCTACGAGCTGGCCGCCGGCCGCCAGGACTTCCCCGACGGGATCTGGCCGGTGGAGCTGGCGGCGCTCGGCGAGCCCGCTCTAGTCGGGCCGGCGATCGCCCAGGCGATGGACATCCGCCTTGCCTCCGGCCGGGCGCCCGACGTGGCGCTCGCCGGGCACATCGGCGAGCGCGAGCAGTTGCTCCTGCTCGACAACTGCGAGCACCTGGTCGAGCCGGTCGCCGGCCTGGTCGAGGCGCTGCTTCGCCAGTGTCCCAACCTGACCGTGCTCGCCACCAGCCGCGAGCCGCTGCGGGTTCCCGGCGAGGTGACCTGGCGCGTGCCCTCACTCTCGCTGCCGCCGCTCGACGGCGACGCCGTGACGGCCAGCCGGGAGGCGGAGTCGGTGCGGCTCTTCGAGGTCCGCGCCGCCCAGGCCTCGCCCGGCTTCGAGCTCGGCGACGAGAACGCCGCGGCCGTCGCCCTTCTCTGCCACCGCCTCGACGGCATGCCGCTGGCGATCGAGCTTGCCGCCGCCCAGGCCGGCTCGCTCTCCCCGGCCCAGATCGTCGAGCGACTCGACGACTCGCTCGACCTGCTCGCGGGCGGCAGCCGCACGGCGATGACCCGCCAGCAGACCCTGCGCGCGACGCTCGCCTGGAGCTACGAGCTGCTCGACCCCGAGGAGCGCGTTCTGCTGCGCCGGCTCGCGGTCTTCGCCGGCGGCTTCGGGCTCGAGGCGAGCGAAAAGGTCTGCGCCGAGCCGCCGCTCGAGCGCGGCGGCTTCGTCGCCCTACTCGGCCGGCTGGTCGACAAGTCGCTGGTCCAGGCCGAGGACGGCCCGGGCGAGCGCCGCTACCGCCTGCTCGAGACGGTCCGCCAGTACGCCGCCGAGCGGCTGCGCGAGGCCGGCGAGCGCGAGGACTTCGAGTGTCGCCACCGCGAGTGGTACCTGGAGCTTGCCGAGAGCGACCCGACCCCGGACGGCGACCTGCCCTCGCGCGAGCGCCTGCGGCGGCTGGAGCTGGAGCGCGACAACCTGCGCGCGGCGCTCACCTCGGCGGTGGGCGCCGACCCGCAGGCCGGGCTGCGGCTGGCGGTCGCCCTCTGGCGCTTCTGGCTGATGCGCGGCTACCTGGCGGAGGGGCACTCCTGGCTGCTGATCGCCCTCGGCGCCGCCCCCGAGCGCACCGTGCCGCGCGCCCGGGCATTGGCCGCCGCCTGCCTAGTGGGACTGCGGCGCGGCGTGCACGAGGGCATCCACGACCAGGTCCTCGAGGCGATCTCGCTCTTCGCCGAGCTCGGCGACCCGGCGCGGATGTTCGACGCGATCGAGATCTGCGGCGCCTACCGGGCGATCTTCTGCAGCGAGACCGAGATCGACGAGCTGATCGGCGAGTACGGCTCGCTCGAGGCCGCCGGCGTTCCCGCGGCGCGCTCCTCGGCTTGGGCCGCGCACACGGCCGGGCTGGGCGCCTGGCTGCGGCGCGACTACGCCCGCGCCCGCGAACGAATGGGCCTCGCCCACGAGCGCCTCGGCGAGCTGGCGACGGTGCCACGGGCGGCGCTCTGGCCGCTCAGCTACGGCCTGATCTCGGTCGAGCCCGAGCTCGGCTACCCGCTCTTCCTGCACGAGGAAACGGTGCTCGTCGCGCGCCGCGTCGGCGGCGAGGCTGCCGCCGCCTACGTGCTCGTCAACCTCGCCGCGGTCGAGCGGGCGCTCGGCGAGACCGCGCGGGCCGCCGGGCTGATCGAGGAGAGCCTCGCCCGGTTCGGCCAGCTCGGCGACGTCCAGGGCGAGGCCGTCGCCCTCAACGCGGCGGGCAACCTCGACCGCGCCTGCGGCGAGTTCGAGCGGGGGAGGGGCCTGCTCGAGCGCAGCCTGGCGATCCGCCAGCGGATCGGCGACCGGCGCGGCACCGGGATCACGCTCGGTTGCCTCGGGCTGCTCGAGGCGCGCGCCGGCGACCCGGACGGCGGGCGGGCCGCCGCCGGGCAGGCGCGCGCCTGGTTCATCGAGAACGACGACATGATCGGGCTCAGCGCCGCCGAGCTGAGCCTCACCTGCATCGCCCTCTGCGCGGGCGAGCGCGCCGCCGCCCGCGCCCACCTGGAGAACGCCGCCGAGCTGCTCGGCCGCATGGCGCCCAGCCACCAGGAGGCCTGGGTGGGCGCCGTCCTCGCCAAGTTCGCCGTCGAGGACGGAGAACCCGGCGTCGCCCGCCCCTGGCTGGAGCGCGCCGCGCGGCTCTTCGGCCGGCTGGGAGGCGAGCAGGGCGCCGCCTACTGCGCGGCGCTGGCGGAGAGCCTTCCGGCGGCCGCGGCGGGGCCGGATAAGCCGCGATAAGCGCGTGCAAAGCGAGCGCTAAGAGGCCGTCCGTAGGTTCGCCGCAACGTTTGACCGAGAGCCGGTCCCCCGGCGGAGAAGGAGAGCCAGATGGCAACGCAAGGAGTGCTTGGAGCGGCAACGCTGAAGGAGTTCGAGGAGGGCCTCAGCGGCGAGCTTGTGCGGCCCGCCGACGCCGGCTACGACGAGGCCCGCCAGGTCTGGAACGGCGCCCACGACGGCCGCCCGGCGGTGATCGCCCGCTGCGCCGACGCCGCCGACGTGCGCCACGCGATCGGCTTCGCCCGCAGCGAGGGGCTCGAGGTCGCGGTGCGCGGCGGCGGCCACAGCATCCCCGGCTTCTCGACGGTCGACGGCGGGATCGTCATCGACCTCTCGCCGATGAAGGCGATCGAGGTCGACGCCGGGGGGCGCAGGGCGACCGCCGAGGGCGGCGTGCTCTGGTCCGAGCTCGACGCGGCGACCCAGGAGCACGGCCTCGCGGTCACCGGCGGCCTGGTCTCGACCACCGGCATCGCCGGCTTCACCCTGGGCGGCGGGATCGGCTGGCTGATGCGCAAGCACGGGCTCACCTGCGACAACCTGCGCTCGGCTCAGGTGGTGACCGCCGACGGCCGCGTGATCACCGCGTCGGCCGCGCAGAACTCCGACCTCTTCTGGGGGCTGCGCGGCGGCGGCGGCAACTTCGGCGTGGTCACCTCCTTTGAGTTCGACCTGCACCCGGTCGGTCCGACGGTGACCGCCGGTCCGGTCTTCTACGACGGCGCCCGCGCCGAGGAGGTCCTGCGCTTCTACCGCGGCTTCGCCGCCGAGGCGCCCGACGAGCTGACCAGCCTGGCCAACCTGCTGACCGCGCCGCCGGCGCCCTTCCTGCCCGAGGAGTGGCACGGGAAGAAGCTGATCGGGCTGATCGGCTGCTACGCGGGCGACGTCGAGCAGGGCGCCGAGGCGATGCGGCCGCTGCGCGAGCTGGGCGAGCCGGTCGCCGACCTGATTGGCCCGATGCCCTATGTGCAGATGCAGCAGCTGATCGACGCGCTCTGGCCGCGGGGCATCCAGACCTACATGAAGGCCGGCTACCTGCGTGAGCTCGACGACCCGGCGATCGCCACCCTGGCGCGCTTCCACCAGGAGGCGCCCGGCGCCTCGGAGATCCACGTCCAGCACTTCGGCGGCGCGATCGCCCGCGTGCCGGAGGGCGACACCGCCTACGGCGAGCGCGGCGCCCCCTTCGTGCTCAATGGCTGCGCGATCAGCCACGAGCCGGGCGGGCTCGCCCCCTGCGTCGAGTGGGCGCGGAGCCTCTACGCCGAGCTCGAGCCCTCGCTGACCGGCGGCGGCTACGTCAACTTCCTCGCCGCCGAGGGGCAGGACCGGGTGCGCGCCTCCTACGGCGAGGAGAAGTACGCCCGCCTGCAGGCGCTCAAGGACCGCTACGACCCGACCAACCTCTTCCACCGCAACCAGAACGTCCTGCCGAGCGGGGCGCGCTGAGGTCGCGGCGCGCATCGCCGCGACAAGGGGGTCGTGGGGCGATGTGCGCCGCCCCGGTGGTCCGAGTCGTGCTCGCTCGGTCTACGGCATGGTCCCCGCAGGGGCCAGCCAGACCGATTCGAATTCCATGACCTCGGCCAGCGTGTCGTAGTCCCGGTCGTAGTGGATCACCGCGGCACCCATCTCCTGGGCTGCGGCAGCGACCAGATAGTCGGTGATCGGGAGGCGTTGCGTACCGTCCGAGCGATGGGCGAGCGCCCGCATTCCCGCCTCGGCGGCACGGATGACCGTCGTGCTCAGGGGGGCCGCGCGGATCATGTCGAGGCGATCCGCAAGCCGGTCGAAGTCCGCGCCGCCGCGGGCCGTGAAGAGGATCTCGGCGCGGACCAGCGGCGGGAGCCGCAAGCGGTCTTCGAGCATCGCCGCGATCCACTCCTCGCGCGTGCTCTCGTGATCGGCCCGTGCCCAGGCGGAGGTGTCGATGAGAAGGGGCAGCTCGCCCCAGGCGCTCCTAGCGAACCGGCCAGGCACGCTGCTTCACCTCGAGCAGCGCCTCCCGGTCCCACGGCGCCGCGCCGGGATGCCTGAAGTCCTCGGCGAGCTCCTCGAGCCGCTTGCGGCGCGTAGCCTCATCCGGTCCCACGGCGGCAAGGTGTCGAGCCCCCTCGATGGCCAGCTCGCGCACCTGCTGGGAGCGGGGCAGGTTGGGGGGGAGGTGCGGCGCCGCAGAGCGCAGCGCCACGCTCAACTCATGGTTCTCAGTGACCTGGATGCGTCGATGCTCCGTAGGCACGGACTCCAGTGTACCACTGGAGTACCACCTGCTCAGCTGCCTTTTGGCTTGAGCATGCGGTGGGCGTGCAGCGTCGTCCGCGTTCCATCCGGGGCGCTCAGCACCACCACGATCTCGACGTCGAGGCGGTTGCGGTGGTGCAGCATGGCCCGGCCTCTGGCGTTCAGCCGGATCGCGATCGGGGCCGAGGCGCTCGCGGGCACGGTGCTCTTCCCCCGGCTGCCGCCGACGATCGGGCCCTTCGACCGGGCCCTGCGCCGGCGCGCTTTCCCGCCGGCCATCGCCCTGACGGAGATCGATGCGACCGCGACCGGGAAGGCGTTGCCGTTGACCAGCTTGGCCGCGATGACGCCCTTGGCGGAGACATGGCTGCCGCCCTTCAGCTTGACGCCTGAGCGGCTCCCGCGGAACCCGGGCTTCTTCGGGGGCGGGCTGGCGGACGGGGTCGGGGATTCGGCCGGCGGCGTGCCGGTCGAGACCAGGCCGAGGTCGACGGCGCCGGGCCGGTAGGACGCCTGCCAGGCGGTGTAGGCGGGGGCGCCGCTGGAGCTGACGTTGGCGAAGGTGCCGGAGGTGTCGTTGGCGTCGAGCACGTCGGAGATCGTCGTCGGCACGGCGGGCGCGTAGCCGGCGTCAGTGACCGCGGCCAGCGTCCCGGAGAGCGTCGCCTTGCGGCTCACCGACAGCTGGTCGTGCTCGGACGCCGCCGCTCCGGCGAGGTGCACCGCCAGCGTGCCGCCGAGCTGCTGGTCGTAGGGGCCGTCAACCTGGAGCTTGCCGGGGGTCGAGCCGTCGGCGCTGGGCGAGACGGTCGCGCCGCTGACGTCGACGTCGCCGTGGACGGTGCCATTCCCCCGCAGGGAGCCGCCGTCGAGCTGCAGGGCGTGCAGTTCGGCTTCGCCTTCTTCGCGGGTGTCGATCGTGCCGCCGGTGAGCAGCGTCTCGGCGCCCGAGCCGGTCTGGTCGTAGCCGAACGTGGCCCGCAGCGAGGACCCGCCGGGAACGGAGAGCTCGCCGAGCACCGTCAGCGGCGCTTCGACCCGGGCGGCGCCCTCCGCGGTCAGCGAGCCGTTCGGACCGACGATCACTCCGTCGGCGCCGGTGAAGTCGGTGCCGAAGCCGCCCGGCCCGGCGATCGTCATCGGGCCATCGACGCTGACCGCGTCGCCGTTCTGGTCGCTGTCTATCTCGACCGAGACGCCGTCCACGTGGGTCGGGGAGGCAAAGGTGATCGAGGTCGGGTTGCGGTCGGGAACGTGCGTGTCGTAGCTCTCGGCGTCGATCGTCGCGCCTTCCGTCGAGGGGATCACGTAGGTCTGCAGTTGGTTGTCGGTGAGCAGCGATCCTTCGAGCCCGCCTTCCGCCCACTGCAGGACGCCGTCGCCCGCGTGGGCCGCGTTGAGCACGCCGGTGAAGGCTTCGCCTTCGGAATTGACGATGCCCGCGTGGAGCTCGGCCTCGTACCCGTCGATGCTCAGCACGGTGCCGTCGCGCAGGGTCGTCGTCTCGACCACGTTCGCCTTGCCTTCTTCGCCCAGCCGCAGGTCGCCGCCGCCGCTCAGCGTGTCTTCGGCGAGGCTGGCAACCGCGTCGTTTTGGAGCAGCAGCGTCAGCCCTTCGCCGATGCGGAGGTCGCCGTTGTTGTGCAGGCCGATCCCGATGGCTTGCACTTCGGTCGCGGGCGGTTGCAGCGGGGCCGGCCCGAGCACTTCGATCTCGGCGCCGGGGGCGTTGTCGATCGTGTCGCTGCGGCAGGCGCTGTTGCAGGCCAGGGTCGCGCCGGCGTGCACGGCGATCGTCCCCCAGTTTTCGATCTTGGCGGGTTCGGAGTCGACCAGCAGTTCTCCGGATTGGACGTCGATCTTGCCGTGGTTGACGAGCCGCGTGTCCGGTTCGCTGGCCATTTCGTGGACGCCTTCGGCGTCGAGCACCGTGTGGAATTCCGGCGCCAGGGTGAGATTGCGTTCGAGCGAGCCGCTCTGCCACTCGAGCGTCCCGTCGCCGCGGAGGAGGCCCTGGCCGCCGGCGGGCTCGCCGGGGAATTCCGGCTCGCCGTCGGTCAGCACCGACGTGTCGCGCATGCTGACCAGGGCGTCTTCGCCGACCGTGACGCTGCCGTCGACGAGCAGCTGGGCGAGGTTGGTGAAGGCGATCACGCCGCCTTCGCTGCTCGACTTCACCTCCGAGCCGCCCTTCCAGCGCGAGAAGGAGAGACCCGGCAGCGTCCAGGTGTTGCCGTCGAGGTCGACCGTGCCCGCGTTGCCGAGCTCGAGGTCGAGGTGCGGGCTTTCGATGTCGCCGCTCAGCTGCAGCCCGCCGTTGACGACGAGCTTGCCGTTGTCGTCGCTGCCGCTGGAGCTGTTGCTCTGGATCGTCGTGCCTTCGCCGAGCAGGCCGCCGATCCCGCCGCCGAGGTCGCCGCCGCCGCTGGAGACGATTTCGGCCGAGCCATCGGCGAGCGTCAGTTCGGTGCCGCCGTTCACGTCGAGCGAGCCGTTGGCACTCAGCTTGCCGCCGGCGAGGATGACGTTGTGGCCGATCGTGGTTGAGCCGTCGACGGTCAGGTTGCCTTCGAGTTCGCTGGCCGCTTCTTCGCCCTGCCCGCCTTCCCAGGTGAAGTCGCCTTCGACCGTCAGGGCGGTGCCGGTGAGGAAGGCGTCGGCCCCTTCCAGCGTCAGATCGCAGATCCCTTCGGTGCCGCCTTCGACCTCGGCCTCCGCTTCTTCGCTCCCCTGGATGATCGCCGTGTCGCCGCTCTTCGGCGGGGCTTCTTCCTGCGGGCTCCAGTTTTCGGCGTCCGACCAACTGTGGCCGTCGCCTTCGCCGGTCCAGGTGAAGCTGTGGCCGCCCGAGCAGCCGAGTGCCGCGGCCGGCAGGGCGGCTGCGGCAAGTAGGGCGAGGACCGCCAGCGTTGCCGCGATTCGGGTCTGGCGCATGGCTGTCTCCTTCGTTCGGGCCTCGTGGGCGGGATGAGCGAGCCTTCTCGGGCGCGCCCAATATAGGCGCTGGCCGGCCGGCGAGCCGTAACAAGCGGGGGGCCGGGTACATGTAACCCACGATGCCCACCGCGAGGGACAGCGCCGGCCTGCCGGCAGACGCCGTCGACGCGCGCTTCGAGCGCTGCTTCCACGCGCACTACGCCGACGTGCTTGCCTTCGCCCTGCGGCGGGTGGAGGGGCGGGCCGCCGCCGAGGACGCGGCGGCGGAGACCTTTGGCGTGGCCTGGCGCCGGCGCGAGGTGCTGCCCGAGCCGGCCCTGCCCTGGCTCTACGCGATCGCCTTCCGGGTGATCGCCAACCAGCGCCGCTCGGCGCGCCGGCGCCGCGAGCTCGAGGGGCGGCTCGCGCACGAGGCCGGCGCCGGGCGGGCGGAGGATGACCCGGCCGGGGCGATAGACCGGCGCGACGCCTTCGCCGTCGCCTTCGCGCGGCTCGCCGAGCGCGAGCGCGAGGTGCTGCGGCTCGTCGCCTGGGACGGGTTGGGCACCGAGGAGGCGGCGCAGGTGCTCGGCTGCTCGCCGGGCGCCTTCCGCGTGCGCCTGCACCGCGCCCGGCGCAGGCTGGCGAAACAACTGCGGCGCGCCGGACATTCACCGGATGAGAGCGCCGCCGTGGCGCCCGAACCGGCCGAGGAGGCAAGTTGAGACGTTCAAGCCGAGAGATCGATCCGCTCGCCGCGATGCGGGCCGCGAACCCTGCCGATGCCGCCGAGCTGCGCCGCTCGCTCACCGCCGCCGACCTGGGCGAGGCGCTGCGGCGCGCCGTCGCGCTCGGCCATCGCCCGGCGGGCCCGATCCAGCCCGGCGACCGGGCCGCCGGCGAGCTGGGCGGCGCCCGCCCGCGCCGGCGGGGCGGCGGCTTCGCCCGGCGGCGCCTGGTCCTCGGCCTCGGCGGCGGCCTGGCGATCGCCGCGCTCGCCGTGGCGATCGTCCTGCTCTCGGGCGGCTCGGTCCGCGGCGGCCGCCCGGCCTTCGCCGAGGCGGCGATCGAGGTCGCTGAAGCCAACCCGCGGCTGCTGGTCGGCGCGCCCGGCTGGAAGGTGACCCGCGCCGACGAGTTCGAAGCCGACGAGGGCGAAGTCACCTTCGGCGACGGCAGTCACGAGCTGGCGATCCACTGGTACCCGGCGCGCCTGTACCGCGGCTACTTGCATGATCGCGCGAGCGTCAGCCCGCAGCGGCGCTCACGCCTGCTCGGCCGGCTCGCCACCACGGTCCACTACGGCGGCAGGGAATACGCGACGATGCTGGCGCCGCAGGGTTCCGTCTTCCTCGAGGTTCGCGGCGGGCTGGGCAGCCGCGGCGAATACGAGCGCGTGCTGCACTCGCTGCGCCCGGCGAGCGTCGAGGAATGGCTGGGCGCGATGCCGCCGAGTGTGGTCCGCCCCGGCGCCCGTGCGCAGGCGATTGCCGGCCTGCTGCACGGTGTGCCGCTGCCGCCGAATTTCGACCTCGCCCGGCTGCAGGGCAAGGACGTCATCCGCGACCACCGCGCGCTCGGTGTGGAAGTGGGCGGCGGGGTCGCCTGCGGCTGGGTTCAGGCCTGGCAGGCGGCGCGCAGGGCCGGCGACGCGGCGGGCGCCCGCGAAGCGGTGGCCGCGATGGCGACCGTGCCGAGCTGGCCGATGGTCGGCGACCCGCGGGTGCGGACGCCCTGGGCCGGCAACCTGAAGCGCATCGCCGGTGAGCTCGCCCACGGGCGCCTCGACCGGGGCGCCGCCGGAGAGGTCGTCAACGAAGACGGCAGCGGCTACGCCCTCGGCCCGGCCTGGGCGGTGGCGTTCAACTGCACCGACCTCTACTGGCGCCACCCGCTTCCGCGTTAGCGCGCCGGGGCGATCCGGTCGAGCTCGGCGAGGTCCTCGGCGCTCGGCTGCCAGCCGACGGCCGCCACGTTGGCGGCGATCTGCTCGGGCTTCGTGGCGCCGGCGATCACCGAGCCGACGGCGGGCTGCGCCGCGAGGCCGGCGATCGCCACGTCGAGGACGCCGACGCCGCGCGCCTCGGCGAACTCCTCAAGCGCCTCGACCAGGTCGAACTGCTCGTCGGTGCCGGGCCGGTCCGAGCCGGCCAGGCGGCTGCCGTCGGGCCCGCGCTCGCCCCGCCGGTACTTGCCGGTGAGCAGGCCGCTGGCGAGCGGGAAGTAGGGGAGGATCGAGACGCCGAGCCGCTCGCAGGTGGGCGTCACCTCGGCCTCGATCTCGCGCTGCAACAGGCTGTATTCGTTCTGCAGGGTGACGAAGCGGGCGAGGCCGCGCTCGCGGGAGATGCGCTCCGCCTCCTCCAGTTCGGCGGCGCTGAAGTTGGAGCAGCCGATCGCCCCGACCAGTCCTTCGCCGACCAGCTCGTCGAGCGCATCGAGCGTCTCGGCGATCGGCGTCACCCCGTCGGGCTTGTGGTACTGGTAGAGGTCGATCCGCTCGACCCCGAGCCTCCCGAGCGAGCCCTCGATCGCCCAGCGGATGTACTCGCGCGAGCCGCGCGGCGCCTCGGGCGCGCCCGCGTCGCCCATGTCCCAGCCGAACTTCGTCGCCAGCACGAACTCCTCGCGGCGGCCGGCGAGCGCCTCGCCCATCAGCCGCTCGCTCTCGCCGCCGCCCCCGTATACGTCGGCCGTGTCGAACAGCGTGATCCCGGCCTCGAGCGCCGCGTTCAGCACGGCCGCCGTTGCGTCGAGGTCGAGCCGCCGCCCAAAGTTGTTGCAGCCGAGCCCGACGACCGAGACCTCGAGCTCGGAATCGCCGAGACGGCGGGTGGGCAGCGCGGTGGCGGGGGCGGTGGGCATGGCGTCTCCGATTCGTTCGCGGGTCCGGACATCTTTGCGCTTCGCTCTACCCGCCCCGCGCTTTTCCGTCGCGCTCAGCGCCTCCGCCCTTGCGTCGCGGTCACCGCCGGGCGCTAGGGTTCGCCGCTCGCGCCGGCCGCCCGCCGGGCGCTGCGCCTCCTCCGCATGACCTCGTCGACCCCGGACCGGACTCACCCCAACCTGACCCTTGCCGTGCTGGCGCTCGGCGGGGTCTCCTACGCGCTGCTCAGCTCGGCGGTGGTGCCGGCGCTGCCGACGATGGAGAAGGCGCTCGGCACGACTGAGACCGGGATCACCTGGCTGCTGACCGGCTACCTGCTCGCCGCCTCGGTCGGCACCTCGATTCTCGGCCGGCTCGGCGACATGTACGGCAAGGAGCGGCTGCTGCTCTGGACGCTGGTCATCCTCGGCGCCGGCACGCTGCTCGCCGCGGTCTCCAACTCGCTGGCGCTGCTGATCGTCGCCCGCTTCATCCAGGGCGCCGGCGGCGGCATCTTCCCACTCGCCTACGGCATCGTCCGCGACGAGTTCCCGGCCGAGCGGGTCGCCGGCGGCATCGGCCTGCTCTCGGCGATCCTCGGCGTCGGCGGCGGCCTCGGCATCGTCCTCTCCGGGGTGATCGTCGAGCGCCTCGACTACCACTGGCTCTTCTGGATGCCGCTCGGCGCCGTGGCGCTCGCCGCGCTCGCCACCTGGCGCTTCGTCCCCGAGTCGCCGATGCGCACGCCGGGCCGGGTCAACTGGCTCGCCGCGGCGCTGATGACGATCGGCCTCTCGGCCGTGCTGCTGGCGATCAGCCAGACGACCAGCTGGGGCTGGGTCTCGGCGAAGACTCTCGGCCTGACCGCCGCCGGCCTTGCCTTCGTCGTCGCCTGGATCGCGGTCGAGGCGCGCAGCGACGAACCGCTGATCGACATGCGGATGATGCGCGTGCGCGGTGTCTGGACGACCAATGCCGCCGCCTTCCTGCTCGGCGGCGGGCTCTACGCCTCCTTCGTCGTCTTCCCGCAGTTCGCCCAGCTGCCGAAGAGCACCGGCTTCGGCTTCGGCGCCTCGGTGGTCGCCTCCGGCCTCTACCTGTTGCCGGCGACGATCGGGATGACCGTGCTCGGCCTGCGCGCCGGTGCGATCTCGGCCCGCTTCGGCTCGCGCGTCGCGCTGCTCGCCGGCACCGTCTTCGCCGCCGCCTCCTTCTCGATGCTGGCGGTCGCCCACGCCCACCCCTACCAGCTGCTGATCGCCGCCGCGCTGCTGGGGATCGGCATCGGCCTCGCCTTCGCCGCGCTCGGCAACCTGATCGTCCAGGCCGTGCCGCCCGAGCAGACCGGCGTCGCCTCCGGGATGAACAACGTGATGCGCACCCTGGGCGGCGCGCTCGGCGGCCAGCTCTCCGCCACCTTCATCGCCGACAACATGGCCGGCGGCCTGCCGACCGTCACCGGCTTCACCGAGACCTTCCTGATGGCGACCGGCTTCCTAGTGCTCAGCTTCGCCGCCGGCCTCCTGGTCCCGGCAAGGCTCGGCCCCCCATCCGCGCCGCGGCGCCCGGACCCAGCGCCCGAGCCCGCCCAGGCGTAGCCCCCGCTTCCGGTGCGCCTTTTCCACCTATAGCGGAGATAAGGCGCACCGGAACCGGCGCTGGCTCTAGGCTGCGGCCGTGAGTGTGTGGGGGCTTGCGCGGTCGGTGACCGGGCCGCGGGGGCGGTGGGTGACGGTCGCGGTCTGGGCGGCGCTCGCGGTCGGCGGCTTCCTCGCCCGCTCGCAGATCGACAAGGTGACCGCCGCCGGACAGGCGAGCTACCTGCCGGCCCACGCCCAGTCGACCCGGGCGCTGGCGGCGCTCGGGCGCGATTTCAAGGACGGCGACGACGTGCCGGTGCTGATCGTCTTCGACCGCGAAGGGGGGCTGACCGCCGCCGACCTCAACGCGATCGGCCGCCTCGGCGCCGGGCTCGAACGGCTCGGCCTCGCCGGGGCGACGCCGGTCCTGGCGCCGTTCTCGGGCGAAGCGAGGCGGCCGCTGGGCGACGTCGCTCGGATCGCCGCCGGGGTGGGGCCGATCTCGCGCGACGGCGAAGCCGCCCTGGTGACGCTGGCGATCGACGCCGGGGACCGCGGCGCCGTGGTCGAAGACGTGGGCAGGATCCGCGCCTACCTGGCCGCCCACCGGCGAGCCGGGCTGCACAGCTACGTCACCGGGCCGGCGGGCGTCGCCGCCGACCTCGAGCGGGTCGCCGACGACGCCGGCCGCACGCTGCTGATCGCCACGCTGAGCCTCGTCCTGCTGCTGCTCCTCGTCGTCTACAGGGCGCCGCCGCTGGCCCTGCTGCCGCTGCTCGTCGTCGGCGCCGCCTACCTGATCGCGATCGGCGTCGTCTACCTGCTGATCGAGGCCGGCCTGATCGTCGTCAACACCGAGGGCACCTTCCTGCTGCTGGTGCTGGTCTTCGGGGCGGGCACCGACTACTCGCTGCTGCTCGTCCACCGCTACCGCGAGGAGCTCGAGCGCGGCGCCGGCGCCGAGGCCGCGCTGCGCGCGGCACTCGCCGAGAGCGGCCGGCCGATCGCCGCCTCGGCGGCCACCGTGATCGCGGCGATGCTGGTCCTGCTGCTCGCCGAACTCGAGTCGACCCACTGGCTCGGGCCGGTGCTGGCGATCGGCATCGCGACGATGCTGGCGGCGGCGCTGACCCTGCTGCCCGCGGCCCTGGCGATCCTCGGCCCGCGCGCCTTCTGGCCGGCGCGCGGCGGCGCGCGAGCCGCGGCGGAGGAGGCGAAGGGCCGCCGCTGGGCCGCGGTCGCCGCCTTCGTCGGCCGCCGCCCGCGGGCGATCGTCGTCGGCGTCGCCGCGCTGCTCGTCCTGATGGCCTGCGGCAACCTCGTCAGCCACGGCACGATCGGCTTCGGCGAAGGCGAAGCGCGCTCGACCGAATCGAGCCGCGGCAACGAGGTGCTCGCCGCGCACTTCCCGCCCGGCCTCGGCTCGCCGCTCACCGCGGTGCTCGGCCCCGGCGAACTGGCGCCGGCCCTGCGCGGTCTCGGCCACCTGCCCTCGGTGAAGCTCGCCGTGCCGCTGCCGCCCTCCTCGCTGCGCCCCGTCGCCGCCCTGGCGATCGTGCTGCGCGGCGACCCCTACTCGGGCAGGGCCACCGCTCTGGTCAGGGACGTGCGCACGCGGCTGCGCGCGGTCGCCCCCGGCGCCCTGCTTGGCGGCATCCCGGCCGAGAACTACGACGTCGAGCGGGCCAACGCCCGCGACACGCGCCTGATCGTCCCGGTCGTGCTGCTCGTCGTCGGGCTGATCCTCGTCGCCGTCCTGCGAGCCCTGGCGGCGCCCGGCTACCTGATGCTCAGCGTGGTCGCCTCCTTCGCGGCGACCCTCGGCCTCGCCACCTTCGCCTTCACCGACCTGCTCGGCGCCGACGGCATGACCTTCGACCTCACCCTGCTCGCCTTCATCTTCCTGGTCGCGCTCGGCGTCGACTACAACATCTTCCTGATGACCCGCGCCCGCGAGGAGGCGGCGCGCCACGGCACCCGCGAGGGCGTGCTGATCGCCCTGCGCGACACCGGCTCGGTGATCACCGGCGCCGGCCTGATCCTCGCCGGGACCTTCGCCACCCTCACCCTGTTGCCGCTCGAAGAGCTCGTCCAGATCGGCGCCACCGTCGCCGCCGGCGTGCTGCTCGACACCTTCGTCGTCCGCAGCCTGCTGATCCCCGCGATCACCCACCTCTGCGGCGAGCGCGCCTGGTGGCCGGGCCGCGCATCCGACTTTGACCACTCCAGGGGTGGGTCGATCTCGGATGCGCAACCTTCGCTACCCGGAGGGCGCCGCGCCTGACTCGGGGCCGTCGCTCATCCGGGCAGCCCCTTGACACCGATTGCTATCTTGGGCTATCCGTGATGGACATTTTCATGGACATTGCGGGGCATAAAGTTCTTATTTCTCCCTGTGGCAAGCGGTATTTAGCCCTGATTGGACATGGACATTAGAGAGGACATTGGAAATGACAGCCACTAGGGAATTCGAACGCACGCATCCGTGGCTAACCTTCGACGTCGACCTTGAGCGGGCGAGCTACCGGCTCTGGCTCCTGCTCGGCGAGGCTACCTCCAAGAGCGATCATGTGAGGCGGGCGCTGTTGCGTCCCGATGTCGCCGAGGAGCTTCAGAAGGTCTTCCTCGTCAAGGGGGCGCTGGCGACCACCGCGATCGAGGGAAACACGCTCTCCGAGGAGGAGGCGCGCCAGGTTTTCGAGGGCAAGCTGCGACTGCCGCCGTCCAAGGAGTACCTGGCGCAGGAGATCCGCAACATCGTCGATGCGTTCGACCACATCCGCGACGAGATCCTTCCCGACGCTTCCAACGCCGATCTGACGGTCGAAAAGATCAAGCTCTACAACCGCTTCGTGCTCGACGGGCTGGAGGTGGACGACGGGGTGGTCCCAGGAGAGATACGGGAGCACTCGGTCGTCGTCGGGCGCTACCGGGGAGCTCCGGCCGAGGACTGCGAATATCTCCTGGAGCGGCTCTGCGCGTGGCTCGGCTCCGAGGCGTTCGAGGCGCCGGAGGATCATCCCGAGCTGGCGCCGCCGCTGGCGGTGCTCAAGGCGGCCCTCGCGCATCTCTACCTCGCCTGGATCCATCCCTTCGGCGACGGCAACGGTCGTACGGCCCGCCTGCTCGAGGCTCACATCCTGCTTGCCTCCCGCTTCCCGCAGCCGGTTACCCAGCTGCTCTCGAATCACTACAACCAGACCCGCAGCGAGTACTACCGCCAGCTCGACCGGACCAGCCGCGAGGGCCCCAACGGCTTCCTGCTGTACGCGGTTCAGGGGCTCGTCGAGGAACTGCGCGACCAGCTCGATCGAATCTGGTCGATGCAGTACGTGGACCGCTGGGAGCAGTACATCCACCAGCAGTTCGGCGAGACGCGCACGGATAGCCAGCGGCGCCAGCTGAGGTTGATCAAGGATCTCTCGAGGGCGAGCATCGAAACCTTGCCCAATCACCAGCTCTATCCGCTTCCCTGGATTGAGCCGGTGCCGCGCTCCAAGCTGCGGATGCTCTCACCCGAGCTGGCCGAGGCATACGCGCACAAGACGGAGCGGACGCTTAGCCGGGACCTCAACGCCCTGGAGCGAATGGGACTGGCCTGGCGCTCAGAGGACGGCCGCTGGTGGCCCGCCTCAGACTCCGTCCTCGGCTTCATGCCTCCTCAAGTTCGTGTCGAAGCTGACGGCCTGGGCGGTGGCATGCACCGCTCCTGGTAGAACCGACGTATGACGGGCGACTTCCGCTACGAGGGGCACCGGATCTCCTACGACTCCTACGGGGAGGGGGAGCGGGTGCTGGTGCTCGTCCACGGGCTGCTGATGAACCGCCGCATGTACGAGCCGCTGGCGCCCTGGCTGGCGGAGCGCGGCAACCGGGTGGTCTGCGTCGACCTGCTCGGCCACGGGCGCTCGGACCGGCCCGAGGACCTGCGGCTCTACTCGATGCCGCTCTTTGCCCGCCAGGTCGTCGCCCTGCTCGACCACCTGGAGCTGGAGTCGGCGGTGGTCGGCGGCACCTCGCTGGGCGCCAACGTCGCGCTCGAGCTGGCGGTCGCCTCGCCCGGGCGCGCCCGGGCCCTCTTCATCGAGATGCCCGTCCTCGACAACGCCCTGCCGGCGGTCGCCGGCGCCTTCACCCCGGTGCTGCTCGGCCTGCGCTACGGCCGTCCGGCCTTCGAGCTCGCCTCGCGCGTCACCTCGCTCGTCCCCCGCACCAACTACCTGCTCGACATCGGCCTCGACTGGGTGCGCCAGCGCCCCGGCCCCTCCGGCGCGGTGCTCGAGGGCCTGCTGCTCGGCGAGACCGCCCCGCACCGCGCCGAGCGCGAACGGATCGAGCAGCCGGCGCTGATCGTCGGCCACCCGCGCGACCCGCTGCACCCCTTCAGCGACTCCGGCATGCTCGCCGAAGAGCTCCCCAACGCCGAGCTGGTCGAGGCCACCTCGATCCTCGAGTGGCGCCTCCGCCCGAAACGCCTCAGCCGCGAGCTGGCCGCCTTCCTCGAGCGCGTCCGACTCGCGCCGGCCGCCCCCGCGATCAGCTGAAACCGCATTGTCCGTGGATTGGTACGCGCGGAGTTGCTAGGATGCCCGGGAAATTTGGAGCGGTCAGAGAGGGCCGGTCCCCGGGGAGGGGCCTCGGACTCCAACGGGAGGAGTCCGCCATAGCGCACCAGTGCCTTAATCGGTCAAAGGGCCGGCCTTAAAAGCCGGAGATCCGGGTTCGAGCCCCGGCTGGTGCATCGGCAATCAGCAACGGAGGCCAGCTATGGCGGGTGAAGACAACCTCTTCGATCTTCTCGACCGGGTCGCGACCGGGGACGAGGGACGACCCCTGTGGGCGCCGCGCGCGCCCTACCAGCCGCACGAGCGCTTCGACCTGATGCTGGTGCCGCGGGTGAAGAGCTGGCGCGAGGACCCCGAGGCGCTGGCGGCGCTCGAGCGGATCGAGGGCCAGCCCTGCGTCGCCGAGCTCGAACGCGAGGGCAAGCAGGTCTGGCTGCGGCTCGCCGACGAGTGGATCGGGGACACCGGCAAGGCGCTCGCCTCCGGCGCGGCGGGCGAGTCGCCCCACGCCGACCTCGCCGCCGGCCAGGCCTTCGCGCTCAACTTCTGGGACGCCAACTCGACCAAGGCGCTGCACATCGGCCACCTGCGCAACCTGGCGCTCGGCAACGCGCTCGGCGCGGCGCTGACCGAGGCCGGCGGCCGGGTCGAGCGGCGCAGCATCATCTGCGACGTCGGCCGCAGCATGGGCGAGGCGATGGCCGGCGTCCTCGCCAGCGGCCGCTACGGCGGCTCGCTGCCCGACAACGGCGAGAAGAGCGACCACTTCGTCGGCGCCTGCTACGCGGAGTACGTCAAGTCGGGCCCCTCGCTGACCGGGAGCGAGCGCGAGGACAACCCGGCCAGCTCGCTGACCCGCGAGCTCGACGTCCACCACGACTCCGCCGACGACCTCCTGCAGCGCGTGCTCAGCGGCGACCAGGAAGCGATCGAGCTCTGGTCGAAGACCCGCGCCTGGGTGATCTCCGGCCAGCGCAAGACCCTCGCCCGGCTCGGCATCTCCTTCGACCGCGTCTTCTTCGAGTCCGACTTCCTGCCCGAGGTCGCCGAGCTCTCCAACCTCGGCCTCGAGCACGGCATGCTGCAGCGCCGCCCCGACGGCGCGGTGATCTACCTCACCGACCGCGAGGAGCTCGAGGAAATGCCGCTGCTGCGCGCCGACGGGCTGCCAACCCAGCACATGCGGGCGCTCGCCTACTGGATGGCGGCGCCCGGTCTCGAAGGCACGACCTCGATCCAGGTCTGCGGCCTGGAGTGGGTCGCGCACGTCACCTGCCGGCGTCAGCTGATGGACCTGATGATGGGCAAGGGGGCCGGCGCCGACATCAACCACCCTGCCCACGACGTCTTCCACGGGATGGTCTCCAAGCAGAGCGAGTCGGTCTCCTCGAGCAAGCGCAACGCGCTGCTGATCGACGAGCTGGCCGAGTGGATCGACGTCGCGCTCGCCGAGGGCGAGGAGCGCGCCGCGGTCCGCCGGCGCCACCCGGCCGCCGAGGCGCTCGTCCCCCAGGTCGCGCTCGGCTACTTCCTCCTGCACACGAACACCAAACCGCTCGACTTCGAGCCGGAGAAGCTGCTGCGGCCCGAGCAGAGCCTCGGCTGGGACCTGGCCCGCGCCCGCGCCCACAACGGCAACGGCTCGGGCGCCGCGGCGCCCGGTGAGCCGGCGGCCGACCCCGATTACCGCTTCGCCGTCGTCCAGTCGGAGATGTACCGGCGCCACCTGCGGCAGGCGGTCGAACGGCTCGACGTCAGCCCGCTGGCCAAATACGTCGCCCACCTCTCGCGCTGGTACCTGGAGGCGCCGCGCCAGCCGCACGTCCAGGAGGTGACCCAGGCGGCCCTCGCCCAGGGCGCCCGCGGCCTCGGCCTGGAGGCGGTCCGATGACTTTCCGGTGCGCCTTTTCCCCGGTATGCCATGCAAAAGCGCACCGGAAGGGGGTGCCGGCGCGATGAGGACGCTCCTGGTCGACAACCACGACTCCTACACGTACAACGTCTTCCACCTGCTGGCCGGGGCGAGCGGCGAGGAGCCGATCGTGGTCGACAACGACGCGGTCTCCTGGCGGGCTCTGGAACGCTGGGACTTCGACGCGATCGTCCTTTCGCCGGGGCCGGGGACGCCGCGGCGCTGGCACGACTTCGGCGTCTGCGACGACATCCTGCGCTTCAGCGAGATCCCGGTGCTCGGCATCTGCCTCGGCCACCAGGGCCTCGGCAAGATGCTCGACGGAGAGGTGAGCAGCGCCCCGGAGGCGATGCACGGCCGTCTCAGCCACATCTACCACGAAGGCAGCGGCCTCTTCGCCGGCATCCCGCAGGGCTTCCCGGTGGTCCGCTACCACTCGCTGGCGATCACCGGCATGGGGCCCGACGGCAACGTCTGCGCCTGGGCCGACGACGGCGTCGTGATGGGGATCGAACACCGGCGCCGGCCGCTGTGGGGCGTCCAGTTCCACCCCGAGTCGGTGGCGACCGCGCACGGCACGACCCTGGTCCGCAACTTCTACGAGCTCGCCGAGCGCCGCAGACCGCCGCGCTCGACGACGCCGCGCCGCCAGCCGCTGGCCCCGGTCCGCCGCGGCGAGGGCGCCGCCCGGCCGCGCGCCTCCGACACGGCGCTGCGCATACGGACGCTGCCCGGCGAGCCCTCGACCGAGGCGCTCTTCGAACGGCTCTTCGGCGCCGAGGAGCACGCCTTCTGGCTCGACAGCGCCGACGCGCCGACCCGCCTGGCGCGCACCTCCTACCTGGGCACCAGCGCCGGGCCGGAGCGCTGCGTGCTCAGCTACGACGTCGAGGCGGGCGGGGTGCGGGTGCGCGACGCCGGCGGCGAGTCGCTTAAGCGCGGCTCGGTCTTCGACCTGCTCGACCGCGAGCTGGCGGCGCGGGCGATCGAGCGCCCGGGCGGCCACGCGCCCGACCTGCTCGGCGGCTTCGTCGGCTACCTCGGCTACGAGCTGAAGGCCGACTGCGGCGCCTCCAGCGAGCACGCCTCCGACGTGCCCGATGCGGTGCTGATGCTCGCCAACCGGCTGGTCGCCGTCGACCATGTCCACGGCCGCACCCACCTGATGGCGCTCTGCCGGCCCGGCGGCGAGGCCGAGGCGGACGCCTGGCTGGAGCGGGCCGAGGTGGCCGTCGCCGAGCTGCTCGCCTCGCCGCCGCCCGCGCCCTCGGCGGCCGACCCGGCTTTCGGCGAGCCGAACGCCGCTCACGTGCGCTTCGAGTGCGGCCGCGGCCGCGAGCAGTACCTCGAGGACATCGTCCGCAGCCAGGCCGAGCTGGCGGCCGGCGAGTCCTACGAGGTCTGCCTCACCGACCAGATCTCAACCGGCGCCGAGCCCGAGCCCTTCGACCTCTACCGCAACCTGCGCCGCGCCAACCCGGCGCCCTTTGCCGCCTACCTGAAGCTCGGCGAGGTCGCCGTGGTCAGCTCCTCGCCGGAGCGCTTCCTCTCGGTCGACCGCGAGCGCCGGGTCGAGGCGCGGCCGATCAAGGGCACCACCAGGCGCTCCGCCGACCCGGCCGAGGACGCGGCGCTGAAGGCCGAGCTGACCGATGACGAAAAGACCTACGCCGAGCACCTGATGATCGTCGACCTGCTGCGCAACGACCTCGGCGTCGTCTGCGAGGTGGGCAGCGTCGCCGTCCCCGAGCTGATGGTCGTCGAGGACTACGCGACCGTCCACCAGCTGATCTCGACCGTCGAGGGCCGCCTGCCGGCCGAGCGCAGCGCCGTCGAGCTGACCCGCGCCTGCTTCCCGGGAGGCTCGATGACCGGCGCGCCGAAGCAGCGCACAATGGAGATCATCGACGACCTCGAGGCCGAGGCGCGCGGCGTCTACTCCGGCGCGATCGGCTACTTCGGACTCGACGGGACGATGGACCTCAGCATCGTGATCCGCACCGTCGTCCTGCGCCCCGGGCGGACGACGATCGGCGCCGGCGGGGCGATCGTCATGCAGTCCGACCCCGACGACGAGTTCGAGGAGATCCTGCTCAAGGCGCGGGCGCCGATGGCGGCGATCGCCCGCACCGTCACCGGCAGCGACTCGCCTGAGGCCTGGAGCGTGGAGCTCGAGCCGGCGCGGGCGGCGCGCGAGGGAGCGGCGGCGTGAGCCGCGAGGGCGCTCCGGCGGAGCCCGACGCGGCGAGCGTCGCCACGCCCGGAGCGCGGGTGCGCCCGGCGACGCTCGAGGACGTCGCCGCCGTCGCCGCCGGGGTCGCCGAACTGCTGGTCGAGCTGGGCGGCGAGGGACCCTCGCCGAACGAGCTCGGGGCGGCGATCGAGGAGCTGATCGGAGACGGGCGGGCGGGGGCCCTGCTGGTGGCGGAAGCCGGGGAGGAGGGCGCCGTGGTCGGCGTTCTCGCCGCCAGCTGGCAGCACGCCGTCCACGTGCCTGGCCGCTACGGGACGATCCAGGATCTCTGGGTCCACCCGGAGTGGCGCAGCCGGGCGATCGGCCGCGACCTGCTCGCCGCCTTCTTCGAGCTGGCCCGCGCCGAGGGCGCCCGCCGGGTCGAGGTCGGCCTGCCGCGCGAGGACTTCGCCAACCTCGTCCAGACCGAGGCCTTCTACGCGGCCAACGGCTTCGTCCACCTCGGCCCGCGGATGCGGAGGGTGCTCTGATGCTCGCGGACCGTGCATCCGACATTGACCCCGCTCAGGGTGGGTCAATGTCGGATGCGCGCGAAGGGACCGAGCTCGTCCTGGTCGAGCAGCGCGCCGGCAACGGCGCCGACGCCGCCCACTGGATCCTCGAAGGCGGTGAGATCCGGCCCGGGGCCGACGACGGCCGGCGCCTGGAGGAGCTGCGCCGCGGCCTGCTGCGCCACGAGCGCGTGCGGACCGCCGGCGCCGACGCCGACGGCGAAGAGGTCGAGCAGACGCTCAGCGTCCTGCACGAGCCCGGCTACCTGGAAGCGCTGGGCGAGGCGACGGCCGAGCCGCTGGTGATGCCCGAGCTGACCCCACCCGGCCTGCCGCCCGACATCCCCGTCAGCGCCGGCCTGGTCGAGGCCGCCTGGGAGGGCGTGCGGACCGCGATCGCCGCCGCCGAGCGGCTCGCCGCCGGCGCCCGCTTCACCTACGCGCTCTGCCGTCCGCCCGGACATCACGCCGGCCCCACCTGGTGCGCCGGCTACTGCTACCTGAACACCGCGGCGGCCGCCGCGCAGACCCTGCGCCAGGCCGGGATCGGCCCGGTCGGCATCCTCGACCTCGACCTGCACTACCCGAACGGCACCGCGGCGATCGTCGAGTCGATGCCCGACGCCCGCCTGCACTCGCTGCACGCCTTCCCGGTGACCAACGTCGCCGAGGGGACGGTGGCGCCGCGCAGCGAGCGCGAAGTCGCGGTCGAGTTCGCCGGCAGCCCGGACGCCGAGGACTACCTCGAGGCCCTCGCCGCCTCGCTCGAGGAGCTCGCCGGGAGCTCGCGCGCCCTGGTCGTCTCGCTCGGCTATGACATCGTCGCCGGCGACCCGCACGGCTCCTGGTCCTTCGCCCCGGAGATCTTCACCGAGATCGGCGCCCAACTCGCCGCCACCGGCCTGCCGCTCTGCATAGTTCAAGAGGGCGGCTACGCATTGGCGTCCCTGGCCGCCTGCGCCGAGTCCTTCGCCCAAGGCCTCCTGGCCGCCCCAGCCGCTTCCGGTGCGCCTTTGCCACTGAATGCGGAGATAAGGCGCACCGGAACGGGGGCGGTGTGAGCGACGCGGGGCTCACTGGGTTCCGGGAGCGGTTGGACCCGATCGACGCCGAGCTCGCGCGGCTGCTCGGCGAGCGCTTCCAGATCTGCCGGGAAGTCGCCGAGTACAAGAGCGAGCAGGGGATTCCGATGATGCAGCCCGAACGGGTCGCCCAGGTCTGCGCGCGCTACCTGGCGCGCGGCGCCGAGGCGGGCCTCCCCGAGGACTTCACCGCCGAGCTCTTCGAGCTGCTGATCGGCGCCACCTGCAAGCTCGAGGACGAGTTGATGGCCGAGCCGGAGGGAGCGAGCGCCGGGCCGGGCCCGGAGGCCGGCCTGCCGCCCGGTCCCGAGGAGCCCGAGATGGTCCAGTCGATGCGCTGGGCGCACGAGCCGCTGCCGATGCTCGAGCAGTGCCGCGAGCGCTTCGGCGACACCTTCACCCTGCGCCTGCGCCAGCTGGGCGCCTGGGTCGTGCTCTCCGATCCCGAGGACGTCAAACGGGTCTTCTCGATCGGCGCCGACGAGCTCGGCGTCGGGATGCCGAACCTGGCGCTGCGCCCGGTGCTCGGCGCCCACTCGGTGATGCTCAGCGAGGAGCCCGAGCACATGGCGCGCCGCAAGATGATGCTGCCCCGTTTCCACGGCGAGCGGATGCGCGAGGACGCCGCGGCGATGACCGAGCTGGCCCGCGAGGCGGTGCGCTCCTGGCCGCTCGGCGAGCCCTTCGCGCTCTGGCCGCGGATGCAGGAGCTGACCCAGGAGGTGGTGATGCGCGCCGTCTTCGGCGACGACGAGGGGCGGCTCGACCCGCTGCGCGGCCTGCTCACCGAGCTGACCGCGGCGATCAACGACGACGACCGGCTGCTGAAGCTCGCCCTCTTCGGTCCCGAGTGGCTCGAAGCCGAGCCCGGCTGGCGGGCGGCGATGGACCCGGTCGAGGAGGCCGTGCTGGCCGAGGCCCGGCGGCGCCGCGCCGAAGGCGAGGACGGCCGCCGCGACGCGGTCTCGATCCTCGTCGACGCCCGCGACGAGAGCGGCGCGCAGCTCACCGAGAAGGAGCTGCGCGACGAACTGCTCACCCTGCTCACCGACGGGCCGACCTCGAGCTCGCTCGCCTGGGTCTTCGAGCGGCTCCTGCGCCACCCCGAGAAGCTCGCCCGCCTGCGCGACGAAGTCCGCGACGGCGGGGGAGAGGAGTACCTCGACGCGGTGGTCAAGGAGACGCTGCGCCTGCGTCCGCCGGTCTCGGTCGTCGTCCGCCGCCTGCTGAAGCCGGCGCGGCTGGGCGGCTACGACCTGCCGGCGGGCACGCTGGTCGCGCCCTGCGTCTACCTGGTCCACCACCGCCCCGACGTCTATGAGAGCCCCGGCGAGTTCATCCCCGAGCGCTTCCTCACGCAGCGCGCCGCGGTGCCGACCTGGATCCCCTTCGGCGGCGGCGCCCGCCGCTGCCTCGCCGCCAGCTACGCCGAACAGGAGATCAAGCGGGTGCTGCGCACGGTGCTCGAGGAGGTCGACCTCGAGCCGGTCGAGGCCGGCGGCGAGCGGATCGCCCGCGCCGCGATCTCCTTCAGCCCCGCCGCGCATGGCCTGGTCGTCGCCCGCCCGAGGGATCGCGCCTATGCCTGACCGTGACCTGATCGTCGTCGGCGCTGGCGCCAAGGCGGCCGGGATCGCGACCAAGGTCCACGTCCTCAACGGGCTCGGGGTCACCGGGCTCTCGGCGCTGGTGATCGAGGGGACCGAGGTCGCCGCCTCCTGGAAGGGGCGCAACGGGATGACCTCCGGCGAGGAGCCGCTGGCGGTGACGCCGATCAAGGACGTCGGCTTCCCCTACCAGAGCCACATCGAGTTCGGCGAGGCGGGCGAGGCGGTCGACGCGGCGCTGGCGCAGTTCACCTGGCAGCAGTTCATGATCGCCGGCCGTCGCTACGCGCGCTGGGTCGACGCCGGCTCGCCGCAGGTCCGCCACCGCGACTACGGGGAGTACCTGACCTGGGTGCTGGGCCGGGCGAGCGAGGGGGTCGAGCACCTGCGCGCCCGGGTCACCCAGGTGCGCCTCGACGAGGACGGCGAGCGCTGGCTGGTCGAAGCCGAGGGCCCGGAGGGCGCCTCGCGCCACCGCTGCCGGGCGCTGGTCCTCACCGGGCCGGGGATCCACCGCGCCTTCCCGCACGAGCCGGCGGTCGAGGGCCGCGTCTTCCACTGCGACAGCCGCCGCGAGGAGTTCGCCCGCATTCCCGCCGACGGCGAGCAGGACGTGGCGATCGTCGGCGGCGGCGAGAGCGCCCTCAGCGCGACGATGTTCCTGCGCGAGATGCGGCCCCGCTGCCGCTTCACGATCTACACGCCGATGCTGCCGATGAGCCGCGGCGAGAGCTTCCTCGAGAACCGCGTCTTCTCCAACCCCGACGCGGTCGGATGGGAGGCGCTCGACCTGCAGACGCGGCGCGACTTCGTCAAGCACTCCGACCGCGGGGTCTTCGACCCGCCGAGCCTCGGCAAGATCGCCTACGACGACCGCTGCCGCTTCGTCGTCGGCCGGGTCAGCGACGTCGGCGCGACCCGCGACGGCCAGGGGGTGCGGCTCGAGTACGACTCGCCGCGGGGCGCGGCCGGCCGCGAGCACGACTTCGTCGCCAACTGCACCGGGTTCGACCTGCTCGCCCAGCTGCGCACCCTCTTCCCGGCCAGCGCGCGCGAGGAGATCGAGCGCCAGGCGGGGCAGGTCTGGGACCGGCCGGCGGGGACCGAGGTGCCGATCGGCCGCCACCTGGAGCTGCGCGGCCTGCGGCCCTGGCTGCACATCCCCGGTCTCGCCGGGCTCAGCCAGGGTCCGGGATTCGCCAACCTCGGCGCCCTCGGCCTGCTCTCCAACCGGGTCCTTCAGCCACTCGTCGCTGATTACTTGACAGACGTGAATCAGTCGCATAGGGTCGCGCAATGACCAGTCTGAGCAGGGGGAACTGGCCCGTGCGCGCCGCCGGGGCAATCGCGGTGCTGGCGCTGAGCGTGGCGCTGGCAAGCGGCTGTGGCGGCTCCTCGTCCTCCAGCGGCGGAGCGAGCCTCACCGGCTCCGGCTACCCGGGGGTCGACGCGGCCAACACGCGCAGCGCGCCGAGCAAGATCGACGCCGCCAACGTCAACAGCCTCAGCGAGGCGTGGAGCGCGCCGATCACCGGTAAAAGCAACTTCGGCAGCTACGCCTCGACGCCGGTGATCGACAAGGGCGTGATCTACTCGCAGGACCTTGGCTCCAACGTGCAGGCGCTCGACCTGAAATCCGGCGAAGTGCTCTGGAACTCGAGCTTCGAAGAACCCGACGAGGGGCCGAACGGCGTCGTCGTCGCCGAAGGCAAGGTCTTCGGCGCGACCCCGACCGAAGCCTTCGCCCTCGACCAGGAAAGCGGCGAAGAGCTCTGGTCGGTGAAGCTCACCCGCAACGAACACGAGGGCATCGACATGGCGCCCGGCTATCAGGACGGGATGGTTTACGTCTCGACCGTGCCGCTCAACGCCAACGAGCTCTACGAAGGCGGCGGCGTCGGCATCCTCTGGGCGCTCGACGCGAGCACCGGCAAGAAAAAGTGGCACTTCGACACCGTGCCCGAGAGCCTCTGGGGCAAGCCGACGGTCAACGCCGGCGGCGGCGTCTGGTACCCGCCCGCCTTCGACGGCAAGGGCTCGATGTACATCGGCGTCGGCAACCCGGCGCCCTTCCCCGGCACCCAGAAATACCCGTTCGGCGCCAGCCGGCCCGGCCCCAACCTCTACACCGACTCGCTGGTCAAGCTCAACGCCAAGACCGGCAAGCTCGAGTGGTACAACCAGGTGACGCCGCACGACATCTACGACTGGGACTTCCAGGGCCCGCCGATCCTGACCAAGTCCGGTGGCCGCGAAATTGTCGTCGCGGCCGGGAAGTCGGGGATCGTGATCGCCGCCGACCCGAAGAGCGGCAAGACGATCTGGAAGCGCGCGGTCGGCGAACACAACGGCCACGACGAAGACGGCCTGCTGGCGATGCGCGGCGAAACCTCGAAGATCAAGACCGGGACGGTCTCGCCCGGCTCGCTCGGCGGCGTGATCGCGCCGATGTCGACCGACGGCTCGCTGGTCTTCGTGCCGATCGTCAACGACGCGATCGAACTGGCGTCGGGCAGCGAAACGGTGGAAAACGGCACGCCGAGCGGCGAAATCGTCGCCCTCGACCTGGCCAGCGGCAAGACCGAGTGGCAGGAAAAACTCCCCAGCCCGGCGTTCGGGGCGACCACCGTGGTCAACGACCTCGTCTTCGCCACCACCTACGAAGGCTCGCTCACCGCCTACAAGGCCAAGTCGGGCGAGGTGGCCTGGCAGAAGTCGCTGCCGGCCGGGACCAACTCTGGGGTGATGGCCGAGGGCGACACGCTGATCGCGCCCGCCGGCCTCGCTTCGGCGGAAGGCCAGACCCCCCAGATCGTCGCCTACAGGGTCGGCGGCTAGGCGCCCCGGCGCCGGGGCGGGCGGCTCAGGCGTCGACTTCGCGCAGGCGGTGGGTGTCGACGTCGTAGACGAAGCCGCGCACCGCGTCGCGGTGGGGGAGGAACTCGGAGCGGCGCACGCGCAGGACGGACTGGCGCACGTCGGCCTCGAGGTCGGTGAACGACTCGATCGCGAAGGCGGGGGCGACGCCGGTGTCGGCCTGCAGCTCGGCCCGGAAGCCGTCGTCGGTGAGCTTCAGCATGCCGCAGTCGGTGTGGTGGATCAGCATCGTCTCGCGCGTGCCCAGCAGGCGCTGGGAGATCGCCAGGGAGCGGATCACGTCGTCGGTGATCACCCCGCCGGCGTTGCGCAGCACGTGCGCCTCGCCGTCGCCCAGCCCGAGCGCCGCGAAGACGTCGAGGCGGGAGTCCATGCAGGTGACGATCGCCAGGCGCCTGCTCGGCTTCACGTCCAGGTGGCGCGGCGCCAGCGATGCGGCGACCGCTTCGTTCTTGCCCAGCAGCTCGTCGATCGTGCTCACGGTCGCGCAGCCTAGATGACCGCGCGGCGGGCGCCGCCGCCAGAGCGCCGCACAACCGCACCAATGCATCACGATGCTATGGTGCGTTCATGGCGAGGACGCGCACGACGGTCAGCCTCGACGAGCACGTGTTCCGCGCCGTCAGGGTGAAGGCCGCCCGCACGGGCAAGCGCGACTCGCAGGTGATCGAAGATTCGCTCCGCCGCGACCTCGGCCTCGACGCCCTCGAGGGAATCTGGGCGCGGGTCAAGCCGGCGCCGGAGTCGCAGGGGACGAAACTGGCCGACGCTGAGCTCCATGCGATGCGCGAGGAGCGCCATGCGGCGGGTGGTCCTTGACCGGGGCGTCCTCGTTTCGGCGCTGATCGCCCCTGACGGGACTTCGGCAAGGCTGCTGTGCGAGGCGTTTTCCGGTGGCCTGGAGTCGATCGTCTCCCCGCTGCTGCTCGACGAGCTCGAGCGGGTCCTCGCTCGCGAGAAGTTCCGCCGCTACGTCGATCTCGACGCCGTGCGCGACTACGTCGCCCTCGTGCGGCGCGAATCGATCCGCGCGCCCGATCCACCCGGGCCGCCACCGATGCGCTGCCCGGACCCGGACGACGACTATCTGATCGCCCTCGCCCACAGCCAGAACGCAACCATCGTCTCCGGCGACCGTCATCTGCTCGAGTTGGCGAACGGCGCCCCGATCCTGACGCCCGCCGACCTGCTCGAGACGTAAGAGCATTCTTACGCGACTTTTGCCCGCGCTTAGGAACTCGCCCCGAGCATTGCGGGCATGGACGAGGCGACTCGACTCGAGGCGAAGGGCCTGGCCCGGGCCAAGATCAGGGCAAGGCGGCGGCGGGTGACGACGATCCGCAAGCGCACCGTGCGCGGCTCGATTGCGCTGTTCGCGGCGGTCTGGGCGATCGTCTTCGCCCAGCTGGTCAGCGGCAACGATCCGGCGCTGAGCAGCACGCCGCAGCGGACCGCGCGGCACTCGGTGGCGGCGACCGAACCGAAGCCGGCGCCCGAACCGGAAGCCTCCGAAGAAGACGAACCGGCCTTCGAATCCGAACCCGAAGTCGTGCCGGAAGAAGAATTCGCGCCCGAAGCCGAACCGGTCGAAGAAGAATTCTTCGAAGAAGAACCGGAAGCGGCGCCGGAACCCGAACCCGAACCGGTCGTCACCGCCTCCTCGTGATCGCCGCCGGCGCGGTCTCAGCCGGGCCGCACATCTTCTGGATCACCAGCCGCGCCGCCGGAGTCGCGGCGCTGGTCCTCTCCAGCCTCGCGGTCTGCGCCGGCCTCTTGATCGGCGCCCGCGGCGGCGCCCTCAAGGGTTTCGGCGGCGACACCAAGGCGCTGCACGAGTCGCTCTCGCTGGCGACTCTGGTGGCGATCGCCGTGCACGGCGCGGCCCTGCTCGGCGACCACTACATGCACCCCTCGGTCCTCGACATCTCGGTCCCCTTCACCGGCGCCTACCGCCCCTTCTGGACCGGCATCGGCATCGTCGCCGGCTGGGGCCTCGCCGCCCTCGGCCTCTCCTACTACGCCCGCCGCACCGTGGGCCAATCCCGCTGGCGCTCGCTGCACCGCTTCACCGCCCTCTTCTGGGCCCTGGGCGTCGTCCACACCCTCACCGCCGGAACCGACGCCACCCAACCCTGGTTCCTCCTCCTAATAGCCATCCCCACAATCCCAGCCGCCGTCCTCCTCCTGAGCAAGCTCACCAAAACCGAGGACGACCGCCGGCCTCGGCAGCCCCCTGCGCGCACCCCCGAACAAGCTCACCCACAGCAAGACCGAGCCCCATCTCACCCAGCCCCTGCGCGCACCGCGAGTCCATCCCGGTAGGGGTGGAGCGTCTTGTACTTTTTCGTCGTGAGCTGGAGGCGCCAGCCTGCCGACGATGCACCGAAAAAGTTAAGCGGAACCCCTACCGGGATGGACTCGCCCCACGCCCAAGGTCAGGCGTAAGGGGTCAGGGTCACGGATAGACCGCTTCGCCCGAGTCCTCGTCGACGATCGCGATCGCCACCGCGGGGCAGGCCTCGGCCGCCTCGAGCAGCAGCTCGTAGGGGCCGGCGCCGATCACCACGGCCGTGTCGTCCAGGCGGAAGACCTGGGGGGCGACTTCTACGCAGTCGCCGTGGGCGCTGCACTCGTCGGGGTCGACAACCGCTCGGTAGCTCATGCTGCCTCCTTGGTGGGGGCCGCGTCGCCCCCGTCGATTTGCTTGCGCAGCGCCGGGATCGAGCGCGGCCGGCCGACCGCGAGGCCGGCTACCGGGGCTCCTTCCCGGGTGAAGATCGCTTCGAAGTCGCGCGCCGCCGGGTCGCCCTCGACGCGCACCGCGTCGGCGCGCTGGGCGTGGCCGACGTACTGGACCCGCATCCCGTACTGGTCGCTCCAGAAGCTGGGCAGCGGCGGCGTGCCCGGCTGCTCGCCGAGCATCGCCCTGGCCGCCGCGGCGCCCTGCCAGGCGGCCGCGTCCCAGTGCTCGGTGCGGCCGTGCTCGCCCGTGCGCGGGTCGAAGCGGACCGAGGCGTCGCCGGCGGCGAAGACGCCGGGCAGCGCCGTGCGGCCGGCGGCGTCGGTGCGCACGCCGTTCTCCTCGAGCCCGCTGCCCGCCAGCCATTCCGTCGCCGGCGCCGTGCCGACGCCGACGACGACCGCGTCGCAGGCGATCCGCTCGCCACCGGCGAGCACCAGCTCGCGCACTCGCCCGGCCCGCCCGTTGACGCTCTCCAGCTTCGCCCCGGTCAGCACCCGCACGCCCTCGCCCGCGTGCAGGCCGGCGAACCAGGCGCCCAGCTCGGTCCCGAGGATCGGCGCCAGCGGCGTCTCCAGTGCCTCGATCAGGGTCACCTCGGCGCCCAGGCGGCGCGCTGTCGCGGCGACCTCCTGGCCGATGAACCCGGCCCCGACGATCGCCAGCCGCGCCCCTGGCGTCAGCTCGGCCCGCAGCCGCCGCGCGTCGGCGAGCGTGCGCAGCGAGTGCGCGTTCTCGAAGCCCTCGAGGAAGGGCAGGCGGCGGGCGCCGCTGCCGGTCGCGATCAGCAATTGCTCGTAGCCCAGCTCGGCGCCGGACTCGAGCCGCAACCGCCGCGCGCCGGGATCGAGCGCCGCGGCCCGCTCGTCGAGCAGCAGCTCGACCCCGGCCTCCTCGTACCACCAGGCCGGCCGGTAGGCGACCGCCTCCTCCTCGAGCTCGCCCGCGAGCAGCTCCTTGGAGAGCGGCGGCCGATCGTAGGGCGGATCGGGCTCGGCGCAGACGATCCGCACCGTCCCGTCGTAGCCGCGCCGCCGCAATGCCTCGGCGCAGCGCTGGCCGGCGAGGCCGCCGCCGACGATAAGCACTCCATCTCCGTTCATCATGCCTCCTCCAGGGCCGGGATCGCCCGGACCGGTTGACGTTGGGGGGCCGCCGCCGGCCGCTTCTTCGCCCTGCCGTGCGACAGGGTCCGGTAGACGAAGAGGCCGGCGATCGGGGGTGTGGTCAGCACGACCCACCAGCGGAACCAGGGGGCCGAGGCGTCGCTGCCGGCGCCGATCGCGTGGGCGACGCCGAGCAGCCAGACGAGAACCGTCGCCCGGTGCGCCTTGCGCCAGAGCTTCGCCCCGATCCGCTTGCGGAAGTAGAAGCTCAGCCCGAGCAGCGCCGCCAGGTAGCCGCCGACGATGCCCAGCCCCGTCCACAGCGGCCGGAAGCTCATCAGGAAGGGGATCGCGACGCCCTTCGGGCCGGGGTTGAGCCAGGGGTCGCCGAGCAGGGTGAGGCCGTGCACGGCGATCGCCACGATCCCGGCCACGGCCGTGTGCTCGTGGATCGCCATCAGCTTGCGCGAGAGGCCCGGGCGGCGCATCACCTTGCCCGCCATCGTCAGCCCGATCGCCACCGAGATCGTCACCAGGACCAGGGCGAGCAGGCCCGAGGCGCGGCTGGCGATCCACCAGCCGTGGGTCTGCAGGGCTTCGGAGGCGGCGGCGCTCATCGCTCGACCGCCGGGCTGGAGATGCGGATGCGCGGTTTGGCGGCGAGCGGGCCGACCGTCTCGACCCGGCCGTCGTCGTGGACGAGCAGGCCGCCGCGCGCGCTCAGCACCTCGCGACCGCCCTCGGGGCCGGAGAGCAGCGCCGCCTTGGCGTAGGTCTCGGCTTCGACCGCGGTGTCGCCGAGCGCCGTGGCGCCGACCAGCCCGGTCCAGGCGGGCTCGCCGCTCGCCGGGTCGAGCAGGTGGTGGGCGAAGCGCCCGTCCTCGTCGCGCCAGATCCGCACGTTGAGGCCGGAGGTGGCGACCCCGCCGGAGCCGAGCTTCAGCACGAAGGCGCGCTCGCCGGTCAGCGGGTGCTCGACGAAGACCTCGTAGGGGTCGACGAGCGCGCCGCCGCCGCCGATCCGGATGTCGCCGCCGCAGTCGACGATGAAGCGCGAGTAGCCGCGCAGGCGGGCCGCGACCAGATCGGCGGCGAGGCCCTTGCCGGCGCCGCCGGTGTCGAAGCGAACGCCGGGCGGCCGCGAGATCGTGCCGGCCTCCTCGTCGACCGCGAAGCCGCGCCAGCGCGCCGCCGGGTCGGGACGGGCCGGGCGCCGCTCCGGCGCCTCGCGCAGGGCCGCCTCGAGCGGCTCGCCCCGCATCCCCGCCCGCGAGGCGACGTAGCCGGCCGACTCGATCTCACCGACCAGGGTCGGATCGACCAGGCCGCCGCTGCGCTCGGCCGCCTCGAGGCCCGCCCGGACCGCGGCGCGCAGCAGCTCGGAGGCCGGCGCCCGCTCGCGCGGGTCGGCGTTGAAGGCGCAGAGCTCGCTCTCCGGCTTGAAGCGCGAGAGAGTCGCGTCGAACTCCTCGATCGTCCGCCGCGCCTCCGCGGCCGCCTCGGCGGCGGGCGCCATGCCCGGGCCGGGCTCGCCGATCAGGAGCCGCACGTGCGAGCCCATCGCGTCGAATGTGACGTCGTGCTCGGCCATCTCAGGAGGCTCCAGTGGTCACTTGGGCATAGGTGGGTGGCCCTTCATTACCAATGGTGCCGCCGCTCGCCGAGACGCTGTTGCGGCCGGGGGTCGGCACGTAGGTGGTGATCACCTTGCGCTTCAGCACCTTGCGGACCAGGACGGGCCGCGGCGCCGGCGGCTGGCTCGCCGCCAGCTGGAAGGTGATCAGGGCGAAGAGGACCGCGAAGAGCACGATCGAGCCCCAGAGGACCAGGGCGGGACTGGGCCGCCGCGCGCCGCGGGCGCCGGGCTCAGTCATCGCCGCCACCCCCGTCGCCCCCCTCGCTCTCGCCGCCGCCGCCCGCGCCGCCGCCGCTGGTGGACGTGGTGACCGGCGCGCCCGAGCCGCCTTCCGGGCCGGCGCCCGCGCCGCTCGTGTGGGTGGTCACCGGCGCCGCGCCTTCGCCGCCGCCGGGGGAGCTGTGCGAGCCGCTGCTATGGGTGGTGACCGGCGCGTGCGAGGTTCCGCCGCCGCTGCCATGCGAGCCGCTGCTGTGGGTGACCACCGGAGAGGACGTGCCCGACGAGCCCGACGGGGACGAGGAGGCGCCGCTGCTCGCGGTGGTCACCGGCGAGGAGCCGGAGCCGCCGTAGGAGGAGGCGCCGCTGGAGGAGGCGCCGGTCGTGACGCCGGGCGAGGAGCCCGAGTATCCGGCGCTGCCGCCGTACGCTCCGCCGCCCGCCGCCACCGGGTGTTTCGGCTTGACGTGCTTGGTGACCCGGATCGTGCGGTGGATCACCTTGGTCCGGATCACCGGCTTGTCGGCGAGCGAGCTCGCCTTCTGCCCGCCGGCGCTCAGCGCCAGCCCGGTGAGCCCGCCGAGGCCGACGATCGTCAGCCCCGCCGCAAGTCGTGTCTTCAGCTTCTTGTTCACGTCCTCTTCCTCCTGGCCGATTGCACCGTGGGCAGTCTGCGGCCGGCGCCTTGAAGAGGCTCCAAGGTGCGGGTAAAGAACGGGCAAAACCTGCGATTTACCCGCAAATCGTGCGCAGGCGCGGCGTTACAGTGGAGCAATGGCCACCCCCGCGGCGCCCGGCGGTCGGATCCTCGTCGTCGAGGACGAGACATCGATCTCCGAGCCCTTCGCCGAGGCGCTGCGGCGCGCCGGGTTCGACCCCGTGGTGACCCGCACGGCGGCCGGCGCCCTGGAGCTGGCCGAGGAGGTCGAGCCCGACCTGGTGATGCTCGACCTCAGCCTGCCCGACGGCGACGGCCGCGACGTCTGCCGTGAGCTGCGCCGGCGCTCCGACGTGCCGATTGTGATGCTGACCGCGCGCGGCACCGAGATGGACCGCATCGTCGGCCTCGAGCTGGGCGCCGACGACTACGTGGTCAAGCCGTTCAGCGCTCGCGAGGTGGTTTCGCGGATCCGCGCGGTGCTGCGCCGCAGCGCCCCGCGCGAGGCGGCCGGGGCGGGGGAGAAGCCGATGACGATCGGTGAGCTGACCCTCGATCCGGCGGCGCGCACCGCGACCCTGGCCGGCGCCGAGCTCGAGCTTTCGCGCAAGGAGTTCGACCTGCTCGCCGAGCTGATGCGCCACGCCGGCCGCGTGGTCAAGCGCGAGGATCTGATGTCCAAGGTCTGGGACGTCAACTGGTTCGGCTCGACCAAGACGCTCGACGTGCACATCGGCTGGCTGCGCCGCAAGCTGCGCGACGACCCCAACCGGCCCACGTATATAGAGACCGTGCGCGGGGTCGGCTTCCGCTTCGCCGCGCCGGAGGACTCGCCGTAAGCCTGCGCGCGACCCTCCTGCTCTCGCTGGCCTACGTGCTGGCGCTGGCGCTGATCGCCCTCGGCGTGCCACTCGCGGTCAGCCTGCGCGACCGCGTCGACGCCGAGGTCAAGGGCCAGGCGCGCAGCCAGGCCGACGTCGTCGCCGCCTCGGCGGCCGAGCTGCTCGAGCCCGCCCAGCGCGCGGCGCTGCGCAACCTGGTCGACGTCTCCGCCGAAAGCGTGCGCGGCCGGGTGATCGTCG
>Ga0210100_1000015_pt1 | contig 37483 bp, 31 predicted proteins | sample MayberryNW_TuleB_FD_185525 | JGI IMG/M metagenome (GOLD analysis project Ga0210100, IMG submission 185525) | Wetland microbial communities from San Francisco Bay, California, USA, that impact long-term carbon sequestration - MayberryNW_TuleB_D1... | ecosystem: Environmental > Aquatic > Marine >... | reverse complement strand
CCGCAGGCGGTCGTCAACCTCTTCCCACTCGGGCCGACCGCTGAGTTCCCGCCACCCCTGCTGACGACCCGCCAGTTGCCCGTCCCGGCGCTGCGCCTGGCCTCGCACCGCCTCCTGATTCACCTCTGGTGGCGCGGAAACCTCGATGCCCAGCGGTCGTTCGCGACGAGACTGGGCCTCCCGCGCCCGCCCCGCTCCTCGCTTCACCTCTGCACCGATCCCCGCACGCTGGTGCTGCAGGCGTTCAGCCCCAACGTCCTGCCGAAGCCGCGCGATTGGCCCGACAACTGGACACTCACCGGCTTCTGGCGGCTACCGACATCCGTCCGCGGCCCCCTCGGCGAGGGGCTCCCAGATGACCTCACGGCCTGGATCGACGCGGGCGAACCACCGGTCTTCCTCGGTTTCGGCAGCATGCCGATGCTCGACCCCGACGGATTTCTCGCGATGGCGACCGAGGTGACCCGCTCACTCGGCATCCGGGCCGTCGTCAATATGCCGTCGGCGGACAGCGGCGTGTCGGCGGACGGGCTGCCGGAGCAGGTGCGAACGGTCGGCGCGGTCGATCACGAGCGCCTTCTCCGGCACTGCTCAGCCGCCGTGCATCACGGCGGCGCCGGCACGCTCGCCGCCTCGCTGCGGGCAGGTTTGCCGACGATGGTCTGCTCGGTCTGGGCCGACCAACCGTTCTGGGGCAAACGCATGGAGACACTCGGCGCAGGCGCGCACGTGCCGTTCAAGCGCCTCGACGCGCATCGGCTCGAAGCAGGCTTGCGGCGGCTCCTCTCCGACCCCGTTCGCGAGCGAGCCGCCGCACTCGGGGCGGCTGTTCGCGCAGAGGGCGACGGGACGGAGGTGGCTGCCCAGTTGCTCGACGAGTGGCTGCTTACCGCTGAGCCCGTCGCAACGCCGCCCGCGGGTTGACCCAGGGCGCTGCTGCCGTTGGCACCGTCTCGCTGAGACCTTTGAGTGCAAAGTCAGTCGATTGATCCGGCTGGCGCGACCCATTGGCTGGTGAAGGCAAGCACGGACGCGAGCGTGTCGAAGTGGCGGTCGTAGTGCAGCACTCCGAATCCCCGCTCGGTCGCCGCGGCAGCGATGAGGGCGTCGGGGACCCTGACCGATTGTCGATGGTCCCCGTGCCGGAACCGTCTGTCTTCAGTAGATAGTTGCGCTTCGACGGCTCCGGATGGTTGCCCTCGTGCGTTTCGGGCACCGGCATGAAGCCAATCTATCCCACACCGAAGCGCGCACCGAACGGATGCCTCCGTTCACTAGCGCTTTGCGCGAAAGCGAGCACGTACTCCGCGGATTCGATCTGGACGACAGGCGGGAGCTTCGGTTGCGGCGCGGTTGCTGCAGCGCCGACGGTCGCAAGGAGGTGTTAGGGCCCGAGCCCGGCGGCTGCTGCGTGTTCGCGAAGGTAGTCGCGAAGATAGGGCAGCGCGAAGTCGACGTAACCGTGACCTGTTGACTCAATGAGCTCTGAGGCAATCAGCCGAAGCCGATATTGGCTTGCGAAGTTTGCGTCGATCTCGAGACGCTGCTGGATGTCCTTCATCCTCGACGGGCCGTCGTCCTTGGCCATCGCGAGAAGGAAAGACTTGTCGATCGTCGAGGCGTCGGCGAGCGCTGGCTCGTACACGAGCCTGCCGAGCCGGCGTAGGGCGCTCGACACGCCCTCCCGCGCACTTTCCATCGAGATCTCGGGCTCAGACTGGCGAAGACGCCATACCTGCGCGCCGACCAGCTGGATGAGGAACGGGTAGCCGCGCGTGCCTCCGACCATCACGTCGAGCACATCGTCGGCGACTCTGCGTCCAGTCGCTTCAATGGGGGTTCTGATTGCATGCGCGACGTCCTCGGAGGCAACCGATCCCAGGGCGTGTCGCTCCGCTCTGCGGAGAAAGGTGAGCACGTCATCGTTCACGACATCGGTGATCGTTGAGGCCAACCCGGCCCCAACGAACGCCAGTTGCCGGTCCTCTCTGAAAGCATGCTGCACGGTTGTGGCAAGTTGCCGCAGCTCGGCGATCTGGTTCTGGTGAATCTCGTCGAGCGTGATGAGCAGCCCGGTCTCGTTCTCGGCCAGGAGATCCGTGGCCAGCTCGATCTGGCTGCGGAGTGTCGCCTCAGGAGCGTGGCTCTCCGTGGTGCTCCACGTCACGCCGCCAGATCCCAGCGGCCCCGTGATCCCCGTGACACGGCGCCGAGTCGCTTCGGGGTCGAAGCTGGCGAGGACCCTCGGAAGCTGCTCAGCGGCGATTCGATCTACGAAGCCGGGCGAGGCGGTCTCGCTCACGACGACCCAGCCGAGCTGCCTCGCACGGTCTTCGACCGCGTTCAGCATCACCGTCTTGCCCGAACCGCGAGCCCCTGTGTAGATCGTCGCCCTGGCAGCCGAACCGGGCCCATCCTCAAGGCCTTCCACAAACTCCTTGGTCAACGCATCGCGGCCTACGAGCACGGGAGGACTGACACCGAAGCTAGGCTTGAACGGGTTTGCTGCCACAGCCAGAGACTACACTCTGTTTTAGAGGCCTTTAGTTTTTTTAGAGATCTTTAGACTCCCGTCTTTAGACCCCCGTATCAGGTTGCTGCTTGGAGGCACAACGTAGGTGCGCGTCAAGTAAGCCCCACGCTGCCGCTCTGCGCGAGAACCGGAAGCGTTCACAACACGGGTGTCCCAAGAGTCTTATCGGTCCGCTCTGGAGGTGCCAGCCGTTGTGTTCCCCGGGGGCTGCTGCCGTTGGCACCATCCCGCTGAGACCTTCGAGTACAAAGTCAGTCGATTGATCCGGCTGGCGCGACCCATTGGCTGGTGAAGGCAAGCACGGACGCGAGCGTGTCGAAGTGGCGGTCGTAGTGCAGCACTCCGAATCCCCGCTCGGTCGCCGCGGCAGCGATGAGGGCGTCGGGGACCCTGACTCGGTGAGCGCCGGCGGCGCCGCGCTGGGCCAGCTCGCGCATCGCCCAGGTCGCGGCGTCGGTGACCGAGCGGCTGATCGGCGCCTGGCGAAAGCCCGCCATCGCCACCGCGACGCGCTCGACGGCGTCACGGTCGGGAGCGTCGAAGATCATCTCCATCGTCACCGGCGCGCAGGCGACCAGCTCGCCTGCCTCCACGGTCTCGCGCCAATGCGGCGCGACCTCCTTGGCGCCGGCCCGTGCCCAGGCAGAGGTGTCCGCAACCCAGGGGCCTTTGGGCCAGCTCATCGGCCCCAGGCGCGCTCGCGGGCGCTTCGCAAGCGATCGAGGTCAAGGCCGGAAGTGCCGTCGGCGACGCTGAGCGCAAAGTCCACCGCGTTCCTCTCGGCGGCCTCGTCGCCTTCGAAGGCCTCGGCGCCTCGAAGTGCCAGTGCCCGCACGACCTTCGAAGTCGGGGTTGCGGGACCCATCATGGCGCGGCCCCGCTTGATTGCCCGATCCAAAGCGGGGTCGCGGGGGACCTGCACGCGGTCGTGGCGCTGTTTGCGTTGCGTGGCCATAGGTTGCTCCTATGTCAAGCCGCCACCGCAATTTGCGGCGACAGCACGTCTCTCTGAGAGTCGACGGTTGGCATGGATCTATCAATTTCAGATTGAGGCAAAAGCTGCCAAACCCGACGCGCCAGGTGGCGCTTGAGGCAACGCAGGGCTTCCATCCTTGACTTCCCCTCCGCCTGCTTGCGAGCGAGATAGGCGCGTGCGGGGGGATGGACTCGGCCCTGCGTGACGGCGATGCGATGCAGGGCGCAGTTGAGCTGGCGATTGCCGCCACGGTCGAGGCGGTGGCGATCGCGGCGTCCCGAGGAGGCGGGGATCGGAGCGATGCCGGCGAGACGAGCCAGCTTCGCATCGGAGGCAAAGCGCTCGGCCCCGGCAGTCTCGGCGAGGATCTTGGCCGCGCTCAGCGAGCCGCAGCCGGGCAGGGCCAAGAGCTCCGGGGCCTTTGCCTTGACCAGGGTCGCGATCTCACGCTCCAGCCCCGCGGCCCTGCGCACCTGAGAGCGGATCGAGCGCAGCAGCTCGCGGGCGACGCGCACGCGGGCGCCCTGGGACGCACGAGAGAGCTTGCCGGCGACCTTTTCCAGCCAAACCATCCGGTCCAAGGCTCCGGCGGGGATCTCCAGCTCGGGGAAGAGCTGGTGCAGGTGCCAGCGCAGGCGGCGCTGGTCGTCGGTGCGGGAGCGAACGAGGTTCTCGCGATGGTCGAGCAGCAGCTTGATCTCCATCGCCTCCTCGTCGAGATAGGCGGCCGGCAGGGTCTCGATTCCCTCCTGCAGCGCCGCCCGGGCGACGTTGGCGGCGTCGATCGGATCGGACTTGCCGCGCTCGCGCGAGCCCTTGCGCGATTTGCCCATCAGCTTCGGGGGAACCCGAATGACCCGCTCGCCGCTTGCGACCAGGAAGCGCTCCAGGCCGCCGGAGACGTGCCGGCAGTCCTCGACCGCCCACACCCGCTCGGGGCCCAGGCCGCGGGCCCAGTCCAGATGCTGGGCATAGCCTGCCTTGCGGGCGGGCGCAGTCAGCTCGTCGACCAGTTGGCCGGTGCCGTCTGCCACCGCTACCGCGGTGTGGGTGTCCTTGTGGGTGTCCGCTCCAATCACGATCATCCGCATCGTCCCTTCGATTCGTTTGGTCATTGGACGGATCTCCGCCGGACAGACCTAACTTGGGGCGATGCCACGCTCCTATGAAGTCACGCCGGAGATCCTCGGGGGGCGGCGAGCGACAGAACCGATGAAAGTCGGCCCCTGCGGGCCGACAGCGAGGGTATGAGTCAGCTCGCCGCCTGCCCGAGAACCAACCGTCCCGGTCGGACGCTGCCGCCGACCTTGGGGCCGACGTTGACAGTTAGCCAAGTGTACCCGCCGACGGATACCAAGGTATGCGTCTCGACATAATGGCTTGGGAATGGGGAATTTCTCGGCGCTCGGGGCGGTCTCGAGGCGATAAGGTGATGTTCTGCTCCCGCTCTAGAGACCTCTAGACTGGCTCTAGAATGGGAAATTCAGCACGCGGACGTAGCTCAGCTGGTAGAGCGCGAGCTTCCCAAGCTCGAGGTCGCGGGTTCGAGACCCGTCGTCCGCTTTCTCAGGCGTCCCTTCCGGCGCCTCCCGCTCCATTCCGTCCGCGGGAGGAGACGAAGGAGAAGAGGATGAGCGACATCGGAATCGCCTCGGCTCCTTCTGCAATTCGGCTTCCCGCTTCGCCGACGATCTTGAGTGCGTCGTCGAGGAACTTGTCGGCTCGCTTATTGAGTGCTTTGCATGCCTTGTCGTCCAGCTCCATCGGCAGCCAGTCCGCGTGGGCGTCTTGGCGCTCGTCGAAAGAGCCGCTCTCGAGAGCCTGCTGGAGGTCGTCGTCGGCGTCGGCGATGATCCGATCGCGGAGCGTAAGGCGTGACTGCCCCGGGAGCATGGCGGCGATCTTCTCGCGAACGAAAGTGCGCTCGACGGCCTTGTAGTAATGCTCGACGGCCCCGCGTCGCGGCTCGGTTTTCACGAGTTCGATCAGCTTGAAGTCCCGCAGCACTTTGACGTGGTAGCTGACCTGGCTCAGGCCCTCGTCCAGCTCGTGATGCAGTTCGTTCGGGCTCCACGGACGCTCATTCACGAGAGTCATGATCTGGACGCGCAGCGGGTGCGAGAACGCCTTCATCAGGCGGACTTCGATCGGTTCAAGCTCGGGCCGCTCCTTGACTTTCGGGCGCGGCAGGCGGTCTAACGCCTGCGGCTGCGACTTTCGCTTGCCGGCCTTTTTCGTCGCTTTCCTGCGTTTGGCTGTCGATGCCATGACTCCGGCTCCTCTCCACGTGCTTGGCGGTACCTGCTCTGTTCCAGATAGGTACAGGGCTGCTGTTTGGACAGCAAAGTAGCGGCTTTCCGCCCGCTACCTCGCTGCTTTCTTCTATTGCTCTAATCTCTTTTGATCATTCAAAAGAAAATCAAGCAATAGCTAGGAGGTGATGCCAATGACGCTCCGGCCATGCCCTTCCGCGGTGCCACTGCTGTCCACGCTGAAGCACCGCTGAGGCGCCGTGGGGCAGGGCTTGGCCCAGACGACGTGTCAAGCCCTGCTCGATGGGCCCGACCCGGCTCGGCACCGGGCGCAGGAGTAGGGTGCCCGACGGTGCGCCGGGAAAGCCGTTCGCCGAACGTCCTAGCGCTCGCGGCGCTCGGCGTCGTTTTCGGCGACATCGGCACGAGTCCGCTGTACTCGATGCAGGCGATCTTCACGGGGGATCACCCGGTGCGGGCGACGGCGTCGGACGTCTACGGGGTCATCTCCCTCGTCGCCTGGTCGCTGACCCTGATGGTCTCGATCAAGTTCGTGCTCTTCATCATGCGGGCCGACAACGAGGGCGAGGGCGGGGTGATGGCCCTCTACGCCCTGGTGCGCCGCGCCGCGGTCGAGCGGCGCTCGGTGAAGGTCGCGCTGCTCACCGCCGGGGTCGTCGGGGTCGCGCTCTTCTTCGCCGACGCGATGATCACGCCGGCGATCTCGGTGCTCTCCGCCGTCGAAGGCGTCGAAGTCGCAGCGCCGAGCCTCACCTCGATCGTCCTGCCCTGCACGATCGCCGTGCTCGCCGCCCTGTTCGCCATCCAGCGGCGCGGCACCTCCGCCGTGGGCCGCCTCTTCGCGCCGGTAATCGCGCTCTGGTTCGCGGCGCTCGCCGCCGCCGGGCTCGCCGAGATCCTTCGCAATCCCGCCGCCCTGCGCGGCCTCCTGCCCTCCTACGCGATCGAGTTCTTCGCCCACCACCCGGGGACGGCCTTCCTCTCGCTGGGCGCCGTGGTGCTCGTCTTCACCGGCTCGGAGGCGCTCTACGCCGACATGGGCCACTTCGGCCGGCCGGCGATCGCCCGCGCCTGGTTCTTCGTCGCCTTCCCGGCGCTGATGCTCAACTACATCGGCCAGGCCTCGCTGATCCTCGGCACGCCGAGCGCCGTCTCCAACCCCTTCTACCTGCTCCTACCCGAGTGGTCGCGGGGGCTGATGATCGTCTTGGCGACCGGCGCGACCCTGATCGCCTCGCAGGCGGTGATCTCCGGCGCCTTCTCGGTGACGCGGCAGCTGGTCCAGCTCGGCTTCCTGCCACGGATGACGGTCCGGCACACGTCGCCCGAGACGATCGGCCAGGTCTACCTGCCGGTCGTCAACTGGACGCTCTTCGTGCTGGTCGTCGGTCTCTGCCTCGGCTTCGGGTCCTCGGGCAAGCTGGCCACCGCCTACGGGATCGCGGTGATGGGCACGATGCTGATCGACTCGCTGCTCTTCCTGGTGGTCGCCCGCAGGCTCTGGGGCAAGCCGCGCTCGGCCATCGCCCTCGGAATCCTCGCCTTCGTCCTGGTGGATCTCCTCTTCCTCACCGCCAACCTGCCCAAGGTCGCCACCGGTGGCTGGTTCCCGATGCTGGTCGCCGCCGCGGTCCTGGTGCTGCTGACCACCTGGCATCGCGGGCGGCAACTGGTCACCGCCGAGCGCGTCCGGGCCGAGGGCTCGCTGCCCGAGTTCATCGAGCAGATGCACAGGAGGGGGCTGCCGACCCGGATCAAGGGGACCGCCGTCTTCCTCAACCCCTCGAAGGAGACGACTCCGCTCGCGCTGCGCGTGGCGCAGACGCGACTGCGCGCGATCCCGGAAGAGGTCGTGATCCTCACGGTCGACATCCAGAACGTGCCGACGGTTGCCGACGGGGAGCGCGCCGAGCTCGACCACCTCGGCGACCCCGACGACGGCTTCTCCCACCTGACCCTGCGCTACGGCTACCAGGAGGACCCCGACGTTCCGCGAGGGATCAACCTGGCGCGTGACCGGGGCCTCGTCGGCTTCAACCCCTACCACGTCACCTATTACCTCTCCCAGATGGCCCTTGTGCCCTTCGGCGACCAGGGGATGTCGCGCTGGCGCAAGGACCTCTTCATGGTGATGGCCCGCAACGCCGCCAGCCCCGCCGCCTACTTCAACCTGCCGGCCGAGCTGGTGGTCGGCCTCGGCGGCCAGATCCGGTTTTAGACGGAGGGCGCCGGCACGAGCCGCGCGCGAAGCGCGAAGGTCGCCGCCTGCGCGGCCAGCGCCGCCCCCGTCGCAAGGGCGAACGCGGCGCCGGTCCTCAGCGCCGGCAGCGCCAGCGCGAGGGCGAAGCAGAAGGTCGCGAAGCCGTAGAAGCCGAGGAGGAAGTTGCGCAGCAGGACCCGGGCCTGTGCCGCGCCCGCGTGGCCGTGGGTGAACACGGCGAGGATGCTTGCGATCACCGGGAACGGCGCCAGCAGGCCGCTTAGGTGAGGACCGAGCGCGCCCGAGACGGCGGTCAGCGCGAGGACCAGCGCCAGCGCGGCGAGCGCCCGGGCTGGGAGGTCCCATCCGGGCGGAGGGGTCGACCGGGCGGACGCGGACGGTGGCGCCGGGAGCAGCTTCATCCCCGCCGCGAAGCAGGCGCCGACGAAGACGAGCGAGAGCGCCAGCGGCGGTCGCGCCAGATTCAGCAGGGCGACGGCAACCAGGAAGGCGAGCCATCCGCAGAGCACGCTCGAGAGCGGGCCGGCGGACGCGGCGACCCGTCCGTAGACCACCACGAAGGCGGTCAGCGCCGCGAGCCCCAACAGCGTCGCCGCCGCCGCCTCAGCGCCGAAGTCGGCGCCGTGCAGGAGCGTCTCGACCAGCAGGATCGGGCCCGCGACCACCGGCAGCCCACCCAGCACCCCGGCGACGCCCACTCCCCAGCGCCGCCCCGCCAGCGAGACCGCAACCACACAGAGCGGCGCGAGCAGGACCTTGGCTGCGAGCAGCGTCACCCACGCAGGCTCGCAGATTCGGCTGGTTCTCAGGCCTTCTTCTTGGCGCTCCGCCGCTTGCGCCGGTCTCCGTTGTCGCTCGGGCCGGCGCCGTTGGTCTCGCGGTAGAAGTGCTCGGTGGCGCCGCGGACGGGGCGTTCGTCGGTCAGCTCGACCAGGTCCGTGCGGTGCAGCTCGGTGACGTGGTAGTTGACGTTGCTGAGCGGGGTTCGCAGCTCGTAGCTGAGGTCGCTGGGGGAGAGGGTTCGGCCCCCGTCGAGGGTCAGCACTTCCAGGATTGAGACGCGTAGGGGATGGGTATTTGCTCGGGCCAGGCGCTCCCAGTTCATGGGCTCCTCCAATGGGTTTCGATTGCTACACCAAATTCTGCCTAGTGATTGATACCAAAAAATGATGGTCTAAACCATCAGAATCGGGTAGGCTTGGCCGTAGGGATGAATTGGGAAAGGAGAGGCAAGATGCGGGAGACGGGTCGCTTTTGGCTTGTCGGTGCGGTTTGTATGGCCCTTTTCGGCTTCGTGGCGACGCCCGCCGGGGCGGTCGACATCATCGAAAACGAGTTGCCGGAAAGCGTCGATTCGGGTTGGCAGGCCGGCACTTGCACCAGCGACGCGCCGACCGAGTGCAGCGTCGACACCCCCGAACAGTTCTCCACCCAGGCCGCCGGCCACCCGCCGGTCGGCTTCACCCAGATCATCGTCAAGCACAGCGGCATCTTCGAAACCCCGGTGGGCAACCTGAAGACCGTGCTCGTCGACCTCCCGCAGGGTATGAGCGTCAACCCGCGGGCGACCCCCCAGTGCGAACTGGAAGGCGGCAAATTCCCCACCGGCGGCTGCCCGACCGACACCCAGGTCGGCTACAGCAACGTGACCGCGGCGGCCGTCGTCGAACCGATCACGACCCCGCCGGTGAAGGTCTCCAACATCGCCGTCTACAACCTCGTGCCGCGTGACGGCGAACCGGCGCGCTTCGGCTTCACCCTGCCGCTCGGGATCGGCGAAGTCTTCCTCGACGCCGGGGTCAAATGGGACGGCGACTACCACGAGTACTTCACGATCCACGTGCCCTCGATTCCCGGGGTGCGGATCCTCGAGAACCGCCTCGTCTTCGACGGCACGATCGGCAACGGCGGCCTGCCCAGCGAAGAAGGGGGCGCCTTCCTGACCACGCCGAGCACCTGCTTCGACCCTAATCAGCCGTCCTTCGCGACCACCTACAACACGCTCCTCCATGCCGACTCCAAGGAGGAAGAAGCTCCCGAAGACGAATACGGGGTCGACTCCCCGGCACCGCCCCCGGCGGCTTTCCTGGCCGGCTCGCAGTTCGTCGAATCGCCATTGCCTCAGGTGAGCGGCGGCCAGCGGGTGATGCCGACCGGCTGCGACAAAATCCCCTTCCAGCCCTCGACGTCGCAGTCCCCCGGCGTCAACCAGACCGACTCGCCGATGGGCGGCACGGTCGAGGTCAAGGTGCCCTTCGATCCGCCGGCCTCGGTCTACCAGTCGAATGTGAGGACCGCGGACGTCGCCCTGCCGGAGGGGCTCGGCCTGAACCCGTCGGCGGCGAACGGCCTGCAGGCCTGCACCGATGCGCAGTTCGGCAAGGGCACCCGCAACCCGGTCTCCTGCCCGGCCGGCTCGAAGATCGGCGGCGTGGCGATCGACACCCCGCCGCTGCCAGACGGCACGCTGACCGGTGACGTATATCTCGCGACCCAGCAGAGCCGCGACCCCGAATCGGGCAACGAGTACCGGATCTTCCTCGACGTCGAGTCGGCCGGCCGCGGCCTCTCGATCCGCCTCGTCGGCAACGTCCGCGCCAACGCCCAGACCGGCCAGCTGACCGCTCGCGTGCACGAAGCCCCGCAGCTGCCCTTCGACTCGGTCCGGGTGTCGCTCGACGGGGCCAAGGGCACCCTGACCAGCCCGCCGACCTGCGGGCCCAACAAGACCGGGCACGCGATGCAGGCCTGGTCGGGCACGCCGGACGGCGGTCCCTCCGACGCGGGCTTCACCTTGACCAGCGCCCCCGGCGGCGGCGCCTGCGCGAAATCGCTCGGCGAACGCCCCTTCGCACCCGGCTTCGCCGCCCACTCGACCAACCCCAAGGGCGGCGCCTTCACCCAGGTCAACGTCAACGTCGATCGTTCCGACGGCCAGCAGGAGCTGAAGGGCGTTGACGTGACCCTGCCGCCGGGGCTGACGGCGAAGCTCGCCGGCGTGCGCTACTGCCCGCCCGCGGCCCTTGCCGCGGCGGCGGCCAGCAGCGGCGCGGCCGAGGCCGCCAACTCCAGCTGCCCGGAATCGAGTCTCCTCGGCAGCGCCTCGATCGCCGCCGGCAGCGGCCCGAACCCGCTTCACATCACCGGCAAGGTCTTCCTCACAGGGCGCTATCGAGGCGCCCCCCTTTCCCTGGCAGTGATCACCCCCGCCACGGCCGGGCCCTTCGATCTGGGCTCGGTCGTGGTGAGGGTGGCGCTGTTCGTCGACCCCGAAAGCGCCCGGGTCACCGCGTCCTCGGACCCGATCCCCCACGTCTACGGCGGCGCCAAGCTCGACATCCGCTCGATCGCGCTGCACGTCGACCGCAAGCAGTTCGCGCTCAACCCGACCAACTGTTCGCCGATGGCCTTCGGCGGCGCGCTGCACGGCGGCGGCTCCAACCCGCTCGTCCCCGCGGCCTTCAGCTCGGTGGCGGTCTCCTCGCCCTTCCAGGCGAGCGGCTGCGACGCGCTCCCCTTCAAGCCGAAGCTCTACCTGCGCGCCTTTGGCGCCCATCGCCGGGCGAAGAGCCCCAAGCTGCGCGCGATCCTCGTCGCCCGCGAAGGCGACGCCAACATCGGCCGCGCCGCCGTCACCCTGCCGAAGGCGCTCTTCCTGGAACAGGCGAGCCTCAGCAACGTCTGCACCCGGGTCCAGTTCGCCGCCAACCAGTGCCCGAAGGACTCGATCTACGGCTACGCCAGCGCCTACACGCCGCTGCTCGACGGCCCGCTCAAAGGCCCGGTCTACCTACGATCCTCGAGCCACGAACTGCCAGACATGGTCGCCGACCTGCACGGCCAAGTCGACATCGTCCTCGACGGGCGGATCGACAGCGTCAAGGGCCGGATCCGCAACACCTTCGAAGCGGTCCCCGACGTGCCGGTCTCCAAGTTCATCCTCGCCGTGCGCGGCGGCAAGCACGGCCTGCTGGTCAACTCGCGCGACCTCTGCGCCCGTCGCTACCGAGCCGTCGCCCGCTTCCGCGGCCAGAACGGCAAGCACGCCAACATGCGGCCGAAGCTGCGGGCGCCCTGCAAGACGAAGAAGCGCCACCGCCGCGTGCGCCATGAACGCCACAAGCACCACCACCGAGCCAAGAAGCGCCACGCGCGGAAGGGATCGGTGCGGCCTTGAGGCGGCGCTGTAGAGGAGATGGAGGCAGGCCCTCCGCTGCCGCCTTGCAGGAGGAGGCAGCAAACCACCCCGAGGTGCGGCGGTCAAGAGCCGTCCGTGCTGAGCGTCGGGGGAAAAGGCGCATCTGTGAATGCGTCAGGTACGACCCGATGAAGACGAGCGAGAGCGAACCACCGATGAAGTGTCGAAAGGTGCTAGATGACGTCAAAACCAGGCACGGTGGTGGAGCCTGGGATGAGCCTGGGGGACACCTGTCCTACTGCCCAGGCGGCGTCCGGCATGTAGGTGGCGTGAGCGCGGGTCAGGCTCCCCTACGGAACATGGGAACCTGTCGCCTCGCGGGAGCGCGGCTCATGGCCTCCGGCCTCCGGCCGCCCCTCCCAGGGAGAGCCCCAAGCGGATGCAACCGCGAGGGGCAAGCTCCTGACGCGAGGCACAGGGGCGGATCGCCCGGTAGTAGCGACGAAGGCCCGGTAATCGGGCTGGAGCGAAGCGGGCGGGCCATCCAGGCGAAGTTGACGGTCAACCGCCGAGTGGGTGGGAGGAGCCGATGACCGAGCCGAAGTCGCAGGTCAAGAAGCCGTTTGACATCGACAAGCGAGTGGTCTGGGAGGCCTGGAAGCAAGTCAGGGCCAACCAGGGCGCTCCGGGCATCGACGAGGAAGCGATCTCCGAGTTCGAGGGGAACCTGCAAGGGAACCTCTACAAGCTCTGGAACCGCCTCTCCTCGGGGTCCTACATGCCGCCGCCGGTAAAGGCGGTTCAGATACCGAAGCCGCACGGGGGAGGGGTCAGGACGCTCGGCGTGCCTACCGTCGCCGACAGGGTCGCGCAGACGGTCGCGAAGCTGTATCTGGAGCCAAAGGTGGAGCCTCAATTCCACCCCGGCTCCTACGGCTACCGGCCGAACCGCTCGGCGCTCGACGCGGTGGGGACGTGCCGGGAGCGGTGCTGGGAGTCGGACTGGGCGATCGACCTCGATCTCCGGGCCTTCTTCGACACCGTCGACCACGACCTCATGCTGCGTGCGGTAGCCGCCCACACGGACGAGCGGTGGATTCTCCTCTACGCCGAGCGCTGGCTGCGTGCTCCGCTCGACACCGGGGACGGTGACCTCAAAGAGCGCGAGCGCGGCACCCCGCAGGGGTCCGCGATCTCCCCGTTGCTCGCCAACCTCTACCTGCATTACGCGTTCGATTCCTGGATGGAGCGGGAGTTCCCCGCTTTCCCCTTCGAGCGCTACGCAGACGACGTTGTCGTGCACGCCAAAAGTGAGCGCCAGGCGCGGCTCGTGCTCGGCGCGATCTCAGAGCGGCTGGCGTCCTGTCGGTTGGAGTTGAACGCCGACAAGACGCACATCGTCTACTGCAAGGACTCGAATCGCCCCGGCTCTCACGAGCACGAGCGATTCGACTTCCTCGGGTACACGTTCCGTCCCCGCAAGGCAGAGAACCGAAGGGGGGAGCGGTTCACCAGCTTCCTCCCGGCGGTCTCAGACGACGCCGCCAAGAAGATACGCCGAACGATCCGCAAATGGAGGCTTCACCTATGGAGCGGGACGCCACTCGCAGAGATCGCACGGGAGGTCAACCTCACCGTGCGAGGCTGGATCAACTACTACGGGCGCTACTACCCGCACGAGTTGAGCCGGTCGCTCATCCGCATCGACGAGTACCTGGTGCGCTGGGCGATGCAGAAGTTCAAGCGACTGAGGGGTCGCCGCGAAAGGGCTTGGGAGTTCCTGGTCGGCGTGATCTCACGCGAGCCGGGGCTCTTTGCCCATTGGCGGCTGACCCAAGCCGGCGACCGGATGGTGGGAGCCGTATGACGGGAGACTGTCACGTCCGGTTCTGCGAGAGCCGGGGGCTGGGATGCCCCCGGCCACTCACCCACCACCACCACAAGCGCCACCGGCGCTGAGCGGACTCAGGTCGGCTGGGTAGTTGGCCGGATGAGGATCTCGTTGACGTCGACCCCCGGCCGCTGCTCGAGCGCGTAGAGCACGGCCTTGGCGATGTCGGTGTCGCGCAGCGCCCGCTCGCCGGGGCGCTTGTCGAAGAACGGCGTGTCGGTCATTCCCGGCTCGATCAGGGTCACCTTGATCGCGTGGTTGTCGTGCATCTGGCGCAGCTCGGCGCGCAGCGCCTCGCCGATCGCGGTCGCCGCCCACTTGGTCGCCGAGTAGAGCGAGCCCGGCAGCACCCGCCGTCCGGCGACCGAGCTGGTCACCAGGAAGTGGCCGTCGCCACGCTCGAGCAGGTGGGGGAGGGTGGCGCGGATCGTCAGCGCCACGCCGTAGACGTTGGTGAGCACCATCGAGCGCCAATGCTCGACCGACTCCTCGAGGAAGCCGCGCGAGGCCCCGAACCCCGCGTTGGCGAAGACGGCGTCGATGCGGCCGAATCCCTCGATGGCGCTCGCGACCATCGCCTCGACCTCCTCCCACTCGGTCACGTCGCACCGAACCGCCAGCGCCCGCTCCGGCCCGCCGAGTTCATCCACCAGCTCCTCGAGCGGCTCCAACCGCCGCGCGGCCAGCACCAACCGATAGCCCGTCGCTGCCTCGCGCGCAGTCGCAGCCCCAATCCCGCTCGAAGCCCCCGTAATAAGCAGCACTGGATCCTCAGCCATCAGCCGATTCTCGCAAGTCGGAGCTGCGAGGAGCGATTGGGCGGGGGTCGTCAGACACTGAAGCGCAAAGCGCGTCTGACGACCCCCGCCCAATCGCTCCCCCCGCCCAAGGTTGCGATAATCCCCAGCCGTGGATCCTCAGCGCAAGCGAAAGATCCGGCTGGGGGTCGCCCTCGGCGTGGCGGTCCTGCTCGCGGCGGCCTTGGTCTACACGTCCTTCACCGCCTCGGCGGAATCGAAGGAACCCTCGCAGCTGGTCGGCGCCGCGCCAGGGACCAGCTACGACATGAACGCCGAAGTGGTCAAGGGCTCGATCCGCCACCACGGCGAAGGCCTGAGCTTCCGGGTCACCGACCGCGAAGGCCGCGGGCCGACCCTGCCGGTCACCTACAGGGGCACGATCCCCGACCCCTTCCGCGGCGGGCGCGAGATCGTCCTCACCGGCCAGGTCGAGCACGGCGTGTTCGTCGGCGAACCGGACACGCTGGTCACCAAGTGCCCGTCGAAGTTCACGACCTCGAATGCCAGCTGAGCTCGGCAGCGTCGTCCTGGCGCTGGCCTTCTTGACGATGGTCCTCGCGGCGGGCGCCGCGCTGCTCGGCCGCAAGGGCGACGAGCGCTGGCTGACCGGCTCGCGCCGCGCCGTCTACGGCGCCTGCGCCCTGCTGACCCTCTGCGTCGTGCTGATCGAGATCGCCTTCGCCAGCAACGACTTCTCCTACAAGATCGTCCAGGAACACTCCTCGATCGAGACGCCCAGCTTCTACAAGCTCGCGGCGATGTGGTCGAGCCAGGAAGGCTCGTTGCTGCTCTGGTCCTGGGTGCTCTCGATCGCCTCCTCGCTGGCCCTCTGGGCGACCCGCGACAAGCTGCGTGAGATCGTCCCCTACGCGACCGCGGTGATGGCCGGGGTGGCGAGCTTCTTCACCGGGCTGATGCTCTTCGCCGGCGGCGTCAACCCGTTCGCCACGCTGAGCCCGGCGCCGCCCGACGGCATCGGCCTCAACCCGCTGCTCCAGCACCCGAGCATGATGATCCACCCGCCGATGCTCTACTCGGGGTACGTCGCCCTGACGATCCCCTTCGCCTTCGCGATCGGCGCCCTCGTCACCCGCCGCCTCGACGCCGCCTGGATCCGGGCCACGCGCCGCTTCGCGCTGATCGCCTGGGCCTTCCTCGGCCTCGGCCTGATGCTCGGCGCCCGCTGGTCCTACACCGAGCTCGGCTGGGGCGGCTACTGGGCCTGGGACCCGGTCGAGAACGCGGCGCTGATGCCGTGGCTGGTCTGCACGGCCTTCCTGCACTCGGTGATGGTCCAGGAGAAGCGCGGCATGCTCAAGGTCTGGAACGCCTGCCTGATCGTCGCCACCTTCTCGCTGGCGCTGCTCGGCACCTTCCTCGTCCGCTCCGGCGTGCTCCAGTCGATCCACGCCTTCGGCGAGAACACCGTCGGCCCCTACATCCTCGGCCTGATCGCGGTGGTCGTGCTCGGCTCGACCGCGTTGATCGTCTCCCGCCTCGACGACCTGCGCTCCGAGAAGCGGATCGACTCGCTCTTCTCGCGCGAGGCCGTGTTCGTCGTCAACAACCTGCTGCTCGTGGCGCTCACCGCGACGATCTTCTGGGGCACCTTCTTCCCGCTGATCTCCGAGCTCTTCACCGGGACGAAGTCCTCCCTGGCGGCGCCCTGGTTCGACCGCTACACGACGCCGCTGGCGATCCTCCTGGTGCTCTTCACCGGGATCGGCCCGCTGCTCGCCTGGCGCCGGGTCAGCTGGGCGACGGCGAGGCGGGCCTTCGTCGTGCCGGCGGCCTCGGCGGCGGTCGTCGCGCTGGCGCTGGGGATCTTCACCGACGCGGCGAGCAAGCCGTGGGCGCTGGCCCTCTTTGCCTTCGCGGCCTTCTCCCTGGTCGGGCTCGGACAGGAGTTCTGGCGCGGCGCGGCGGCGCGGCGCTCGCTCACCGGCGAAGCGATGCCGGCGGCGCTGGTCGGGATCGTCAGCCGCAACCGGCGCCGCTACGGCGGCTACGTCGTACACGCCGGGGTGGCGGTGCTGCTGATCGGGATCGCCGCCTCCTCCAGCTTCCAGACCAAGCGCGACGTCGACCTGCGGCCCGGCCAGAGCGCCACGATCGACGGCCGCACGGTCACCTACGAGCGCGTCACCGCGACGGTCACCCCACTCGCCTTCACCGCCGGCGCCGCCGTGCGGGTGAGCGACGGCGGCAGCTCCTTCATCCTGCATCCGACGCGGCGCTTCTACCGGCCGACCGGCGGCGCGCCCAGCACCGAAACGATCTCCAACTACTTCGCCGGGGAATCGGACAGCGACATCGGCCTCAAGGCCGGCGCCGGCAGCGACTTCTGGACCGCGCTGCAACCCGACATCACCGGCGTGCAGCGCCACGCCCGCGCCGCCGACGCCGGTTTCCGCGCCTGCGTCACCGGCCGGCCCGGCACGCCGCCGCAGTGCCGCGCGGTGGCGGGGATGATGCGCGCCGCGCTCGGCAATCCGAGCCTGCGGCCGACCGCCCTCGCCCAGATCGAGCGCCTGCAGATGGCGACGGCCAAGCAGATCGCGCAGGGCTACGTCGCCGAAGGGGCGCCGGCCACCTTCCGCGTGATCGTCAACCCGCTGGTCACCTGGATCTGGATCGGCGGCCTGATCGCCCTGGCCGGCGCGCTGATCGCCCTCTGGCCCGCCCGCCGCGCGCGCCGCGTCCCCGCCGCCGACACCGAGCTCGAGGCGCTCAAGGAAGCCAAGTACCGCGAGATCCGCGACGCCGAGCTGGACCACGCCGCCGGCAAGCTCTCCGACGAGGACTACGCCCTGCTCGACGCCGAGCTGCGCAAAGAAGCGGTCGAGATCCTCGACCGCGTCTAGATCTTCAGCAGGACGACGGTGTTGAGGGCGAACAGCACCGCGAAGAAGACGGTCGCCCTGTCGAGGTTGCGCTCGACCATCGAGCCGCCGCCGAAGCTGCTGCCACCGCCGCCGATGCCGAAGGCGCCGGAGAGGCCGGTGTCTTTTCCGGAGTGCAGCAGGATCAGGAAGATCAGGACGCCGGAGATGATCACCTGCAGGATGCCGAGCAGCGTGTACACGCGCTGCATGGTAGCGGGCCGCCGGGCATCGGACAATTTTCGTCAAGTTGTGGCGCTGCTTGACAAAATACGCTACTTTGTCAAGCGCGAGGACGGATCGCATCGATTTGACAAGGAGGAGCGATGGAGGCAGCGACCCATAGCCACGACCACGGCCCGGCGATCGAGCTCAACCCGGCGACCTGGAAGGACGCCAAGCGCTACGCCTGGCTACTTGGCCTGATCATCCCCTTTGCCCCGTTCATCGCCTGGGCGAGCGTCGAAGCCACCGGCTTCGAGGGCTTCTGGTTCTTCGGCCCGCTGCTCGTCTTCGGCGTCTTCCCGATCCTCGACATCGCGATCGGGGTCGACCCCAGCAACCCGCCGGACAGCATCCTCAAGTGGCTCGAGCAGGACCGCTACTACCGCTGGTGCACGTACCTCTTCATCCCCGTCCAGTACGCCGGCCTCGTCTTTGCCTGCTGGCTCTGGTCGAGCGGCAAGCTGAGCGCCCTGGAGGACATCGGGCTGGCGCTGACGATGGGCGTGGTCGGCGGGATCGCGATCAATACCGCGCATGAGCTCGGCCACAAGCGCGACAGCATGGAGAAGTGGCTGAGCCGCGTCGCCCTCGCCCAGACCGGCTACGGGCACTTCTTCATCGAGCACAACCGCGGTCACCACGTGCGCGTCGCCACCCCCGAGGACCCGGCAAGCTCGCGGCTGGGGGAGAGCTTCTGGGCCTTCCTGCCGCGCACCGTCGCCGGCAGCCTGCGCTCCGCCTGGGGGATCGAGGCGGCTCGCCTCGACCGGCTCGGCAAGTCGCACTGGAGCCTGCGCAACGACATCGTCGGCGCCTGGGCGATGACCGTCGTGCTCTTCGCCGCGCTGGCGATCGCCTTCGGCCCGGTCGTCCTGCCCTTCCTGCTGCTCCAGGCGGTGCTCGGCTTCTCGCTGCTCGAGGTCGTCAACTACCTCGAGCACTACGGGCTGCTGCGCGAGCGCAAGGAGGACGGCCGCTACGAGCGTTGCCGCGCCGAGCACAGCTGGAACAGCAACAACGTCGCCTCCAACGTGCTGCTCTACCACCTGCAGCGCCACTCCGACCACCACGCCAACCCGACCCGCCGCTACCAGGCGCTGCGTCACCTCGACGAGGCGCCGCAGCTGCCCACCGGCTACGCGGGGATGATCGTCCTCGCCTGGATCCCGCCGCTCTGGCGCCGGGTGATGGACCCGATCCTGGTCGAGCACTACGGCGGCGACCTGACCCGCGCCAACATCCAGCCTCGCGCCCGCAAGCGCATCCTCGCCCGCCACGGAGCCGCCGCATGACGTTCCGGTGCGCCTTTGCCCCGGTATGCGCGGATAAAGCGCACCGGAAGGGGCGTCCGTGAGTCGCTGGCGCTGCCCGAGCTGCGGGTACGTCTACGACGAGGAGCAGGGGCATCCGCGCGAGGGGTTCCCCGCCGGAACGCCCTGGAGCGAGGTGCCGGACGACTGGGCCTGCCCGGACTGCGGAGTGCGGGACAAGGTGGACTTCGAGCCGGATGCGGGGGAGGGGGCCGGCGGATGACCGCCGCCACTGGCACGATCCCGGGCGTGGCAACCGCCCGCACGCCATACCCGCAGGCGGCCAAGAAGTTGCTGCGCGACACGCTCTTCGGCGCGGCCCGCGACGAGTTGCAGAGCAAATCCTGGTCGGAGATCACGATGTCCGGCGTGGCGACGGCGGCGGGCGTCAGCCGTCAGACCCTCTACAACGAGTTCGGCAGCCGCGACGAGTTCGCCCAGGCCTTCGTCATCCACGAGGGCGAGCGCTTCCTCGACGGAGTCGACGCCGCCGTGCGCGAGCACCTCGGCGACCCGCACGCCGCGGTCAACGCGGCCCTCGAAACCTTCCTGCGCAGCGCCGGCGAGGACCCGCTGGTCCGCATCCTGCTCAGCGACGACGGCACCGGCGGCATGCTGCCCTTCGTCACCACTCAGGGGATGCCCGTCGTCCAGTGGGCGACCGCCCGCCTGACGACGACGATCCGGGACGGCTGGCCGCAGGCTCCCCCCGAGAAGATCGCCCTGCTGGCCGAGTCCCTGGTCCGCCTCGCGATCAGCTACGTCACCGCCCCCGGCGACACCCCGCGGAAGACCGCGGCCAAGACCGGCGAGCTGCTGGGCCCCTTCATCGACGACGCCCTCGGCGCGTAGCCGACACCCGATTCACCCGTCTTGCGCGGGCGCCGGATTGGCGATGAAGGAGGCCAGGGGGATGACCGGCGCTCGGTCGGCCATCCCCCTCGCTGACGACGGCCTCCTCTCCGGCGCACGACGCGGCGCCCGAGGAACCAAAGGTTAGGACCGTTCGCCGATCCGTGCATCGCCCTCATCGGGTGATTCGCCACACCATTTCCCAAAGTGCGTGATTTCCACTGATGCACCGGGCGGACGCGACGGGTAGCGTCGACGACGGCAACACAATCGCGGAGGGAGGCTGAAGCGAATGGTTCGGGACATCGACCAAGCGCAGACACCCGAGGGCCTCCCGGTGGCCGGGGTCGACCTGACGCGCCCCTCGCTCGCCAGCCTCGTCGCGCGCCCCCGCCTGCTCGAGCGCCTCGAGGGCTCGACGGCGCCGCTGATCCTGCTCGGCGCGCCGAGCGGCTACGGCAAGTCCGTGCTGCTCGCCCAGTGGGCCGCCCGCGATCGCCGTCCCTTCGCCTCGCTGACCCTGGGCGAAGCCCACAACGACCCAATTCTGCTGCTCGAGTGGGTGCTCGACGCGCTCGACCGGATCGAGCCGCTGCCTCCGGGGCTGGCCGCCGCCCTCTCGGGCCCGACTCCCGACCTCGAGGGCGCCGTGCTGCCGAAGCTGGCCGAGGCGCTCGCCGGGAGCCGGCGTCCCGGCGTGCTCGTGATCGACGAGCTGGAGCACCTCGAGTCCCCGCAGTCGCTGGCGGCGATCGCGACGCTGGCCGAGCACGCCCGCGCCGGCACGCAGGTCGCCGTCACGACGCGGGTCGACCCGGACCTGCCGCTCGCCAGGCTGCGGGCAAACCGCCTGCTGCTGGAGCTCGGGCGCAGTGAGCTGGCGATGACCGCCGCCGAGGGAGCTGCCCTGCTCGGCGGCCTTGGCGTGAAGCTCTCGCCCGCCGAGCTCGACGCCCTGCTCGAACGCGCCGAGGGCTGGCCCGCGGCCCTCTACCTCGCCGGGCTCGCGCTGCTTGCCGAAGACGACGTGAGTGGCGCCGTCGCGCGCTTTGCCGGCGACGACCGGCTGCTCGCCGATTACATCCGCGACGAGTTCCTCTCGACGCTCTCCGATCGGCGGCTGGAGTTCCTGCGGCGCATCTCGATCCTCGACCGCTTCAGCGGCGAGCTCTGCGACGCGGTGCTCGGGCGCAGCGGCTCGGCCACCGCCCTGCGGGACCTGGCGCACGGCAACATGCTGCTGCTCGCGCTCGACCGGCGTGACGAGTGGTTTCGCATGCACACACTGCTCGCCGAGATGCTGCGCGCCGAGCTGCGCCGCACCGAGCCCGACTTGGAGCCCGAGCTGCATCGCCGCGCCTCGCGGTGGTGGGAGGAGTGTGGGGACGACGACCGGGCGATCACCCACGCGATCGAGGCGCGCGAGTTCGAGCGCGCTGGAGCGCTGCTCTGGCAGGCGGTGCCCGACTACCACGCCCGCGGCCGGGTGGTCACCGTCACCCGCTGGCTGGATCGGCTCGGAGCCGAGCAGATCGCCGACTATCCGACGCTCAGCGTCAGCGCCGCCCACGGCGCGCTCTCGCGCGGCGAAGGGAGTCTCGCCGAGCACTGGATCGCGGTCTCGCGGGTGCTCGTCGAGAAGCTCGACGACCCAGAGCGCGAGCGCCTGCTGCGCGCCGGCCTGACCCTTGCGGAAGCGGGGCTCGGCCGGGGCGGGGTGGCGAAGATGAGCGAGCGAGCCGCCGCCGCCGAGCGGCTGATGGAGAAGGACAATCCGTGGATCTCGATGTCCCGCCTGCTCGACGGGACCAGCCTCGTGCTGCGCGGACGGCGCGAGGAGGGTCGCGAGCGGCTGACCGACGGCGCCCGGCGCGCGGCGGTCGGCGTCCCCAACATCCACGTGCTCTGTCTCTCGCAGCTGGGACTGCTCGCCGCCGAAGCCGGGGAATGGCTGGAGGCGCTGGAGCTGGGCAAGCAGGCGCGGGCGCAGGCGACGCGGGCCGGGCTCGCCGAGTACCCCAGCGTCGCCCTGCCCTTCGCGCTCTCGGCGCTGGCCCTCGCGCAGCTCGGTCGCGACGGCGAGGCCGCCGCCGACCTGAGCACCGCGGTCAGGCTGGTGAGTCGCCTCGAGCAGTTCTCGCCCTGGTATGAGGCGCGGGTCAGGATCGTGCTGGCCCGGGCGGCGGTGCGGCTCGGACAGGTCGAGCTGGCCGCTGAGCTGCTCGCCGTGGCTCGCCAGCATCTGCCCAACGCCCCGGACGCGACGATGCTCCCCGAGTGGCTCGCCGAGGCCGAGGCCGAGGCCGAGGCGATCGCGATCGCCGGGCTGCCCGAGCTGACGCCCGCCGAGCTGCGCGTCCTGCGGATGCTGCACACTCACCACTCGCTCTCGGAGATCGCCGACCAGTTCAACGTCTCGCCCAACACCGTGAAGACCCAGGCCCAGGCCGTTTACCGCAAGCTCGGCGTCGGCTCGCGGCGTGAGGCGGTCGAGCGCGCCCAGGCCGCCGGCCTGTCCCCCGCGACCACGAAGGACGCCGGCTGAGCGATGGCCAGGTGGGGAGTCCTCGCGGTGCTGGCGACCGCCCAGTTCCTGATGGTGCTCGACCAGGCGGTGATGAACGTCGCGATCTCGCAGCTGGTCGACGACTTCGATACGACGGTGACCACGATCCAGGCCGTGATCGCGCTCTACGCGCTGGTGATGGCCGGCCTGATGTTGACCGGCGGCAAGCTCGGCGACCTGCTCGGCCGCCGCCGCGCCTTCTCGATCGGACTCGTCATCTACGGCCTCGGCTCGGCGCTGACCGCCGCCTCCTGGAGCGTGCCCTCGCTGATGCTCGGCTGGTCGATCCTCGAGGGGATCGGCGCGGCGCTCGTCCTGCCGGCTCTGGTGGCGCTGGTCGCCGGCAGCTACAAGGGCGGTGAGCGGGCGATCGCCTACGGGGTGCTCGGCGGCGTCGCCGGCGCCGGCATCGCGGTCGGCCCGATCCTCGGCGGCTGGGCGACGACCGAGCTCAGCTGGCGGGTCGTCTTCGTCGGCGAGGTCGTGGTCGCGCTCGGCATCCTCGCCGGCACGCGGCTGATGGAGGAGCCCGAGTCCGAGGGCCGCGCGCCGGCGCTCGACTGGTTCGGCGGGGTGCTCTCGGCCGCCGGCCTGGCGCTGCTCGTCTTCGGCGTCCTGCAGGCGAGCAACTGGGGCTGGCTGGCGCCGCGCAGCTCGCCGATCGCGCCCTTCGGCTTCTCGCTGACCCCGTTCGTGATCGGCGCCGGCGGGCTCCTGCTGGCCGGCTTCGCCGCCTGGGAGCGGCGCCGCGAACGGCTGGGGCTCGACCCGCTCGTGCACCTCTCGCTGCTGCGCGTCCCGCAGCTGCGCGGCGGGGTCTCGATGTTCCTCGCCCAGAACGTGATCCTGATGGGCGTCTTCTTCACGATCCCGCTCTTCCTGCAGGTCGTGCAGGGCCTCGACGCGCTGGAAACCGGGGTGCGGATGCTGCCCACCTCGGCGGGACTGTTCTTCACCGCGATCGCCGGCTCGGCCCTCTCGAAGCGTTTCCCGCCCAAGCCGCTGGTGCGGATCGGCCTGGGCGTGGTGCTGGTCGCGATCCTGCTGCTGCTCTCGACGATCGAGCCGGAACTAGACAACGCCTCCTTCCTCTTCGCGATGGGCGTGCTCGGCGTCGGCATGGGGCTGATCGTCTCCCAGCTCGGCAACGTCGTGCAGTCGGCGGTCGGCGACGAGGACCGCGGTGAGGCCGGCGGCCTCCAGTACACGGCCCAGCAGCTCGGCTCCTCGCTCGGCACGGCCTTCCTCGGCGCCGTGGTGATCACCGGCCTGATCGGCGCCTTCGGCGCCAACGTCGCCGGCGACGCGCGGATCTCACCGCAGCTGAACGCCCAGGTCGAGCAGAAGCTGAGCGCGGGCGGGAGCTTCGTCTCGGCCGAAGAGGCGCGAGCCGCGTCGGAAGCGGCCGGGGTCGACGCGGCGAGCACCGACGTGCTGGTCGGCCACTACGAAGACGCGCAGCTGAAGGCGCTGAAGACCGCCTTCCTCTTCGCCGCCTTCCTCACCGTGATCTCCTTCTGGTCGACGCGGCGCCTGCCGGCGCAGCGCTTCGACGAGCTCGAGGCGGCGACCGCCGGCCGCGCTCCGCCCCGGCCCGATCCCCAGCCGGCGGGGGCCTGACATGGTCGGGTCGCACGGTCCGCGGAGCCCGGCCGAGCGCGCCGAGGCCGGCCGCGCGGCGCGGGCGGGGGCGCCGCGCTCCGCCCACGCCGAGTGGACGCCCGCCGCCGGCCGCGCCGACCCGGTCGAGCTGCTCGAGCGCCAGGCGGTCTCGCGGGTCGGACAACTGGTGCCGCTGCGCTACGCGCGGATGCTCGCCTCGCCGTTCGCCTTCTACCGCGGCGCCGCGGCGGTGATGGCCGCCGACCTGGCGGGAGCGCCGCGCAGCGGCTTCGACGTACAGCTCTGCGGCGACGCCCACCTCTCCAACTTCGGCGCCTTCGCCTCACCCGACCGCGAGCTGCTCTTCGACGTCAACGACTTCGACGAGACCCTGCCGGGGCCGTGGGAGTGGGACGTGCTGCGGCTCGCGGCGAGCTTCTCGGTGGCGGCGCGCGAGCGCGGCTTCGGCGACGGAGAGCGCCGCCGGATCGTCGCCGCGATGGCGGCCGAGTACCGGCAGACGATGCGCCGCCTGGCCGAGCTCGGCAACCTCGAGGTCTGGTACACGAAGCTCGACGTGCCGATCGTCGCCGAGCGCTGGGGCAGGGCGGTCGGCAAGCGCCAGCGCGAGACCCTGCGTCGCAACCTGGCCAAGACCCGCGCCAAGGACCGGATGCGGGCGCTCTCGAAGCTCACCCACGAAGTCGACGGCGAGTTGCGGATCGTCAGCGAACCGCCGCTGATCGTGCCGATCGAGGAGCTGGCCGACGTGGAGGGGGTCGGTCGCGAGGAGGTCGAGGCGCGCGTGCTCGGCATCCTCGACGACTACCGCGAGACGCTCACCGAGGACCACCGCGTCCTGCTCGACAGCTACAGGCCGGTGCACGTCGCGCTCAAGGTGGTCGGCGTGGGCAGCGTCGGCACCCGCGCCTGGATCGCGCTGTTCGTCGGCCGCGACCAGGGCGATCCGCTCTTCCTCCAGGTGAAGGAGGCGCAGCGCTCGGTGCTCGAGCCCTTTGCCGCCCAGAGCGCCTACGCCAACCAGGGCGAGCGCGTCGTCCAGGGCCAGCGCCTGATGCAGGCGGCGAGCGACATCATGCTCGGCTGGGTGCGGGCCACCGGGGTCGACGGCGAGCGGCGCGACTTCTACGTGCGCCAGCTCTGGGACCAGAAGGGCTCGGCCCGGGTCGAGGGCATGGCGCCGGCGGCGCTGACCGCGTACGCGCAGATCTGCGGGACGACTTTGGCGCACGCCCACGCGCGCGGCGGCGACCGGATCGCGATCGCCGCCTACCTCGGCAAGGGGAGCGCCTTCGACAAGGCGATCGCCCGCTTCGCCGAGGCCTACGCCGACCAGAACGAGCGCGACTACGAGGCGCTGCGGGCGGCGGCCGGCGAGGGCCGGATCGAGGTCGCGGACTCGCCGGTCTGAGCGCTCGCTTGACGGGATACCCCGCAGGGGTATGCTGAGGGTCATGGCGGCAAGCGAGAAGGCCCCTGGCTACACGGCGAGCAAGGACCAGCTGCTGAAGCGCCTCGCCCGGGTCGAGGGTCAGCTGCGCGGCGTGGCGAAGATGGTCGAGGAGGACCGCTACTGCATCGACGTCCTCACCCAGATCTCGGCCGCCCAGGCAGCGCTCGACAAGATCGCCCTGGGACTTCTCGACGGCCACGCCCGCGTCTGCATGGCCGAGGGCGGCGGGGCGCCGGACGACCCCGGCGAGCGCGCCGACGAGCTGATGGGCGCCGTCGGGCGCCTGCTGCGCGGCTGAGATGCCCGCCGGAGAGACAGCGCCCTACGTCCTCGTCGACGTGTTCGCCGAGCGGCCCCTGGAGGGCAACCAGCTGGGCGTGTTCACCGACGCCCGCTTGCTGTCCAGCGCTCAGATGCAGCAGCTGACCCGGGAGCTGGGCTTCTCGGAGTCGGTCTTCGTCCTGCCGCCCGAGCAGGGGGGCGACGCCCGCATCCGCATCTTCACGCCGGGGCGCGAGATCCCCTTCGCCGGGCACCCGACCCTCGGCTCGGCGCTGGCGATCGCGGCGCGGGAGCGCCTGGCGACCGTGCGACTGGAGACCGCGCTGAAGGTCGTGCAGGTCGACCTCGAGCACCAGGCGGAGGGGCGGGCATTCGGGTGGATGCAGCAGCCGATCCCCGCCTGGGAGCCGTTCGACCGCCAGGCCGAGCTGCTCGCCGCGCTCGGCGTCGAGCGCGCGCGGCTGCCGGTCGAGACCTACCCGAACGGCCCGCTGCACGTCTTCGTCGCCCTCGAGACCGAGGACGAAGTTGCGGCGCTGAGCCCCGACCTGACCGCCCTGCTCGAGCTCGGCGAGATCGGCGTCAGCTGCTTCGCCGGCGGCGGCGCCCGCTGGAAGACCCGCATGTTCGCCCCCGCCTACGGCGTCCCCGAGGACCCGGCAACCGGCTCGGCAGCCGGCCCCCTCGCGATCCACCTCTGCCGCCACGGCCAAGTCCCCTTCGGCGAGCGCATCCAGATCCGCCAGGGCGCCGAGATCGGCCGCCCCTCGATCCTCCACGCCCGCGCCACCGGCGCCCCCGACCGCATCGAGCGCGTCGAAGTGGGCGGCCCCGCCACGATCGTCGCCCTCGGCGAGTTCCTCGCCTCGGCATTGACCTGAGCGGGAACGGGAAGATTCCGTCGACTGGTGATACTCTCCCGGCGCTGCACAGGAGATGATCGTGAGTAAACGGAATCGAGATTCACTTCTGTCGGGGCGACGCCTCGTCACCGCGTCGATAGTTGCCGCACTCCTCACCATGTTCTTGCTGGCGGCGGCTCCGGCGGCGTTCGGGGCAACCTTCACAGTGACGACAACCGCCGACGGCTCCGGCGCGTGCACGGCTCTCGAATGCACGCTTCGCGAGGCCGTGGAAGAAGCCAACGCAGCGAGCGAACCGAGCACGATCGTCGTGCCGGCGGGCTTCTATGAATTGACGGAAGCGGAATTTTCGATTGGCAGTGACCTGGGCATCTCCGGGGAAGTAGCGATCGAAGGAGCGGGCGCCGCGGTGACGACGATCGTGCAGCGCGCAGAGTGTGGCTGTCGCGTCTTCTATGCCAACAGCCCATTGGTGACGATCTCAGGCGTGACTATCGCTCAGGGGGAGCCGATCGAGAACCCGCTCGGAGAAGTCGGCGGCGACGTCTTGTTCGAACCGGAGGGCCAGGGCCTGCTTCGCCTCGAAGGGGACGTGATTGCGGAAGGTATCGCTGGAGAAGCCGGCGGCGGCGTGTTCTCCGAAGAAGGCGAGCTCGAAATCCTCGACTCGACCATCGTCGGAAACGAAGCGGAAATCGGCGGGGGCGTCTTCTACGAAAACGACAGTGCCGAAAGCGCCGTGCTGGAACGCGACACCTTCGTCGAAAACTTCGCGGAAGAAGGCGGTGGACTCGCACTCGAAACCGGGGAAGCCTCGGTCGTCAACTCGACCTTCACCGAAAACGGTGTCAGCTCGGCAAGCGGTGGCGCGATCTTTGCACGGGATGGTTTCCTCAGACTGCTCAACGACACGCTTGCGGGCGACAGCGCCGAACCCAGTCAGGCAGGAGCCTATGGCGCGGAGCTCTACGGAACGAGTGGCGACTCGTTCGAAATCGTCAACACGATCGTCGGCCCGGCCGGCGCAGGCCAGATCGGCTCCGAGTGCTTCCTCGACGCGAACCTCACCTCCGAAAACGACATCGACGCGGGCAATTCGTGTGGCTTCGAAGCGGCGAGCGCCAGCCTCATCGAAACCGAACCCCAGCTCGAACCGCTTGCCGAAAACGGCGGCCCGACCGAAACGATGGCGCTCAGGTCGACCAGCCCCGCGATCGACAGCGCCAACGGCGCCGCCTGCCCGGCGACCGACCAGCGCGGCGTCAGTCGCCCGCAGGGGTCCGGCTGCGACATCGGCGCCTACGAGTACCAACCGCCGGGCGGTGGCGGTGAAGAACAGTCCACCCCCACCGCGACGCCGAAACCGGCGCCGCTCTGCAGCGCCGTCACACCGAAGGCCAGCAGTTTCAAGCCGAAGCTTCGCCCCGGCAACGTGGTCCCCGGGGTGCGGGTGCGGCTCGCGACAGATCTCCCCTCGCTGTTCACGGTCCGGGCGACGCTCCTGTGGAAGGACGAAGGGAAGTCGCGCGCCACCGGCCTTGGCAAGCTCTCGGTGTCGGTCAACCGCTGGCGTCGCGTGCGCTTCGAGCTCCCCGCCAGGCTGCGCGACAAGCTGGCCTACGGGACGCCGGTGAAGGTGAAGCTGCACATCGAGGCGACCCCCGAGGGAGAGACGGGCTGCGGCGCGACGGTCACAAACCGCACCATCCACGCGCGCGTGGTCAAGGTCTTCCCCCACGCGATCCAGTTCGCTCGCCCCCGCTGAGGGGCCTTTCGCCCTACTGACTTCGCCGAGCGGCGAGGCTAGGCTGCGCGTCCGGCCGGACGCCGCCGCCTGCGCCGCCGATTGCCTCCCGACGGCTTGCGCGGCGCCTCGGGGCGCCGGCCGCCGGGGAGGCCGCTTTCCAGGCCGAGGGCGGTGGTGATCTGGTGCATTTCCTCGTTCTGGTCGGCGAGGACGAAGCTGATTCCGGTGCCGGTGCGGCCGGCGCGGCCGGTCCGCCCGACTCGGTGGACGTAGGCGTCGCTGTCGCCGGGCACGTCGTAGTTGAAGACCCGGGCCACGTCCGGAACGTCGATGCCGCGGGCGGCGACGTCGGTCGCGATCAGGGTCAGCACCTCGCCCCGCTCGAAGCGCCTCAGAGCGCGCTCGCGTTGTCCCTGGCTCTTGTCGCCATGCATCGCGACGGCGTCGACCTGGCGGCTGCGCAGTCGCTTGACCAGGCGGTCGGCGCCGCGCTTGGTGCGCACGAAGACGAGCGAGCGCTCGCTGTCGCCCTCGGCGAGATGCTCGATCAGACGGTCGAGCTTGGCGGCCTGGGATTCCACCGAGAGGAAGCGGTGCTCGATCTTCGCTTCGGCCCGCTCGGGCTCGGCGTGGGTGTGGGACCGCGCGTCGCTGGTGTAGTCGGCGGCGATCCGCCCGGTTGCGCCGGCGAGCGTCGCCGAGAAGAAGAGCGTCTGACGATCGCGCGGCGTCTTGCCGACGATCCGGTCGACCGCGGGGCGGAAGCCCATGTCGAGCATCCGGTCGGCCTCGTCGAGGACGAGCACCCGCACGCCACCGAGCGAGACGGCGCCGCGCTGGATCAGGTCCTCGAGCCGGCCGGGGGTGGCGACGAGGATGTCGGTGCGTTTGGCCGCGGCGATCTGCGGGCCGAAGCCGACGCCGCCGTAGACGGCGGCGATCCGCAGCCGGCGGGCCTTCGCCAGCAAGGCCAGCTCGGTGACGATCTGCCCGGCGAGCTCCCGGGTGGGGGCGAGGACGAGCGCCTCCGGACCGCCCTTGCCGGGCTCGACCAGATCGACCAGCGGCACGCCGAAGGCGAGCGTCTTGCCCGACCCGGTGGGCGACTGGACGAGCAGGTCGTGACCGGCGAGCGCGTCGCGGATGACCATCTCTTGGACAGGGAAAGGCTCAGCGATCGAACGCGCCCGAAGGGCATCGACCACCTGCTTGGAGGTGCCGAGATCGGCAAAGGAAGTGATGTTGTCTGCTCCTGTGAGTGAACGTCTAGGGGAGATCCTGCGACCCCGACGCGCCAAAGCACAAGGAGGAAACGGAACCTCTCGGGCGGCGAAGTACCGAACCCGACGCAGGCACAGTAGCAGCGAAGCCCGTCGAGGCGGGTGTCCCGCCATAGATACGTCACCATGCCCGACCGCGACGCGCGCGGATTGGACGCCACCCGGCGTGACTCAGCCGCGAGCGCCGCCGGCGAGCGGGCCGAGGCGACGCCGTCCACCTGTCGTCAAGGGGTTGTCGGGTTCGAAGTCTGCCGAGACGTGGACGGAACACCCCAGGAGGTAGCCGCCGGTCGCGCTCAGGGCGACTGATTTGGGTAGCGGCCGCGTAGCCGCTTGTGGGCCCGCTCGTAGACGCTGCGCGTGCTCGGGTTCTCCGGGTGGCGCTCGCCGAAGGCGATGAAGTTCCAGACGAGCTCGTCATCGTCCGTCTTGGTCAGCCGAAAGACGAACCCGTACGGTGCGGCTGAGGCTCCTTCCGCGTCGAGTGGAACGTAGAGCTTGCTGCACCCCGCCAGTGCGGTGCCATCGTCGTTCTCGGCTTCGCAATCGTTTCCACGCCAGTTTCGGCTCGCCGGCTTCGATTTCTCTGCGGGCGCGCTCGGCTTGAACACGTGCCGCTGAACGACGGTCCAGACGCTCGACCTCTTCCTCCCAGGCCGGAGATCGGAAGCCGATGGATACAGACGGAAGGTCTCGTTTCCGCGAAGCCACGGGCGCAGGATATGCGCCCACGAGGATCGTTCCGCAAGCGATTCGGCCGATCCCCCGGCCGGGCGGGGCTAACCCTCTCCGTCTGTCGGGAAGTCGCCGGCGACTCGCTCGAAGTCTTCGGCGGACGCGGGCTTCGTTCCCCATCTCTTTTCAAGCTCGGCAGCCGGCGTGATCGGCGGCTCAAGTGTGAGACCGCCGACCCGATCTGGGACGACTTCGTAACGCCGCCCGCCGACTTCAACCAACTCGCCGATCTCAAGATCAAGCTTCTTTACGACGGTAGCCATGGGCCAATGGTAACCCCCGCGATGGCGGGGGTCTTCCCATGCGGCTGAATGGAGTCGAACCATCACGTCCCGTTAGGGACACAAGGCCCTCAAACCGGGGGTTTGGGGCGTTTTCAGTTCCATTCAGCGCTCTCAGGTGACCTGAGGTGCTCTGAGGTCACGCAGGTTACCGATCTGGAGGTCCGCAAATCGGTCCGCGGAAAAAGTAGCTGCTACGCTCCTCTTCATGACGCTACATCAACGCGAGAGCGAGGTCGGAGTCCGCGAGCTGCACGATCGGCTTAGCTCCTACTTGGAGCAGGTTGAGGAGGGGGGAGAGGTGGTCGTCACCCGGCGTGGGAGGCGCATCGCCCGGATCAGCAAGCTCGACCGCGATCCGCTTGAGGATCTCGTGCGTCGCGGCCTCGTCCGCCTCCCGGAGGGGGCGCGAACGCCCCGCCGGGCCCAAGTGGAGGCCACCGAGCCGGTGTCGGAGCTGATAGGCGAGCAGCGCCGCTGATCCTCTACTTCGACACGTCCGCCTTGGTCAAGCTCCTCGTCGTCGAGGACGGCTCCGATCTTGCCGCCGAGCTCTGGAACCGCCCGGAGTCCGTCGCTACCAGCATCCTCGCCTATCCGGAGGGCAGGGCGGCCCTGGCCGCCGCTCGTCGCAGCGCCCGCTTGACCAAAGCGGCCCACGCGCGGGCGCTGGCGGAATTCGAAGAGCTCTCTTCCGAGCTGATTTCAATCGGAGTCGACGAGGCCCTCGTCCGCCGGGCCGGCCGGCTCGCCGAAGAGCTCGGGCTTCGCGGCTATGACGCCGTCCATCTCGCCAGCGCCCTGGAGCTTGGCGAGGGGGGCGTCGTGATGGTCAGCTGGGACACCGACCTGCAGCGTGCGGCAGGGCGGGTCGGCCTGGCCGTGGGGGGTGGGTGAGTTGGCGTCTCGAGCGCTCGAGGAGCAGATCGACTGGGATCGGATTCGCGAGCGACTCGCCGCATGCGGGTGGTCGACTGAGACGCGAGAGGCCGGCAAGTGGGCGATCGACGTTCTCGAGAGCGAGCTCGGCCCGGGATGGCCCGAAGCCTGGCGCGGTCCCGGTTGCGCTCCTCCGGAGATAGCGGCGAGCTGGTGGTCGCTAGCGGGCCTGATGGGGACCCTTGACTTGGCCCTGTGCCTGTCCTCACTGGCGTCGCGGCCAGGGTTGGCATCAGTGAAGAAGACGATCAAACGAAACTCCCGAGCCGACCTTCTTGTCTCGCCGAGGCTGCAGCTGAAGATCGCCTGTCTGGCGCAGGCGGCGGGGTTTGAAGTCGAGCTCGAGCCGTTGCTGCCCGGCGCCGAGACGAGAGCCGATCTGTTGATCTCGGGCGGCGGGGCTTCAATTGGCGTGGAGGCCCTGGCGGTCGTGCGAGACCAAAGGTCACTCGGGGCCGACGAATGGCTTGCGCCTCTGACTCCGGAGCTGCACCGCATCGGAGAGCGCTACACCGTCGAATTCAAAGGCGCGATCGACGCTCCGCTGGGGGAGGGGGAGACGGACGAGTGGCTCGAGGAGGTCGAACGCCGGGCATCGGTTGTGTGTCGGGGCGCAGACCTCCCTCCGTTTCGCAAGAGCGGCGTGTTGGTGGAGGTGAATCGCGCTGGCGAGTCGCCCGGGAGATCCAGCTTTCGCATGCCGGTGATCTCGTTTGGCAAGCGCCTCGGCGGGAAGCTCGAGAAGAAGGCGATGCAGACGCGGAAATCCGGAGCAACCTGGCTGTTGGTCGACTCGCTCGACCACCTCTGGCATCTCACCGGCTGGAGTCGGCTTCGCTTCGAGGAGAAGGCTGCGCAGCTCGCGGCCTTCCTGCGCGAGCGACTGGCCGACGCCGAGCACCTCGACGGAGTGGTCATCAGCGAAGGTGCGGCCATGATGCGCCCTGAAGTCGCCGAGGCAACTGTCGACATAGGCGATCACGCCACTGCTCTCTGCCGACGTGCTGACCGGTGGCACGTTCGCGAGAGCATGGTCGTGCCCTTGCGGAAGGCCGGGTTCGAAGCGGCCCAGAGCTGGCGCAAGGTGCTCGATGTTGAACGGGAATGGCTTCGTCGAGCACTTATGAATGTCGGTATCAGCCTGCCCGGTGACCTGGTCTGAACCGGCGGCCGCATTTCGCGCGAAGCAGCAGCCAACAGCCATGCCGGTGAAGCAGCTCGGATGGAGCCTTATGCCCCTGTCGTCCCCTCTGCGTACTCACTGGGCGTACTGCCTCTCCAGAAACCCAAGACCTGGCCCGGACTGAACCGCCCCGGTTTCGATGGAGACCAACGTCTCCAAGGAAGCCGGGGCGGTTCACTCGCGGAGCGCGGCGACCACTAGGTTTAAAGCGCGATGACAGGAAGTCTTTTCGGGATCGGGACGGGGGACGAGGATCTGGCGGCGATCCGGGCCCTGCGCTCTGATCCACCGGGCATGGCAAGCGATGGAAAGCGGGGCAAGACCTTCGGTGCCAGCCTGGAGCAGTTCGAGCAGCTGCTTCGCGCCGGGCGCGAAGCGCCTCCCGCATCGGCGCCGATCCTCCTCTTCTATGCCGTGGCGCAAGCCGGGCGAGCGATCCTCGCCGCCCATGCGCCGCAGCCCTGGGAGGTCCACGGTCACGGACTCAGCATCGGAATCGAAGGGGAGGAGGTTGGGGCGACGAGGATCGCGCCGTCTGGCAAAGGCTTGTTTCAGGCGGTGGCCGCCGTCACCGGCTCCGATCCCCTGGCCGAGCCGATCACGCTGGCCGAGACCTGGGCGCGGATTCCTCACCTCCCTCGAAGCGGTGACCTCACACCCGACGCGCCGACCATCTTTGCTGTTGACTTCGCCTCTCGCCACAACCGCATCATTCGCGACGAGACCGGCTCGTTGCTGACCAGGGCCGAGGACTTCACCTCCCGCTGGGACGCCTATCCCGAGCTTGCCGAGGCCGAACTCCACATCAGCCCGCAGGGCGAGTACGTGGTGGTCGGGTTGGAGTTCTCCAGCGCCGCGGACGCCGCCGACTTCGACACCGCCCTCTGGCCCTATCTCGGCCAGAGCTACTTGCGAGTTTCTCGCGGTGCCGTAAAGGAGCCCTCGGGGTTGATGCTGTGGTGGATGCTCCTCCAGGCTCTCTCGCAGTTCGCCCGCTACGAGCCAGCGCGATGGACGGCGGCGCTCGCTCCGGACGGCTCGACGCTGGCGGTCCCGCTCGAAGAAGCTCTCCAGCGCGGCGCCATCATCTTGCCCCGGCTGCTGGGTGAGGCGCTGACCACCGCAAACTGAGGTCGCTTGCGCGTCGGAGTATGCGGACCCCGGGTCGGATGAGAACGTTGCATCGGGGTGCGTCTTTTAAGGTCGAGGCCGACCATGCTGCGGCCTGATGAGACCTGGCACCGACTGCGGGCCTGGACCGCGAGCTCAGCCGCCGCAGAGCGGCTCGCTGCCCAGATTCTCTACGCCGCTGGCTACGAGGATGTCGACCCCGCTCACCCGCTCGGGGGCCCAGATGGCGGCAAGGATGCTCGGGCAATCAAAGACGGGGAGCCCTGGATCATGGCGGTCTACTTCCCCCGCGAGCAAAAACCTCTCGCAGAGATCGAAGCCAAGTTCGTCGCTGACTTCAAGGGAGTGGCCCAGAACAAGGCGAAGGGAATGGCCTTTGTCACCAACCAGGAGTTGCGCGAGTCTGAGCGTCGCGATCTAAAGGAGGTGGTCGACGGCGAGGTCGAGATCTTCCACCTTGAGCGTGTAGTGGCGCTACTCGACCGTCCCGACATGGCCCAAGTCCGCGAGCAGTTTCTCGCAATCGAAGCGTTGCGGGCTCCGCCTCTCGCTCCGCAGGCAAAGCTGGAAGAACTCGACCGTGCCTCTCTCGGCCGCTGCATCAAGCGCTGGCAGGCAGCTGGCCTCTCACGCGAGGAGGCGATCCGCCTCGCCAGGGATCGCGAAGTCGGCAGGATCGAGCCCGCGCTCTTGCCAGGTAAAGAAGCACCCGTAGTCGTCTGGGCGGCGGCAATGGGCTCGGGCAAGTCCATCGCCGCCGAGCGCTTCCACCAAGACTCGATCGCGGCTGCCCTCGCGGAGGACGAGGCGCCGGTGCCGGTCTATCTAGAGGCTTCCCTGGTCTTGCCCGACCTCGAGGAGGCGGGCCGCAGCCGCTCGGCCGAGGTCGGCGATCCGCGCACCCGCGGCGCCAATATCGTCGTTGACGGCGTCGATGAGCTCGGCTACGACGGTGCTGCGGTGCTGCTGGGCCAGGCACGAGTCTTGGCCGAGACCTGGCCAAACACCAAGGTGCTGTTTGTCTCGCGCCCGATGCGCTCGCTCGGGGAGGTCGAGGAGCACCGGGAACTGCCGCCGCTCTCCGAGGAGCAGGTCCATGAGGTGGTCGAGCTGGCCGCCGGGCGCCAGGTCAGACACGCCGAGCTCTCCACTCTGCCCAAGGCGGTCAGCGAGCTAATGGCCCGCCCACTCTTCGCGCTTCTGGCTGGCGCCTGGATGCGCGAGAACGACGGGGTTCCACGCGCCTCGATTGATCTCTTTGCCGAGCTTGGCAGACACGCCAGCGAGACGGTCAAGATCGACCAGACACAACTGCGAGCACTCGCTGTGCTCGCGATCCGACGCGACCTCGGCGAGGTCGCCCAAGCCGAGATAGCAAGCTCCGAGGAGATCGATCGCTTGCGCTCGAGCGGCATCGTCGATCAGCGCGGCGCTGGGCTCGCCTTCACCTTGCCGGCGCTCGCGCAGTGGTTCGCCTCCCAGGCGATCGCTGCCGGCGAAGTCAGCGTCGCCGAGCTGATGGAGGCCCCAGAGGATCTCGAGCTTTGGCGCTACCCCCTGGCGCTATGTCTAGTGCTCTCAAGCTCAGAGCTCTCAGGCGAGCTCCTGCGCGAAATCTTCTCCGGCGAACCCGGCTTCGGCTTCCGGGTCCTCGATGAGATCTCCTCCAAGGCAATCCTCGGCGGCGCCACCCCGCCGCCTTGGCGTCAGGGCGGCGAACAGATTCGCGAAGCGCTTCAGACCCAGGTCGATGCCCTCGGCCCCGCCGGCAAGCTGGTGGCCGCCACCGATGATGGCGGCAGACTGAGACCGCTAGCGGTGGCAGCCAACGGACACCATCTCTCGATCGTCAGCTACCTCGGAGGCGAGACCCATCCTGACGTCTTCCAGATGCCGGTCGACTATCACCCCTGGACCACGCCCTCCCTGGATTGGGGCGAATACCGGAGCGCGGTCTGCGGACCGGGTTCCGCCTGGGCTTGGGAATGGGCACGCAGGAGCGTTAGCCACAACCTCGAGCGGTTGGTCAAGGACCGCGGCTTCCCGATTCCACCCGAAGGTCCGCTGGCTGAAGAGGCCATTTGGCCCGCTGCTAACGCCTTGCTTGAGGGCAGGCCATTCCTAGCCGAGAGCCTGCCGATTGCCGACCTGATTACCGCGGCAGAGGAGATGCTGCCCGAGGATCCTGAGGTCCGGCTGAGCTTCTCCAAAGGGCTCGGCGAGCCGACCTATGAGCTGGGTCCGCTGCTCGCCTATCTGCGCCGGCGCCAGGAGGCAGGCGATAACGCTCTGAACTCGCCGCTGCCCTCCCCCGACCAACTCCAGGTCGGCGGCGGTTGGATCGGCGATTTCTTCAGCGAGGACCGCCTACTCGAAATCGCCGAGGTTCTCTACCGCAAGGCGATCGTCGCCTACAGCCAGCTAGTCGACCGCTGGCTGGCTCCATTGGCGGCGCGTCTCGAGCACCGGGTCTTGCTGCCAATACGGGTAGTCGGCCTCCTCAATTCAGGCAAGAGCGCACCCCGAGACGATGCCTTCCTCGGAATCCCGCGCATGTCGGGCTACTTTGTGGCCTTGCCCGAGGGTGCTGAAAGCGAGGTCGAGATCGAACTCACCACTACGCGCTTCGACTTCAGCCGAGCGACCGAGGTTTGGCGCCAGCAGCAGGCTGCCCGTCCGCTGGCCGCACGCTGGCTGAGCGGCACCGTAGGCGGTATGAGCTTTGAGGTCGGCGGGAAAAACCCGATCGCTGACGTCGTCTACCAATGGCTGGCCCACGATCTCCAGCGCCTCGGTCTGGTCGGTCCTCTTGCCGGCCATTCGCGCGATCGCACCCGGGCGGTTTGGGAGCAAGAGGACTAAAACTCAATCAAGTCGCGAGTCCCGTTACACCACAACTCGCGACTTGACTGTCCTCCTGCTTTCGTGTGAAAGCAGGAGTTCAACCGTAGCTGCCGGGCTGGAGTGAGGGTCCTTCGGCTACGAGAAGGCTGCGTCAACCATGCTGCTCTCGCCCTCGCCCGGTTCGTAATCGGCGTAGATCAGGGTCGTCCGGTAATCCCGATGCCCCATCCACTCTTGGATCTTGCGCATCGATACGTCGGGAGAAGCCGCCATCCTCGTGCCGAAAGTGTGGCGGAGGTCGTGGTTGTGCCGATGTCGGCACAACCACGATTATGCCGACCTCCTCGTTATGCCGACATGCCTCCCGAATTCGGCTCTGGAGGCGGTGATCTCGGCGTAGGGGTCGGCATAATCAGAGCGCGTCGAGGAACGCGAGGAGCGTATCCGGGGGCCGG
>Ga0210100_1000007_pt1 | contig 45226 bp, 44 predicted proteins | sample MayberryNW_TuleB_FD_185525 | JGI IMG/M metagenome (GOLD analysis project Ga0210100, IMG submission 185525) | Wetland microbial communities from San Francisco Bay, California, USA, that impact long-term carbon sequestration - MayberryNW_TuleB_D1... | ecosystem: Environmental > Aquatic > Marine >... | reverse complement strand
GCTGATGACGATGGGGGAGATGGCGACCCTCACCCAGACCCTCACCGACGAGTCGATCGCGGCGATCGCCGACGAGTACGACCGCAAGATCGAAATCGTCAGCGCCGCCGAAGAGGAACCGGAGGCGCCCGAGTTCGACGACGCCGAGGAGGAGCTGGTCGACCGGCCGCCGGTGGTGACGATCATGGGTCACGTCGACCACGGCAAGACCTCGCTGCTCGACGCGATCCGCGAGACCGAGGTCGCCGCGGGCGAGGCGGGCGGCATCACCCAGCACATCGGCGCCTACCAGGTCCACCACGCCGAGAAGACGATCACCTTCCTCGACACGCCGGGCCACGCCGCCTTCACCGCGATGCGCGCCCGCGGCGCCAAGGTCACTGACGTCGCGGTGGTCGTCGTCGCCGCCGACGACGGGGTCATGCCGCAGACCAAAGAGGCGATCGACCACGCCCGCGCCGCCGACGTGCCGATCCTGATCGCGGTCAACAAGATCGACAAGGAGGGCGCGCAGCCCGACCGGGTGCGCAACGAGCTCGCCGCCGACGGCCTCACCCCGGAGGACTGGGGCGGGGAGACCGTCTACTGCGACGTCTCGGCCAAGACCCACCAGGGCCTCGACAACCTGCTCGACATGATCCTCCTGGTCACCGAGCTCGAGGAGCTCGGCGCCAACCCCGACGCGCCGGCCTCGGGCACCGTGGTCGAGTCCCAGCTCGACCCCGGGCGCGGCCCGGTGGTCACGATCCTCGTGCAGCGCGGCACGCTGCGCGTCGGCGACTCGCTGGTCGCCGGCCCCCAGTGGGGCCGCGTGCGGGCGATGCAGGACTTCACCGGGGCGCGGGTCGAGGAGGCGGTCCCCGGCATGCCGGTCGAGGTGCTCGGCTTCGACGGCGTCTGCGAGGCGGGCGAGTTCGTCCACGCGGTCGAGAACGACCGCCGCGCACGCCAGGAGGCGCAGGAGCGCGCCAACCGGCTGAAGACCGAGGCCCTGGCCCGCCGCCAGGCGCGCAAGGTCAGCCTAGAGGAGGTCTTCTCGCGCGTCCAGGAGGGCGAGATCAAGGAGCTCGACATCGTCCTCAAGGCCGACGTCGCCGGCTCGCTGGAGGCGCTCCAGGACGAGATCGCCAAGGTCCCGCAGGAGCGCGTCGCGATCAACATCATCCACTCGCAGACAGGCGGCATCAACGAGTCCGACGTGATGCTCGCCGCGGCCTCGCAGGCGATCGTCATCGGCTTCAACGTGCGCCCGCTGGCCGACGCCCGCAAGGCCGCCGAGCGCGAGGGCGTAGACGTCCGCACCTACTCGGTCATCTACAAAATCACCGAAGACCTGCGCAACGCGATGGAGGGCCTGCTCGAGGCGGTCGAGGTCGAGGAGACGCTCGGCGAGGCCGAGGTGAAACAGACCTTCAAGGCCTCTAAGGTCGGCCGCATCGCCGGCTGCGTGGTCACCGAGGGGCGCGTCGCCCGCGACGCCAACGTCCGCCTGGTGCGCGAGGGCACGGTGATCTGGAACGGCAAGCTCGGCTCCCTGCGCCGCTTCAAAGACAACGTGCAGGAGGTCGAGCAGGGCCAGGACTGCGGCATCGTGCTCGAGGGCTACGCTGACGTCAAGGAGGGCGACGTGCTCGAGTTCTTCAAGACCAAGCAGGTCGAGCAGACGCTGGAGTAGCATGGCGACTCCTCGCATGCGCCGCATCAACGAGGTGCTTCGCGAGGTGGTCGGCGCGGCGATCGCCGATTTGGGCGATCCACGTATCGGTTTCGTGACCGTGACCTCGGTAGACACCAGCCCGGACCTGCGCGCCGCCAAGGTGCACGTCAGCGTGCTCGGCGACGAGGCGGAGCGCGAGGAGACGCTCGCCGGCCTGCGCTCCTCGCACGGCGTGCTGCAAGCGAAGATCGCCGCCGAGACGCGGATGAAGCGCACCCCGACGCTGACCTTCCTCTACGACGAGACGGTCGAGAAGGGCATGCGGATCTCGCGCCTGCTCGAGGACGAGGAGGAGTCGTGAGCGCCGGCGCGGGCGTCGCCACCGCAGGGCTGGAGCGCGTCGCCGAGGAGATCCGCGGCCGCCAGCGCTTCCTGCTCACCGCCCACGAGGGCCCCGACGGCGACGCGCTCGGCTCGCTGCTCGGCATGCACCACCTGCTCACCCAGCTCGGCAAGGACTCGGTGATGTTCATGGCCGCCAAGGAGTTCCCGCTGCCGGTCGAGTACCGCTTCCTGCCGCTCGAGGAGGTCTTCCACGAGCCCCCCGCCGACATGGCCGACCGCACGGTCGTCTTCCTCGACTGCGGCAACATCGACCGGATGCCGGTCGAGTTCCTCAGCGCCGGCGAGAACTTCCGCATCAACGTCGACCACCACCACGACAACACCCTCTTCGGCGACGTCAACCTGGTCGACACCGCCGCCTCCTGCACCGCCGAGATCGTCTACGAGCTGGCGATCCTGCTCGGGGTCGAGGTCACCCAGGAGATCGCCGCGGCGCTCTACGTCGGCCTGATCACCGACACGGGCAAGTTCATGTACGAGAACACCAACGCCCACACCCACCGGATCGCGGCCGAGCTGATCGACGCGGGCGTCGCCGTCGACGAGACCTATCGCCGTCTCTACGAGCACGTGCCGCTGGAGAAGCTGCGCCTGCTCTCGCGGGCGCTCGACGGCATCCAGCGCTATTGCGGCGAGCGGCTGGTCGTCGCCTACATCACCGCCGACGACTACGAGGCGACCGGGGCGGGGGAGGAGATGACCGAGGGGATCATCGACCACCTGCGCTCGGTCGAGGGCTCCAAGGTGGCGGCGCTGATCCGCGACCAGGGTGACCGCGGCCGGGCGGCGCGCAAGGTCAGCCTGCGCTCCAGCGGCGGCGAGATCGACGTCTCGGCGGTTGCCCGGCGACACGGGGGAGGGGGCCACAAGCGGGCCGCGGGCTTCTCCACCGACCTCGAGCTGGAGGAGCTGGTCAGCTTCCTCTGCGGCGAGGTGACCGCCCAGCTCGGGCCCTAGCGCCATGGCGGAGGGCTCGCTGCTGCTCTACGACAAGCCTCGCGGGGTGACCTCGCACGACGTGGTCGCCGCGGTGCGCCGCGAGCGCGGCGTCAAGGTCGGCCACGCGGGCACGCTCGACCCGTTCGCCACCGGCCTGCTGCTCGTCCTGCTCGGCCGCGCCACCCGCCTGCAGCGCTTCCTGATCGAGCTGCCGAAGACCTACGTGGCGCGGGCCCGGCTCGGCTGGCGCTCGAGCACCGGCGACCCCGACGGCGAGCTGACCGAGACCGGCCGCCTGCCGGTCTTGCTGGAGCTGCCGACCGGGACAGTGCGCCAGCGGGTGCCGATGACCTCCTCGGTGCGGGTCGGCGGCGAGCGCCTCTACCGCAAGGCGCATCGCGGCGAGACGGTCGAGACGCCGCCGCGCGATGTCGAGGTCTACCGTGCCGAGTTGATGGAGAGCGACGCCGCGAGCGCCACCTACGAGATCGAATGCTCCGCCGGCACCTACATCCGCACCCTGGTCGAGACGCTCTCCGACGCCTACTGCGAGGAGCTGCGCCGCACCGCGATCGGCCCCTTCAAGGTCGACGACGCCGGCGCCGAACTGACCCTCGACCAGGTCGGCGACCTCCTCCCACGCGCCGCGGAGGCCCTCCGATGAGCTTCCGGTGCGCCTTTGCCCCCCTATGCGCGGATAAAGCGCACCGGAAGGGCGGCTGATGGCGCAGATCCAGGTCACTTCGCTGCCCGACGCCGAGCCGCGGGCGCGGCACGTGGCGATCGGGACCTTCGACGGGGTCCACAAGGGCCACCGGGCGGTGATCGACGACGCCGACACGGTGCTGACCTTCGACCCGCACCCGCTGGAGGTGATCCACCCGGCGGCGCTGCCCAAGCTGATCATGCCCTTCGGGGTGAAGCGCGACGTGATCGAGGGGCTCGGCGTGCGCGAGCTGGTCGTGATCCCCTTCGACCGCGAGTTCGCCGGGCGCAGCGCCGAGGAGTTCATCGAGCGGGTGCTGGTCGAACGGCTGACCGCGGAGCGCGTCTCCGTCGGCGAGAACTTCCGCTTTGGCGCCAAGGCCAAGGGCGACCCCGCGATGCTGGGGGGGCGCCTGGAGTTCGAGACCCGCGTCGTGCCGCTGGTCGAGGTCGACGGCGAGACCGTCTCCTCAACCCGGATCCGCGCCCAGGTGGCCGCCGGCGACATGGTCGGCGCGCAGCACTGCCTGGGCGCGCCCTTCATGGTCGAGGGCGAGGTGGTGAGCGGCGACCAGCGCGGCCGCGAGCTCGGCTTCCCGACCGCCAACCTGGTTCCCGACGACCGCCTCGCGATTCCCGGCCACGGCGTCTACGCGGCCTTCGCCAACGGCGTGCCCGCGGCCGTCAACGTCGGCGTGCGGCCGACCTTCGAGAGCGGCCGCGGCGTGCTGATCGAGGCCTACCTGATCGACCGCGAGGAGGACCTCTACGGGCAGACGCTGCGGGTCGCCTTCGTCGAGCGCCTGCGGGGCGAGCGGCGCTTCGCCGGGGTCGAGGAGCTGATCGCCCAGATGCGGGTGGACGTCGAGGACGCGAAGCGCGTCTGTGCTAGCTTCCAGCGGCCGTGACCTCCGCAAGGAGCACGGCGATTTTTTCGATATGAGCCTTACCAAGGAAAAAAAGAGCGAGCTGATCGGCAAGCACGGCCGCGCCGATGGCGATACCGGCTCTCCGGAGGTCCAGGTCGCCCTGCTCACCGAGCGGATCAACGAGCTCACCGAGCACCTGCGCACGCACGCCAAGGACCACCACTCGCGGCGCGGCCTGCTCATGCTCGTCGGCAAGCGCCGCCGCATGCTGCGCTACCTCGAACGCCGCGACCTCGAGCGCTACCGCGCCCTGGTCGCCGATCTCGGCCTGCGGCGATGATCGAGGCCGGGCAACCGGCCCCCGAGTTCACTCTCCGCGACCAGGACGGCGAGCGGGTCTCGCTCTCCGACTTCCGCGGCGAGAAGGTGCTGCTGGTCTTCTACCCGCTCGACTTCAGCCCGGTCTGCTCCGACCAGCTCTCGATCTACCAGGAGGTCAAGCCGGAGATCGAGGCCAAGGGCGTGCGCCTGCTGGGGATCAGCGTCGACAGCGGCTTCGCCCACAAGGCCTTCCAGGAGAAGCTCCGCATCGACACACGGCTGCTCGCCGACTTCGAGCCCAAGGGCGAGGTCGCCCGCGCCTACGGCGCCTACATCGAGAAGACCGGCCACGCCAACCGCTCGCTGGTCCTCGTCGACGAGCGGGGCGCGGTCGAGTGGGTGCACGAGTCGCCGACGCCGCTGGAGATCCCCGGCGCCAACCTGATCTTCGACGCGCTCGCCCCTGTCGCCTGAGCTGACCAGCGCCGCGGTGCCGCCGGCCGGCCCGGAGGACCACCGCAGGGGGGAGGGGCCGGAGCTGATCGTCTACGCCGACCTCGGCTGCCCGCACTGCGCCGCCGCCTGGGCGGAGATCTCGGCCCGCGCGGCGACCGTCGTCTTCCGCCACTTTCCGGTCGCCAGCAAGCACCCGCGCGCCCCCGCCCTGCACGCCGCCGCCGAGGCCGCCGGCCTGCAGGGCCGCTTCTTCGAGATGGTCGACTCCCTCTACGGGGACCGCGGCCACGTCGACGACCCCCACCTCTGGCAGCGCGCCGAAGACTTGGGCCTGGACCTCACCCGCTTCGAGCGAGACCGCCGCGGCGACGCCACCGCCACAAGGATCCGCCGCGATTTCGAATCGGGCATCCGCGCCGGAGTAACCGCCACCCCCACCGTCTTCCCGGGACGTGCCGTCCCTTAGATACCACCGGTGACCTCTTAGGGACGGCACGTCCCCGTCTCTGTACTCTTCCTCGCGACAGAGAACGAGAGTTCTGAATGCGTATGGCCGCCAATCCGGGTGGCCGGAGGTAAGACAATTCAATGAGCATGTTTGATGTGAGCCGCGTCTCGGCGGACATCGGCGAGAGCCAGATCTCCTTCGAGACGGGCAAGCTCGCCCGCCAGGCGAGCGGCGCCGTGGTCGTCCAGTCCGGCGACACGATGGTCCTCTGCACCGCGACGATGGGCAACCTGCGCGACGTGGACTTCCTGCCGCTGACCGTCGACGTCGAGGAGCGGATGTACGCCGCGGGCAAGATTCCCGGCTCCTTCTTCCGCCGCGAGGGCCGCTCGGGCGAGAAGGCGACCCTGACCGCGCGCATGATCGACCGGCCGATCCGGCCGCTCTTCCCCAAGGGCTGGCACTACGAGACGCAGCTGGTCGCGACCCCGCTTTCGGTGGACCACGTCCACCCCTACGACATCCTGGCGATGAACGGCGCCTCCGCGGCGCTGGCGATCTCGCCGGTCCCGGTGGCCGCCCACGTCGGCGCCGTCCGCGTCGGCAAGCTGGATGGCGACTTCGTCGTCAACCCCCCCGAGGAGTCGCTCGAGGAGCTCGAGCTCGACCTGATCGTCGCCGGCACCGACGAGGCGATCCTGATGGTCGAGGCGGGCGCCAACGGCGTCACCGAGGCCGAGATCCTCGACGCGCTCGACATCGCCCACAGCGAGATCAAGAAGCTCGTCGCGGCGATGCAGGAGCTGGCCGACAAGGCCGGCAAGGAGAAGCTCGCGATCGAGCCGCCGAAGATCGACGAGAGCCTGCTCTCCGAGATCCGCGGCTCGCACGGCCAGGCGCTGGTCGACGCGATCGCCACCGAGGGCAAGCTCGAGCGCTACGAGGCGATCGGCAAGGTCAAGGACGAGGTCGTCGCCAAGTACGCGCCCGAGGGCGCCGACGGCGAGGTCGACGCCGAGCGCAAGGCCGAGGTCGGCTCCGCCTTCGACGCGATCGAGAAGGACACGATCCGCAAGGCGATCGCGGTCGAGAAGAAGCGTCCCGACGGTCGCGCCCAGGACGAGATCCGGCCGATCGAGACCCAGGTCGACATCGCCCCGCGCGTGCACGGCTCGGCGCTCTTCACCCGCGGCGAGACCCAGATCCTCTCCAACGTCGCCCTCGGCACGACGCGCATGGACATGCGCCTCGACACGCTCGGGCTGGCGACCACGAAGCGCTTCTGGCACCACTACAACTTCCCGCCCTTCTCGGTCGGGGAGGCGGGCTTCATGCGCGGCCCGAAGCGCCGCGACATCGGTCACGGCGCGCTCGCCGAGCGCGCCCTGGCGCCCTCGATCCCCGACGAAGAGTCCTTCCCCTACGTGATCCGGGTCGTCTCCGAGACGCTCGAGTCCAACGGGTCCTCCTCGATGGGCTCGGTCTGCGCCTCCTCGATGGCCCTGCAGGCCGCGGGCGTGCCGGTCGCGGCGCCGGTCGCCGGCGTCGCCATGGGGCTGATCAAGGAGGGCGACGACTACATCGTGCTCACCGACATCGCCGGCGTCGAGGACCACCTCGGCGACATGGACTTCAAGGTGGCCGGCACCGCCGACGGGATCACGGCCCTGCAGATGGACATCAAGATCACCGGGGTCACCTTCGACATCCTGCGCGACGCGCTCGCCCAGGCCAAGGAGGGTCGCCTCTTCATCCTCGGCAAGATGGCCGAGGCGATCGACGGGCCGCGCGAGCAGCTCTCGGCGCACGCGCCGCGGATCGAAGCGATCAAGATCGACCCGGAGAAGATCGGCGCCGTGATCGGCAAGGGCGGCGAAACGATCCGCGCCCTCTGCGAGGAGTTCGAAGCGGAGATCGACGTCGAGGACGACGGCACGGTGCGGATCTACGCGCCGACCGGCGAACTGGTCGAAGCCTGCGTCGGCCGCATCCAGTCGATGACCAAGGAGGCCGAGGTCGGCGACCGCTACAACGCCGCCAAGGTCGTCAAGACGACCACCTTCGGCGCCTTCGTCGAGCTGGTCAAGGGCACCGACGGCCTGCTGCACATCTCCAACGTGAAGCCGGGGGAGAGGGTCGACTCGGTCGACGACGTGCTCAGCGCCGGAGACGAGATCGATGTCACCGTGGTCGAGGTCGACCGCGAGCGCGGGCGGATCGGCCTGCGCCTCTCCGACGACCCCTCGGTCGCGGGCAAGAGCCCGGAGGAGCTGGCCTCGGTCGGCTCCGGCGACGGCGGCCCGCGCCGCAACGGCGGCGATCGCGGCGGGCGCGAGCGGCGCCCCCGGCGTGAGCGCGAGCGCCGCGGATAGCAGTTGGCCGAGGCGCAGCTGACAACGCAGGGCTCGGGCGTCCGGGTCGTCACCGAGGTCGTTCCCTCGGTGCGCTCGGTGGCGCTCGGGCTCTGGGTGAGGACCGGATCGCGCGACGAGACGCCCGCTCAGGCGGGCGTCTCGCACTTCCTCGAGCACCTGCTCTTCAAGGGCACGGCGCGCTTCTCGGCGATCGAGATCGCCGAGCGGCTCGACGGGCTCGGGGCCGTGGTCAACGCCGCGACCGGCAAGGAGACCACCCACCTGCACGCCCGCTTCCTCGATGAGCACACCGAGGAGGTCTTCGACCTGCTGGCCGAGATGCTGCTGGCGCCGACCTACCCGGAAGTCGACTCCGAGCGCCAGGTCGTGCTCGAGGAGATCGCGATGTACGAGGACGAGCCGCAGGACCGCGTCCACGACATCCTCGCCGAGGCCGTCTTCGGCAACCACCCGCTCGGCCGCCGCGTGCTCGGCGAGGCCGAGGTGGTCGGCTCGGTCCCCGTGCCGGAGATCGAGGCCTACCGGGGCGCCCGCTACACGGGCGCCAACATCGTGATCGGCGCCGCCGGCAACCTCGAGCACGAGCGGATCGCCGCCCTGGCCGAGCGCCTTGTGGCGCCCGAGCGCCGCGATCCCGAGCCAACCGGCGCCGCCGCCGCCGACGACCGGGCGCGCACCTGCTTCTACGCCAAGGACACCGAGCAGTACCACATCTGCTTCGGCGCGCCCGGCATCGTCCGCGACGACGAGCGCCGCTACGCGCTCGCCGTGCTCGACTCGATCTTCGGCGGCTCGAGCTCCTCGCGGCTCTTCTTCGAGGTCCGCGAGAAGCGCGGGCTGGCCTACTCGGTCGGCTCCTACAACGAGCAGTACACCGACTCCGGCCTGGTCGCCGGCTACGTCGGCACCCGCGAGGACAACGTCGCGGAGGCCTGCTCGATCATCGGCGCCGAGCTCGCCCGGCTGCGCGCCGAGCCGGTCAGCGCCGAGGAGCTGCGGCGCGGCAAGGAGAACGTCAAGGGCCGCCTGGTGCTCTCCTCGGAGTCGACCGCGGCGCGGATGACGCGGATCTCGCGCGCGACCCTCTTCGGCCTGCCGATCGACAGTCTCGACGAGATGCTCGCCAAGGTCGAGGCCGTCACGGTCGACGACCTCACCGAGCTGGCGACCGAGCTCTACGCGCCCGAGCGGCTCTCCGCGGCCTGCGTCGGCCGCGACGAGGACCGCTTCCGTAGCGCCCTCGCGCCGATCAGCGACGCCCTGGTGGCGGCGTGATCCGGGTCGCCGTATCGGGCGCCGCGGGCCGCATGGGCGAGGCCGTCTGCGAGGCGGTCGAAGGGGCGGAGGACGCCGAGCTCGCCGGTCGCGCCGACCCGGCGCTCGGGGTCGAGCTGGCCGAGGTGCTCGGCGAGGCCGACGTGCTGGTCGACTTCACCACGCCCGGCACGGCGCTGGCCAACGCGAAGGCGGCGCTGGAGGCCGGCGTGCACGTCGTCGTCGGCACGACCGGGTTCGACCTCGATGCCCTGCGCGCCGCCGCCGAGGCCTCGAGCGCCAACTGCTTCGTCGCCCCCAACTTCGCGATCGGCGCGGTGCTGCTGATGGAGGTCTCGCAGACGATCGCCCGCCACATGCCCGAGTGCGAGATCGTCGAGCTGCACCACGACCGCAAGCTCGACGCCCCCTCGGGGACCGCGAAGCGCACGGCCGAGCTGATCGACGCGGCCGGCGGCAACGTCCACCAGCCGATCCACTCGGTGCGCCTGCCTGGCCTGGTCGCCCACCAGGAAGTGATCTTCGGCGGCGAGGGCCAGACGCTCAGCCTGCGCCACGACTCGATCGACCGCCGCTCGTTCATGCCCGGCGTGCTGCTTGCCGCACGGCGCGTCGCCGACCTTCCGGACCGCTTCACCGTCGGCCTGGAGAAGATCCTGTGACATCGCCCCGCGATACCCTGCGGCCATGAGCGAGATCCGCGGAGTGATGACGGCAATGGCCACGCCGTTCGACGAGGACGGCCGAGTCGACGAGACCGCCGCGCTGAAACTCGCGAACTACCTGCTCGAGCACGGCTCGCACGGGCTGGTGATCTCGGGCTCGACCGGCGAGGCGCCGACCCTCACCGACGAGGAGGCGCTCGATCTCCTCCGCGCGGTTCGCCGCGAGGTCGGCGAGGACGTGCCGCTGGTCTGCGGCACGGGCACCAACTACACCGACCACTCGATCGAGCTCACCCAGGGCGCGGTCGAGGCGGGCGCCGACGCGGCCCTGATCGTCACGCCCTACTACAACAAGCCCAACCCGGCCGGCATCCTCGCCCACTTCGAGGCGATCGCCGCCGCCGTCCCCGGCTTCCCGCTGATCGCCTACAACATCCCCTCGCGGGTGGTCGTCAACGTGCCGCCCGAGCAGCTCGCCGAGATCGCCAGGATCGAGAGCGTGGTCGCGGTCAAGCAGGCCAACAACGACGACCTGCAGCCGATCGAGGGGATGGAGATCCTCGCCGGCAACGACGAGATCTTTCTGCGCACGCTGGAAATCGGCGGCGCCGGGGGGATCACCGTCGCCTCGCACCTCGTCGGCCCGCAGATGCGCGAGATCTGGGACGCGGCGCAGGCCGGCGACCTCGAGCGCGCGCGCCAGATCGACGCGACCCTGAAGCCGGTCTACGCGGCGATGGGCGTGACCACCAACCCGATTCCGGTGAAGGCGGCGCTGGAGATGACCGGCCTGATCCCGACCGGCACGCTCAGACTTCCACTCGTTCCGGCCGACGCCGAGCAGCGAGCCGCCGTGCGCGCGGCCCTGGAGAGCGTCGGCATAGCGGTGACCGCATAGTGGCCGCCGCCAAGCTTCGCGTGCTGCCGCTCGGGGGACTGGGCGAGATCGGCAAGAACATGACCGTGATCGAGTACGACGGCCGGATCGTCGTGGTCGACACGGGGCTGATGTTCCCGACCGCCGAGATGCTCGGCATCGACCTGGTGCTGCCCGACTTCTCCTACCTGCGCGAGCGGGCCGAGAACATCGAGGCAATCGTCCTCACCCACGGTCACGAGGACCACGTCGGCGCCCTGCCTTACGTGCTGCGCGAGATCGGCAACCCGCCGGTGATCTACGGCGGCCTGCTGACGATCGGCATGGCGCGCGCCAAGCTCGACGAGCACAAGCTCAAGAACGCGCCGCTGAAGGAGCTGCCCGTGGGCGAGACGGTCCAGGCCGGGCCCTTCGAGCTCGAGCTGATCCACCTCTCGCACTCGATCCCCGACGCGCGCGGCGTGCTGCTGACCACCGAGCTCGGCAACGTGCTGATGACCGGCGACTACAAGTTCGACCAGACCCCGGTCGACGGCCGGCCGGCGGACATCTCGCGCCTCGCCGAACTGGGCCGCGACGGGCTGCTGCTGCTCTGCGGCGACTCGACCAACGCCGACCGGCCCGGGGTCGCGCCCTCGGAGTCGAGCGTCGGCCCGGCGCTGCTGGAGACCTTCGAGGGCTGCGAGGGGCGGATCATCGTCACCTCCTTCGCCTCCAACATCCACCGCGTGCAGCAGGTGATCGACGCCGCCGTCAAGCTCGACCGGCGGGTGGCGCTGGTCGGCCGCTCGATGCGCAAAAACTTCAACATCGCCTCCAGCCTCGGAATCGCCGAAGCGCCCGACGGCCTCTTCATCCAGCCGCGCGAGATCGAGAACTTCCCCGACGACAAGGTGATCGTGATCTCGACCGGCAGTCAGGGCGAGCCGCTCTCGGCCCTGCGCCGGATGGCCAACAACGACCACCGCGACGTCGAGCTGCACTCGGGCGACACGGTCGTCTTCTCGGCCACGCCCGTGCCCGGCAACGAGCGCGCCGTCAACGAGACGATCGACCGCATCTATGAGATCGGCGCCACGGTGGTGACCGCCAAGCAGGCGCCGATCCACGCCTCGGGGCATGGCTGGCAGGAGGAGCTCAAGCTGATGCTCAACCTGACCAAGCCGCGCTACGTGCTGCCGGTCCACGGCGACTTCCAGCGTCTGCGCCTGCACGCCGAGCTGGCCGAATCGGTCGGCGTCGAGGGCGAGCGCATCTTCAAAGGGCGCAACGGGCTGCCGCTGGAGATCGACGAGGACGGGGCGCGCTTCGGCGAGGACATCCACGCCGGGGTGATCTACGTCGACGGGGTCAACGTCGGCGAGCCCGACGACGTCGCCCTGCGCGACCGGCGTGAGATCTCCGCCGACGGGATCTTCATCGTCGTCGCGACGATCTCCTCCGAGGACGGCCAGGTCGTCGCCGACCCCGAAGTGCTGGTCCGCGGCGTCGCCGGGGTCGAGGAGTCCGATCCGCTGGTCGAGGAGCTCAAGGACCTGACCGAGGACTCGCTCGAGGACGCCGCCGAGGCCGGCACCCGGGAGCTGCACCTGATCCAGGAAGACCTGCACGACGCGATCGCCGGCGCCCTCTACAAGAAGCTGCGCCGCCGCCCGATGGTGATCCCCGTCGTGGTCGAGGTCTGAGCGAAGGCTGAAGAAAAAAGGACCCGCCGGGGGTGTTGGGGAGAGCCCGGCGGGTCCCGTGTCTCGTCCGTCGTGAAAATTAGGGGCGTGCTCTAAAGCGCGGCTAAAAGGTGCTCAGCGCCCGCTCGGAGCGGTGCAGCGGGATGCGGATGCGGAAGCGCGCTCCGCCGGAATCGGAGTCGGAGACCTCGACCGTGCCACCGTGGGCGGCGGCGACCGCGTTGACGATCGCCAGGCCGAGGCCGCTGCCCGGGCCGACCGCCGTGTCGGCGGGACCGTCGCCGCGCACGAAGCGGTCGAAGACCTGGGCGCGCATCTCGGGAGAGATGCCAGGCCCGTCGTCGGCGACTTCGACCACCGCGTCGCCGCCCTCGGCGCGCAGCCGCAGCTCGATCGTCGAGCCGGGCGGCGTGTGGCGGCCGGCGTTGTCGAGCAGGTTGAGGACCATGCGGTGCAGCTCGTCGGCGTTGCCGTCGACGGTCAGCACGCGCTCGTTGTCGATCGTCAGCAGGCGCTCGCCCAGCACCGGCGCCACCTCGGCGGCGGCGTTGCCGGCCACCTCGGCCAGGTCGCAGGGCTCGTGGCGCCCGCTGCGCCCGGCGTCCGCCCGGGCGAGCAACAGCAGGTCGCCGACGAGGCGGCTCATCCGCCGCGAGGAGCGCAGGGCGGAGTCGACCATCGCCCGGTCGTCGTCCTGGCGGGGGCCGCGCAGCGAGGCCTGCAGCAGCTCGAGGTTGGCCAGCACGCTGGTCAGCGGCGTACGCAGCTCGTGGGAGGCGTCGGCGACGAACTCGCGTTGCTTCTTCATCGTCGCCTCGCGCTCGGCGCGGGCGGCGTCGAGGGTGCGCAGCATCTGCTCGAGCGTGCGCGCCAGCTCGCCGACCTCGTCGTCGGCGAGGGGCTCGGGCATGTGCCGCGAGGGGTCGCCGGTCGCCGCGATCGCGCCGGCGGTCGAGGTCAGGGCGGAGATCGGCCGCATCGCCCGCGCGGCGATCGCCACGCCGCCGAGGCTCGCCATCAGCGTGCCGCCGAGGATGCCGGCGGCGATGAAAAGCCAGAGCCGGTCGATGGTCGAGTCGACGTGGGCGACGCTGCGCCCGTACTGGACGAAGCCGGCGGTGACGCCCGTGTCGCCGGAGATCCGCGCGGTGGCGACGCGCATCTGCCCGTAGGTCGAGACGCCGGCGACCGGCGGCCCCAGCGGCTGCGCGTGGGTGCTTTCGTTGAGCTGGTGGCCTTCGGCGTCGAAGACGCGGGCCGAGGCTTCGTCGGGACGGACGAAGTCGTCGAGTTTCGGGCCGCGCGAGATCGTGCCCAGCGGCGTGCTGAGGATGCGGCTTTCCGCGGCGAGCGTCTGCGCGGCGCTGCTCACCTGGCGGTTGAAGTCGTCGCGGATGCGGCTGGTGGCGATCTGGCCGATCACCGCGCCGAAGGCGAGCAGGATGACCAGCGTGAGACCGGCGGAGACGCCGGCCAACCGCCAGCGCACGGGCCAGCTCGAGGGGCGCAGCTGGGCCGGCCGGCGGGCCGCGGCCTTGCGGAGCGATCCCAAGCGCTACTCCTTGAGCACGTAGCCGGCGCCCCGCTTGGTGTGCAGCAGGCGCGGCTCGCCGCCGGCCTCGAGCTTGCGGCGCAGGTTGGAGATGAAGACGTCGATCGTGTTGGTCGCCGCCGTCGGGTCGTAGCCCCAGACGTCGTCGAGCAGGCGCTCGCGGGAGACGACCAGCCGCTCGTTGCGCATCAGGTACTCGAGCAGCTCGAACTCGCGGTTGGTCAGCTCCAGCTCGCGATCCTCGCGCCGCACCTCGCGCGTGTCCGGGTTGAGGGTCAGGTCGGAGACCTGCAGCGAGGCGGCGCCGCGCGGCGGGCGGCGGCGCAGCAGGGCGCGGATCCGGGCCAGCAGCTCGGTGCGCTCGAAGGGCTTGACCAGGTAGTCGTCGGCGCCGCTGTCGAGGCCGCCGACCCGGTCCTCGGTCTCGGCCCGCGCGGTCAACATCAGGATCGGCACGTCGCCGTCGGCGCGCAGCCGCTTGCAGACCTCGATCCCGTCGAGTCGGGGCAGGCCGAGGTCGAGCACGACCAGGTCGGGAACGAAGCCGGCCGCCACGTCGAGCGCCTCGACGCCGTCGGCGCTGGTGCGAACCTCGTATCCCTCCTGACGCAGCGAGCGCCTGAGGACGTCGGCGATCTCGGTGTCGTCCTCGACGACGAGGACGCGGCCGGTTGCGGTTTCCTGGTCGGTTGTGAGCATTGGAGCGATGTTAGAGGCCCGGGAGGGACGCCTGGCGGAGTTTTAGGCCGGGTTTAGGCGCTTGGGGCGGGGGGAGCGGTCTGGGCAGGGGTTCCGCTTAACTTTTTCGGTGGAGACGGGGCGGGCTGGCGCCTCGTGCTCACGACGAAAAAGTACAAGACGCTCCACCCCTGCCCAGACCGCTTTTCCAGCTTCGAAGGGGACTAAGTCTCGGTGTCGAAGCCGCCTCTATGTTCAAACGCCAGAAGAGGCGTGCTCCAGCGCGCGGGAAAGCTAAAAGCAAGTCCAAGTCCAAAGCCCGGGCCGGGGGGAAGCTTCACCTGCCTGCGGGGCTGGAGCAGCGCCACCTTGACTTGATTGGCTTGTTGCTGATCGCCTCTGGCGTCTATTTGGGCTTCGTGCTCTTCTTCGGCTGGGACGGGGGGGAGATCGGCTATGGCTTGGAAACGGCCCTTGTGTATCTGGGTGGAGACGTTGGGGCGCGGATCTTTACGGTGCTGATGCTGGTTGCCGGGGGGTTGATCGTTACGGGGACGTCTGTCTCGACGTTGTTTCGGGGGATCGGGCGGGGGGTGCGGACCGCGTTCTTGGGGACTCGGGACGTGACTCAGACTGCTGTTCAGCAGCGACGGGATCGGCATGAGGCTAAGACTCGGGAGGCGAACACGTTCTCTTTTGAGACGGAGGCCGGGCCGACGGATGTGATGAGCGGCTACCCCGAGGACGATGACGTCGAGCCGACGGTCGCCCTTGGCGCGGAGGAGGCCGAGCCCGAGCCCGAGGAGCCGGTCACTCAGGATTTCGACGCGGAGCTGGCGCAGATCGAGGCCGAAGAAGAGAAGGCGCTGGGCGAGGAGCCCGAGGTCGCGCCGGAGCAGCCGCGGCTGACGCCGCAGGGCAACAAGCGGGGGGTGACGATCTCCGAGGGGATCGATTACAGGCCGCCGCCGGCCAAGGCGCTGGAACGCGGCAAAGGCGACAAGGGACCCGATCCTCGCGACCACGAAGCCGTCGGTCAGAAGCTGGTCGAAGCGCTCGGCCACTTCGGGGTCGAAGCGAAGATCGTCGGGATCGTCAGCGGGCCGCACGTCTCCCGTTACGAACTGCGCCTCGCGCCGGGCACCAAGGTGAAGAAGGTCACCGAGTTGGCCAACGACCTCGCCTACGCGCTCGCCTCGACCGACATCCGCATCCTCGCGCCGATCCCCGGCAAGCAGGCGGTCGGGGTCGAGGTGCCGAACACGCGGCGACGGATCGTCCGCCTCGGCGACATCTACGCCGGCCGGCCGGAGAAGACCTCGCCGCTGGTCGCCTGGCTCGGCAAGGGCATCGACGGCAACGCGGTCTGGACCGACCTGGCGAAGATGCCGCACGTGCTGGTCGCCGGCACCACCGGCTCGGGCAAGTCGGGCTGCGTCAACGCGATCCTCTCCTCGATCCTGATGCAGGCTTCGCCCAACGACGTGCGCCTCGTCCTCGTCGATCCCAAGCAGGTCGAGCTCAACCACTACGAGAACGTCCCGCACCTGCTGACCCCGGTGGTCACCTCGCCGCGGCTGGCGGCCAACGTGCTCGCCAACCTGATCGGCGAGATGGAGAGCCGCTACGGGATCATGGGCAAGGCCCGCTGCCGCAACCTCGGCGAGCTCAACCGGGCGCGGGCCAAGGCCGGCGAACCGCCGCTGCCGCACATCCTCTGTGTGATCGACGAGCTCGCGGACCTGATGATGGTCTCCCCGGCCGAGGTCGAGGACTCGATCATCCGCCTCGCGCAGAAGTCGCGCGCCACGGGCATCCACCTGGTGCTGGCCACGCAGCGCCCCTCGACCGACATCATCACCGGCACGATCAAGGTCAACATCCCGGCGCGGATCGCCTTCGCCGTCTCCTCGCAGACGGACTCCCGCGTGATCCTCGACCAGGGCGGGGCGGAGGCGCTGCTCGGCCAGGGCGACATGCTCTTCCGCGGCGCCGGCACCTCCAAGCTGCAGCGGATCCAGGGCGCCTTCGTCACCGAGGACGAGATCGCCCGGATAGCCGGCCACTGGGCCAAGCAGGGCGAACCGGAGTTCGAGGACGAGCTGCTGGTCGAGACGCAGGGCGAGAAGGGGGTCGAGGCCGACGGCGACTACGACCCCGACAGCGACGACCTGCTCGACGAGGCGATCCGCGTCGTGGTCGAGACCGAAACCGCCTCCGTCTCGATGATCCAGCGGCGCCTGCGCGTCGGCTATACGCGGGCGGGCCGCCTGATCGACATGCTCGAGCGGCGCGGCGTGATCTCCGGCTACGAAGGCTCCAAACCGCGCCAGGTTCTGGTCACCCAGGCGGACCTCGCGCGCCTCACCGGGGGCGGGCAGGCGGAGCCGGATGCCGAGGGGCAGCCCGAGCCGAGCGCCGTTCCCGAGTAGCCCGACGGCGGCGGCCCGGCTACTTCGCGCCCCGTGGCATCGGGTAGGACAATGGGCTCCATGGGCAATGGCATTGGATCGACGCTGCGCGAGGCGCGCAATCGCCGCAAAGCGGACCTTGCCACCGTCGAGGCGGCGACCCGGATCCGCGCCCGCTTCCTGCGGGCGATCGAGAACGAAGAGTGGGAGGTGCTGCCGGGCGGCGTCTACACGCGCGGCTTCATCCGCACCTACGCGGCCTATCTGGGCCTCGACGGAGAGCGGCTCGCCGACGACTTCCGCCGCGAGGTCGAAGGCGGCGGCGGCCGTGGGCCGAGCGCCGAGATGGCTCCGCTCGCGGCCTCCGCGGCGACCGGCACACCCGGCGGCCGGCGCTCGATGCCGCGCCCCGCGTGGCTGGTTGCCGTGCTGGCTATCGCGCTCGCCGTGCTGGTGGTCGTGCTGCTCCCCGGAGGCAACGGCAGCGGGGGATCGGGCAAGGGAAAGACCGCCGGTCGTCAGGCGGGCAAGAAGGCCGCCGGAGGGCGGTCGCTGGGCGCTCCGCCGGTTCGGGCGGACCATCCCAAGGGCGTCTCGGTGCGTCTCTCCGCCAACGCCGAAGTCTGGGTCTGCGTACTCGACGCCAAGGGCGCCCACCTGGTCGACGGGCAGATCCTCGAAGCGGGAGCCGAAGAGGGGCCCTTCCGGTCCGGTAGCTTCACCGTCGCCTTCGGCAACGGAGAGGTCGCGATGTCGATCGACGGCAAGCAAGCTGAAATCCCGCAAACGTCGAGCCCGGTCGGGTACGCGATCGACGGCTCGGGGGCGCTCACCGAACTCTCCGAATCCGAACGGCCGACCTGCGCATGAGCGGCGAGGTGCGGGCCGGGATCGTGGTCACCGGCACCGAGGTGCTGACCGGCCGGATCGCCGACCGCAACGGGCCCTGGCTCTCCGAACGGCTGGCCGAGCACGGGGTCGAGGTGGCGCACATCCTCGTCGTCGGCGACCGCCCCGAGGACCTCGAGGCGGCGCTGCGCTTCATGGCCGCCGAGGGGATGGACCTGATCGTCACCTCAGGGGGGCTGGGGCCGACCGCCGACGACCTCACGGCAGAGGTGGTGGGGCGCTTCGCGGGCCGCGAGATGGTCCTCGATGAGGAGGTCGAGGAGAAGATCGCGGCGATCCTGCGCGGCTTTGCCCGCCGTGCGGGGGTGATGCGCTTCGACGCCGAGGCGCTGCGCGAGGCCAACCGCAAGCAGGCGATGGCGCCGGAGGGGGCGCTCGTGCTGGACCCGGTCGGCACCGCTCCGGGGCTCGTCGTGCCGGCCGACGGGCGCGTCGTCGTCGTCCTGCCCGGGCCGCCGCGCGAGCTTCAGCCGATGTGGCCGGCGGCGCTGGAGACCGCGCCGCTGCGCGAGTTGCTGGCGCGGGCGACGCCGCTGCACGGCTACACGCTGCGGATGTTCGGCGTGCCGGAGTCGGAGATCGCCAAGAGCCTGCGTGAGATCGAGTCCGACGGCGTGGCGCTGCCCGAGGTCGAGATCACCACCTGCCTGCGCCGCGGCGAGATCGAGATCGACGTGCGCTACCGCGACGCGGCCGCGGCGACGGCGGAGGCGGTCCGAGGGCCTCCGCACCCGCCACGAGCAGCACCTCTTCAGCCTCGACGGCGAGACGATCGACTCGCAGGTCGCCCGCCTCCTCGCCGGCCGCCGCCTCGGCCTGGCCGAGTCCTGCAGCGCCGGCCTGCTGGCGGCGCGGATCACCGACGTCCCGGGCGCCTCCGCATATATGGCGGGAGGCGTCGTCGCCTACTCGAACGAGGCCAAGGCCAAGCTACTCGGCGTCGACCCGGCCCTGATCGAGGCAAAGGGCGCCGTCTCGCCCGAGGTGGCGGAGCGGATGGCCCTCGGCGCCCTCGAGCGCTTCGAGGCCGACGTAGCCGTCGCGATCACCGGCATCGCCGGCCCCGACGGCGGCACCGAGGCCAAGCCCGTCGGCTACGTCTGCTTCAACGCCCGCCTAGCCGACGGCGCCGCCCTGGCCCGCGACCCCGTCATCCCCGGCGGCCGGGCCGACATCCGCGAACGCTCCGCCCTAGTAGGCATGCACCTGCTCCGCATGCTGCTCAACGGAGAAGAGCCGCCGCCTTGACGAAATGTATTGTCTGTAGACTCCTCGCGGGAGGGTTGAAGCAGACAGGCGTGCTGCGAGCGACTGATAATCGCATCGTCCCGCTTGACCAGCGGGATCCGGTTCGAGTCCGGTGCCCTCCGCAGATATTCACGCCGAGTGCGAATTCGAGCGCTGGGGCGATATCGCCATGCTAATCTCATGGTGATTATCAGTCGCTCGCGGGGTGGTTCCCGCATTCACAGGCTCGACCCGCTCCGGCGGGTCGTTTCTATTTTGAACGGCAGCGACAGTCCCTTGATCAGTCCACCTACCTCCCACATCTGTTGGCGACGATCAGAACGGGATCTCTTCTCTGGATGATCGAAGGTCGAAAGCCGAAGGAGTCACTTCACGAGCCCAACGGTCCAGATTGTCGTGGAGAAGCTCCTTTCCGGTTCGGTTGCCTGCGTGAACAATGAAGCTATGGCCGCGGCGACGGGGCGGGATGGCGTGCTTGCTGGCAGGAAAGAGGCCTATGAGGCTGCCCATGCACCTGTCCAACTCCTCTAGATCGGGTGCCTTGCCCTCCTTGTGATCGATGCATCGCTCATCAGCCCAACGCGTCACGCAGGACACAATGAGATCGGCGATCTCATGGGCGGGTCCATTGGACCACTCACCTAGGCTGGCCGAGAAGCCACGCTCTCTTAGGGCTGGCATTGGGTGGTGAGGCATATACGGCCAGCCGCGGGCGTAGCCGTCGGCATAGATGTCCTGGAATTGGTCGAAATCATCGCGACCATCGATCATCACAAAGTGAGGTCCGGCCTCCTCTGGGTCAATGAATAGGTCTCCGGCCAGGCGTTGTAGGACCCATTCGAAGGCGTGGCGCTGAACATAGGCGTCCTTCCGGGTTGCTTTGCGTGCTTTCATGCCTAGCGGCCGGAAGTCCTCGAGTAGGGCGATAACGGCCTTCACCGGAAGACCTCCGGCGGCACCAATCAACTCCGCTCGCTGCGTCGGCCCCTCTGGCCAAGTCATCGAGTACTTGATCGGTGTCCCGTCGCCTATCGCCGCCGCCCGGCGAGCCGTCGCCCATACAGCTTCAACTTCCGGCAAGTCGGCAAGGTCGATGACGACACCGCCAACCGACAGGATGCCGTGCCGACGCTGCTTGCTCTCGTCCAGGACGACCAGGGAAGAAGCCATTCAGGGGAGCGTAAGCCGATTATGGGGAACACGACCATCTGACCAATTGTCGGCATCGCTTGAATGGCCTGCCACTCGCGAAGATTTTGACCTCAAAGATTTTCACTTTCTTGACGGCCTGGTCTTGTTCCGTGCGTCGGGACCGCCTAGCGTGGGCGGGGATGGCGAAGGAGAGATTGAAGAGTCCCCGGCTGCGGGCGTTCGTGGCGCTCGATCTACCGGAGGAGATGCGTGAGGGGATCGTGGCCTGGGGGAAGCGGGAGCTGCGCGATCCGGCGCTGCGGGCGGTGCGGCCGGAGTCGCTCCATGTGACGCTCGCCTTTCTCGGCTGGACGGCGGAGAAGGACGTCGGCCGGCTGGGGGAAATCGTGACCGGGTTGGCGGCCCCGGCGCCGGAGCTGCGGTTGGGCGATCCGGTCGGCAGGCCTTCTGGGAAGCGGCCGCGACTCTTTGCGCTCCCCGTCGAGTCGCCGGGCTGCGTCACGCTGCAGGCGGATCTGCGGGAGAAGCTTGTTGCGGCCCGTCTATACGAGCCGGAGAAGCGGCCGTTCTGGCCGCACGTCACGGTCGCGCGGGTGAAGAGCGAAAAGCACGGCGCGAAGCGGCCGGCCGTCGTCAAGAAACTGCCCGGGCGGCTGCCGCGCAGGCTCTTATCGCCCTTATCTGGCGTCCGGGTGACGCTCTACCGTTCCGAACTCCAGCCGCAGGGTGCGCGATACACCCCGCTGGCGCAAGTCGAGCTGTCCGATGACGGGCGGCAGTGAGGTGAGAAACACATGGCAGACAAGAAAGCGGCTCTGAAGGACGCCTCGGCGAAGGACGCGAAAGCGGCTAAGGCGAAGGACGCGGCACTCGAGGCAGCGGTCACCCAGATCGAGCGCGACTTCGGCGCGGGCGCGCTGATGCGCCTCGGCGCCGAGAGCGCAATTCCGGTGGAGGCGATCTCGACCGGCGCCCTGGCGCTCGACCAGGCGCTCGGCATCGGCGGCGTGCCGCGCGGGCGGATCGTCGAGATCTTCGGCCCCGAGTCCTCGGGCAAGACGACGCTGATCTACCACATCATCGCCGAGGCCCAGGCCAAGGGCGGCGTCTGCGTCTTCATCGACACCGAGCACGCGATGGACCCGATCTACGCGCGGGCGATCGGGGTCGACACCGACGAGCTGCTCGTCTCCCAGCCCGACTACGGCGAGCAGGCGCTGCAGATCGCCGACCGGCTGATCGCCTCCACCGCCGTCGACGTGGTCGCGATCGACTCGGTCGCGGCGCTGACGCCGAAGGCGGAGCTCGACGGTCAGATCGGCGACACCACGGTTGGCCTGCAGGCGCGGCTGATGTCGCAGGCGATGCGCAAGCTGGCCGGCAACCTCAACCGGACCAACACCGTCTGCCTCTTCACCAACCAGATCCGCGAAAAGGTCGGCGTCCAGTTCGGCTCGCCCGAGACCCAGCCGGGCGGCCGGGCGCTCAAGTTCTACGCCTCGCAGCGGCTCGACATTCGCCGCATCGAGACGCTCAAGGACGGCACCGAGGCGGTCGGCAACCGGGTGCGGGTCAAAGTCGTCAAGAACAAGTGCGCCGCCCCGTTCCGCCAGGCCGAGTTCGAGATCGAGTACGGCCAGGGGATCTCGCGCGAAGGCGCCCTGCTCGACTTCGGCATCGAGCACGACCTGGTGCAGAAGTCGGGCGCCTTCTTCTCCTACGGCGAGACCCGCCTCGGCCAGGGTCGCAACAACGCCAAGCAGTTCCTCGCCGAGAACCCGGAGCTGGCGGCCGAGCTCGAAGAGAAGATCCGCACGGCGCTGGGGATCGGCGCCGAGGCGCCGACCGGCGAGCAGGCGGCGCCGGTTGCGGAGGCGCGGGCGGCCTGACGGCCCCCGCGCTCCGCGGATAGGATTCCGCCTCGCACATGAGCAACGAAACCCTGTTCTACATCTGCGGCATCGCCCTGGCCGTCTCGGCGATCGTCGTCAGCCTGATCGGCCTACGCGTGAGGAGCTTCCCGGGCAAAGCCGCGCCGCTCGTCGCCCTCTGGTTCATCGCCCTGATCGGCGCCAGCACGACCTTCGCCGTCCTCCACGCGCAGGACGAGGAACACGAAAAGAAGGCCGAGCTGAGCAAGGCCTCGCACGAGGCCGAAGAAGCCGAGTCCCACTAGTAGGGAGGGCCCCGACCCCGGTACGCTGAGGCGCATGCCCAGCTACCACGTCACCACGTTCGGCTGTCAGATGAACGTGCACGACTCCGAGCGGATGCGCGGCATGCTCGAGTCGCTGGGCTACGAGGAGGCGCCCGAGCGCGACGGCGCCGACGTGATCCTCTTCAACACCTGCTCGATCCGCGAGTCAGCCGACAACCGCTTCGTCGCCCACCTCGGCGAGGCCAAGCGACTCAAGTCCGAACGGCCGGGAAGGATCGTCGGCGTCGGTGGCTGCTGGGCGCAGTCGGTCAAGGACGAGGTCTTTCAGCGCTTCCCCTTCGTCGACGTCGCCTTCGGTCCGGGCCAGATTCACAAGCTGGCAGAGTTCCTCAACTCCGACTCGCTCAGCGCCCAGGGTTACTTCGAGTTCGAGGACTTCTCGGCCAGCCTGCCGACCCGACGGGTGCGAGAGTTCCAGGGCTGGCTGCAGGTCTCCCAGGGCTGCAACTGCCGCTGCTCCTACTGCATCGTCCCCTCGACCCGCGGGCGCGAGGTGAGCCGCGACCCGGCCGAGCTGGTCCGCGAGGCCGAGGCGCTTGCCGCCGACGGGGTGCGCGAGATAACCCTGCTCGGCCAGAACGTCAACAGCTACGGCCGCGACCTGCCGCTCGAGTCGCGGATCGGGTTCGCCGAGCTGCTCGCTCGGGTCGACGCGATCGAGGGCGTTGAGCGGATCCGCTACACCAGCCCGCACCCGAAGGACATGAAGGAGGACGTGATCCGCGCCCACGCCGAGCTGCCTGCGGTTTGCGAGCACATCCACCTGCCGCTGCAGTCGGGCTCCAGCCGGGTACTCAAGCGCATGCGCCGCACGTATGACCGACAGCGCTACGTCGACCGCGTCTCGCTGATCCGCGAGCACGTCCCCGACTGCGCGATCACCACCGACATCATCGTCGGCTTCCCGGGCGAGACCGAGGCGGACTTCGCCGAGACGCTGGAGGTGGTCGAGGAGGTCGGCTACGACGGCGCCTTCACCTTCGTCTTCTCGCCGCGCCGCGAAACGGAGGCGGCCGAGCTTGGCGAACAGGTGCCGCACCCGGTAAAGGTCGAGCGCATGGAGCGGTTGGTCGAGCTGGTCCAGCGACGGGCGCACGAGCGGGCGCGGCGCTTCGTCGGGCGCGAGATGGAGGTGCTGGTCGAAGGGACGAGCAGGACGGACGAGACGCGGTTGCGGGGGCGGACTCGGCACAACAAGGCGGTCAACTTCGACGGCGAGGCCGAGCCGGGTGAGTTCGTCAAGGTCGAGATCAGGGACGCGACCTCTCAGAGTCTCGGAGGAGTGGCGGCGCAACCCCTCACTCAACTTTTCCGGTGAGGCGGATGCCGCCGTCCGAGGTTCGGACGACGAAAAAGTACAAGCCGTTCGGGGCAGCGCCGCCACTCCTCTAGGCGTCGTGGAGGTCGTGGCCATATTCGGGCCCACGGGGGTGGGTAAGACCGGGATCGCCGTCGCGCTGGCTGAGCTTCTGCGGAGGCGAGACGAGGACCCGGTTGCCATTTCCTGCGATGCGCTGCAGGTCTACGAGGGGCTCGAGACGCTCACCGGGATGGCTTCGGTTGAGGAGCAGGAGAAGCTGGAGCATCGGTTGGTGAGCTTTGTGTCGGTTGGTGAGTCGTTCAACGTGGGGAGGTACATGCCGCTGGCGCACCGGGAGATCGATTCGGCTCTGGAGGCCGGCCGGCGGCCGATTGTGGTGGGGGGGACGGGGTTGTATTTGCGGGCGGCGCTGGCGGAGCTTTCGCTGGTCAAGGCGGCGCCGGAATCGGAGGACTCGGAGTTGTGGTCGCCGGAGACGCGGCATCCAACGAAGGTCTTTGGGCTGGACATGGAGCGGGAGGAGCTCTACCGGCGGATCGATGCGCGGACGGAGCGGATCTTCGAGTCGGGGGCTCGGGCGGAGGTCGAAAGGGCCGAGACGCTCGGCCCCTCGCGGACGGCGCGCGTCGCGCTCGGCTTCGACGAGGTGATGCGCGGCGACCTGGCCGGGATGCAGAAGCGCTCCCGCAACTACGCGAGGCGCCAGCTGACCTGGATGCGCAAGATCCCCAACCTCCATTGGATCGACCGAACGAACCTCGACGACGCCGGCGCTGCCAGCGAAATCGCGACCCGCATCCGCTGACTTCGCCTTTACCGGGGCGCACGGACTGCTTTTGGCGAAGTCAGCGACCGAGGGGGATAGGGTGCGGGCGTGAGGTTCGAGAAGTGGCAGGCGCTGGGGAACGACTACGTGATTGTCGAGGCCGACTCGCTGTCGTGGGAGCTGACATCGGGGCGGGTGCGGCGGATCTGCGATCCGCACTTCGGGGTCGGGTCGGACGGAGTGCTGCTGATTTCGCCGAGCGACGACCCCGCCTACGTGGCCGAGTTGCGGATCTTCAATCCGGACGGGTCTGAGGCCGAGCTCTCGGGGAACGGGGCTCGGGAGGCGATCCTCTACCTGCGGCGGCACGGCTGGACGGATGAGGACACCTTCTCGATCCTCACCGCCGCCGGGCCGGTGACGCCGACAATCACCTCGGAGCGGACATGTTCGGTGGCCATGGGGCGCGCATCGACGACTTCGAAGGATTACCCCGACGGGCCCGCCGACGGAGCGGGCACGGTCGACAGCGCCGGGCGCTCCTGGGGGTTCCAGCACGTCTCGATCGGCAACCCGCAATGCGCCATCGTCGTCGGCGAGGAGCTCGAGCAGCTCGATCTGCCTGCGATCGGCCCGGTGATCGAAGCGGACGCCCAGTTCCCAAACCGCACCAACGTCTCCTTCCTGAACATCGACGGCAGCCGGGTGCGAGCCCGGATCTTCGAGCGCGGGGTGGGGGAGACGCTCTCCTCGGGCACCGGGGCCAGCGGCGCCGCCGTCACCGCCTTCCTGCGCGGGGCGGCCAGCCCGATAACGGTCGAGCTCGATGGCGGCGAGCTGACGGTCGAGATTTCCGACGACCTCGACGTCACGCTGACCGGCTGGGCGGAGCCGATCTGCGCCGGCGAGCTCTCGGCCGAGCTGCTCGCCGCGCTCGCCGCGCTGGACGAATAGATTCCCGCGCCGATGGGAATCTCCGATCCGTCCAAGCGGCTGGAGGCAATGCCTCCGTACATGTTCCAGGAGCTGGAGCGGCGCATCGCCGACAAGCGCGCGGCCGGCATCGACGTGATCAGCCTCGGCATCGGCGACCCCGACGAGCCGACCTACCCGCACGTCGTCTCGGCGATGCAGGCGGCGGTCGCCGAGAACGGCAACCAGAAGTACCCGACCAACCGCGGCCGTGCCGAGTTCCGGCAGGCCTTCGCCGAGTTCTACGACGCCCGCTTCGGGGTTGAGATCGACCCCGAGAGCGAGGTGATTCCGGCGATCGGCGCCAAGGAGTGCATCTACAACCTCTGCTTCGCCTTCCTCGACCCAGGCGGCGTGGCGCTCGCCTCCGACCCGGGCTACCCTGTCTACACGGGCGGGCCGATCCTCGCCGGCGCGACCCCGGAGCTGCTGCCGCTGGTCCCCGAGCTGGGCTTCGCCCCCGACCTGGCCGCGGTCCCGGCCGACGTCGCCGCCAGGGCGCGGCTGATGTTCATCAACTTCCCCAACAACCCGACCGGGGCGGTCGTCCCCGAGGGCTTCTTCGAGCGGGTCGTCTCCTTCGCCCGCGAGCACGAGATCCTCGTCGTCCACGACAACGCCTACTCGGAGACGACCTATGACGGCTACGTCGCGCCAAGCTTCCTCGCCACGCCCGGCGCCAAGGAGGTCGGGGTCGAGGTCTTCTCGCTCTCCAAGGGCTTCAACATGACCGGCTGGCGCTGCGCCGCGATCCTCGGCAACGCCGAGGCGATCCAGACCTACTGGCGCCTGAAGACCAACGTCGACTCCGGCCTCTTCGAGGCGATCCAGCTGGCCGGCGTCGCCGCGCTCGAGGGGCCGCGCGGACCGCTGGAGCGGATGAACGAGACCTACGCCCGCCGCCGCGACCTAGTCGTTGGCGCCCTGCGCGAGATCGGCGTCGAGGTCAGCGCCCCGAAGGGCACGATCTACGTCTGGGCGCCGGTGCCCGAGGGCCACACCTCGACCTCCTTCAGCGAGCTTGTTCTCGAAGAGGCCGCCGTGGTCGTCTCGCCCGGCTCGATGTACGGCCCCAGCGGCGAGGGCTTCTTCCGCATCTCGCTCACCACCCCCGACGACCGCATTACCGAGGCCGTCGAGCGGATGCGCGAGCATCTGAGCTGAGTCAGGCCATTTTCCCGAACGGGAAAATCAGCGCTCTGCAGCGGCCAATCTCCGGCTAATTTTCCCTAACGGGAAAATCGCAATCTTCTGTCTGCTCTATCTGTCATTATTTTCCCTAACGGGAAAATGAAACAGCAGATCACAGACGAGCACGATCTTGGAACGTCGATTCGTCAGCGGCGCAACGAGCTGGAGTTGACCCAGGGGGAGTTGGCCGACGTCTCCGGCGTAACCCTGCGATTCGTCAGCGAACTCGAGCGCGGCAAGGGGACGGCTCAGTTCGACGGGATCCGGCGTGTCCTCGCGGCGCTGGGACTCGATCTGTTCGTCGAATCGCGATGAACGCTCTCGACGTCTACCTTCACGAAGACCGCGCCGGCACGCTCGAGCGCCTCGAGGGAGCGAGGCTGCGGTTCACCTACGACCCCAGCTGGCTCGCGACTGCCGTCATGCCGCTGTCGTTGTCGCTCCCACTGACGGAGGAGCCCTACGCGGATGAGGACTGCCGGCCGTTCTTCGCCGGCCTGCTGCCGGAGGGAGACTTTCTGAAGGCGATCGCGCGCGCCTTCTCGATCAGCGCCGAAAATCCGTTTTCCGTGTTGCGCGAGATCGGCGGCGAGTGTGCCGGTGCGGTATCGCTCGTCGAGCCCGGCGTCGCCCCGCCGTTCTCTTCCGCACCCCCGCCCCGCTGGCTCTCCGAAGAGGAGCTCGCTTCGCTTCTCGAAGAGCTTCCGACGCACCCTTTGATGGCTGACGAGCATGACGACGAAGGCATACGTCTTTCTTTGGCAGGGACGAGGGACAAGCTGGGAGTTCTGCTGAAGGACGGACGCATTGGCATCACCCGGGGCCGCCCACCGAGCACGCACATCGTCAAGGTCCCACCACCACAGCTTCCCGGGCTCGTGGCAAACGAGGCCTATTGCATGTCGTTGGCTCGCGAGGTCGGCCTCAGCGTCGCCACGGTCGAGCCGCTGTGTGCCGGTGACCGAGAGGCCCTGCTCGTCGAGCGCTGCGACCGGTTTCGAGGGGGATCGCGGGTACGGCGGCTTCACCAGGAGGATCTCTGCCAGGCGACGGCTCGGCGGCCGGAGGCAAAGTACGAGGCTGAAGGGGGGCCCGGCGCCGCCGAGTGCGGAGCGCTTATCCGCGCGCACGCGGCCGGCCCCGGTGCAGCCATGCTGCGGTTCCTCGATGCGCTGCTCTTCAACGTTGCGATCGGCAACGCCGATGCCCATTCGAAGAACTACTCCCTGTTGCTCGAGGGGCCCGGCGCGCCAAGGCTCGCGCCGCTCTACGACTTGATCTCGACTCGCGCTTACGGGCGCCGCTTCGGTCGCAAGATGGGCATGAAATACGGCGGCGAGTACCGACCGGACCGAATCAGGGGACGCCACTTGGATCGCCTGGGAGAGGCGCTCGGCATCGCGCCGCGGCGAGTCAGGGAACACGCCAAGATCATCTCTGAGGCTGCGCTTCGCTCGCGAGCCGGAGCCCGGGAGCGCCTTGGCGAGCCCTGGCGCGGGGATCCGATTCTCGACTCGGTGGACGAGACGATTGAGCTGCTCGGCGGCGTCCTCGCCGGGGCGACAGCCGAATCGTCGTGAGTCAGGCCGCTTCGCGCTCCGCCCGCTTGCGCCAGTAGCGGTCGAGGCCGCGCCACTGGTACTGGGGCGGGACGGCCTGGAGCAGCTCCTCGGCGATCTGCGGCTCGACGCTCTCCGCGATGCGGGCGCGCTGGCGACGCTCGTACTCCTCCTCGGTGAGCCCGCGGGCCAGTTGGGCCTCCTCGCGCAGCCGCTCGCGGACCAGCTCGAGGTGGGCGATCGGCTCCTCGACCGCGCCGAAGTGGGTCAGGGCGAGGCGCTCGGGGCGCCAGGACTCGACGATCGAGATCGAGTCGAGCCAGGTCTCGATCTCGATGTCGGGCGGCGGCGTGGGGGGGACGATCAGGTCGGATCCAGGGACGCGCACCGCGGCGACGTCGCCGACGAAGGCGGTACCGGAGCCCTCGTGGAAATAGCAGACGTGGTGAGAGGCGTGGCCGGGGGTGTAGGCGACGCGCATGCCGAGCACGTCCTCGCCGCCGGCCAGCGGCCGCACGTTGGCCTCCGGCACGGGCACGATCTCGCCCCAGAGCCGCTCCATGTCATCGCCGTAGAGGCGCTCGGCGCTCGCCAGCAGCTTCGAGGGGTCGATCAGGTGCGGCGCGCCGCGCTCGTGCACGTAGACCTCGAGATCCGGCCAGCGACGCACCAAGGCGCCGGTCGCCGCCGCATGATCGAGATGGATGTGCGTGAGCAGCAGCGCCCGCGGCCGCTCTCCACCCAACGCATCCAACAGCGTCCCCATCGAAGACTGCGGCCCAGGATCAACAAGCAAACCATCGACCTCCCAGCAGCCGATCACATGCGGCCGCCCAAGGTGCATGACGTCGATTACGCGCACCGGTTCAGCCTATGGGAGTCCGGGGAGGGTCTCCCGGAGCCTCCCCGCTGTTGCTCCGGGAGACCCTCCCCGGACTTCCTCACGCGACGGGGTCGGGGAACCGGTCGTCCTCTTCCAGCGTCTGCCGCATGCCCTCAGTCATGCCGCGGGGGGCGTACCCAAGCTCGCCGCTCGCCTTCTCATGGCTGGCCCAGAAGGTGACGCCGTCGGCGGAGGAGATCAGCTCGCGCAGGTTGGGCGGCTGGCCCATCAGCCTGCCGACCAGCGGCCCGATCGGGATCAGCGCCTTCAGCAGCGGCGTCGGCAGCGCTCCTCGGGGCGGCTTGCGGCCGCTCACCGCGGCGATCGTCTCGACCGCCTCGCGCATCGTCGTCACCGGGCCGCTCAGCACGTAGGTCCCGCCGGCCTTGCCCTTGTCGAGCGCCAGCAGGATCCCGCCGGCGATGTCCTCGACATGCGTGAGGCAGATCCCCAGATCCGGAAAGGGCAGCAGGACCAGGCGCCCGGCGAAGAATTCGGAGAGCAGGTCGGCGATCTGCGAGGTGTCGCCGGGGCCGTAGACGCCGCCGGGCTGGACGATCGTCGCGGGCAGCGACTCCTCGGCGATCATCCGCTTGACGATCCGGTGCGCCTCGAGCTTGGTCTCCTCGTAGTAGGAGGTGAACTCCTTGCCCGGGTGTTCGTAGGACTCGTCGACGACCTGGCCGTGCGTGTTGCCGAAGATGCCGACGGTCGAGACGTAGACGACCCTGGGGACCCTGGCCTCGAGCGCGCCGCGCATCGCCCGCTCGGTGCCGCGCACGTTGGCCTCGTACATCGCCGGGTGCTGCTTGGCGGGGATTCCGACCTCGTACATCGCCGCGGCGTGGATCGCGGCGTCGCAGCCGCTCATCCCCTCGCGCAGGGCCGCCTCGTCGCCGAGCGAGCCGCTGACCAGGTCGCAGCCGAGCTCGCGCAGGGTCGCGGCCTTCTCGGGCGTGCGGACCAGGCAGGCGACCTCGTCGCCGCGCGCCCGCAACTGGCGGACGACCTCGCCGCCGATGAAGCCGGTCCCTCCCGTGACGAAGACCTTCACAGGGGGAAGCCTACAATCGAGAGGAATGGAGAGGTCGCGAGACGGAAGGCGGGTGGAGACGCGCTACGGCGCCGGCGGGGCCGGCGTCTCGAACCCGCGCGCCCGCCAGCGGGCGCTGGCGATCGGCATCTCCGGCGACCGGCGCGCCGACGGCGATCCGCTGGCCGAGCTCAAGGAGCTGCTGCGCACCGCCGGCGTGGCGACCGCCGGGGAGGCGCTGCAGCAGCGCGAGGCGCCCGACCCCGACCGCTACGTGGGTCGCGGCAAGCTGACCGAGCTGAAGGCGACGGTCAAGGAGTGCGACGCCAACCTGGTCGCCTGCGACGACGAGCTGGCGCCGCGCCAGGAGCGCAACCTGGAGGCGGCGCTCGGCGTGCCGGTGATCGACCGCACGGCGGTGATCCTCGACATCTTCGCCGACCACGCCCACTCGGCCGAGGGCAAGTTGCAGGTCGAGCTGGCCCAGCTCGAATACAACCTGGCGCGGATGCGGGGGCTCTGGACGCACCTCGAGCGGCTCGGCGGCGGGATCGGCACCAGGGGCCCGGGCGAGAGCCAGATCGAGACCGACCGCCGCCTGGCGCGCGACCGGATCGCCGCCCTGCGCCGCCGCCTGAAGCGCCTCGAGCGCAATCGCGGCGTGCAGCGCGCGCAACGGGCGCGCTCCTCGCTGCCCAGCGTCGCCCTCGCCGGCTACACCAACGCCGGCAAGTCGACCCTGCTCAACGCGCTGACCGGCGCCGAGGTCGGGGTCGGCGACCGGCTCTTCCACACGCTCGACCCGACCACCCGCAGCGTCGAGCTCTCCGGACGCGAGTACCTGCTGACCGACACGGTCGGCTTCATCGAGAAGCTGCCCCACCAGCTGGTCGAGGCCTTCAAGGCGACCCTCGAGGAGACCGTGCTCGCCGACCTGATCCTGCACGTCGTCGACGCCGCCGCGCCGGAGGAGCGGCGGCTGGCCGACGAGCGCGCGGTTGACGAGGTGCTCGGCGAGATCGGCGCCGGGGAGGGGCCGCGGCTGCTGGTCCTCAACAAGGCCGACCTGCTCAGCGACGAGCAGCGCGAGGAGGCGCTGCTGCAGGAGCCCGACGCGGTACTCGTCTCGGCGCTCACCGGCGAGGGTCTGGAGGAGCTGCGCGGGAGGATCGAGGCCGCCTTCGAGGACACGCTGGCCGAGGTACAACTGCTGGTGCCGTACGCCGACGGGGGGCGGTTGCATGAGCTGCATGAGGTGGCCGGCGATCTTGAGCGTGAGGATCGAGCCGACGGGGTGCTCGTGCGGGCGAAAGTCCCGCTCGTGGAGCTGTATCGCTTTGAGGACCTCAGGACGGACGCTGGTCGCGCGGCGGGTCCTGTCACGGATTTGGTTCCACCACCCGCTGCGGGGGCGGCTGGCGCCGCCTCCTCGGGGCGGTCCCCTAAATCCGCGCCACCCCCCGCGAGAAACCGCGGCCCGGCAGCGGCCTGATCTCGACACGCGCTGTAGGGTCCCGGCTCATGGAGCTTCGAATCGCCAAGCTGAATCCCGAGGCTGTCTTGCCGACGCGGGCGCACCCCGGAGACGCCGGCCTTGATTTGTGTGCTTGCGAGGCCGCGCACATCGGGCCGGGGGAGCGTTGGAGCATCGGAACGGGGATCGCCCTTGAAATTCCCGACGGTCATGCCGGATTGGTGCTTCCAAGGTCCGGCCTCGCTAAAAAGCACGGGATAGCTCTGGTCAATGCGCCGGGGCTAATCGATTCGGGCTATCGCGGTGAGGTCAGAGTCCTGCTCCTCAATACCGACCCGGCGGAGATCTTTCGCGTCGAGCCCGGCGACCGCATAGCCCAGCTACTAATCACCCCGATCGCGCTACCCAACCCGGTTGAAGCATCCGCCCTAGCCGACTCGTCCCGAGGCGAGGGCGGCTTCGGCTCCAGCGGCCGCTAGGACCTTGTAGGCCGTCCTGGCAGGGGTGGAGCGTCTTGTACTTTTTCGTCGTGAGCTAGCGGCGTCAGCCCGCCAGCGATACACCGGAAAAGTTAAGCGGAACCCCTGTCAGGACGGCCCTCACCGCCCAAGCGCGGCCACCCGTGCCGATTCATGCGCCGCGAGCTCGAGCGTGTCATCCAGGGCCTCGAGCTCAGGCCGCCCCCCATACCGCCGCGCGAGCCCCCTCACGATCAGCTCGTCGGCCAGCCAGGCGTTCTTGGGAAGCAGAGGCCCGTGCAGGTAGGTGCCGATCAGGTTGTCGCGGCGGACGCCCTCGAAGCCGTCCTCGCCGTTGTTGCCGAAGCCCTTGAGCACGCGCCCCAGCGGTTTGGCGCCGGGGCCGAGGTGGGTGCGGCCGCCGTGGTTCTCGAAGCCGACGATCGTTCGCGGGCCGTCGCCGAGGTCGACCTCGATCGCGACGTTGCCGATCAGGCGCGGGCCCGAGGAGCGAACCGTCTCCAGCTCGACCAGGCCGAGGCCGGGCAGCTTCTCCTCGCCGAGCTGGTAGCTGTGGCCGAGCAGCTGGTAGCCGCCGCAGACCGCGAGGCCGACGGCGCCGTCGCCGATCGCGGCAGCGAAGTCATCGCGCTTGGTCTCGACCATGTCGGCTGCCACTGCCCGCTGGTCGCGGTCCTGGCCGCCGCCGAGGTAGAGGAAGTCGTGCTCCGCGGGGTTGAACCCTTCCTCCGGTCCGGCTTCCGCATAGGAGAACCCGATCCCGCGCCACTCGCAGCGCTTGCGCAGGAAGATGATGTTGCCGCGGTCCGCGTAGATGTTCATCTGGTCCGGATAGAGGGCCAGCAATCGAAGCTCCATCAGGCCTCCTTCTCAAGCAGTACGACGGTCGAGCCGACGTGTGCATCCGTGGCCGGAATCTCACGCCGACCGGCCGGACGCAGCCCGGCCGCGCGTCCTTCGTCCTCCAGCCGCTCCGCGGTCATGGCGTGCAGCACGGTCTCATCGACCTCCTCGGTCAAGTCTCCACCCGGAGAGACGACCTGCCGCAGCCGCCGCACGACGATCCGTTCCCCGTCGACCCCAGTCTCCAGCGGCAGGCTCGAGTAGACCCACCCTTCGATCTCACGAGCGTCAGGCAACGGCGGCTCCCAAACCTCGCCCGGCGCAGCCACCGGCACCCCATCCACGATCGCCGCGGCAAAGAGTCCTCCGGGCCGCAGATGCTCAGCCACGCAGCGCAGGCATCGTCTCCGCTCGTCTTCGCCGGCAAGCAACTGAATCAACTGCATGGGCGCGACGATCGCACCGAACCGCTGCTCAAGCTCAAACCCAGCGGCATCGCCAACGTGCATGGTCACCGGAAGCTCGTCGACGCGCCTGTCGAGCTCCGCGACAAAGGTCGAATTTCGATCCAGCGCAGTGACCTCGTGCCCAGCCTTGCCGAGCTCCAACGCAACCCGGCCGATCCCGCATCCGAGGTCGAGAACGGCTCCGCGCACTTTGCTGACGAGCGCTTTCCAGACTTGCAGGTCCTCGGTGTACGCGCCGCACTCGAGGTCGTGCCAGATGACCGCCGTCACTCCCAAAACTCCCGCGCCAACCCGCGTCCCGCCAACAGCTTCCGCAGCTCCAGCAGCGCCGTATACGTAGGCAACGCGAACACCCGCCCGCGCGACCCGGCGAGCGCCCGGTCCAGCGACCGCTCGATGTCCGCCTCGACCTCGATCCGCCCGACCGGCACGCCCGCGTACTTGAGGCGCAGCGCCATCTCAGGCGCCCGCGTCCCGGCGCAGACGACGCGGCGCACGGCGCCGGCCAGCAGCTCGAAGTCGGCGTCCCAGATCCAGGAGACGTCGCGCCCGTCGGCGATCCGGTCGTTGAGCGCCACCCAGAGGTCGAGTCCCTCCTCGCCGGCCTCGAGTCGCAGCGTGCGCAGCACCTCGTTGGCGCCGGCCGGGTTCTTGATCAGCAGGATCGAGAGCGGCCGCTCGCCGACCTCGATCGTCTCGACCCGACCGAAGGCGGCGCGCATCTCGCTCAGCGCCGGGCCGATCCGCGTGGCCGGCACGCCGAGCTCGAGCGCCGCGCTCACCGCGGCGAGCGCGTTGTAGACGTTGTAGAGACCGGGGAGGGGGAGGTCGAGGCGCAGCTCGCCGGCAGGGGTGCGCAGCGTCACCCGGGAGCCCTCCATCCCGCGCAGCTCGATCGCGGTCGCCGCGACGCTCGGCCCCGGCCGCTCGGCCCCGCAGCCCGGACAGGAGTAGTGGCCGAGGTGGCCGACGAAGGCGCGCTCGTAGGCGTAGGCGTGGCCGCAGCGGCGGCAGTGGGTGGCGTCGAAGGCGTGCTGCAACTCGGGCAGCGCCTGCGAGGCGTCCTCGATGCCGAAATAGACGACGCCCTCGCGCGGCGCGCCCAACTCGTCGCGGCCGAGGTCGGCGATCGTCGGGTCGTCGGCGTTGAGCGCAAACCGGGTGCGGCCGGCACGGGCCGCGACGGTGGATGCCCAGCTCTCGGCCAGGGTCTCGAGCTCCCCGTAGCGGTCGAGCTGGTCGCGGAAGAGATTGCCGAGCACGATCAGCGAGGGGTCGAGCTGCTCGGCGACCCGCGCGACCCAGGCCTCGTCGACCTCGAAGAGGCCCTCCTCGCCGCGCTGCTCGAGCAGCGCCGTGGCTACTCCCCAGGTCATGTTCGACCCGGCCCGGTTGTGGACCGGGGCGCGCCCGTCGGCCGCCAGAACCGCGGCGATCATCGCCGCGGTCGTCGTCTTGCCGTTGGTGGCGCTGACCACGGTGGCCCCGCGGGAGAGGCCGGCGCCGAGCTTGGCGATCGCCTCCGGCTCCATGCGCAGCAGAACCCGTCCCGGCAGCGTCGTGCCGCCGCCGCGGCCGCTCGCCCGGCTGGCGGCGCCGACGATCCGCGCCGCGGCGCGCTTGGCGCCGAACAGGGGCCCGTTCGCGCTCCCGCGCTTGGCGCTCGCGGCCAAGGGTCTCAGACCCCGGCCGCCGCCGGCACGATCACGCTCAGCGCGCGCGGCAGGATGCGCACGGTGGCGGGCAGCTCGGTCAGGTGCTCGCCGTCGGCGTAGACGGGGAACGGCCGGCTGGCGCTCAGCTCGAGGCGCGAGGCGCGGAAGACGCCCACCTCGTCCTTCTCGACGTGGGTGCCCTTGAACACCTTCGGCAGGTTAGCCAGGAAGCGCAGCCTGCTGTGCTCGCTGATCGTGACCACGTCGAACTCGCCGTCGTCGAGCTCGGCGTCGGGGGCGATCAGCATCCCGCCGCCGTACGCCTTGTTGTTGGCGACCGAGACGAAGTAGCCGCTGAAGCGCTTGCTCTCGCCGCCGGCGCGGATCGTGAAGCGGGCGGCGCGCCAGCCGATCAGCGTGCGCACCGAGGAGTAGGCGTAGGCGAGGCTGCCGCGCAGCCACTCGGTTTCGTTGGCGAGCCGGTTGCATTCGGAGTCGAAGCCGGCGCTGACGATGCCGAGGAAGCGCTTGCCGTTCACCTCGCCGACGTCGATGCGGCGGGTCTCGCCGCCCGCCAGCGTCGCCGCGACCTCGGCCGGGTCGCTCGAGATGCCGAGGATGCGCGCCAGGTCGTTGCCGCGGCCGGCGGGGACGATTCCCAGCGGGGTGTCCGAGCCGGCGAGCGCCCCGCCGACGGCGCCGATCAGGCCGTCGCCGCTCACCACTACCGGGATCTCCTCCGCATCGGCGGCGCGCAGCGCCCGCTCGACGCCGTCCTCGAGGCTCTTGGTGCGCTCGACCCGGAAGGGGACGCGGCGAGCGTCCAGCTCCTGCTCGAGGCGCGGCAGCAGCTTCAGGGCGCGGCCGCCCGCGGAATGGGGGTTGACCAGCAGGGTGAGCGGCATGCCCGCTGAATCCGTCGGCGGGGGTGGGGCCTGTCCCGGTAGGGGTTCCACTTAACTTTTTCGGTGGAGCGTTGGTGGGCTGACGCCGCTAGCTCACGACGAAAAAGTACAAGACGTTCCACCCCTACCGGGACAGGCCCCGATCCTGCGGGTTGAGGTGCATGAGCTGAAAGCTTCCGTCGCCGGAGGGCTCCGAGCGGATGAGGGTGAAGCCTCGTCGGGCCAGGCCGGCTGTCTTGAGCTTGTGTCGAAGGGACGAGGGAATGGACGTAGGTGCGGAGCGGGTGAGGATCAGGTGGCCGTTGGGGCGGAGGACGCGGGTCGCTTGCCGCGGTGAGGGGTAGCCGTCGAGTTGGACAATCAGGTCGAAGAAGTCGTCGGGGTAGGGGAGCTTGCGGGGTTTGCCCAGCTTGAAGGCGATGCGGCCTTCGGGGTCGAGCCCGACGCGGTCGCTTGCCGCCTTGACCTGGGCCGGCGAGGAGTCGAGGCCGCGGATTCGGGCGGCGGGGAACTCGCGGGCGAGGAAGAGGACCGCGTCGCCCTCGCCGCACTCGATGACCAGCGCCCGCTCCGGCGCCGGGACGTGCAGCGCGGCCGCGGCGAGCGGGGTGAGCGGTGGGGCCGGCACGGCGAGCGATGATCGCAGGGCTGGGGCCCCGCGGACGCATCCACTAGGCTTGCGCGCCGATGGAGGAGCAGGCGACCGACCGGCGGCTGATCATTCTGGGCGCCTTCGCCGTGGTGGCGGTCGCGATCGTCGCGGTGATCCTGATCGGCCGCGGTGGCGGCTCGTCGGACTCCGCGAGCAGCGGGCCCTGCAGGGAAGTCGAACAGCCGGCGCCCAAGCAGGTGACCCTGAAAGCACCCGCGCAGACCGTGGCCAAGGGGGAAAAGCTGACGGCGGTGGTCAAGACCAGCTGCGGCACCTTCGAGATCGCCCTCGACTCGGCTCGCGCCCCGAAGACGGTCAACTCGTTCGTCTATCTGAGCGAAGAAGGCTTCTACGACGATCTCACCTTCCACCGGGTGAAGCCCGGCTTCGTCATCCAGGGTGGCGACCCGCTCGGCACCGGAGTCGGCGGCCCCGGCTACTCGGTCACCGAGAAGCCGCCCGCCAATCTCTCCTACACCAAAGGCACGGTCGCGATGGCGAAGAGCTCGGCCGACCCGCCGGGCCGTTCCGGCAGCCAGTTCTTCGTGGTCACCGCGGCCGACGCCGGCCTGCCCCCCGAATACGCCCTGGTCGGCAAGGTCAGCAAGGGCTACGACGCCGTCGAAGCGATCGAAGAACAGGGCACGAAAGCCGAAAAACCGAAGCAGCCCGTCCTGATCGAAAAGATCAAGATCGAAAAGGGTTAGCCGAGGAGGGCGTACCACAAACGTTAAATCCCTCTGATTGATCTGTACTATCTTGCGCTCCGAATCGCCAAGGTCGAGCAGAGGGGGTAAGAGTGGAGTTTTCCAGGGCAACCGAGGTCATACCGGCCGGGTTTGAGCTTCCGCGCGGGGAGCCTGGCCCGTTCGCCGCGTGTGTGCTGCTCATCGACTGCTCGTCGTCCATGCGGAGCGGCGACGCAATTGGAGAAGTGAACCGTGGGCTGAAGCAATTTGCCGTGGAAGTCAACGACGACGAGCTGGCGCGCAATCGGGCGGACATTTCGGTGATAGCGCTGCAGGATCCCGGCTTGCGGGTCGAGTCCCCTTTCACCCTCGCCCGGGACTTCCGACCCCCGACGCTCCAGGCCGATGGAGCGACGCCGATGGGCGGCGCGATCAAGCTTGGTCTCGACACGATCCAGGCGCGGCGCGACGAGTACAGATCGCGGGGCGCGAGGGCCTACGCAGCGATGATGTTCCTGATCACCGATGGCGAGCCCACCGACGACGTCGCCGCGTCCGCCGCTCAGGCGCATGCGCTTGAGCGTGACGGCAAGCTCAACTTTTTTTGCATCGGCACGAAGGACGCGAACTTCGCCAAGCTGGGAGAGATCAGCCCTCCGGACCGCGCTCCCGCGAAGCTCGAAGCCGGCAAGTTCCGCGAGCTCTTCAAGTGGATCAGCGACTCGCTGGGCGTGACCGCAAACAGCCGACCCGGGGAAAAGCCCTCGCTTCCCGCCGCCCAGGGTTGGATGTCTCTGCAGACTTGAGCGCGTCGTTCCCTTCCCCCGCGGTCGAGGTGATCTCAACGGTGGTCCCTGGCTCAAAGCGCAAGCCAGGTGAGCGAGGGGATGATGTGATTGAGGTCAGACGGGTGCATTCGACCACAGTCGTGGCGCTCGCCGACGGTGCCGGGTCGGCGCGACGTGGACGGTATGGCGCCGAACTCGGGGCGCTCAGTGCGGTCGAGTCAGTTTGCGAGCAATTGGGGGCGAGCGGGGTGGATAGCCCACTGGGGGACGTGCTCGTCCGAACCATGACCGAGGCTCGTCGCACGCTCCAGGTTGCAGCGGCCGCGTCGCTCAACGACTCGGACCCGGTCGAAACGCGAGACCTCAGGACCACGCTCACCGTCGCCGTCTTCGGCCACGAGCGGGTTGGCGTGGCGAGCGTCGGAGATGGGATTCAGGTGCTGATGAGGGGAGATGGCGAGCTCGCCCTGATGGCTATGGCGCCCGATACTGAGATCGCCAACCACGCCGATTTCCTCACTGACTCAGACCTTCCAGAGAAGATCGAAGTCGAGACATGCCCGGCGGACAGGGTCGAGTGTCTGCTGCTCTCGAGCGATGGGCTCGACCCTCAGCTACTGGACCGGCGGGCGGGCGAGCGCTGGCCCCAGCATGCAACGGTGACAGCGCTTCTCAACGCACCGGTGTAGGACGGCTGGGGCCGTCCGGAGTTTGAGGCGTTGCTGAAAAGCGATCTGATCCGGCGCCACAGCGACGACGATCTGTCGCTTGCCGTGATCCGACGCGTGGAACCACCCGCGAGAGGTTCGTTACGAGTAGGCCGGCTGAGCTTGATGCCCACCACGGCGATCAAGTCCGGCTGCGAAACCTGGCTCGTCGATGGCTGCTCGAGTCTGTTGGCGATGGCACCCGATCCAACACTCCCGACGAGGGGCGGGATCGCGACGCGAAAGCAGCAGGTTCTCGACCGCGGCAGCCGCTACGCGCGGGTCAATTGGCCGGTGAGGAGAATCGAACACGGCCTGATTCTGGTCCAGCGCCCACCGCAACGGACGCCACTCGTCGGCGCCGTCGCTCGGCGATCGGGTCCGGTCGAAATGGCCGAGCTTCTCGCCGGTGTTCGCTCGTCCGTCGAGACTCTGCACAGGAGCGGCCTCTCTCATGGACATCTCTCGCTCGACTCCTTCGTCGTCTATCCCAATCGCACGGTCGTGCTCTGGGAACCGGGGCCCGGAATGTTCGAGGGCGCCGATCAGGATGCCTTGGCAGAGCGCGACCGCTCCTTTCTCTCTGGGATCTCCGCCAGCGAGCGGATCGGGTCTTGCGGCGGAGACGGGGCTTGAGCGGCGAATGGTTCACGGGGTCAGGTCGCTCTGTGCGTCCCGCAAAGAGGCTGGCGAAGGGGGCGGCGGGAACGGCCTTCACTCTCGCTGGCGAGCCCGACCTCGTCTTCAAGCTGCTCTCGAGACCGACTGCTGAAGATGAGAGTCGCCTGAAGGCGATGCTCAAGATCGGCGTCCCCACCCGAATCCCGGGCGTCTCGGCCGTGATCGCATGGCCAAGCGATTTGGTCTTCGATGCGGCGGGCCGTTACGTGGGCTTCCTGATGCCCGCCGCGCCCAAACCGGCGCCGGTGAACCTATCCCGTCTCGCGCTCCGACGGGAGCGCGAGCGAAGCGTCGTCAACCTCGGGTGGCAGGCGCTGCTGGAGGTCTGCCGAAACTATTGCAGCGCGATCGCCGCTCTACATTCATTCCCGATCGTCGTTTGCGACATCAATTTGAAGAATGTCGTGGTCTCCGGCAACCTGACGGCAACGGTGATCGATTGCGACTCCGCTCAGTTCGAGGTCGATGGCCGCCGCTATGGCTCGGGGTACTTCCAGGTCGAGTTCCTAGCTCCCGAGCTCAACGGGATCGCTGACCTGAGCAAGCATCGTCGCGAGCAGACCAGCGACCTGTGGGCTCTGGCGGTGCTCATCTGGATGACCCTGATGGACGGCCACCATCCGTTCGCGGGGATCTGGAGTGGCCCCGGCGAACCCGAGCAGGATGAGCACGCGGCCGCCGGGCGCTTCCCCTACGCACCCGGCCGTGCCCCACTCTCGCCCAGTCGCGAGGCACCCCCCTGGAGGGCGGTTCCCCGGGAGCTGAAAGGGCTATTCGTAGACACCTTCACGGTTGGCGCGCGGCGACCGACGAAGCGGCCGAGCGCCCTGGCCTGGAGCGCGGCGCTCAAATCCGCGATGGGCGGCCTCAGAGAATGCGATGGCGCACTCGGACGACACCACCACTTTCCAGCCTCTGAGAAGACCTGTCCCTGGTGCGAATACGAACGCTATCTCGGCTCCAGCCCGACGCGCCGAGAATCAAGTCCCGGGCCCGCTCCGCAGGCGGGGGCATTCGGGCAATCTCCGCAAGGCCACATCAAACAGAAGCGAACGGTCCATCGAAGGTCCGGGCAGGCCTCGAAGTGGTCGCCCGAAACGACCTCGCAGGGCGGAAGGTCGAGGACCGAGGAGCTGCCAGGCGCCGCGATGCGCGGCGCCTGGCAGCTCCTGGTAGGGGCCGCGGGGGCCCTCGCGCTTTCTCTGGCCCTCGCGCTTTCTCTGACGTTCAGCGTTGGGGCATCCCCTGGCGTGGAGGTGGTGGCCGCGTGGGACTACGTATGGCTGCCCCTGGCGATCGCCGCAGGGGCAGCCTGGGTCGTGGGCTTCGCCTACGATGTCGTCCAGTCCTCGGCTGGTCATCGTTTCTGGCCCGAGGCGATCAAGCTTCGCTACTTCTGGGTGATAGGCGCAGCCATTTGCGGTGCCTTCGTGATCGGGGCCGCAGGCGAGGGCTCAGTTCCTCCAAGTGCGTGGCTGGGCTTCCCGATCGCCCTCTGGACAGCGTTTCTCGTCACCCTTCTGGTTAGCCTCCTGATCAGTCGCTTCGGCAAACGGCTCTTCGCCGTGCCAGCGACGCTGTTTCTCTGCATGCTGGCAACCGCAGCGGCATGGGCTGCAGCCCCAAGGTCGGATCTGCCAAGCGAAGGAGAGCAGCGAGTTCTCGACGCTCGCCTGGCCCGGGCGGCGCCATTTGGCCATTGCCACCGGAGATCGTTGGCGAGGCTCCCTTCGGGATTGCTTCGCAACAGCCTCGACGGAATGGTGTTCTGCCACAGCGGTCGAGTCCGCGGTCGGCTCCTCGCCTTCCACAACCACGAGCTGCTTGAGCTGTACGGATCTCAGCAGGAGCACGAAGTCGGACAGGGGGGAGAGTCAGCCGCCTGGTGCAGCAATCACAGCGGCACCTACACCGGCACCTGGTTTAAGGAGGCTCACCGCTCTCGTCCCATCGGCAGGCTGCTCTGCTTCGGCCTGCAGCGCAGGGCGGTTCTCAAGTGGGAAGACCCACGCGACGACCTCTTCGGCGTGGTCCGAGGGGCGGGGCGCCAGGGGAACTACAGGTGGTGGCACAACCACTCGGTGGGGGTCAACTGGCGATGAATGAATTACCCTGCGTCGATGGCCAAGGTCGACGTGGGAGACGTGGCGCCGGATTTCGAGCTGCCCGGGACCGAGGGGCGGACCTTCAGGCTCTCCGAGCACCGCGGGCACAACGTGGTGCTGGCCTTCTACCCCGGCGACGCGACCGCCGTCTGCACCAAGCAGTTCTGCTCCTACCGCGACAATGCCGATCGCCTCGACGGCCTCGACGCCGAGGTGGTGGGGATCTCGCCGCAGTCGGTCGACTCGCACGAGCGCTGGGTCGAGGAGCAGCAGCTGAACGTGCCGCTGCTCGCCGACGAGGATCTCTCCGTCGCCAGGAGCTACGGGGTGACCGGCTGGCTCGGTCCGCTGGCGCGGCTCACCGGGCTGAAGGACGCGCCGGGCGGCCGCTACGTGATGCGGGCGATCTTCATCGTCGACGGCGAGGGCGTCGTTCGCCACCGGCACGTCTCGCGCACCGGCGCGAGCTTCCAGTCGGTCGACGACATCGCCGCGGCGCTCACAGCCGTCGCCTGATGGCGGCGGACAGCTCCGCGGCGCGGCAGCTCGTCGCCGGCGACGGGGTCGCGATCCGCGGCGAGTCGGCGGGGGAGGGGACGCCGGTCGTGCTCTGCCACGGCCTGACCGCGACCCGCCGCTCGGTCGTCCACGGCTCGCGCGCCCTGGAGCGCTCCGGCTTGCGGCTGGTCACCTACGACGCGCGCGGGCACGGCGAGTCCGGTCCCGCCCCGCCGGGCGAGGGTTATGGATACCCGGAGCTGATCGCCGACCTGGAGCGGGTCGTCGCCACGGCCGTCGGAGAGGACGAGCGCTTCGTGCTCGGCGGGCACTCGATGGGCGCCCACACGGCGGTCGGCTATGCGCTGCGCCACCCGGAGCGGCTCGCCGGCCTGGTCCTCATCGGGCCGACCTACGAGGGACCGCTCGGCGCCGAATCGCTCGCCTACTGGGACGGCCTCGCCGCGGCCCTGCGGACCGGGGGAATCGAGGCCTTCGTCGCCTACATCGGCGAGGCCCAGCCGATCGGGTCCGCCTGGCGCGACTCGGTGCTGCGCTTCACCCGCGAACGGATGCTGCGCCACCGACACCTCGAGGCCGTGGTCGACGCCCTGGGCCAGGTCCCGCACTCGCGGCCCTTCGAGGGGATCGACGATCTCGCCCGTCTCGACCTGCCGGCGCTGGTCGTCGCCAGCCACGACGAGGCCGACCCCGGCCACCCCTACGCGACGGCCGCCGCCTATGCGGCGATGCTGCCGCGCGCCGAGCTGGTCAGCGAGCCGCCGGGCGCCTCGCCGCTTGCCTGGCAGGGCGGCCGCCTCTCCCGGGCGATCTCCGCCTTTATGCACAGCTAAGCCCTTTCCAATACCGTTTGACCGCATGAGGCGGCCTAGGGAGGGGACGTTGCGGGGCATCGCGACCTTCCTCGCGACCCTTGGCATCGGCGTCGCCACCTACATCACGATCGCCGACTCCGGTGGCGGCTCGCCGGTCTGCGTCGCCGGCAGCCACGGCTGCGAGACGGTCGCCGCCAGCTCGTACTCGCACGTCTTCGGCGTCAACATCGCCGTCTTCGGCCTCTCCGGGTACGTGGTTCTGCTGGCCTGCGCGCTGCTGCGGGGCGATCTGCCGCGCATGGGAGGCTTCCTCGTCAGCCTGGTCGGCTTCGGCTACAGCTTCTATCTGACCTACCTGGAGCTCTTCAAGATCGAAGCGATCTGTCAGTGGTGCGTCACCAGCGCGATTCTGATGACGCTTCTCTTTGCTACGAATGTGACGCGAATGTTGACCTACGTTGGAACGGAGCCATGAGCGGAAAAAGGGATCGGGAAGCACGGCGGGAAGAGCGGCTACGCGAAGAGCAGGCGGTCGAGTCCGGTGAGCGCCGGGGGCGCCTGATCAAGATCGGCAGCGCCGCGGCCTTCGTCGCCGTCGTCATCGTCGTCGTCCTGATCGTGATCGCCGGCAGCGGCGGCGGCAGCGGCGGCGACGCGAGCAACCTGGTTGAAGTCGCACAGGTCGAACAGGAGCTCGAAGGCATTCCGCAGAACGGCATGGTCCTCGGCGAACCGAGCTCCAAGGTGACCCTCTACGAGTACGGCGACCTGCAGTGCCCGTTCTGCAAGGCCAACTCCGAAGAAGTGCTGCCGGAAGTGATCGAAGGCCCGATCTTCAACGGCCAGTCGAAGCTCAGCTTCAACAACTACACGATCATCGGCCCGCAATCGGTCCCCGCGGGCGCCGCCGCGATCGCCGCCGGCAAGCAGGGCCGCGCCTTCAACTTCATCGAGCTCTTCTACCGCAACCAGGGCAAGGAGAACTCGGGCTACGTGACCGACGAATTCCTCACCGCGGTCGCCAAGGGGGCCGGCGTGCCCAACATCGCCAAGTGGAACAAGGACCGCAAAGCCAAAGCGACGCTCGAAGAAGTCGAAGCGACCACGGCGAAGGCCCAAAAGCTCGGCTTCACCGGCACGCCGTCCTTCGCGATCGAAGGGCCGAAGACCAAGGGCCTCGAAATCCTCGGCACGAACGAATTCCAGACCTCCGGCCAGCTCGAAGAAGCGATCTCCAAAGCTAGCGGTTGACGCTCGGCGCTCTGCTTTTTAATTAGCTTTTTGCTACCAATACTGCCGGGATGTGGAGCCGGCGATCCGGAAAGCAGGGAGGCATGGCGCTGCTCGCCGCCGCGCTCGCGGCGCTGGCGCTCAGCGCCTGCGGCGGTGCGGACCCGCCCGAAAAGGTGCGAAACGCGGCCGACGTGGCCGCGATGCTGGAAGGCATTCCGCAGCAGGCAACGACTCTGGGCGAGCCCAGCGCGCTGGTCACGCTGATCGAGTTCGGCGACCTGCAGTGCGCCACCTGCAGGAAATACGCCGAAGACGTGCTGCCGACCGTCGTCGCCAACCAGGTCCGCAACGGAGAAGCGAAGCTCAGCTTCAGCAACTTCACGACCGCCGGGCCGCAGTCCACCCAAGCCGCCGCGGCCGCGGTCGCCGCGGGCGAGCAGGGTCGCGCCTGGAACTTCATCGAGCTCTTCTACCTGGAGCAGGGCGCCGAAAATTCCGGCTACGTGACCGATGAATTCCTCACGAAGCTCGCCAAGCAGGCCGGCGTGCGCGACATCTCGAAGTGGAACAGGGAACGCAAGGGCGAACGCGTCGCGCAGATCGTCGAAGCGACCACGGAAAAGGCCGAATCGCTCGCCATTGCC
>Ga0210100_1000005_pt1 | contig 46962 bp, 42 predicted proteins | sample MayberryNW_TuleB_FD_185525 | JGI IMG/M metagenome (GOLD analysis project Ga0210100, IMG submission 185525) | Wetland microbial communities from San Francisco Bay, California, USA, that impact long-term carbon sequestration - MayberryNW_TuleB_D1... | ecosystem: Environmental > Aquatic > Marine >... | reverse complement strand
CGGGGCGCCAACGAGGCGCCGCCGGCGATCATCTCGATCTTCCTCGGCTCCGAGCTGATCAAGGTCTTCGAGGCGATCGCCACCGGCGAAGGGGATCCGCACACGCCGGCCTCCTTCCTCGACCTGGGCGCGACCGTGCTGCCGCCGCTGCCCAAGCACGGCGGCGACCGCAACCGGACCTCGCCCTTCGCCTTCACCGGCAACAAGTTCGAGTTCCGGGCGCTGGGGTCAAGCATGTCGCTCGCCTTCCCAAACACGGTGCTCAACACGATCGTCGCCGAGGCGATCGACGACCTCGTCGCCAAGGTCGAAGCGAAGACCGGCGGTGGCACGGACGCCGACGCGGCCGTGATCGAGGTCGTCAAGGAGTCCTACACCGCCAACAAGGCGATCTGCTTCGACGGCGACAACTACTCCGAGGCATGGCACGCCGAGGCCGAGCAGCGCGGGCTGAAGAACCTGCGCACGACGCCCGACGCGCTGCTCGAGGTGCTCGCCGACCAGTCGGTCGCCGCTTTCGAGAAATACAGCGTGCTCTCCAAGCGGGAGCTCGAGTCGCGCTTCGAGGTCTGGGTCGAGCAGTACGCGCTGCGGGCCAACATCGAGGCGGAGACGACCTTCTCGATCGGCAAGACGATGATCCTGCCCGCCGCCCTGCGCCACCTGGCGCTGATCGGCGAGGCCGGCGTCTCGGCGCTGGAGACCGGCGTGCGCGGCCTGGTCGACGAGCTGATCGCCGCCCTCGACGCGCTCGAGAAGGCCAACGCCGAGCCGACCGAGCTGGAGGGCCTCGAGCTGGCGGTCTTCGCCCGCGACGAGCAGCTTGCCAAGAGCGGTGCGGTGCGCGAGGCCGCCGACAAGCTCGAGAAGGTGGTCGCCGACGACCTCTGGCCGCTCCCCAAGTACGAGGAGATGCTCTTCATCAAGTAGCCGCCGGCGCTGGCGGCCGGGGCAGACCGGGGCCGCCGTTCAGCGGATTGAGGTCGGCGAGGAGCTCGAGCAGACGAGGCTCGGGCTCCTCGTCGTCGATCACGACGGCGGTGCCGGGCCAGGCGAAGCGCAGGTAGCGCTCGTAGGCCTGGCGCGAGCCGCGGTCGGGCTCGTAGATCCAGCAGCCGGTGTTCCAGTAGCGGGTGCGAGCCGTGCGGCTGGCGCGCACGTCGGCGAGCGGCTGGTGGGTGTGGGCGAAGACGATCGTCTCGGCCTCGCGGTCCCAGCCGAGGTTGACGACGACCTGGGCGAAGGCCTCGAGCGCGTGCTCGGCGGGGTCGCTGCGCGAGATCACGGTGGCCGCCGGGTAGGCGGAGCGCTGCCCGTCCTCGGCCGGCGGGGCGGGCCGCTCGCCGCGCAGCCGGCTGAGGCCGCGCAGCGGCAGGCGCAGGGCCGACTCGAGCCGCCCGACCCGCTGCACGGCGCGGAAGACGTTCTGCTGGGCGTGGGTGCCGTGCGGCATCTGGGCGGCGATGTAGAGCCACTCGGTGAGCAGGGTGATCGTCGACTCGTAGTCGGCGATCGTCTTCGGGTCCTCGGGGCCGCCGGTGGCGATGTCCCAGAGAGCGCGGGTCAGCAGGCGGTCGCCGCGCGAGCCGGCGAGGCGGGCGTGGGGGTCGAGGTAGTGGCCGTGGGTGCAGAGCGTGCCGGCGAAGCTGTAGGCCGGGTAGGCGATCTCGACCTCGACGCCGGGCAGGCGGCGGGCGAGGAAGGAGCGGAAGTAGCCGGGGCCGGGCGACTCGGAGACTGGCGCCGGCTCGCCGGAGAGCAGCGGCGCGCGGCCGGCGGCGAGCTGCGCCTCGATCCGGTTCTCGTAGTCGCGGTGGACGAGGTGGTGGTCGTGGTTGCCGGCGAGGAAGACGAGCCGCTTGCCGGGCAGCTTCTCGGCGATCAGCCGCAGTAGCCCGTCGGCGGCGTCGACCGCCTCGCCGACCGAGCCGAAGAGGAAGTCGAAGAGGTCGCCGAGGAAGATCAGCTCGTCGATGCCGTCGAGGGCGGGCGCGAGGCGTTCGAGGAAGAAGTCCTCGCGCAGGAGATCGCGGCCGGTCCAGGCGCCAAAGTGGGTGTCGGAGATGACCAGGGCGCGCATGCTCAGTCCAGTTCGGGGGAGGCGTCGCGGTAGGGGTTTCGCTTAACTTTTCCGGTGTGGCGGCTGCGGGCTGGCGCCGCAAGCTCACGACGAAAAAGTACAAGACGCTCCACCCCTACCGCGACGCCTCCCCGGGTAGCAGTGAGGCACACGCCAGGGCTCCCAGTAGGGCGGCCCCGGACAGGATTAGGAAAGCTTGGGCGTATGGGGCGGGGTCGGTGACGACTGTTGCGCCGCCAGCGTGGATTACGAGGCCGAGGGCCATGGTGCCTACTGCGGCGCCTACCCAGCGGACGGTGAGGACGAGGGCGTTGGCGTCGCCGCGCTCCTCGGCGGAGACGGCGTTGGCGAGGCCGGTTAGGAGGGAGGTGAACATCGGGGCGATGCTGGCGTTGAGGATCAGCAGCCCGGGGAGCAGCAGGGAGTAGCTGTCGTTGTCGGCGAAGAGGGCGATCCAGGCGAGGGCCGCGGCGGTGAAGAGATAGCCGAAGATCGCCGGGCGGCGCGGGCCGATCCGGTCGGTGACCCGGCCGGCGAGGATGTTGAAGAGCGGCTCGGCGACCATCGAGGAGGCGAGCGCCAGTGAGGCGAGCAGCGGCCCGAGGCCGAGCACGTGCTGGAAGTAGGTGGCGCCGTAGATCACGAAGCCGGTGACGACGACCTGGGCGCCGAACATCGCGATCACGATCCCGGCCAGGACGCGGCGGCGCAGCAGGGCGACGTCGAGCAGCGGGTTCGCGGTGCGCAGCTCGAGGGCGACGAAGCCGGCGAGCGTGGCGAGGCCGGCGGCGAGCAGCAGCAGCGTGGCGGGCGCGTCCCAGCCCCAGGTGAGCGCCTGCATCAGCGCCACCAGCAGGGCCGAGAGCCCAGCCATCAGCAGGCCGAGGCCGCGATAGTCGAAGGGCTCGGGCTCGCCCACCGGCCGGTTGTCGACGCGCAGCAGGCCGACCGCGACCAGGGCGGCGCCGAGGATCGCGTCGAAGGCGAAGATCGCCCGCCAGTCGATCGCCTCGGTCAGCAGGCCGGCCATCACCGGGCCGATCACGAAGACGGTGACGCCGATCGCCGAGTACTTGCCGAGCGCGTCGCCGCGGTGCTCGACCGGCACCCGGTTGGCGATCATCGCGGCGCTCGCCGGGTAGAGCGTCGAAGCGCCGATCCCGGCGACGCCGTTGCTGACCACCAGCCAGACGAAGCCGTGCGAGACCGCCGCCGAGAGCGAGCCGAGCGCGAAGATCGCCAGGGCGACGAGCAGCACCTGACGGTGCCCGTAGTAGTCGCCGAGCCGCCCGCCCGGCGCGGCGAAGAGCGCCAGGGTGAGGAAGAAGGAGTTGACCACCCACTGGGACTCCGAGGCCGAGAGGCCGAGGTCGGCGGTGAGCGTCGGCTGGGTGACGCCGAGAACGGTCTGGCCCAGGTAACAGGCGAAGAAGGCGAGGCCGCCGAACCACAGCGTCCAGGTGCTCAGCCTTTGCGCCCCGGACGCCTCCGTCACGCGCGGGACAGTACCCGCATCCGCAGACCGCCCCGTGGCGAGAGGGTCGGCATCTGGCGCACGGTCATCGTCCGGCCCGGCATCGCGTCGAGCCGCAGGCGCTGGAGCAGCATCGTCGCCACCAGCTTCACCTCGGTCTGACCGAAGCGCTTGCCGATGCAGATCCGGCGGCCGCCGCCGAAGGGGACGTAGGCGCCGCGCGGCAGGGCGGCCTTGCGCTCGCGGGTGAAGCGCTCGGGGATGAAGGCCTCGGGGTCGGGGAAGACCTCGGGGATGCGGTGGCTGGCCCAGGAGCAGTAGTTGACATAGGCGCCGCGCCTGACGCTGTGGCCGCCGAACTCGAAGTCGCGCACGGCGCGGCGCGGGCCGATCCAGGCGGGCGGGTAGAGGCGCAGCACCTCGTCGAGCACCATGTCCAGGTATGGCATCTCGCGCTCGAGCTTCTCGATGTCCGGCGGGGCATCGCCGAGCACCCGGTCCTGCTCGGCCTGGAGCTTCTCGACCACGTCCGGGTGACGGGCGAGCTCGTGCATCATGAAGGTCAGGGTCGAGGTCGAGGTGTCGTGACCGGCGAACATCAGGGTCATCGCCTGGTCGCGGATCTCCTTGTCGGAGAACCCCTCCCCCGCCTCGTCGCGCACGCCGATCAGCAGGCTGAGGATGTCCATTTTGCTCTCGTCGGGGTGGCGGCGGCGCTCGGCGATCTCGCCGTAGACGATCTCGTCGAGGACGGCGCGCGAGCGGACCATCTTCGACCAGGGCGAGCCCGGGCCGCGCAGCAGGCGCATGTGGAAGTCGATCCCGTAGAAGCCGAGAGCGCGCTCGAAGTGCTCGGCCGCGGCGGCGCCCTTGCCGGCCTCGTCGGGGTCGAGCCCGAGCAGCGCCCGCATCGCGATCCGCATCGCCAGGCCGCGCATCCACTCGTATACGTCGACGACCTGGCCGGGACGCAGGCGCTCGATCGCCGGCGTCGCCTCGGCGACCATCGCCTCGACCGAGGCGGCGACCTGCTCGCGGTGGAAGGCGGGCATCATGATCTCCCGAGCCCGGTCGTGGTAGCTGTCGTCGATCGTCAGCAGGCCGTCGCCGAGCAGCGGGATCAGGTCGCCGAAGCTCGACTCGCGCCAGTGGAAGTTCTCCGGGTGGGCGACGGTGATGAAGTGGTTCGCCTCGGGCCCGATCATGAAGATCACCTGGCTGTGCAGCAGGCGGGCGCTGAAGATCGGCCCGTGCGCCTCGTAGAGGCCGAGCAGCAGGGGCAGCGGGTCGCGCGCCACCCGCAGGGTGCGGGCCAGATCGAAGTTCTGCGGCCCGGGCGGGTAGGAGCCGCGGCGGCGCACGCTGAGCTCGGTGCGCACGTCGCTCAGCACGCGCACCACCGGGTTGGCGCTCAGCTGCTTAGGCGGCGGCACCCGCACGGACCGCTTCGGCGGCTTCGCTGGCGTCTCCACAGCCACGTCCCCATCCTAATTGGCTGGCTGGCCAAACCCTCCCCCGAACTGCATCGACTTCTCCGCCTGGCAGAGGGAGAAGTTGATGCAGTTCGCGGGTCAGGCGGCCTTGGCGGCCAGCTGGCCGCAGGCGGCGGCGATGTCGCGGCCGCGGGTGAGGCGCACGGTGACGGGGACCCGGTGCTCGGCGAGGATCGCGCGGAAGCGCTCGATCCGCTCCGGCGGGGAGCCGTCGTAGGCGCCGGTCGGGTTGTAGGGGATCAGGTTGACCTTGTAGCCGCGCGGATCGAGCAGCTCGGCGAGCTGGCGGGCGTGCTCGGGCAGGTCGTTGACCTCGTCGAGCATCACGTACTCGACGAAGACCTTGCGGCGACGGGCGGCGCGGTAGCGCTCGCAGGCGGCGAGCACCTCGGCCAGCGGGTAGCGCTCGTTGACCGGCATCAGTTGCGAGCGCAGGCCGTCGTTGGGGGCGTGCAGGGAGAGGGCGAGGCTGACCGGCATCTCGCACTCGGCGAGGCGGTCGATCCCCGGCACCCAGCCGACGGTCGAGATCGCCGTGCGGCGGTGGGTGACGCCGAGGTCGGAGAGCCGCTCGCAGGCGGCGAGCACGGCGTCGATGTTCATCGTCGGCTCGCCCATGCCCATGAAGACGACGTGGTCGATCGCTTCGACGCGGCGGAAGTGCAGCGCCTGGTCGAGGATCTCGTCGGCGCTCAGGTTGCGGCCGAACTTCATCTGGCCGGTGGCGCAGAAGGTGCAGGTCAGCGGGCAGCCCGACTGCGAGGAGAGGCAGACCGAGCGTCGCCCGTCCCGGTAGCGCATCAGCACCGCCTCGACCGGCCGCCCATCGCCGGTGCGCAGCAGCGCCTTCACGGTCCCGTCATCCGACTTCGCCTCCGCCTCGAGCTCGAGGGTGGAGAGCGCCACCTCCGCTTCCAGCCGCTCTCGCAGCCCAGCGGGCAAATTCGTCATCTCCCCATAGCCCCGAGCCCCCCGCGCCACCCACTCCCAAACCTGCGAAGCCCGATAGGCGGGCTCCCCCGCCTCCGTCAGCACCCTCTCCAGCAGTCCTCTATCCACCCCCCAAGCCTACGGGGACGTGCCGTCCCTTAGATACCACCGGTGGCCCCTAAGGGACGGCACGTCCCCGGGTCGCTTCAGAGGTTGGCGGCGTCGGCTAGGAGGTCTACTTGGGTGGGGTCGTTGGAGGAGGGGAAGAGGATCAGCTCGTCGCAGCCTGCTGCTTCGTAGGCCGCGAGGGTGTGCTTGACGGTGTCCGGGTCCTTGGCGGCGCCGTCGACGATCATCTGGGCGACCTCGTCGCCGAGCCAGGCGTAGTAGTCGCCGAGCGACGCCCTGGCGTCCTGCTCGGCGCTCTCGCCCAGGGAGAAGTAGGCGAGGGCCAGGGTTCGCGGCTCGCCGTCGCGCCCGGCCTGCGCCCACGCCTCCCTGGCCTTTGCCGCGCCGGCGGCGTACTGGTCGGGGCCGGTGCCGCTGGCGACCCAGCCGTCGGCGAAGCGCGCGGCGCGGGCGTAGGAGGCGTCGGCGTGGCCGCCGACGACGAGGCCCGGCCTGCCGCTCACGGTGGGGCCGACCTCCCCCTTGTCCCAGAGTTCGACGATCCGCTCGAGGGTGGCGTCGAGGCGGGCGCCGCGGCCGGAGAGCGAGACGCCGCTGACCTCGTAGTCGTCGTCGCGGGCGCCGAGGCCGAGCCCGAGCGTGAGGCGACCGCCGGAGAGCGCGTTGACGCTCAGCGCCTGCTTGGCGAGCTCGGCCGGGTTGACGCGCAGCGGCGCCAGCAGGACCGAGGTGCAGAGCCCGATCCGCTCGGTGACCGCGGCGGCGGCGGCCAGCGCCGTCAGCGGCTCGTAGTTGTCGTAGACGAGCCGGTCGATCGTTCCGAGGCTCGAGAAGCCGCGCGCCTCGGCCCGTCGCGCCCACTCGACCAGCTGCTCGCCCCTGGTTCCCGGCACGGCACTCGGCAACCCGATCGCAACGTCCATTCCACGCCTCCTGAGCTCGGATTTCGGCTGCCGCCAACCCTAGCGACGGGCCGAGGCCGGCTCGGCGGCCCGCGTCCATGCGCCGGGCGCGTCGCAGCTTTGAAACTCAAAGCCGCGGCCGTTAGGATCGCCGCGACAGGCAACCACTTTCAGGGAGGCGACGGATGAGCACTTACACGGTGATGAAGATCGATGAGATGGAGGGCATCTACGGGGGCGCCTTCAAGCGTGCCCGCGCGGCGCTCGGCGCCGAGTCCTTCGGCCTGCAGATCATCGACATGCCGCCCAACTACGAGAAATACCCCGAGCACGACCATTCCGAAGACGGCCAGGAGGAGGTCTACATCACGCTTCGCGGCGGCGGTGAGATCGAGATCGAGGGCGAGCGACACCCGCTCGATGCCGACCACGCCTCGCGGGTCGGTCCAGGCGTGAAGCGCAAGGTCTGGCCGGGGCCTGAGGGCATCCGGATGCTGATCATCGGCGGCGTGCCCGGCAAGTCCTACGAGGCGCCCGACATCACAAAGCTGGGCGAGCCGGACCCGATGGCGGCGAGCCAGGGCTGACGCGGACGGGCGCGCCGGAAATTGCGCGCTCCAACGGTGGTGGCCTCCGCCTCGCGCCCGGCTAGCTTTGGTGTGTGAGCGGAGCCACCACCCTCTTCGACGCCGACGCGCCGAGCCACTCGGCAACGGTCGAGGTGCTCGGCGTGATCTTCTGCGCCGAGGACGACGGCTACGCGGTGCTCGAGGTGCAGGACGCCGAGTCCGGTGAGGGGTTCGCGCTGGTCGGCCCTGTGGCGCACCTCGGCGTCGGCGACCGCGCCGAAGTCAGCGGCGATTGGCAGAACCACGCCCGCTACGGGCGCCAGTTGCGCGCCCAGGGGGCCCTGCCGCTCGACCCGGCCGACCGCGAGGGGCTCGTCGCCTACCTGACCTCGCTGCGCCACATCGGCCCGGCGCGGGCCGAGCGCCTGGTCGACGAGCACGGCGAGGGCGTGCTGGGCGCGATCGCCGCCGATCCGCACGGCGTCTTCAGCGCTCTGCGCGGGGTGAGCGCCGACCAGGCGCAGGTCGCCACCGAGTCCTGGCACGCCAGCCGCGCGATCCGCGACCTGCACGTGCAGCTGGCGCCGCACGGGCTGGCGCACCTCGCGTCGCCGATCCACGCCCGCTTCGGCGAGCGCTCGATGGCGATCCTCCACGAGGACCCCTACCGGCTGACCGAGGTGCCGGGCGTCGGCTTCGCCCGCGCCGACCGGATCGCGCTCGCCGCTGACGTGCCGCCCGAGTCGAGCCGCCGCGCCCAGGCCGCCGCCGTCTACGCGCTCGCGGAGGCCGAGCAGCAGGGCAACGCCTTCCTGCCGCTGACCGAGCTGACCGCGCGCACCGCGAAGCTGATCGGCCTCTCCCCCGACCCCGAGGTGCTGGCGGAAGCGCGTGGCTTGCTGGTCGACGAGGGGCGCCTCTACCGCGAGCCGACCCACGCCAGCGAGCTCGCCGTGGCGGCGACCCTGACCGCGCGCGCCGCGGCGCCAGCCCACCTCGATCACGATCCGGGCGAGACGCCGCCGGCCGACGACTCCGGCACAGCGCTCACCGACGAGCAGTGGTCGGCCGTGCGCGGCGCCTTCGGCTCGCGGATCTCGGTGCTGACCGGCGGCCCCGGCGTCGGCAAGACCGCCTGCACGCGGGCGATCGTCGAGCAGGCCGAAGCCGCCGGGCTGCGGATCGTCCTCTGCGCCCCCACCGGCCGCGCCGCTCGCCGCCTCGAGGAAGCGACCGGCCACCCGGCGCAGACGATCCACCGCCTGCTCGAGTGGATGCCGGGGCGCGAGCCCGCCTTCAAGCCCGGCCACCCGCTGCCCGCCGACCTGGCGATCGTCGACGAGTCCTCGATGCTCAACCTGCGCCTGGTCGAGGTGCTGCTCGGCGGGCTCGCCGAGTCGACCCACGTGGTCCTCGTCGGCGACGCCGATCAGCTGCCGCCGATCGGAGCGGGCAAGCCCTTCGAGGACCTGATCGAGGCGGGGATCGCGCCGGTCGTCCGCCTCACCCAGATCTTCCGCCAGGCGGCGCGCTCGATGATCACCACCGCGGCCCATGAGATCAACCACGGCCGGCCGCCCCACCTGGAGCCCGGCGAGGATCAGGACCACGACTTCTTCTTCATCGAGCGGACCGCCCCCGAGCGGGCGCTGGAGGCGGTGGTCGAGGTGGTCGCCGAGCGGGCGCCGGCGCGCTTCGGCGTCGACCCGGTGCGCGAGGTGCAGGCGCTGGCGCCGATGTACCGCGGGCCGGTCGGGATCGACGCCCTCAACGAGCGCCTCCAGGCAGAGCTCAACCCGCGCGGCGCGGCGGCGCTCAGCGACCGCTTCCGGATCGGCGACCGCCTGATCCAGACCCGCAACTCGCACGAGCTGGGCCTGATGAACGGCTCGATCGTCTTCCTCCGCGACGACGACCCCGACGCGGAAGAGATCCTCGTCGACACCGACGAGGGCGCCGAGCTGACGATCCCCTACGGCGAGACCGCCACCCTGCGCCTCGCTTACGCGATCTCGGTGCACAAGGCGCAGGGCTGCGAGGTGCCGGTCGTGGTCGGCGTCTGCCACCGCTCCCACTCGCGGATGCTGACCCGCCCGCTGCTCTACACGGCGGTCACCCGCGCGCGGCGCAGCTGCGTGCTGATCGGCGACCGCGCCTCGCTGGCGGCCGCGGTGGGCCGCGACGACTCCGGCACCCGCTACTCGGGCCTGGCCGAGCGCCTGCGCGGGTAAAGCGGCGCCCTGACATAGGGCGATGGATGGGCCCTCAGCCGACGCGCTTGATCCGGAAGCGGAAGAAGGCCGGCGTGCGGTCGCCGAGCCCTTCGGCGTTGCGGGCCGAGACGCGCAGCGTGTGCCGGCCGACGGGCAGCCGCCTGACCAGGCGCGCCGGGCAGAGACGGAAGAGGCCGCCGTCGATCCGGCAGACGAAGGAGACGCGGTGCTCGTTGGAGCCGAAGCGGAAGACGACGCGCGCCCGGCGGTGATGGGTGTGGATCAGGTGGTGGGGGCGCTGGCGGAAGAAGGTGCGCGGCAGGCGCTTGCGGGACGGTTCCTCGACCGTCGCCGCGGAGGGCGCCGGCGTCGGTGACGCTGACGCCGGTGGCGCGCTGCTCGCGACCGGCGTTTCGGCGCCCCAGTTGCCGGCGGCGGGGGCTTCTTCCAGCGGCGCCTCAGCTTGCGGAGGTTCGCAGTCGAGGACGGCCCCGGCGCCGGGGTTGAGCAGGTCTTCGACAGCGGCGACGGCGTCGACGCGGCCGGCCCCCCGCGCGCAGGACGGGTAGCTGCCGACGCTCGCCGCGCCTTCGAGCAGAGCGGCGCGAAGCTCGGGCGGAGTCGCCAAGGGCTTGGCATCAAGCATCAGGGCGACGACTGCCGCGGCGTGGGGCGCCGCGGCGGAGGTGCCGCAGAAGCGCCACTTCCCGGCGACCTGGAAGGCGAAGAAGGTGGTCACCCCGCAGTCCGTGGCGACCACGTCGGGCTTCGGCAGCAGTTCCGCTTCGCCCAGCGCGGCCGCGGGCGCCGCGCCTTCGACCCGGCCGAAGTCGTGCCTGACCGGGCCGCGCGAGGAGTACGCCTCGACCCGGGCGCTGTTGCTGAAGGGGATCGCGCCGACCGAGATCACCGAAGCGGCGCCGCTGTGTCCGAAGATCGTCGGGCCGACCTTGTCGCTCGCCGTCGAACGCGGATACTCGGTCGCCGAGACCCCGCCGCCGTTCTCGAGCAGCCCGAACTTGAGCCGCGGGTCACCGCCCGCGTAGCGGTTGATCGCCAGCTGCACCGTCTTTTCCGACGAGCTTTCGTTGACCCACTCGAGGATCGATGCGGGCCGCTGGCTTTTCAGGTTGTTAGCCCCTTCGGTGGCGATCAGGTTGCCGTTGGCGTCGAGCAGGAAAGCGTCGAGGTCGGTGCTCACGCCGTGCCACGGTTCGTCCCATTGGAGGTCGACGGTCAGCGTTTCGCCCGGTTCGACCTTGATGCCGAACGTCCGGTCGGCGCCCGAGCCGGGATCGAAGTCCATGCAGTGCGTGCCGTTCGCGCCGGAGAGCGCTGCGACCGCGGCCGGGCAGCCGCCCGAGTCGCGGAATTCCGGCGCTTCCCAGGAGGCGATGTCGTTGCCTTCGGCGTCGACCAGGTTGTCGTTGCCCGCTGCGGAGAGGTAGGTGACGCCGTCTTCGACCGCTTCGTCCGCGGCCACTGCGATCGGGCCGTCCTGGAAGAACGGCTCTTCCAGGTAGAAGACGTCGTCGGCGATCACCCGGGCGCCGGCGCCCCCTTCGACGACCGGCTTGGCCAGCCTTTCGATGTTGGCGGCGAAGGACGTTTCGCCGTTGAAGGCCGAGGCGAAGTCGATCGCGGCGCCGGGGGCGAGGTCGTGGACGATCTGCGCCATCGCCCGTCCCTCGTCGGCAGCTTCTTCTTCGGCGCCCGGGCCGGCCCCTTCGAGGACGTCGACCGGAGCTTTGTTGGCGCAGGGGCTGCCCAGGCCGGGCAGGTCGCCGCTCGCTTCGTCTTCGCCGGCCTGCGTCGCGACCGGCCCGCTGCCGTCGGCGGCTTCGGCCGCCTGGTCGAAGGAGTCCGAGAGGATGCCGACGGTGACGCCCGTCCCGTCGAGCCCCGGATTGCTTTCGCGCAGTTGGGCGGCCCCGAGCTGCGCGTCCCCCTCGGAGACGACTTCGCCCGACGGGCAGGCTTCCGCCGCGACCGGCGCCAGCGCCTCGCTTACCGAGCCAACGTTCGCCACAGCGCCGACGTCCGTCAGCTGGTCGGGCTTCGCCGCGACTGTCACAGTCTGGTAGCGCCGGCTGGCGTCGACGACCTCAGCCCCCGCGGCGCGCAGCGCGTCGAGGCCGGCGAGCGCCCCGCGTTCGAAGCGCACGTAGGTGAGGACCCGGTTCCCCCGGCGCAGCAGGCTGCCGGCGCCCTCGTCCGGCAGCCCGAGCCGCTTCGCCTGGACGGCATCCGGGGCCGAGCGCACCGCGGGCGTCGCGAGAGCGGCGAGGCGCGGCGAGAGATCGCCGGCGCCCGGCGTCTGCATCGCGCCTGCCGCCGGCGCGCCCGCCGCGCAGCCAACCGCCGCCGCCACGGCAACGGCGAGCGAGCGCGAACGGCGGCCGGCGAGGCTCATCGAATCAAGGTATCGACAGCTTCCCACGCACCTTCAACCCCGCTGGACGGCCGTCGGACCACGGGGACGTGCCGTCACTTAGGGGTCCATATAGGTATCTAAGGAGCGGCACGTCCCGGGGGGCCGGGGGCGAGACCGCCGCTCAGCCGGCCGTGTAGCGCGGCGTGCCGTGGAAGCAGCCGAGCGTGTACGGGTATTCCAGCGTCGCGTTGTAGTGGTAGATCCGCTGCCAGCGGCCTTCGAACCAGACCTTGCTCAGCTGTCCGTGGCAGGCGTCGAGGTCGTCGTCGGTGAGCAGCCGGCCGTGGGCGCCGTGCGGCCCGTAGATCGGGTAGCCGTCGAGCGCGTAGCCGACCAGGCCCGAGGCGCGGTTCGCCGGTTCGCCTTCGGTCAGGCAGGAGGGGATGTCGTGGTAGTGGTAGACGCCGCCGCGTTGCGGGTGCCCACCGCAGCTGTCCTGCACCTCGTGGGCGACCGCGTCCCGGTCCCCGGCATCGAGGGCGTCGAAGATCGCCACTCCGTTCTTGGCGATCCCGACCGGCCCACCGGAGAGGCAGCCGGCCGAGGAGGCCCGCTTCGGGTGGCGGGGCAGCGAGTAATGCACCCTCTGGCTGCGAATCGAGTTGGGGTTGCGGTCGTAGCGGTAGGCGTCGTCACTGGCCTTGATCGGGAATTCGCCGGTCGTGTCTTCGGTCGGCAGGCCGTTGCCGCTGAAGACCCGCTTGCCGTGCGTGACGCGGCGCTTGAGCCGCGCGCTCGGCCAGCTCACCGAGCCGTCGACGGTGACCTTCGCGCTGAGGTCGAAGGTGCCGTCGCCGCGGATCCAGGGGCCTTCGGCGAAGGCGCCCCCCGCCCCGGGCGGCGAGAAGCCGGTGCGGCAGGCGTAGACGTAGCCGCGCCGCGGTCCGTCGGTGGTCACCTTGCCGTCGCCAAGCGGCAGGAAGGCGGGGTTGACCGCGGCGGCGCCGCCGGCGCCCGTGGCGCCCGCCATGCCGAGCGCGGCGGCCGTCGTCAGCAGCCCGCAGATCGCAAGCGGCAGGAAGACCTGGGTACGGCGTCGATGCCTCATCGCTCTCCTCCTTCGTCGATGCTGCCAGCTTCGGCGGAGGGCGTCAGCGGGCGGTCATCGCAACGTAAGGGCTGTGTAAACAGCGCCGCGGCAGCCATCCCTGCTACGGTCCCCGGCGTTAGGTCGGATTCATATCCGGCAAAAAGTCGTGTCTAGCGCTCGCGTCGTTGCTTTACCGAAGCCTCCGCGTTCGCAGCACAACAAGTGGAGGCAATAAATGCCGACTGGAACAGTCAAGTGGTTCAGCGACGACAAGGGCTACGGGTTCATCACTCCCGATGACGGCTCGAAGGACGTCTTCGTCCATCACAGCGCGATCCTGGGTGAGGGCTTCAAGTCCCTGACCGAGGGCTCCAAGGTGAGCTACGAGTCCGAGGAAGGCCCCAAGGGCCCCGCCGCCGCGAGCGTGCAGCAGACCTCGTAGTCACGCACCGCTCTTAGCGTCCGACGGGGCCCGCCGTTCGGTGGGTCCCGTCTTTTTTTGGGGACCGTGCGGAGTCGCATGGCCAAGCAAATCAAGGACGCAGGGAGCGTGGCGTGCTCTGCACGCGAGCGACCGAGGACGCCGATATGCGCAGCACCATGCAACTCCGCACCGACCTACGCAACATCGCCATCGTTGCCCACGTCGACCACGGTAAGACGACCCTGGTCGACGCGATGCTCTGGCAGTCCGGCGCCTTCCGCAAGGGCCAGGACGTCGCCGAGCGGGTGATGGACTCGATGGACCTCGAGCGCGAGAAGGGCATCACGATCCTCGCCAAGAACACGGCGGTCAATTACAAGGGGGTCAAGCTCAACATCGTCGACACTCCCGGCCACGCCGATTTCGGCGGCGAGGTCGAGCGCGGCCTGACGATGGTCGACGGGGTCCTGCTGCTGGTCGACGCCTCCGAGGGGCCGCTGCCGCAGACCCGCTTCGTGCTGCGCAAGGCGCTCGAGGCGCGGCTGCCCGTGATCCTCGTCGTCAACAAGGTCGACCGGCCGGACGCGCGGATCGCAGAGGTGGTCGACGAGGTCTACGAGCTGTTCCTCGACCTCGGCGCCGGCGACGAGCAGATCGAGTTCCCGATCGCCTACACCAACGCCAAGGCCGGCTGGGCGTCGCTCGAGGAAGGCGTCGAGGGAACCGACCTCTCGCCGCTGATGGACCTGATGCTGGAGAAGATCCCGGCGCCCGAGCACGATCCCGAGCACCCGCTTCAGGCCCACGTCACCAACCTCGACGCCTCGCCCTACGTCGGCCGCCTGGCGCTCTGCCGCGTCCACAACGGCACGATCCGCTCGGGTCAACAGGTCGCCTGGTGCCGCGCCGACGGGACGGTCGAGCGGGCGACGATCTCCGAGCTCTACGTCACCGAGGCGCTGGAACGGGTCCCCGCCGAGGAGGCCGGGCCCGGAGAGATCATCGCGGTCGCCGGCATCGAAGAGATCACGATCGGCGAGACCCTGGCCGACCTCGCCGACCCGCGGCCGCTGCCGGTGATCAAAGTCGACGAGCCCTCGCTCTCGATCGTGCTCGGGATCAACACCTCTCCCCTGGCCGGCACCGAGGGCAGCAAGCTGACCGCCCGCCAGGTTCGCGACCGGCTCGAGGCCGAGCTGGTCGGCAACGTCTCGATCCGCGTCCGCGACACCGAACGCCCCGACGCCTGGGAGGTACAGGGGCGCGGCGAGCTGCAGCTCGTGATCCTGCTCGAGCTGATGCGGCGCGAGGGCTTCGAGCTGACCGCCGGTCAGCCGCGCGTGCTCACCCGGGAGATCGACGGCAGGCGGCACGAGCCGGTCGAGCGCCTCGCGATCGACGCGCCGGAGGAGCACGTCGGCGCGATCACCCAGCTGCTGGCCGGCCGCAAGGGACGCCTGGAGCAGATGGCCAATCACGAAACCGGCTGGGTGCGGATGGAGTACCTGGTGCCCGCTCGCGGCCTGATCGGCTTCCGCACCGAGTTCCTCACCGAGACCCGCGGCACCGGCGTGATGCACCATGTCTTCGAGGGCTGGGAGCGCTGGGCCGGAGAGCTGCGCCTGCGCCCGACCGGCTCGATCGTCGCCGACCGCCGCGGCAAGTCCGCCGGCTACGCCCTGATCGGTCTCCAGGACCGCGGCACCCTCTTCATCGGACCCGGCGAGGAGGTCTACGAGGGGATGATCGTCGGCGAGAACGCCCGCGCCGAGGACATGGACGTCAACGCGATCAAGGAGAAGCAGCAGACCAACATGCGAGCCGCCAGCGCCGAGGTGCTCGAGCGCATGGCGCCGCCGAAGCGCCTCTCCCTGGAAGCCGCGGTCGAGTTCCTGCGCGAGGACGAGTGCGTCGAAGTGACGCCCGAGTCGGTCCGCCTGCGCAAGGTCGAGCTCGACAAGCTGCGCCGCCAGAAGGCCGCCCGCCAGGGCTCCCGCGCCGCCTAGCCGGGAAAGCTGCGCTGCTCGTCGTTGGGCAGTTCGCAGCAGAGCATCGCGGACAGCACCGGAATTCCGTTCTCCCCGCCCTCGGCGAGGCGTTCGGCGGCGGCCTCCTGAACGGCGAGGATCGCGGCGAGCGCTTCGTCCAGGATCCGGGTGAGCTCGCGCCAGCCCCGTGCGTCGACCCGCGGCACGACACGGCTGAAGTGCGTGTCGACGTTGCGGCCGAGCGTGCCGGCGGCGATCGCCTGCTCGACGTCGGCCGCGACCATGCTCGCGATCCAGGCGTACAGCCGGTTGCGCTCGCCGATGCTCAGCTCGGCTACCTCCCGGTCGCTCCACAGAGCCCTGACCAGCCTCCGGTAACCGGGTTCTCCGCCTGTCGCCCCCTCGACTCGCTCGACCAGCCCGCGCTCGCTCATGTCCTCCAGCTTCGCCTTCGCGGTCTCGGCGTCGAGACCGAGCTCGGCGGCTATCCGGGCCGCCCCGGCTTCGGGCTGCTCGTCGAGAAAGGCGAGCACTCGATAGCCCACCGGCTCGGTGGCGAGCTCGATCAGACGCGGATCGACACTGCCCTCGCTGCCGCCCTCTTCAGCCACCCGGACCCCCTCGGTCGACTTCGATTTTTCCAACCATAGTCCGCGACCGGCGGTCTGCCAAGAAAAAGAGCCGCCGGGCATCGCCCGGCGGCTCTCGAGTCGCGTCGCTTTGGGCGGCGCTCAGACCGTGGCAGCCGCCTGCTCGGACTGGCTGCCCTCGGAGTCGGCCGCCTGCTTGGCCGCCGCCTCCGCCTCGGGCGTCGTCTCGTCGATGTTGCGCGGCAGCAGCACCTCGCGGGCGATGACCAGACGCTGGATCTGGCTGGTGCCCTCGTAGAGCTGCATGATCTTCGCGTCGCGCATCAGCTTCTCGACCGGGTACTCCTTGATGAAGCCGTAGCCGCCGTAGACCTGCACGGCGTCGACGGTGACCTCCATCGCCGAGTCGGCGGCGAAGCGCTTGGCCTCCGAGGAGACCAGCGTGTTGCGCTTGCCCTGGTCGAGGGCGACCGCCGAGTTCCAGACCAGCAGCCGGCCGGCGTCGACCTTGGTCGCCATGTCGGCGATCATGAACTGGATCGCCTGGTGCATCGCGATCGGCACGCCGAACTGCACCCTTTCCTTGGAGTACTCGGCGGCGAACTCGAACGCGGCGCGGGCGATGCCGACGGCCATCGCGGCGACGCCCGGACGGGTGCGGTCGAGGGTCATCATCGCCAGCTTGAACCCCTTGTTCTCCTCGCCGAGGAGGTTCTCGGCCGGGACCTCGACGTCGTTGAAGGAGATCGTCGCGGTGTTGGAGGCCCGCTGACCCATCTTGTCCTCCTTCTTGTCGACGGTCACGCCGGGGGCTTTGGCGTCGACGACGAAGGCGGAGATGCCGCGGTGGCCGGACTCGGGGTCGGTCTTCGCGTAAACCGTGAACCAGTCGGCGTAGGTGCCGTTGGTGATGAAGCACTTGGAGCCGTTGAGGATGTACTTGTCGCCCTGCTTGACGGCGCGGGTCTTCATGCCGGAGACATCGGAGCCGGCGTCGGGCTCGGTCAGGCAGAACGAGGCGAGCTTCTTGTCTTCGGTGAGCATCCCGAGGTACTTCTTCTTGGTCTCCTCGGAGCCGCCGAGGGTGACCGGCGCCGAGGCGAGGCCGTTGGCCATCAGCGAGGTGCCGATGCCCGAGCAGCCCCAGCCGATCTCCTCCTCGATCAGGCAGCCGGAGAGGTAGTCGAGGCCGGGCCCGCCGTAGGCCTCGGGGATGTGCGTGTTCATCAGGCCGACGTCCCAGGCCTTGTCGATGATGTCCTGGGGCCAGGTGCCGTCCTTGTCGTACTCCCAGGCGACCTTGCGGATCTCTTTCTCCGAGAAGCTGTGCGCCAGCTCCCGCAGGTCCTTTTGTTCGTCGGTGAGGGTGAAGTCAACCACTGGTCGAGGCTCCTTCTTGTCGTTGCCTTAAGCCTTTGATGCGGCCTCGCCATGCCGACGACGACCACCGATTGACTGGTCAGTCAACCAAGGCCAAGGGTATCGGATAGCGGCTCGGCGGCGAGAGTCCTAGGCTCGACGTCGACGCCGAGGTTGAGCGTCAGGTCGCCGATTTCATAGGATTGGGCGACTGATGGCCGGCGCCGCCGAGGAGAATCTCTACGAGGTCGAGGAGCTGCTGAACCAGCCCGGGACCTACTTCAACCCCCAGACCGAGGTGCTGGTCGTCGTCGACGACTCGGTCTCGCTCGACCAGGAGGTCTTCAACATGGAGGCCTACGAGGGCGCCGACTGGGTGCGGATCTCCGACGAGGTGCCGGTCGACGAGGACCGCCGCGACCAAACCCTGGAGCGCTTCCAGACCAGCTACCACCCCGGCGCCCGCGACTCCGTCTCCGAGACCGCCCTCGAACAGGGCGACGAGGAGTACGACGAAGGCGAGAACGGCCAGGACCCCGGCCGCGAGGACCTCGGCGGGGAAGACGAGTAGTGCTTGAGGCGGCCCATGACGACTTCGTCATCTCCCGCGACTCCGCGCCCTCGTTGAAGGACATTCGCGAACGCGTTGGCGCTCGCGAGGCGACCGACGAGGGGTTCGCTGCCTTCGAGGCGAAACACGGCCCATTCCTCCCGCCTGACGGCGAGGGGTAGGGCTTGACCAAGGGAGCGGCCGCCTTCCCACGTTCGTCCCGAGTAGCTCCGCGGCGATCTCGCAGTAGTCGCCCAACTCCAGGTAGGTGGTCAAGGCCTACTTCGCGAGCCGGCGAAGCGTCTCGCGATTGGCCTTGATCGCGGCCTTGATTCGCTCGCCACGCTCCTTGGCGCTGCCGGGCAGGCCAAAGCGCAGCTTGCCCTTCTCGGCAGATGTGGCAGTGGGAGCGTGAGGCTTCATCGCCTAGGCATTGTTGCAGGGGACTCGGAGAGCGTGGAGTTGGCCGCGGCCCGTGAGATAGCCTCCGCCGCTAATGCTTCAGGCAGGCGACAAAGCCCCCGCCTTCACGCTGCCCGACCAAAACGGCGATTTGGTCAAGCTCTCCGATCTCAAGGGCCAGATCGCCGTCCTCTACTTCTACCCCCGCGCCGACACGCCGGGCTGTACGACTCAGGCCTGCGGCGTGCGGGACCGTCGCGCCGAGTACGAGCGGGCCGGGGCGCGGGTGATCGGGGTCTCGCCCGACACGGTCGAGGCCGAGAGGAAGTTCGCCGACAAGTTCGACCTCGACTTCACCCTGCTCGCCGACGCCGACCACTCGGTCGCCGAAGCCTACGACGCCTGGGTCGAGAAGTCGATGTACGGCAAGAAGTACATGGGCGTGCAGCGGGCAACCTTCATCGTCGACCCGGAGGGCAAGATCGCCCGGGTCTTCCCCAAGGTCTCGCCGAAGACGCACGACGACGTGGTGCTCAAAGCGCTTGCCGAGCTGGCCGCAGCCTGAATCTGCGTAGGCCGGGGGGCCGAATCTTGGCCGCTGCGGCCTTGTCTCTATGTGACCTCGCAGGCTCTGCTCGACACCCGGGTTCGTGCGACGACCCGGGAACGCGCACGGCAGCGCGCTACGCTTCGGAGACGAATCGGAGAAACAATCTCGGAGACGTCGATGACGCGCACGGTTCAGATCAGCAAACAGCGGTTCACGCTCGACTCGGACGAGATCGTCCGCTCGGTCTCATCGGTGTTGCCCGAGCCGATTCACGAGCACTACGTCGTCGTTGGCGGGCGCCGCTTCCCGCCCAAGCAGGTGATCGCCCTCGCTACCGGCCTGGACCGGGCCGACTTCACCACCCACCAGGCGCGGCGCATCCTTCGCGGCCTCGGATTTCCCGCGGCGCGCCGCGGGAACGCGGGGGCATCGGCCACCTGCGAGACGGAGGGCGCGACTGAGCCATCGAGCGTCGAGGCGCTGCGACCGCACTTCGGCGAATGGGTCGCCGTCCGCGCCGACGAGGTGCTCGTCGGCGCCTCCACGCCGGCCGAGGTGATCGCCTGGCTCTCCCGTCACGATCAGAAGGCCGATTCCCTGTTCCGGGTCGCGGCAGACGAGGCAAGCGCCGGCGGAGCGGCCCCCTCATGAAATTCCCGTTTCGACATCTGCCCGCGGCGACCGGTGGCCAGCTGGCGCCGCGACCGGTGGTCGACGTCTGGCTGGAAGGAATCGACGTGGCGCCGCTCGGCTGCCTCGTCGACTCGGGAGCGCTCCGCACACGCTTCTCGCGCGAGCTCGCGATAGCCGCCGGCATCGAGTTGGACAGCTCCCATGCCGAGCGATTTGCCGTAGGCGGCCAGGTCGTCGAAGCGGCTCCGGCGCGCGTAAATCTCAGCCTTGGCGCCGACGAGGCTCTGCACACCTGGGATGCCCCGGTCTGGTTCTGCGATCCCTGGCCGTTCGCCTTCCAGCTGCTCGGACTCGAAGGCTTTCTCCGACACTTCCGCACGACCGTATCCGGCTACCAAGAATGGATCGAGTGCAAGCCGGAGCGCTGACGCTCAGGCGTAGTAGAAGGCGATCCCGAAGACGACGTAGACGGCCAGCAGCTGCACGCCCTCGAACCAGGTGGACTCGCCGTCCTGGGTTACGTAGTTGGCGATCAGCACGGCGAGCAGGATCGCGCCGAGCTCGAAGCCGTTGAAGACGAGGGCCAGCGGGTGCGGGCCGATGAAGAACGAGGCGAGGACGAGGACCGGGGCGACGAAGAGGGCGACCTGGGCGGCGGAGCCGATCGCGATGTTGACCGAGAGGTCCATCTTGTCTTTGAGCGCGACCAGGACCGCGACCCAGTGCTCGGCGGCGTTGCCGACGATCGCCACGACGATCACCCCGATGAAGAACTCCGAGAGGCCGATCGAGCGCGACGCCTCGCCGATCGAGCTGACCAGCACCTCCGACATGACGCCGACCAGCACGCCGGCCCCGGCGAGGGCGAGCACCGAGGTGCGGGCCGACCAGCCCCAGGTCTCTTCGTCCTCGTACTCGGGGTTGAAGAGGTCGCGGTGGGTCTTCAGCGAGAAGAAGAGTCCGGCGACGTAGGTGGCGATCAGGACGATCGCCACGGCCAGCGAGAGGTGCTCGGCGGTCGAGCCGTATTCGACCAGCTGCGCGCCGGGCCGCGGCAGCCCGGTCCCCTCGACCAGCTCGAAGATCGCCGGCATGATCAGCGCCGCGGCGGCGAGCAGCAGCATCGAGGTCTGGATGCTGGCGCTGGTCTTGCTGAAGCTCTGCTTCTCACGCCCGATCCCGCCGGCCAGCATCGCCGCGCCGAGCACCAGCAGGATGTTGCCGACGATCGACCCGACGATCGAGGCCTTGACCACCTCGTGCAGTCCCTGGCCGAGCGCGAAGAGGGCGATGATCAGCTCCGGCGCGTTGCCGAAGGTGACGTTGAGCAGGCCGCCAATCCCCGGCCCCGAGCGCGCCGCCAGCTCCTCGGTGGCGCGGCCCATCAGCGCCGCGGTCGGCACGATGCCGAGCGCCGCGGTGACGAACACCAGGCCGGCGGCGGCGCCCGCCAGGTCGAGCGCCACCGCGACCGGGATCAGCGGCGTCAGCAGGTACGGCCAGCCATACGGGGTGCGCAGGAACGCGGCTACTGGAGCAACCCCGTGCAGTTCTGGATGTCGACGGGCGTCGCCGCTTCTTTGAGGCAGTTCAGATAGGCCTGCTGCCCGCCGTGCCCGCTCGAGCTGCCGCCCGAGCCTTTGGCGATCCCTTCAAGCAGCCCGCCGAGCCCGCTGATGCCGTTGCCGCCCTGGAGGAGGCCGAGCAGTTCGATCGGGTTGATGTGCAGCTTGAGGAAGAGCGCCGAGAGCGGCTTCGACTTGGCCGGCGCGGAGATCATCTGTTCTTCGTTTACCCCGGTCAGCTTCAGGTCGAATTCGATCTCGGCCTTCTTGATGCCCCTGCTGCTCTTGCCGGGGGGCGGTTCGACCGTCGCCTGCACGGCGACCCGGCGCACGATGTGGTCGTCGCCGATGTAGAGGTCGACGTGCCCCGACTTGACCGATTTGCCGATCGTGCTCCGCGCCTTGTCGAGTTCGGCGGCCGAGGGCAGCGCGCCGCTCGCTTTCAGCTGTTCGCCGCAGGCCGGGTCTTCGCTCAGCTTGGTGAGCGAATCGAGTGCCCCGGACGGGTTGAGATCGCCGCTGATCTTGGTCGTCGACGTGCCGTCGACTTCGGCGCTGCCTTCGTTCTTGAGGTTTTCGACGAAGCTGGCGACTTCGAGTCCGGCGGCCGCTTCCTGGCAGGCCGTGACTTCGCTCGACTTTTCGCCGCCGCCCTGTCCTTTGGCAATCGACTTCACGTAGTTGTAGGTGGTCGGGTCGACCTTGTACTCGACCCCTTCGTACATCACATAGGCCCGGTTGCCGCCGAGCAGCGTCAGCCCGCTGTCGAAGTCGATCGGTTCGCCGCCGAGCTTTCCCTTCGCCGCGGCAGTCATCGCCAGTTCCGGCAGTTCGGCGCCTTCTTCGCTCTGGAAGGGGCCCGAGAGGCTGACCGCGAGGTGGCCGCTCTTTTCGCCGCTGGTGTCGGCGCCGAGCGCCATGTCGATCTGGCCGCTCTCGACTCCCTGCAGGGTCGCTTCGTTGACGATCGTCTGCGGGTCGTTGCTGCTGCCGCCGCCGCAGGCGGCAAGGGCCGACGCGAGCGCGACGAGCGCGAGGAAGACGGTGAGGGTGCGGGTTCTGCTCAAGGCGGTGCGGCCTCCTGCTTGGGGATTGCGGTAGGCGTAAAGCTAGCGGGTGGCGAGGTCCTCAGCGCAGGGTTTCCAGCTCGCGCGGGCCGACTTCCGGCGCTTCGATCTGGCGCGGCGGTTCGTCGACGATGTTCAGCGCCAGCGGGAAGAGCAGCGCGCCGAGGAAGATCAGGATGACGCCCGCGGCGACCAGCCAGCGCGCGGCGCTCAGGTGGCCGAGGATGCCGATCGCGAAGCCGATCAGGATCAGCGCCATGTAGGGGCCGGCGCTGTGCGGCAGGACGGAGGCGAGCGGCAGGAGGAGGTCGGGCACGGAGCGGGATTATCATCGCCGCCATGGCCGATGGCTCCGTAGCGGAGGTGAAGGACGCGCTCGCCGCGGTCGGCTACCTGGCCGACGAGCCTGCGGCGCTGGTCTCCTTCCTCGCTCAGCGGCTGGGCAAGCCGGTCCTGGTCGAGGGCCCGGCTGGCGTCGGCAAGACCGAGCTGGCCAAGGCGCTCTCGCGCTCCACCGGCCGCGAGCTGATCCGCCTGCAGTGCTACGAGGGGCTCGACGAGGCCAAGGCGCTCTACGAGTGGAACTACCGCAAGCAGCTGCTGCGCATCCAGGCCGGCGGAGAGGACGGCTGGGAGGACGTCCACGGCGACATCTTCAGCGAGGAGTTCCTGCTCGAGCGGCCGCTGATGCAGGCGATCGCCAGGCCCGAGCCGGTCGTCCTGCTGATCGACGAGATCGACAAGACCGACCAGGAGTTCGAGGCGATGCTGCTCGAGCTGCTCTCCGACTTCCAGATCTCGATCCCCGAGCTGGGCCAGGTGACGGCGAAGACGATGCCGATCGTCGTGCTCACCTCGAACAACTCGCGCGAGCTGACCGAGGCGCTGAAGCGCCGCTGCCTCTACCTCTGGCTCGACTACCCGGAGATCGACCGCGAGATGGAGATCGTCCGCCTGCACGCCCCGGACCTGCCCGAGGCGCTGGCCCGGCGCATGGTCGAGGTCGTGCGGATGGTCCGCGACCTCGATCTGAAGAAGCCGCCCTCGATCGCCGAGTCGATCGACTGGGCGCGGACCCTGCTGCTGATGGGCGCCGAGGACATCGACCGCCGCACCTTCGAGCAGTCGATGTCGATCATCGTCAAGCACCGCACCGACATCGAGCTGGTCGCGGAGCGCGTCGGGGTGAAGCTTGCCGACCCCCTACGGACCGAAGGCTGAGGCCGGGCCGCCGGGCCTGGCGGCGAAGCTGCTCGGCTTCTGCGAGGAGCTGCGCGGCGAGGGGGTGGCGGTCGGCACCTCGGAGATCCTCGACGCCTTCGCGGCGCTCGACGAGGTCGCCTGGACCTCGCGCGAGGACTTCCGCGAGGCGCTGGCGGCGACGATCGCCAAGTCCCAGGAGGACCGCCGCGTCTTCGAGCTGCTCTTCGAGCGCTGGTTCTTCCGCAGCGCCGAGGCGGAGGCGATCGAGCGTGGGATCGAGGAGCGCGGGCAGCGCCACGAGGGCGGCGAGCGGCTCGACCTCGAGGAGCTTCAGGAGCAGATCCGCCAGGCGATCGTCGAGGGCAACGACGGCGAGATGCGCGACCTGGCGCGGCTGGCGATCTCGGCCTTCGGCCGCCAGGGCGAGGGCTCGGGAGTGGTCGGCGTCGACGTGCAGCGCATCCGCCGCACGCTCGGGCTCTCGGCCGGCCAGCAGCCGCCGGCGCCCGACGGGGCGGCCGAGCTGCCGCCGATCGACCGCGACCAGCTGAACGCCTTCGAGCGCCACCTGCGGCGTGAGCTGGAGCGCGACCTGATCGAGCGCACCTCCACCCTTCCCCCCTCGCGGCCGCTGGCCGAGCTCGACCGGGCGCTGCCGACCAGCCCGACCCAGGACCTCGCCGCCGTGCACCGCGCCGTCTCGCAGATGAAGCGGCGGCTGGCGACGCTCGGCCAGGAGCAGCGCGGCCGGCGGCGCGGGCAGGCGGTCGACGTGCGGCGCACGATGCGCGCCTCGCTGGAGACCGGCGGCGTGCCGATGCACCTGCGCTACCGGCCGAAGCGTCCGCGGCGGCCGGAGATCTACGTGCTCTGCGACGTCTCCACCTCGGTCACCTCGGCCAGCGTCTTCTTCCTCTCGGTCCTGCACGCCCTGCACGACTCCTTCCGCAAGCTGCGCAGCTTCGTCTTCATCGAGCGGATCTCAGAGGTCACCGAGGTCTTCGAGCACGAGCGCGACTTCCGCGTCGTCGCCCAGCGGATCTCGAGCGAGGGCGGCGTCGCCGACGTCTCCGGCTACACCGACTACGGCCGCGTCTGGCTCGAGTTCCTCGGTGAGATCTCCGACGACCTCGACCCGCGCTCCACCGTGATCGTGCTCGGCGACGCCCGCACCAACGGCCGCGAGCCCCACGCCGAGGTCTTCGCCCAGGTGGCCGAGCGCGCCGGCCGCCTCTTCTGGCTCAACCCCGAGCCACGCCTCTACTGGAACTACGGCGACTCGGTGATGGCCGCCTACGAGCGCTACTGCGACGGCGCCTTCGAGTGCTGGACCACCCGCCACCTGGAGAACTTCGTCAACGTGGTCGCCGGAGGGACGGTCCAGGACTGAGCCGGTCGGCGGGCGGGTGGCGCGGATCGATCAGCGGGCGGCCCAGGCGTCAGGGGAAGCGGCGAGCTCCTCGACAGAGCCCGGGAGGTCGCCGCTTACGAGGTCAGCCAAGGTCACATGCTCCAAGACCGCGCGGAGATTCGCTCGCACTGCGATCCAGACCTCTTGAAGATGCTTTGCGTTGCCGCGGTACTCGATCGACTCTGGGGGGGCCGACTGGACGTGGGCGATCGGGCCCTCCACGGCGCGGACGATGTCGGCGATCGTCACCTCGTCGGCGGGCCGGGCGAGCCAGTAGCCACCCTTGGCGCCGCGCCGGGCGCGGACGATGCCGGCGTGCTTCAACTCCAGGAGGATGTGCTCGAGGAACTGAAGGGGAATGTCCTGCGCTTCGGCCAGCTTCTCGCCCTTGACGGGGCCGTCCTCGGCGGCCGCCAACTCGGCGGCGGCCCGGACGGCGTAATCGGCCTTTGCGGAGACGCGCACAAGCGGAGTAAATCAGGCCGTCAGCCGGCGGTCTCAAGCGCCAGCTCGGCCGCTTCCTTCTCGCGGCGCCGGTGGAGGATGCGCGGGGCGGTGAGGATCGCGCCGAGGCCGAGGGCGGCGACCGCGGCGGCGATCGGCCAGACGGTCGGGTCGCCCTTCTGGATCGTGACGACGCCCGAGCCGACCAGGACGACGCCGAGCGCCGTGCGGATGAAGCCCTGCGGCGCCTTGCCGGAGAGCGCCGCGCCGACGATCACGCCCGGGATCGAGCCGAGCAGGATGTTGCCGGCCAGGGTGAAGTCGACGTTGCCTCCCACCCAGTGGGCGATCCCCGCCGCCCAGAGCAGGACGGCGGCGTGGACGACGTCGGTGCCGACGACCTTCTTCGGCGCCAGGCGGTAGACGGCGATCAGCAGGATCGCGATCACCGTGCCCGAGCCGGCCGAGGTGATGCCGATCACGAACCCGGTCGTCGCGCCGATCGCCACCGCGGCGACCTTGTGGCGGCGCTCGACGTCGAAGCGGTCGCGCTCCTGGACGAGGTCGCGGAGGATCAGCGCCCGGGTCAGGGTGACGACGCCGACCATCAGCAGCGTGCCGCCGAGCACCGCGTAGACGAGCGAGTTGAGCCTTTCTTCGCCGATGTGGGTCTGAAGAACGGAGACGATCGCCACGCCGAGCACGGCGGCGGGCACGCTGCCGATCGAGAGCCAGCGGACCAGCTCCATGTTCACGGTCTTCATCCGCAGGTGGCGCCAGCCGCCGACCGTCTTGGTGACCGCCGAGTAGAAGATGTCGGTGCCGATCGCCGTGGTCGGCTGGATGCCGAAGATCAGGATCAGCAGCGGGGTCATCAGCGACCCCCCGCCCATGCCGGTCATCCCGACGAGGACGCCGATGCCTAGGCCGAAAAGGATGATCGCTGGGTCCATGTCGAGCTCGAGCTGGGGGTAAATCGACTTTCCTGACCTCCTTGGTCAGGAGTGTGAGTGCGGCAGGATACCGGAGATGGCCGCGAAAGCCAAGGGATTCGCCGTCGCGGAGCCATTGCCTGCTTCGGCGGTGGAAGCCGGGACGGGCGTCGCGATCCGCGGCCTCAGCCACGCCTACGGCGCGCTGCGCACGATCGAGCGGCTCGATCTCGAAGTCGAGGCGCACGGCGCGCTCGGCATCGTCGGCCCCTCGGGCTGCGGCAAGTCGACCCTGCTGGAGCTGATCGCCGGGCTTCAGCAGCCGGAGCGCGGCGAGGTCGCCGTCGGCGAGGTCGATGACGCGGCCGGGCGCCTCGCGCGCTGCGCCTTCATGCCGCAGCGCGACCTGCTCCTCCCCTGGCTGGCGGCGATCGACAACGCGGCCCTGGCGCTGCGCAACCGCGGCGTCCGCCGGGCCGCGGCCCGGCGCCAGGCCGGCGAGCTCTTCGAGCGCTTCGGGCTCGGCGGCTTCGAGCGCTCTAAGCCGGCCGAGCTCTCCGGCGGCATGCGCCAGCGGGTCGCCTTCCTGCGCACCCTGGTCGCCGGCAAGCCGGTGCTCGCCCTGGACGAGCCCTTCGCCTCGCTCGACGCGATCACCCGCGCCGAGATGCAGGGGTGGCTGGCCGGCGCCCTGCGCGCCGACCCGCGCACCGTCGTGCTCGTCAGCCACGACATCGAGGAGGCGCTCTACCTCTGCGACCGGGTCGTCGTGCTCTCCGCGCGCCCGGCCCACGCCGTGACCGAGCTGACCGCGCCCGAGCCCCGCGCCCGCAACCGCGACGAGGCGGTAACCGACCCCGCCTTCGTCGCCATCCGCGAGCGCGCCATGCAAGCCCTCCGCGAGGGCTCCCAATGACGTTCCGGTGCGCCTTTTCCCCCGTATGCGCGGATAAGGCGCACCGGAACGAGGTGGGAGCGCGGTGAGGCGCTGGCTGCTGCCGATCGGGGTGCTCGCCGCGCTGGTCGGGGTCTGGCAGGTGGCGGCGTCGACCGGGGCTCTCGCGGACGTGCTGGGTCTCGAAAGCTTTCTCGTCCCGTCCCCCGCTGAAATCGCGGAAGCGCTCTGGCAAAGCCGGGGGCTGCTGGCCGAAAACGCCTGGGTGACGCTGCGGGAGATGCTGCTCGGCTTCGGCTGCGCTGTCGTTGTCGGAGTCGGCTTCGCGCTGCTTCTCCATCTCTCCGAGACGCTGCGTCACGCCTTCTATCCTCCGATCGTCGCCTCCCAGGCGATCCCGATCCTGGCCATCGCGCCGATCCTGGTCATCTGGTTCGGCTACGGCATGGGACCGAAGTTGTGGATCGTCGCCCTCGTCTGCTTCTTCCCGATCGCGGTGAACACGCTCGACGGACTGCGCTCCGCCGATCCCGAGGCCTCCAAGATGATGCGTTCGCTCTATGCCTCACGCCGGCAGATCCTCTGGCGCGTGGAGGCGCCCACGGCGCTGCCCGGCTTCTTCAGCGGGGCCAAGGTCGCCGCCGCCATCACCGGGATCGCCGCCATCTTCGGCGAGTGGGCCGGCGCCGACTCCGGCCTGGGCAAGCTGATGATCTATGACAATGCCCAGTGGCAGGCCGCGCGGCTGTTCGCTGAGGTCCTCGTCCTGTCCCTCATGGCGCTCGCTCTCTTCGGACTCGTGGCCCTCGCCGAGCGTCGCATCGTCACTTGGCGATAGAAAGCAGGGGATGAAGCGCTCTCCGATCGTCGCCCTCGCGCTCGCCGCCGTCCTGCTCGCGCTCGCCGTCGGCCTTGCCGCCTGCGGTGAGAAGAGCGAAGACGTGACCGGCAAGACCCAGCCGCTCAGCCTGACGCTCGACTTCTACCCAAACCCCGACCACGCCGGGATCTACATGGCGCAGAAGCTCGGCTACTTCAAGGAAGCCGGGCTCGACGTCAGCATCCACGCGCCCGCCGAAGCGGCGGCGCCGATCAAGCTGCTCGCCGCCGGCCGCACCGACCTGGCAATCTCCTACGAGCCGGAAGTGATGCTGGCGCGCGAACAGGGCCTCGACGTGCGGGCGGTCGCCGCCCTCGTCAACCGGCCGCTGACCTCGATGATCTGGCTGAAGAAATCGGGGATCAAGGGCGTCGCGGGCCTGCGCGGCAAGACGATCGCCACCGCCGGCATCCCCTACCAGGACGCCTACCTGAAGACGATCCTCGCCCGCGCCAAGATGACGCCCTCGGACGTCAAGCCGGTCAACGTCGGCTTCGGCCTGCTGCCGGCGATCGCCAGCGGGCGCGCCCAGGCGATGCTCGGCGGCTTCCTCAACGTCGAGGGAGTCGACCTGCGACTGCGCGGCAAGGAACCCGTGGTGACGCCGGTGAACGAGCTCGGCGTGCCGACCTACGACGAGCTGGTGCTCGTCGCCCGCGGCAAGAGCCTCGAAGAAGACCCCGAGCCGATCCGGCTCTTCATCGCGGCGCTGGCGCGCGGAACCGCGGCGGCGGCGGCCAACCCGAAGGCGGCGACGAAAACGCTGCTGGAAGCCAACCCTGACCTCGAACCGAAGCTGACCCGCGCCGAGGTCGCCAAGACGCTGCCGCTGCTCGCGCCGCCGCTCCACGGCCATCCCTACGGCTACATGGACCCCGGCCAGTGGCGCCAGTTCATCGGCTGGATGCGCGACGAAGAACTGATCTCGACCCTGCAGGCGCCCGGCGAAGCGCTGAGCAACGCCTACCTGCCCGGCGAGATCCCCGAATAGAACGGCGCGCCTTCCCTGAGCAGCGCCGCGACCCGCTCCGGCGGCAGCGCCTTGGAGAAGAGGTGCCCCTGGGCGTAGTCGCAGTCGAGCCGCTCGAGCTCCGACATCTGCGCCTCGTTCTCGACCCCCTCGGCGATCACGTCGAGCGATAGGGCGCGGGCCATGCCGATGATCGCCTCGACGATCGCCGTGCGCTCCTGTTCGACGCCGAGCGCGTCGATGAAGGAGCGGTCGATCTTCAGCCCGTCGAAGGGGAAGCGGTTGAGGTAGGCGAGCGAGGAGTAGCCGGTGCCGAAGTCGTCGAGCACCAGGCCGACGCCGATCTCGCTGAGCGCCTCGAGGGTGCCGACCGCCGTCGCCGACTCCTCGACCAGGACGCTCTCGGTGACCTCGAGCCGCAGGTGGACGGGATCGAGACCGCTGGCGCCGAGGATCTCGGCGACGCTGGCGGGCAGCTCGCGGTGGGTCACCTGGCGGGCGGAGAGGTTGACCGAGACGTCGAAGGGGCGCTGGTCGGGCCGCAGCTGGTGCCACTCGAGCACCTGCTTGCAGGCGCATTCCAGGGCCCAGCGGCCGATCGGCTCGATCAGGCCGCTGTCCTCGGCGACCGAGACGAAGTCCCCGGGGTCGAGCAGACCGCGCTGCGGATGGCGCCAGCGGACCAGCGCCTCGAAGCCGGTGATCTCGCCGCTGCGCATGGCGACCAGCGGCTGGTAGTGCAGCTCCAGCTCGTGGCGCTCGAGCGCGCCGCGGAGCTCGCGCTCGACCTCGAGGCGGCGCAGCGCCCCGGCCCGCATCTCGGCGTCGAAGAGCTCGCAGCGGGCGCGGCCGCGCTCCTTGGCCCGGTACATCGCCGCGTCGGCGTCGCGGATCAGCAGGTCGGCGTCGACCGCCTCGCGGCCGTCCGGGCGGGCGACGGCGATCCCGATGCTGGCGCTGACGAAGTGCTCGGCGCCGCCCATCGGGTAGGGCTCGGCGAAGGCTGAGGCGATCCGGTCGGCGATCGCCACCGCCTCGGCCTCGTCGGCGAGCCGGTCGACCAGCAGGCCGAACTCGTCGCCGCCGAAGCGGGCGACGATGTCGCCGGGCCGCAGGTGGGCGCGCAGCCGCGGGGCGACCGCGCGCAGCAGCTCGTCGCCGGCGTGGTGGCCCATGCTGTCGTTGATCAACTTGAAGTTGTCGAGGTCGAGGAAGAGGATCCCGACGGGTGAGCCGGAGATCGTGCTGCGCCGCAGCGCGTCGCTCAACGAGTCGATGAAGCTGAGCCGGTTGGGCAGGCCGGTGAGCGGGTCGTGCAGGACGCGGTGACGCAGGGCCTGGTCGGCGGCGTGGCGCTCGATCGCGTCGGCGAGGACGTTGGCCGAGGCCTGGACGAAGTGGACGTCCTGCGGGGTGAAGCGGTTCGGCTCCAGCGAGTGGATGTCGAGCACGCCGAAGGGCTGCCGCTTGCCGTCGATCACGACCGCGAGACTGCTGCGCACGCCCATCACCCGCAGCGCCGGCGGCATCGAGAAGCGCCGCTCGCTCAGCCAGTCGTCGACGATCACGTGCAGGCGCGAGTCGAGCGCCGCGCCGGCGTGCGAGTCGCGGGCCGCCGAGGCACGCTCGGAGCCGGCGACCAGCTGCTCGAGGCCGGCGCGCAGGCCGAGGCGCCGGCCGTCGCGGCCGATCTCCCAGATGCAGGCCGCGTCGACGCCCTCGATCTCGGTCATCAAGGCGGTCGCCTCGAGCATCAGCTGCTCGGGGTCGCCGTCCTTCAGCGCCTGGCCGCCGAGCCGTGCCACCGCCGCCTGCTGCGCGGCCGCCCGCTGAAGCTCCTGCTCGGCGTTCTTGCGCTCGGTGATGTCGTAGAGGACGCCGTGCCAGATCGGGGTTCCGGTTTCGTCGGGCTCGAGCACCGCCTCGTCGAGGATCCAGACCGTGCGCCCGTCGCGGGTCAGCATCCGGTAGTCGACCGGCGGCGGGTTGCGGTTGCCGATCGTCTTGCGCGTCTCCTGCGAGAGGGCGCGCTCCCGATCGTCCGGATGCAGCAGCTTCGCCCAGAGCTCCGGGTCGGCGAGCCACTCCTCCGGCGTGTAGCCGAGGATTTCCTCGACCTGCGGGCTGACATACCGCCAGCGCCCGTTCTCGCCCAGCTCCGACGCATAGACGATCGCCGGCAACCGCTCGACCAGCCTGCGGTAGTCCTCCCCGCCCGCGGAGATCTGATCGAGGAACTCGGTGACCCGCTTCTCAGGCCAGCTCCCTGTCGACGACTGCGTCATGCCTGGCTTATCGACCGAAGCCAGGCACGCTTGAGCACGAATCGCGATCGGCCGCCGGCCGGGTTCGCTATAGGGTTCGAGCGAGTCGCCCAATGATCACGCGATGCTCTCCATGAGTGCGGTCCGCTCGGCCCCTCGCCTGCTCGTCGGGACGTTCGATCTATACCGGCGCTACCCGTGGCTCTTCCTGGTGCTTGCCGCCGCGGTGATCGTCCCCTATGAACTGATCGCCCTCGCGGCGACGGGCACCGGGGCCTTCTCGCGCGGCAACGTGAGCTTCGGAACCCAGATGCTCCTCCAACTGGCCGATTGGGCGCTGGTAACTCCGCTGGTCTCGGCGCTGCATGTCCATGCAGTCTCCGAGGTGAGACACGACCGCGAGCCTCGAATCCGACCGGTCGCCCTTCGGGGGCTGCAAGCGCTGCCGGTCGTCGCCGCCGCGACGATTGTCTCCTGGCTGGGCATCTTGGCCGGAATGTTGCTTTTCATCGTGCCCGGCGTGATCCTCTGGTTGCGCTGGTCGGTCGTCGCGCAGACAGCAGCCATCGAGCGCGAGGGGTGGCTACCGGCGCTGAGCCGAAGTAGCCGATTGACCGCCGGCCATTACCGGCATATTGCCGCCTTCCTGATCATGGTGGGCGCGATCACCTCCGTGCCCTACTTCGTCGGTGGAGCCGCCTTCGGACATCACGGTGTCAGCGCTGCATCATTCCTCGTCGGATCGGCGACTCGCGTCGTCACAGCGTCTTTCGCGGCGCTCGCCGGCGCGCTCCTCTACTACGACCTTCTGATGCGCTGGGAGACCGAGCCACAAATCGCCCCAAGCCGATCCTCGCAATCCTCCTTCGATCCCCGGTCCTACTCGGACGACGATCGGCCGAAGGGCTGGTACGTCGACCCCGCGTCGCCCACCCGAATGAAGCACTGGGGCGGGAGCCGGCAGCCCGAGTGGACCGGCAGTACCCGGACTCCCCGAAAGATCAAGCGAGCATGGCGGGCGGAAGCGTGAAGGGGGTAAAACCGTGAACGATGACTGGCTCCTAGAGGTCGACGTGCGGGAGGAGAGTCACGCACCAGTCGTTCCTCTGCCTGCCGACTATCGGGTCGAGATCAGGGACCAGGCGCTCGCCGCAGCCTGAGACGATACGAACCAACGATGCGACGCCTATTTCGTAGATCTCTGTTTCTTCTCGGAGGTTACGTAGGCCTCATCCTTGCGATCCTCGTCGCGGGCTTTCTTGGCAGCGCGATCGGAATTTGGGCCTCGGTCCTTTGGGGCGTTGCCCTGGCAGCGACGATCGGCCTGCTCATTCGACGGCGGCTGGTGGCCAAGCGATATTGAACATCGCTGCGCTCATCTCAACTCCTCCCACGACCTCGCCGAGCGACAGCCCGCCAAGCATTGCGTAGGCAAGAATCATTGGCTGGTTCTCCGCCATCCAAACACCAGCCCGCCAACCGCAGTCAGCGTGATCAGCATGGTCGCGGTTAGAAATTCACCGTTTCCGGAAACCACCGCCCCTGCCAGAAATAGCAACGCGACGACCACGAAGCTGCCCAGCACGCTCCGCAGGGCGCCCGCCCGCGTTGCCTGCCCGGTTTCCTCAGCTTTCTTTAGCGCTCGCGATCGCCCAACAAACATCAGCACACCAACTGCGCCGATCACCACTCCCACCAGAACAGGCAGATAGGTGCCGGTGAATTCCGATGTGGCAGCCAGCACGATCATGACCGGAAATCATCTGGCGGAGACCACCGGAGAATCGCCCCCACCGTCGCAATGAGAGCGCCCATCCCGAAAATAACGACAACCACAAGGTCTCCTATGGCCACGGCAGCTATCAAGAGACACCACGTCGTTGCAGCGTAGAGGACCAGCGCGCGGCGTATCGCCACGCGCCTGTCCGAGATGTCCGGACCGGTCTTCCCATTCGACAGACGCCACCGCGCGATACATCCGCTGGCCGCAACCAGCATCGCGCCGACGATGAATTGCTCAGCACCAGTCATCGCGCGGAACGCCCTCGTCGGCCGCAGCCTTCTCCATCAAGACCTGGGCGAGGTCATCGCTGCTACGCGACTCGACCACCGACGGTCCTTCCCTCAGTCAAGGCGTCGTAGATCACCGTGCCCGACAGGCCACCCCATTCGCGCACGTGAGCCTCGCTGGCAACCATTACGTCGGCCGGCACACCGAGCTCCCCGACGAGCCGGGCAAGCCGGACCGACTCGCCGAAGCGGTCCTCGACCTCCGGCTCGATCGCCAGGAAATCGAAGTCGCTGTCGCGGCGCTGCTCGCCGCGCGCGTAAGAGCCGAACAGGATCACCCGGGAGTCTGCGCCGGCAGCCTCGGCCAGGGCCTTTCCAGCCCGCTCGATCAACTCACGTGAAGCCATGCGGACACGGTAGCCGAGTCGGGGGTGACGAACTGCACGCTGCTGGCAGTGGCACCTAGTCCGGCTCGCCGCCCGGGCCGCCCTCACGCTCCCAACGCGGCTCGTTCGCGGACCCGGGATGCGTAGCCGAGTGGACCGCCTCGAGGCGCGCAGGGAGGCGCGGGTGTGGATGTCTTCGATCCATGCCGGAGAGCCTGCGCCGCCGGAGTAGTGGTGGATCTCGGTCCCTTCTTCCGTCCCACCGGTCGTGATCCGTTCGCGCTGCCCGAGCTCCGCGTCGAGCCCATACGTGTTCGTGATCCCGCCCTGGCTCTGGCTGTGCGTCAGAGCGTTGACGTAGTAGCCGGTAAGTGTTCCATCCGCCATGGGTTCGTACATCAATGCCGTTCAACCCACCTGTGATGGGGATTCTGCGCTGAAGGCCCGGCCGGGCCCGCCGACCGCCCGCGAAAAATCCCCGGCGCGGTTTTCAGGCCCTGGAAGCGGAATGGCGCGACAAGCCGGCATGGGCCGATGAGTCTTTCATTCCTCAGCGTGTCGTGCAAGGTTCTGTCTGCATAGTCGTCTGCATAGCGCGAGGATCGTCGCAGGGCTTATAACGTTTGACTTCTACAATGCATACGTTATAATGCCTCTCGTGAGTTGGGCTGCCGAGAGGACCGACGAGTTCGATGAGTGGTGGGAAGGCCTGACGGATCAAGAGCAGCGCAAGGTCGTCGCCTCGGTGGAGGCCTTGCAGGAGCTTGGTCCAGGTGCCGGCCGGCCGCTCGTTGACACGGTGGAGGGCTCAAAGCACCCCAACATGAAGGAGCTACGGATAACCCAAACGATGCGGGTCTTCTTCGCCTTCGATCCCGAGAGGACGGCGATCCTCTTGGTCGGGGGCGACAAGGCAGGGAAGACGAAGCGCTTCTACAAAAAGATGATTCCGGTCGCTGACCGGATTTACGATCGCCACCTTCGCGAGCTCACCGAGCGCGACGGCGGCAAGGAGCACAAAGATGCCAAAGATGAAGAGAAAGCCGTTCAGCGAGCTGGGCAAAGAGGTCAGAAAGCGCCCCGGCGCCGCCGCTGAGATCGACGCGCGAAAGAACGCGATCGTCGCCGCCGTTCGCCTGGCGGAACTGCGGGAACAGATGGGCAAGACGCAGACCGAGCTTGCCCGGATGCTGGAGATGACTCAGGCCAATGTCTCACGGATCGAGCACACGGAAAACCTCTACCTGCGCACCCTGGCCGACTACGTGGGCGCTCTCGGCGGCCATATCGAGGTCAACGCCGTCTTCGACGACGACGTGGTGCCGCTCGGGCTGGTCGAGAAGGACAGAGACTCACTCGCTGCTTGAGCCCCGCTCCCTGTGGGGCTCATTCCCCGGGCCGGAGCGCGATTGCGCTTCCGAGGATCGCCCCGTCCACACCCGTCGTGTACGCGGACGTCATGCCCGCCGCGTGGAGATAGTGAGCCATGAAGACCTGACTCAACATCGCGAATCCGTACGAAGCGGCAAAGCCGCCGGCCGCCCACCCGAGCCAGGATTCGCGCGTGATGGCGTCGGGGGCAGAGCCAACCGTCGCCGAGAAGCCCCGCGCGACGGCAAGCGCAGCGAAGACCACCGCGAACCCGCCGGCCGCCCGAAGACCCACCGACGTGATGTAGCTACCGGGATAGCCGTGGTTGACGCTCGCTGCGGCGGCGATCGCCGCGCCAACCAACCCGACGCCCGCGCCCAGCGCCGCCAAAGTCGCGCCAACCTCAAGTCGCCTCGATCTGCGCTCCAATCGTGACAAGAAGGCGGCGTTGCCAATGCTGAACGCGAAAACGAGAATGAGGTCGGAAGCCACCCAGCAACCCGACGCAATCCGAAAGCCGCTCGGCTGACCCGTGTGGATGAGATCCATCAAGCCGAGGAAGTCCGCAACGGCAAGAACCAAAGAGCTCGCCGCAAGGATCGCGGCGGAGTCCCCCAACAGCCGATCGCGAGACCGGCGCGGCTCGAAAGGCGCCGCCGTGGAGGGATGTACTTGCGGAGACTCCACGACCACCATGATCCTTCCTGGTCAGGACGAGAGGCGGACATTCCGCCGGAGACCACCAGTCCCTGGTCTCCGGCGGGTCGTCCGGCCCCCTGGCGTGCCCATTGGTGGGCAGTTGTTGAAAGATTCAGTCGACCGTGCTTTCCAACGCGGTTCGCGCCCAATCCGCTTTCAGAGAGCAGCGGTAATAGTGCTGGTCCGCGCCTCTGATGCGCACGACTTTCACGAGCTTCAAGGCGGCGCAGTCGCGAAGCATTCGCACGTGGTAGCTCACATGGTTGATTTCCTCGTCGAAGCTCGTGGAGAGTTTGAGCGGAGTCGCGATGGCATGCTCCTGGTCGTTCATCATCGCCCGGAGGATGCGTCTCCGAAGCGGATGCGCAAGCGCGGCGAAGAGGTCCATGGGCTTTGCGAGCTCCGCCACGCCAATCACATTTTGGGCTCGGCCCGTCGCGGGCCGGGGTCGAGTTCGTTGTAGGTTCCCGCAAGGCTCTCGGCATCGCTCTGGACGGAGGTGGGGCTGCCAACGATTCGACCGTTGGTCCGGTCCACGACGACGGACTCGACCGCATATCGCGGTCCATCTCCAGCGATGGAAGCCGCCGACCTGGGCTCGTCTCCTCGGCGAGCATCGTGGCCCAGCCGGAATGCGTCGATGGCGATAGCCGCGGTCACCTTGCTGAAGCCATAGACCATCTTCAACAGGCCCATCGCGGAATCGTCGACGTCGTTGCGTCGACACCATTCGGGGATGGGTTCGGCGTTTCTCCCGGAGGCATAGAGAATCCTGTCTATGTCGCTGGCTCGGATCACGTGTTGAGACAGGGGCAGGAGGCGGGCGCGCCAGTGCCATAGGGACGTGACGGCGCCACTCCAGGGCAATGGGAACGAGAACAGACCAGAGCCGGCAGGCTGATCCGCCCCGGTGCCCTTTCCAATACAAGCTCGATGGCCTCCCAACTTCCCGCCATATTGAAACATTAGCATACCAATAGGGAGATTCGCACGTACGCAACAGCCCGGTAGGCGAACCGATCGCCACAGCCCCAGAGGCGGGGATATCGTTCGATCAGGATGGTCGAGACGCCTTGGGGAGACGCGGCTGAGCTGAGGACGCGGAAACTGCGCCCCGGGCGGGGAACGCCGCGCGAGGAGGCCGAGCGCAACCAGCGCGAGCGGCTGTTCGCCGCGACCGTGGCGGCGGTCGCCGAGAAGGGCTATGACGCGACCACGGTGGCCGATCTCGAGAAGCTCTCGGGAGTCTCGCGAAGCGCCTTTTACCGCTACTTCGCCGACAAGCAGGAGTGCTTCCTGGCGGCGATCGAAGCACTCGCGGGGCCCGCCCTTGAGACGGTCAAAGCGGGGCTCGAGCGTCCCGGGGACACGGAGGCGGCAAAGCAGGCGTTCGAGACGCTGTTCGGGCAGATCGTCGCCCAGCCGGCCGCGGCGAAGGTCTGCTTCGTCGACGTCTATGCGGCGGGGCCGCAGGGAGTGGCGCTGGTCGACCGCACGATCGACGCCTTCGAGGCGCTCCTCGCGCAGCTGCTCGATCAGACGCCCGGCTATGAGGGGATGCCCTCGGAGATCGTGCGGGCGCTGATCGGCGGTGTGCAGAAGGTGATCCACAAGCGCCTTTACCGCGGCAAGGAGGAGGAGCTGCTCGCGCTGGCGCCCCAGCTTTGGGACTGGCTGTTTTTGAACCCCCCTCCCCCCGGGCCGCTGAAGGCGCCGCGGCGTCGCCCGCGCAAAGCGCCCTCCTTCGAAGAGCGCCAGGCCGCCTCCTCCCAACCGGAGCGGCTCCTGCGGGCGCTGGCCGCGGTCGTCTCCGAGAAGGGCTACCACGAGGCCACCGTCGCCGACATCGTCGAGCGCGCGCGGACCTCGGGTCGCACCTTCTATGAGCACTTCGACAGCAAGGAGGACGCGATGGTCGCCGCGCTCGACAGCGCCTCCCAGAAGATGCTCGCCGAGGCGATGCCGGCCTTCAACCGCGCGCACGATTGGCCGCGGAAGATCCAGGCGACGCAGGAGGCGATGTTCACCTTCGGGGTGCTGGAGCCCGAGTACGCGCGGCTGGGGGCGGTGGAGATCTTCGGGGCGGGGACGCGCGCCCTGGAGCAGCGCGAGAAGGTCACCGAAGGCATGGAGCTGCTGCTGGCCCCCGGCTATGAGGTGAATCCCGACGTGCCGCCGATCACCGCCGAGGCGATCGGCGGGGCGCTCTATGAGCTCCTCTATGACCACGTGAGGAAAAAGGGAGCCGAGCGCTTCGTGGAGCTGGTGCCTCCCGTGGTCTACGTGACGCTGGTTCCTTTTCTCGGAGCAGAGGACGCGTATTCGCTGGCGACTCAATGAGCGGCGCCCTGGCATCCGCTCAACATCACCTCATGTAGATCGGCGCCGAGGTGCCGTCATGTGCCGCGCCACCAAGCCAACGACAGGGGCGACGCGGCACATGAAGGCTGCCTCGGTGTCAATGAGGACCGCTAAGCGCTTCCCAAACTGAGAACGCTTTCGGACCCTGAACCCCTCTTATCTCCCGAGACAAGGCGAAAAAACGCCTTCCAGTAGACGGCCATATTGAAACATTAGCATACCAAGCAAACATAACTGGGTTTGCTAAACCGATTTCGAGCGTCTACCGGGCGCGGCAGCCGCGGGCGATAGCCGTGTCGACGCTGCGGCCGTCGGCCAGCTTGTAGGCGATCCGCGCAAAGGAGAAGAAGCCGGCGGTGAACCGTTTCGGGATCGGGCAGGACGCGCTCAAATAGCTGCGGCTCCGACCGCCGTACGAGTAGCGGCGCCATAGGACCATCTTGAATTCAGCCACCCGCGCCCACCTGCCCAGCACCGGGAGGTTGGCTGCCAGCGTCGTCGAGAACCGTCCCGACCCATGAGAGATGACGAACGGAATCACGACGGTAAGAGGTGGACGAACCGCGTATGCATGCAGCAACACCGCGCGGCGACGTCCCATACGAGCGTTGAAGGCCAGGAGTCGGGTGTGAACCGCAAAGGGCGCCTGATGGGGCACTCGCACAGTCAGGTCCACCCGACCCCGGCCGACCAGAGCCTGACCACATGCGGCCAGGGCGTCGGCGTCGCTCGTGACGATGAGTTTTCGCCGGGTGCATGTTGGGAGGCCACGGGTTGACAGCACCCCCTGCTTCGGGAGACCGACTTCGACCCGGTTGACCCGGGGCAGCGGAGAACCGTCGGCGGACCTTAGGCTTCCTTCGAGGCGTATGGCGACCGGCACGGCGCGGTCTCGAGGCAACGAGAGCGGGGAGAGTTTGCCCCCCAGCGAAACGATCAGGGTTCCGTGCTGCGAGCGCTCTGCCCTGGCGAGCGTCATGAACAGCAAACTGCAGCCGGCGAGCGCCAGCGCCAGGCAAACGACCCCCCGCCTTAGCGTCAAGGTCACCGAGCGCTCACCCGTACCTCGAAAACTTGAAGCTGCAGTAGTTGAACCCGAACGGCAGCACCGCGTTGTTGGCGAGATTGCCGCTGTGTATGAAGCGGGCGATCAATCGCTGCGCCTTGACGGCGTTTTCAGCCCGCAGCTGGGAGGTGATCTGCCTGAGGTAGGACTCCTGCCTCCTGAGATCCGTGAACCACTTCCCCAGCCTCTTCTTGTCGGCCGTCGGCCGAGTTACCGGGGAGATTTTCTTGACGGTCGAACCGAAGATCCGCGTCGCCTTGGCGAACTTTCTCGCGGCGACCTTCAGCCGTTCCGCCTTGATGTCGGACCGTGCGCCCTTCATCGCCCGCTGCGTGGCTTCGGCATCCGGCTTGCAGACGCTCTCCAACCGTTCCACGTATTCGCTGCGGGTCGGCGCTTCGGCCGCCTGAGCGCTCCCTGTGGCGATCGCCAGGCTCGCGACCGCCAGAGCAACCGCTGACCGCCGCCAACTCACTCCACTTGCTGCCTTCTCCATTCGTGACCTCCCCTTCTATTGACTAAATCGCTCATGACGCCCCGCCCCCATCGAGCAAACTCCGACTCGGAAGAATGCGGTCGAGCCATCGCGGAACTCGCCAGACTCGATCGCCCAGAAGAAGCATCAGCGCCGGCAGCAACACGATCCGTACCACGGTCGCGTCGATCAGAATCGCCACCGTGAGTCCTACGCCCATTTGACTCACGGTTGCGATCGGCGCCGTTGCGAATGAGATGAAGACCGCGGCCATGATCGCGGCGGCGCCGGTGATGACTCCCGCCGTCTTCTCCAGGCCGAACTCGATCGCCGCCCGATTGTCCCCGTCGACCAGATAGCGCTCGCGCATGCGTGCGATCAGGAAGACGGCGTAGTCGATCGAGAGCCCGAAGGTAACGCCGAAGATCGCGCCGGCGCCCACCGTGTCTATGTAGGGGTGTCCGCCGAGCGGGTAGCCGGCCGGGATCTGACACGCCAGCGTCAGGACCCCGATTGCCGCCGCCACCGAAGCGAGGTTGAGACATACCGCGAGGAGAGCCAGGAGCGGCGCTCGCAAGATCAGGATCAGCGCGAGGAGGGTGAAGAGGACGAACGCTCCCAGGACAAAGGGCAATCGCGCCTCTGTCGCTTCGCCGTAGGCGTTGAATATCGCGGCTCCGCCAGTCACCCCCACGCTCAACCCCCCTTCATCGCCAAGCTGCCGTGCGTCCGCGAGCAACCGTGAGCCAATCCGTCGCGAACCCGAGGTGTTGAAGCCGTAGGTCGAGACGACCAGCATTCTCGCCGCCTGACCGCCGCCCTCAACGCTGATCGCCTCTTCCGCCGTAGCCCTGTTCCGCGATGAAGCGCCGTCGAGCGCCGAGAGAACGAAGTAGCCGGAGTCGAAGAGGTGCGGGGAATCGCGATGCAGCCGGCCGATTCCGTCGCTGAGCGGGTTGGAGATCGCGGACGCCCTTATCCCCGCGCGCTTCAGCCCGGTTTGCAGGCGGTAGGAGCGGTGGAATCCGTCAGACAGGCCCGCTTGGAGCGTCCCCGCGCCGCCGCGGAGTTCGTCCAGCCCCCCCGCGAGGCGTTCGGCGCCGCTGTCGAGGCGACCGAGGCCGCTGGCCAGACCGCCGGCCGCGCGGGAGAGCTCGCCCACTCCGGCTTCCAGCTTCGTCCCTCCCGCGACCAATCGGTTCAAGCCGCCGTTCACCTCCTTTGCGACGTCCCGCAGTCGCCGAACTTCGTTGGCGTGGGAGGCAATCGACCGAGCCAGCGCTCGCGCCTGGTTCGCCGCCGACCGAAGGGCCGGATCTTCGGAGGCCGCGCGTTCGAGCTGGGTGGCAAGACCCCGCGCACGCGATAGGTCGCCCCCGCGCACCTGCGGAAACAGCGAGCGGAGCCCCAGGGTCAGAGTCAAGGTGCCAACCGAGGCTTTGCGCTGACCGTCGGCAAGTGCTTTGCTCCCAGCCTGGAGGCGTTCGATCGCCTGGCTGGCTTCGGAGCCGCGGAGCGTCGCCCGGCTCAGTCCGTCGGCGATCAGCCGCGCGCCCGCTTCCGCTCGACCCGCGCCTTCGGCCAGCAACCCACTGCCCTGCGCTCCCCGGGCGATGCCCTGCCGCAGCTCTTCGACCGCGCGGCTGGCCCGATCGAGGCCCGGGCCCAGTCGCTTGAGCTTGGCGGCATCGGCCGGACCCTTCGACGCGAGCTTCGCTCCAAAGGACCGCAGCGGGGCCGTCCGGCCGGCAATCGACGCCGGCCCGATAACCGCCCGCACACCGGGCTGGTCGCCGATTCGACGCTGCCACCGCGCCAGGAGCGCAAGCTCCTTCGCGGTCGTGATCGGACCGTGTTCGGTCGCGGCCACGACGACGAAGGGCGCCCCCCAGCCCGGGCCCACGGAGCGGTCGATGGTTTCGGCGTCCTTCCGCGCCGGGTTCGAAGCCGAGAGCTCTTGGATCCCCGGAGCCCCGGTCGAGAAGGCGACGTTGGGCAACGCCAGCAGCACCAGCGGCACCGCCACCAGAAATGCCGCGAGCGAAGGTCGGCGAAGAGCGGCGGTGACGGCTGCCGCAATGGTCGAGCCCCGTCCATCCCGCCTCGAGGCCCCGATCCGCCCCGCATTGATCCTCTCCCCCAGCAGACCCAGCAAGGGAGGCACGGCGAGAGTGGACACCGCGACGCTGATCGCGGCCACGACACCGACCGTGGTCGCCAGGGAAAGCAGCAGAGATCCCGGCTGCAGGAAGGCGGAAAAGACGACCGCGACGATCAAGGTGACGCCGGCGAAGAGAGTCGTGCGCCCAGCGCTTGCCCTTGTAGCGGCGGCCGCCTCCCAGGGGTCGCGATTCCCCTCGAGCTCCTCGCGGAAGCGAGAGACGATCAACAGCGAGTAATCGACGCCCAGCGCGAGGCCCATCATCGTGCAGACGACCAGGGAGAGCGCGTCGATCGTCATGAACGAGCTGAGCAACGCGAGGACGCCGCGACCGGCAAATACCGTCAGCGCCCCGAAGACGAGTGGAATCGCCGCGGCGGCGACCGAGCGGAAGACGAACAGGAGGATGAGAATCAGCAGTGGAGCGGCGAGCAGCTCCGCTCGCTGCGTGGCGCTCAGCGATTCGTCCTGCAGGGCGCGCGATACGTTGGCGAACCCGGATTGGGTCGCAACGACCGGCGCGTGAATCCGGTTCTCGAGCAGGCCTTTCAGGCGCGGCACCGTGTCACGCATCGCGTCGGCCAGCGGCTCGCGGACGTCAACCAGCACGAGCGCCTTGCGCTCGCCCGGACGCAGGCCGGTGACGGACCCCTTGTCCCAGGGAGAGATCACCGTTGCCTTCGAATCGCGGCGCAAAGTCCGGACCAGGGCGACGCCCTGCCTGTCCAGGGCGGCGGGGGGACCTTGCAGCAAGATGACGAACGGCGTGGAGTCGCCGAAATGCCTGGCGGCGAGATCGTTGCCTTCGTAGGCTGCGGTTCCCGGCACGCTCAACGAGAACGGATCGAGCTTGCTCTCAACCCCGAGCCCGATCCCGCCGAGGACAATTCCGACGATCAGCACGATGTAAAGACCCGCCAGCGCACGGCGGTTCCTCGCGGACCGAATCCCCCCTCTCATTCAGAGGAGTTTAAATGCAGATCCTGTGTCATTCCCGTAAAAGGCCCTGCGTTTCCCGGTTGAGACACATACGCGTCGCAACTCAACAGTTCATTAGGAACATTGGCAAACCAACGGCTCCCTTCTCACCGGACTGGGAAATCGGGAACACACCTGATTCGTTAGTCCTCAAGCGGTCCAGTTTGAGTCTTAATTGGATCGTCACCGCACCATCTAAACGGCCTCTTCGACGAGGCGCAGAGCGCCATTGGTGCGCGGTTATCGTTCGCTTGTGGAGACGCCTTGGGGAGACGCGGCTGAGCTGAGGACGCGGAAACTGCGCCCCGGGCGGGGAACGCCGCGCGAGGAGGCCGCGCGCAACCAGCGCGAGCGGCTGTTCGCCGCGACCGTGGCGGCGGTCGCCGAGAAGGGCTATGACGCGACCACGGTGGCCGATCTCGAGAAGCTCTCGGGAGTCTCGCGAAGCGCCTTTTACCGCTACTTCGCCGACAAGCAGGAGTGCTTCCTGGCGGCGATCGAAGCACTCGCGGGGCCCGCCCTTGAGACGGTCAAAGCGGGGCTCGAGCGTCCCGGGGACACGGAGGCGGCAAAGCAGGCGTTCGAGACGCTGTTCGGGCAGATCGTCGCCCAGCCGGCCGCGGCGAAGGTCTGCTTCGTCGACGTCTATGCGGCGGGGCCGCAGGGAGTGGCGCTGGTCGACCGCACGATCGACGCCTTCGAGGCGCTCCTCGCGCAGCTGCTCGATCAGACGCCCGGCTATGAGGGGATGCCCTCGGAGATCGTGCGGGCGCTGATCGGCGGTGTGCAGAAGGTGATCCACAAGCGCCTTTACCGCGGCAAGGAGGAGGAGCTGCTCGCGCTGGCGCCCCAGCTTTGGGACTGGCTGTTTTTGAACCCCCCTCCCCCCGGGCCGCTGAAGGCGCCGCGGCGTCGCCCGCGCAAAGCGCCCTCCTTCGAAGAGCGCCAGGCCGCCTCCTCCCAACCGGAGCGGCTCCTGCGGGCGCTGGCCGCGGTCGTCTCCGAGAAGGGCTACCACGAGGCCACCGTCGCCGACATCGTCGAGCGCGCGCGGACCTCGGGTCGCACCTTCTATGAGCACTTCGACAGCAAGGAGGACGCGATGGTCGCCGCGCTCGACAGCGCCTCCCAGAAGATGCTCGCCGAGGCGATGCCGGCCTTCAACCGCGCGCACGATTGGCCGCGGAAGATCCAGGCGACGCAGGAGGCGATGTTCACCTTCGGGGTGCTGGAGCCCGAGTACGCGCGGCTGGGGGCGGTGGAGATCTTCGGGGCGGGGACGCGCGCCCTGGAGCAGCGCGAGAAGGTCACCGAAGGCATGGAGCTGCTGCTGGCCCCCGGCTATGAGGTGAATCCCGACGTGCCGCCGATCACCGCCGAGGCGATCGGCGGGGCGCTCTATGAGCTCCTCTATGACCACGTGAGGAAAAAGGGAGCCGAGCGCTTCGTGGAGCTGGTGCCTCCCGTGGTCTACGTGACGCTCGTTCCTTTTCTCGGAGCAGAGGAAGCGTATTCGCTGGCGACTCAATGAGCGACGGGGAACACAGCCGGCCCGACACCCTGTTCGGCCGGATCAAGACAGTCATCTCGGTAATCGCGGCGCTGGCCACCTACCACCGCGCCGTTCTGCCGCAGGTGCGCCGCGAGTTGCGGCGATGGGAGCGATGGACCGTGAAGATCCCCGACCTGGTCCTTCGGGACGCCGCCCTCTCGGCGCTCAAGGACAAGAGCGGCAACGTCGAGGCCACCGCTGTTTTCGCGATCCTGACCCCGCACGCGCAGAGGTCGTCGGCACTGCGCGCCATGACCGCGCTTCAAACGACGATCGAGTACCTCGACGTGCTCGGCGAGCAACTGCCGGATGAGCCTCTGGCGAATGGCTTGGAACTGCATCGCGCGATCGTCGAGGCGGTAACCCCGGGGGCGCCACATTCGGATTGGTACCGCCTTCACCCCCAAACCGAGGACGGGGGATATCTCGCCGAGCTCGTCGCAACCTGTCAGCGTGAGGTCGCAACCCTGCCATCCGGGGAAACCGTGCTGCCCACGGCACGGCGGGCGGCACGCCGATGCGCCGAAGGGCAAAGCCATACGCACGCCGCGGTCGGGAGCCAGACCGGCCAGCACGAGCTTGAAGCATGGGCCGCGGATCTGGACGGGTACGGAAACGCCTACTACTGGTGGGAGCTCGCGGCGGGCGCAAGCTCGTCGGTGGCGCTCCATGCCCTGATCGCGGCGGCTGCATACAAGCGCACCGATGAAGACGAGGCCGAGCGCATCGATGCCGCCTACTTCCCCCCGATCGGCGCCCTGACCGTCCTGCTCGACGACCTGGTCGATCGAGAGGAGGATCTCGCGACGGGGGAACACAACTACCTCGGCTACTACCCGAGCAACGCGATAGCGGCGGAACGGCTTGCGCTTCTCGCTCGACTGAGTCGGGCTGCCGTGGGCGAACTGCGCCTGGGTCGACAACACACCGCGATTCTGATGGGGGTGGGGGGCTTCTACCTCAGCAGTTCCGCCGCAAAGAGTGACTACGCGCGCCCGATCAGGGCGCGCGTGCTCGAGGCCCTGGGCGCTGCCGTCTATCCGATCCTCGTCGTAATGAGAGTCCTGCGCCGTGGCTAGCCCGGGCACACCCAGGTATGTGGCGATCATCGCCGACGGAAACGGCCGCTGGGCGCAGAAGAGGGGGCTGTGCGTCGGCGAGGGCCACCGGGCGGGCGCGGAGAACGTTCGGGCTCGCCTGCGGGACGCGGTCGAGTTCGGAATTCGAGAGCTGACGATATTCGCCTTCTCGACCGAGAACTGGGCCCGCCCCGCCGACGAGGTGAGTGGACTGATGGAGCTTCTCGCCGAGTACATCGACTTCGTTACGCCTGAGCTCAATGACGAAGGTGTGCGACTGCGGTTCGTCGGCGATCGAAGCCCACCCGTACCAAGCTCGCTCGTGAAAAGGATGAGTTGGGCGGAACGCCTAACCGCACATAACGAATTACTCACCTTCTTCGTCCCGATCAACTACGGCGGGCGAGCGGAGATTCTCCAGGCCGCACGACGCTTCAGGGGCTCGAGCGAGGAGGAGTTCACGGCGCTTCTGTACGCCCCCGATATGCACGATCCTGAGTTGCTGATCCGGGCCGGCTCCGAGCAGAGGCTCTCCAACTTCCTGCTCTGGCAATCGGTGGACGCCTGGATCGTGTTCAGCAAGGAGATGTGGCCGGAATTCTCCCGCCAATCCTTCGAAGCCGCCGTGGAGGAGCAACGGAGGGCCGAGACTCGGCGGACGCGGCAGCGCTCAAAGGCCCAAGCGCCATACGCAGCTCAACTTCGAGCTTAAGCCGCGCCCAGCGCCCAGGTGGCGGCGAGGCCGCGGAAGGGGGCGTAGGGGGCGAAGAACTCCTCGACCTCCTCGACCGTCGCGCGGCGGGCGAGGCGGGCGAGGCGGCCGACGAGCTTCAGGTACATCAGGTCGCCGGCGGGCAGCGAGTCGGGGTCGCCGCGGCCGTAGAGGCCGAGGCACTGGACCGTCCAGGGGCCGATCTCCCGGGTCGCCAGCAGGCGGCGGTCGGCGCCGGGCGCGGCCAGGTCGCAGCGGCCGGCGGCGACGTCGCCCGCCACCGAGCGCAGGGCGATCGCCCGTTTCAGCGCCAGGCCCATCGACTCCAGTTCGACCGGCGCGCGGCCGGCGATCAGCGAGGCGGTCGGCACGTCGTGCAGGCCGGCGCGGCCGGGGCCGATCCGCTGCCCCCAGCGCCCCACCATGCGGCGCTGGATGCGGGCCGCGCGGCCGGTCTCGATCAGCTGCTTGACCACCGCCCAGGCGAGCGCCTCCCAGGCCCAGGGGCGGCGGCGCGGGCGCAGGTGGGGGCGGCGGCGGACGAGCGGCCCGAGCAGCGGATCGCCGCGGAAGCGCCGGTAGAACTCGGTGAGGTCGTCGTCGACGCCGAGCGCGAAGCGCATCCGCTCGATGGCGAGCTCCAGATCCTCGGCGCCCGCTTCGCCGGCTGGGGCGCCGGCGGCTGGGGCGGGCGAGGCGACGGAGGCGGGGTCGACCGGGTCGGCTCGCAG